>Ga0066648_10001484_pt1 | contig 12707 bp, 19 predicted proteins | sample CryGeyCG12114_NA_FD_59537 | JGI IMG/M metagenome (GOLD analysis project Ga0066648, IMG submission 59537) | Groundwater microbial communities from aquifer - Crystal Geyser CG19_WC_8/21/14_NA | ecosystem: Environmental > Aquatic > Deep subsurface > Groundwater | place: USA: Utah: Grand County... | reverse complement strand
CCCTCCACTACTTACAGACGACCAGCACTAAAGTCTGCGAGAACCTTAGGACCGTTGCTGTCACAGCCAACAAAATCCATCTGACCGCTGTCTGTTGAGTCGGCAATGGTGAATGGCGTACCACTCAGACCAAAAACCGCCAAACGTGCAGCGATACCAGTAGCATCGCGGTACTTCTTCAATGCCTGAGTTGGCTTGATGCTTCCAGCCCATGTCTCGTTATCGGTGATAACGACAAAGGTGTCAACATCAACCTTGTTCTCCAAGGCCCAAAGCATTGGCTGGGCACAATCAGTTCCACCGAAGTTAGACTTCTGCACGCTCTTCATTGCCGTAGCAAGTGGAGTCTTTGCAGAAATACCAAGATCGGTCAACTGAGAGTTTCCTCGACCATAACCATACCCACCACTTCCGGTCGTGAAACCGCGAATGATGTGAGCAGGCTCAGTACGTGCAACGGTCATGGCAAGAGCACCAGAAACCTGAGCACAGGAAAGGTCAAGACCCATCGCTGGGCTAGACATAGAACCGGAAACGTCAACGGCGAGCATTGTACGCTTTCTGGCTGGCTCTACGTGCTTGAATGCCTCATAGTAACCATCATTGATGGCATCTGTGATAACACTCTCACTAGTCCAGTCCTTAACCCGGCCAAATCTGTAGCCATATCTATCAGTGTTTCCACGAGGAACCTGACCATCAGAGTAAACAACGGCTGCATTGAGGAAATTGATTGGGTGCAACTTCGTTGCTGCAATCATTTCTCCATCAGTAAGCCGGGCAGCAAAGTCAGCAGCGAACTGCATGTCCTTGAATGCCTCCAAACGAGCAAGACGGGTAATGTTTCGCACCAGCGCCTGACCGTTCAACTGACCGTTGTAGAACAGAGTCTTCCAAACCTTCTCAGACTTGAGGAACTGAGTTGGAATTGTCTCCCAAGGAAGGTTCTTGTGCTGTCCGAGGACACATAGAACTTCCTTCTCAGAAACCGCCCTTTGCATTTCTGCAAATCCCTGGAGAATGGTAGGAACACCATCTGCTACAAGGTTGTCGGTCTTGCCGAGGATGAACCCGCCGACAGTGTTGTCTACTCCCTCAGGGTGAGAAAGACGCATAAGGTCACGGTGCGTCCAACCATCACGCTGACGGTACTTAACCGCCTGGTACGCAAGCGCACCGGCATCCTTGTCCTCGTACCAAGCCGCAACAGCCTTTCGCTTTCCACGGCCCCATCCACCAAGAGACTCAATGTAGGAAGCAAATTCAAACAGGTGCGTAGAGGTACGCGCTACCTTCTGAACTGCGGCCTGTGCAGCCTTCTTGTTTACTCCCTCTGCAAGCACAAGTGCTAGGGCAAAGAGGGCAGGGCTGTTACGATAGGCCCGGCCGGTTTCTGAAACGTTTACAGCAGTGTTAAGAACCAGAGCCTCATCAGACTTTACCATCTTTCGAAGGAAAGCGATAGCCTGCTCTGTCATCTTCTGCTCTCCGGTGTAATAAGTACCACCGTCAGTTCCAAGGATAAGGAATCGCTCAAGTCTATCTCGATCAGACACCTTGAACACAAATCCACCCGCGTTGTTCTTTACCTCGTCAACTCGACCAGGCGTACGGGTACGCTGGGGAGTTGCGGAACGTACTCTCTTGTCATTTGCAAGAGTCTTCAATACTGCGTTTGTCATTTTGTATCTCCTTCGGCCCGCTCTAAACGGGCATAGATTTATCCGATCTAGTCGGACACGTTTTCTTTGCGCCATTTCTCATACTCAGCAATAGTCTTTTCAACCATCTGCTGTAGTTCATCGACTGGCATCTTCTTGAAATCCTTGGGAAGAACCCGCTTCTTTTTCATCGCGGGACCTTAAGGTAACGGTAGACGTACATCTTACCATCGGACTGCGGCTTCTCCGGAATGAGCGTGAACTTCACACGCAGGTTCATCAGGTCCATCGGGGTCACAAACTCATACTCATCGCTGTTCTGCTCACGAACACTGTTCAGAACAACCTCATCGGTCTTCTTCGGCATGATGTACTCCCTTGCTCGTTGGTAAGGACACTCTACAGGCAACAACCCGGCCTGTCAAGACCGGGTTGTAAGATTACGAACATGTGATTGCTAAACGGGGTTTAGGCACTCTACCATTGAGTTACAGCACCGTGTGGTGGTGCCGGAAGGATTCGAACCTCCAACTTCCCCTTCATAATAGGATAACCGTTTTGGCGTCCGGCTCGTAATACAATTGATTGCAGATATGTGTGCAAGAAACGGGTTAACCTAGCACCAGCAAGGACATTGTGGTTGTCCCGGCGGGAATCGAACCCACCTCGGCCTTTTTATCAGAAAGGTAACCGTATCTAAATCGACCCGCAAAGCGGAAGCACGAGGAATCGAACCCCAGGGATTTCCCCCGTATCGGTGCGTTCAAAACACCTTCTACACCATGTAGACGAACTTCCAAATATGGATATGTTCCAAGCATCGTGAGGGACCGCCCTCCTATAAAACGCGGGAGTCGAACCCGTCGTCCTCCCTGTTGGTGGAGGATAAGTGACACTAACCGACCCATAAATTTAATGCTAGGCATGTGATGAGAGTCGGGCGGGTTTCCCCATTCTTATTTTGATAATTAGATAACCGACTTACTCTCCGGCCCTGCAAGTAGTCCCGGTAGGATTTGAACCCACGTTACACTGTTAATAAGACAGTTGCCTTAACCACTTGGCTACGGGACCTTGATGCGAATATGTTATAGGAGACGACTGGGTTTCCCCACTCTGGACCGCCCGCTTTGCCTACTAGCGTACTCTCGAATTACTTCGAAAGGTTGGGCTTGAACCAACCTACAGCGGTTTGAATTAGATAACCGTCTTGCCTTCCGACTCGCAAAGTATTAATTTGTTGCGTACAGTGGCACGTTTGCACTGGCAGTGTATGTATTATACACTTGATATGGTTGACGGGTTACTGGAACTGTTTCTACAGTAGTCGTTTCCTTGATAACCCGGCCCTCTTTGTCATACTCTTTAACTGTAGTGGTGACTGTTTTGCTTCCAAGACCCCAACTATAATCATTAGAGTAATAACCGTTGTATACATCAGTGCTTGTTGATATTGTCATGTGCAGCAGGTGGGAATTGAACCCACATGTAACCGATTAACCTTTCAACTCTTTATCAGAGAGAGGGTATACTGCTACTAATTTGGATATGTGATTGCTAACGGGTGCTGCATCCACCGCAGCCCCGGGTCCATGTGGAGGACCCGATTAGATTCGAACTAATGATAACCGTTGTGCATCCGACCCAAACGTTTATTTAGTAACCAGGCTTACGTGCTTGATACTCTCGATACTTCTGGAGAGCAAATGCTAGAGCCTTCTGAAAGAAGATACTCTTGAGCAAATTGTTTAGCATGTAACCTCCTTACTACATCTTGCGCAGACGGGCTATCATTACCCCAATCGCCTTAACGGCAATCCTCGGAGTTAAACCGGGACCTTCTACTAAGCACGCCACCCAGGATTTGAACCCAGACCTAGAGGGTTTGGAAGCCTCTGTGCTACCGTTACACTAATGGCGCATTGTATTTATAGTCTACGTGACTTGCTGCGAGCGTAGGATTCGAACCTACATAGGCTTGATTCAAAGTCAAGTTTCTTGCCGATTAGAATAACCCGCAATAGGAAGAAGGCTGCTTTAATCTGCGCCCATGCCTTCAACGCTCCCCACCCTAGATTCGAACTAGGATCGTACAGACTCAGAATCTGCCGTCATGCCGTTAGACCAATGAGGATTACATCACGTTTTCAGGCGGTTCTACGTGACTACAACTGAGCGCCTAGTTCTCAGAGGGTGGGCTGCTGACTCTCGTCCCTGACCCGGTGCCGTGTTACTACTGTAACAGACTCTAGAGAGCCTGTCAAGTTGTTCTGCAAAAACGTCCAACGCTTCTAATAGTAGAAATTATGACACGCCAGTCATATTCAGACTTAGGAATAGGCTGATCAAATGGCGGGCTGTCTTTCATTCGCCAACCATCTGGGTCCATAATGATTATTCCATCTTCTTTGGCCCACTGTTCGGGTGTCTTAAGCATCCAGTTCCTCCCACCAATCAAAGTAGTCGTATCCACCATTATCACGATCATATGGCTCTAGTACAGAATAGACAGACTTAAGATGACCAAGACACATCGGCGTCGGCTTAACCCGGCTTTCGTCAATGCTGTAATCGATAATTACCTTGCGGTTTTCATCAACAAGATCGCCAAGAAATCCATTGAGAGCGGTGATCTCGTCGGCTGTAAACTCAAAGACATAAGTAGGCTGTGTGGGAGGCTTAACTTCTACTAACTTTGCCATTGTACTCCTTAGAATGCGTCTGCGCTGAAACCCAACTGGTCATCAAGCGGCTTGTTTGGGTCTGCATCAAGAACCTTGCGAAGACGAACAGTGTCACCCTTGTCTGCAAAGGTTCGCATAAGCCGGGCCAGGTCTGCCTTCCGGTGGGCAATCTGCTGACGCTTCAACTTAGCCCGAATACTTGCCCGTGCCGGTCCAGAGACATTATCAACAAGAGCCTGGTTTGCCTCGATGTACTGAGCAAGCAAATCCTCAACATGAGCCAGCAATCCAGCATCAGCCGGAACCATGTAGTACAACTTACCAGCGCGCTTTCGCAGGTGGTCCCACTCATTAGAATAGGCAAGGTTTACGTGATCAAGAGGAACACCAGTCTTCTTTCCCGAAAGAAAGAACTCACGCAGAACATCTGCCGAATAAGTAAGACGATCTGCCAGACCCTTTGCAGCAGTGTTAACTGCATTTGTTGCCTGGTGCTCGCTGGGCGTGGGGTCCATGTAATCACTTCTGCAAGGCATTGTTACTCCTAGGTGCTTGATGTTGTTGAGTACACTCTAGCGAATCCGGCCAGTTCTGTCAAGGACTAGTTTAAGATCATCTTTCGGTTCAAAACCCGGCCGGTTTGAAGCATGATTGCATACCATGCACACTTATTTTCAACATACGTTCTATCAATCGAGTATTTACCAAATGTAATCATGTGCATCCAGAGAGATTCGAACTCTCATACACAGCACTTTAGAGATGCCTGTTCTACCTATGAACTATGGATGCGGTGCAGAAAGCCTATATGCTGCCCTTATCTCTCTGCTGCTGTGGCTACGACGATTTATTTCATCCGAGCATAGCATCGCTAATATGGTCCCCACAGCCTTGTTTCTTACTAAACCTATGTCATGGTCACCACCGCCTTTCGGTGGTTGGTGCTATGACCCTAGTCTAGGCTTTCGTCTGCGTCAAGCACTTCGTATATCGCAGGCTGTCTTTCGATAACCCCGGACATACAGGCCCAACACCACCAAATGCTCTCGTGAGAACACTCGGAAGGCTTCAACTTGGCCCACTGAGGAAAGGACGGAGGCATTGCAGTAGAACCGCAAGTGTCACAAACCTCGTCAGGGCCAAGACCACGGCCGGAAGTACAAACCTGGCAGACCTCAACACGCTCACTACGACGAATTGCACGACGCTGAGAAGAATTGAGTTCCTTCGGGTAGGAAGGAAGCGTACCGTCAGGGTTAGGCATTCTGTCACCCTTGAGAGCGTTACATCGCTTGTGCGCCAAACGAAGGTTCTCAATATCCCACGTACCACCCTTTGACTGTGGAATCCAGTGGTCAAAGGTGATTAAATCGGGGGTTTCAAATGGGAGGTGACAGAGGAAGCAGTCAGGGCCGTCACGATGTGCGATTAACGCAATCTGCTCAGCCCTCGTCATTCTAATTACAGTAGACATAGTTTGCTCCTTAACCTAACCGTTAGACATGTACACTCCTTGTAAGTTTAATGACGATTCCAATTTTCATAGCAATCGACAAGCCTTGTGCGGGAGGTGAGAATCGAACTCACTTTTCCTTCGATCCAAACGAAGCGGATACCCATTTTCCTACACCCACTTTCGTAACAGCCCCGCTAAAGGCTGTTACATGTCAGATATTATACCTACGGGTTTCATCGTACGCGACTGTGCAGCCGGTCGTAATATAGACCCTGACTCAGTATTATTTTGATGATAGGCTAGCACATTACACCTACTTCTCAGGCAATCTGACTTGCCTTTGAAGGTTCCGTTACGTTGTCACCTACAACCATTGTGTCGGAATGGAGAGATTCGAACTCCCGACTTTATCGCCCCAAACGATACCGCATACCACTTGCGTACATTCCGATCAACAACCGTGCTTACCATTACACTAAGCGTCAAGACCGTTATAGGTGTCTACCACCGTATCCCAACTCGGGTACTGACCCCGTTCTTGTTGTTGTTACCACTCTAGCAGACCCGGCGAGGGTCTGTCAAGTACTACTTTCGCTTACCGAACAACCTTCGCAGCAGGAAGATCAATGCGCCAAGACCAAAGCATAGCACTAGAAAAACCAGCGGGACCCAAAAAGGAGCAAGAACGAGTACCCATGACCAGTTGATCACTCCAACCAACTTAAGAACGACAAAGACGATACCCAGCACACTGAGTAGACCAAGACCACCATTAGAACCAGACATTACTTCTCCTTTACATCAAAATCTTTAATGACCCGGCGGGCCATATCTGCGTATGTGGCAACATATGAAACATTGACTGTTGTGTTTTCTTTCTTCTCCCATTCATCGATCATGGCTATCGCCACCTTGTCGATGAGGTTTCTAGACCTTACACGACGAGACTCGGTGCTGTCAATAGGCATCAGTTCCGTCTCTACAAACCCGCCGGTTCTTCCATCGTCCATTTTTACGCTGCACCAGGTACCTTCTGTTGCCGTCACTGTAGCAGCACCCGACCAACCGTTTCCATATACGACAGTTACTCTATCTTCTAACTTGTATCTACTCATAATCATCTCTTTTCTAATAGTTCAAAGGCTTAAAGACAGTCTAACTCTCTCTTTGCCGATCTGTCAAGGCTTAGATGAGCCGGATGCTAGCAAGATAATCTCTTAGTTCTTCTGGTACTTCTCTTTTTGGTGCTTTAATTATCTGACCTGCTCTTTGTGTTTCTTGTGCGGCTGCTTCGATAACCTCCATGTTGCGATGAACTTTGTTGAAACTGGTGAGCGTCACGATATCGATTATGTCGTTGCTTTCCCTGGGAGTGTGAGCAATTGCGTTGTAGATCGCACCACACACAGCATCTGCAAGGTCTTTAGAGCCTTTTCTAGGGTGGTCTACTTTGTCGTTGGGCATGATGCGCAACTGCAAGAGTTCCTCTACAATGAGGTTCTTGCCTTCCTTGTCGATTGTCTCCGGGCCGTAGACTCTCTCTTCCATGACAACCATTGCCATGTCTTCATAATGCTTCTTTGCCACAGACAGGCGCTCAGACTTCATGCCAATTTGGTTAAGATAGTCCATCATATCGTAGGACTCCCAACGGTCGAATGTTACCAACCCGATGTTGAAGCCTTTTCTACGAAGGGTTACGATATACTCACGTACTTCTGCAAAGTCAACGTTCTGAGTTGATGTTGGTGTCCACCAACGCACAGCATCAACTTTGATAACCGGCGCGGGTTCTGTAACCTTGTCAGCAATCTTGCGAGACTCCCAACGATCAACGTGCGCTAAAGCAACAGCACAGTGGTCATGCTTGCGTGCAAGGTCAACGTGGACGAAGTACTTTTTGTTCTCGTCCGGCTGGAAACTCTCATCAAACCGGCCGATGCTGTTGTCTACACCGTTTCTTCTACTAAATGCACGCTCAATCTTGCCACGGTCTTTGAAGAATGCATCGATAGCATCGGGTGGCATACATGCAAAACGAGAAAGGGCATCGACAGGATCATCTAAGAAATCTCTGAGATAGTCTACGTCGAGATTCTTGGTCGGGTTCACTTCCCAACTTGGGCGCTTTAGTGCAAATACTTTAGGAGAGACATAACTGATTATATGATCTTCTTCCCATTCAATGCTGAACTCATTGTCATCATAGCCATCTGGAAGATCGGGGTTGATCTTAAAGGTGTGATTACGTGTGATTGTGTTCTTTTCTGCAATGACAGAGTTGTAACGCTGTTGAATGAAGTCGTTCCTAAATCTTGGGAATGACAACAGCACTAACTTACCGAACTCACCGAAACGAGAGGTAACCGAACCTCGATACATCTTGTATACTGATTCGGCTGTCTTGGCCTGTTCGTTACCGCTGGTGGAGTCTAACGCGAAGGCACTAATCTCGTCAAGTACAACAAAGATAACGTTGTATCCCTCCCAGGCCTCTCTTTCAGAGTGACCGGAATATACGCTGATGTTTTTGTCGAAGGAGAATTCTCCCTGCCTCTTTACCCATTTACCGGCGAACCAGGGTGATCTTTCAATTCGGTTAACGAATCCTTTGAAGAAAACATTGTTTGCCTGTGTTGCGTTAACAGCAACATTGATAATGTCAATGGTATCACCGGGAGGCTTACCATAATAACCCGCCGGGTCTTTGAGACAAAGCAAAAGATACACAATATAGGCACAAGCAATGGTAGAAACAAAGTCCTTTCCGCTTCCCTTACCAAGTTGGAAGATGACCTCATTCATTGTTTCGGCCCAGCGTCTTTCACCGGCCTCAAATCCGTAAAGGAAGTGAAGTGTCTCACGCTTGTAAATCTGGCTGGATGCTTTGATCAATTGGTATTGGTAATCAGACAGGGGAGTGCTAGGAAGATTGAGGTACTCTTCTCCGGTAACAAATTCTTCTATCTCGACCGGCTTTTCCTCAAAGTCACTGTCCTCAAGTATTCCGAGGATATCACTAAAGTCCATAGACATGACTAAAACCCCTATACGCTTACGCGCTAGGGGTTATTTCACCTACCTCGACAACCATTGGCTCGGCGGTGTTTGTCACTTTGCTTAGACGACGTGCTACTTCATACTTGCATTTCTCACACTTACCACTGACTTCACGAATGATTCCAATAAGAATTGCCATCTTCTCTTCTTGGGCTGCCATTTCATCACCAAGAGAGGCATTGTCATAAAGCCCGGCCTTTTGGAGCATGTCAACCTTTTTGGCCTCAATGTCAGCAATGTTCTTGATAACGGTTGCTTTAGTCTTTAGATCAGATGACTGGTCTGCCTGTTCTACTGTTTCCCAGGATCGGGCAACAAGCATGGCATAATGTTGAATGGCACCTTGCAATGCTTCTTGTGCCTGTTCACGGATATCAACATCATTACGGGCAATGTCTTTCCATTCAGTAATGAGTTCCAAAGCCTCGACACGCTTGATGCCCAACTGCTTGGCAATATGAGTTGGGTTGGTCGTGCCTTTGTGATAGAGTTCAGCGACTTGATTTATTTTGTCGTATCTATCAACAACATCGATTTCTTTAGTCAATCCACTCAACTACAGTAGCGCCTTCGTGTCCATGAATATGGACGAGGTCTTCAATACTTCGGTAGAACGTGGTAGAACTAGTTGGAGTGTCCCAACGCATAACGCAACTGCCATCTGTGTCAGTAAACTCTACACCGTGACCAACAGTGCCGGTACCCGAGATACCAGTTAGGTCTTTGCTTCTTACTAGATTAAATCGTTTCACTTTTTACCTTCCTCGCTCGGGCCTTTTTAGGCTTCACCAAGCATTTGATTTTGTCTATTCTAAACGACCGCCAATCTCCATTAGGGCCAATACAATCAATCCAATGAGAGTCAGTGACGACATTGCTTGCATAACAACGAAACATATAAATGTTGCGGTCGTTCTTAATTCGTATTTTATCGCCGGGTTTGATGGTATCTTTGCCTAAAGTGTATTCGTATTCCGCACGAATACTAACCAATCCATCGTAAGCATTCTCCCACCACAGTTGACTTGCTCTACTGGGTTTTATTGTTTTAGCAGCCATGACATCAGTCTAACCTAGATGATCTTTACTGTCAACTGAAAATTACACCCTTCATAAAATCAACCCGGCTTTTTAGGCAATCATTAGGGATCGAGTAGTATTCAATAGCACTTGTTTTTAGCAATTTGTTAATGATTGCATCAATATCCCTTTGATATTCAGCATCGCTACTGCGAATGTCTGTACCTTTTGGTGCCCAATACGCCGGAAAGTAAAACACAAAGTCGTAGTTTTGTATCTCACTCATGACAAGACCGGAGGAGATTTCCCAATAAAGATCATTCGGCTCACTCTTCCAAACCTTTGCTGCTTGATAAGCGGTATAGGCAAGAGCATCTAATGGAGTGCGGTCTGCAATGACACTTACTGTTGGGTCTTGAGATTCCATGCGATACATACCAGAAACCCGCGCTGCTGTGATGAGCAATTGAGAAAGTTGGTCGGCTTCCTGATTGATCTTGTAACCGGCCTCGGCAATCTTTCGTCCTGCACTTGGCAGAAACTTCCAGTTGCGTGCTTTTACTTCCGGGTCTTGTAGAAATGCCTCTACCGCAGTAGTTTTTCCAGTACCCTGAGCCCCTACACATCCAACTCTCATTAATCCTCCATTGCTTCTAGCCATGCGGTGCATACTTGCAAAACGTCAAAGAGTTCGGCTTTCATCTGTTCAGAATCATCTTCTAGAATTGCTCGGGCTATCTCTCCGACCTCTTCGGTTAAAACTGTTAGCGATTTGTTATAATCATGGCGAGTGTAGGGTGTATTGGTGCCCCATTTTTCGTCGGCTACTTCCCTGGCAGTATCAATGCCTTCGAAGATTGCTTCTCGGTTCACTTTAGTAGTCCAAACTTTTTCAAATAGGTGTACACAGTCATATGACTTGCACCCGCCTCAATGGCAATTGCCTCTGGGCTTTTACGTTCTACGACATACTTTCGATACATCCATGCACGGGATTGGTAGAGTTTGTTATTCATCAAACTTTCCGGTAACCGGATCAATGACAAGAACCGGCACATTCTTCTCCCATGCGTACTTAATGCAATTCCATGTACCGCCTTTTTCTACACCATCCCACACAGCAATGGTAGCCTCTGCGTTATCGACCATCCACTTGTTACGTTTCTGGTAAATCCAGAAACCAGGGAACTTAATTGAAGGGTCTACATCAACAGTCTTCTCAGCATACTTTAACATTGCCGCGTAAGTAGTTTGATCTTCCTTTCTTGGAGTGTGCCCAGCCCAAGGACGAGCATTCCAGAAAGGAATACCTGAACGGTAAGCCATTTGTGCGCTTGCAAGGTCTACACCAGCAGCACAACCTTGAATAACCCGGCTTGCTTCTAGGTGACGGTAGGCATTTTGTAGGCCGACTGCTACGACCTTCATATCAGGGATGCGTTCCGGCCGGTGGCCGGTTATGGAAATAATCATAATGATGCATTAAACCTTCCACAAATCCAACATCGGCGCTGGACGATCGTGCCAACAAGAAGACCTGCGAATGGATATCCTGGAGATTCTTCGCATCCTTGGAACCAATGCCTTACCCTTTGTCGAATTGTCATTCTACCTCACTAAGTTTTTGACAGCGTACCAAGCAATTGCTATGGCATCGCCTACGTTGTCTGATCCTGACTCTACAGCGAAGAACTGCCGGGAGAATGCTAGCGTTCGTTGCTTTCTCATTTCTCTCCCGGCGTTTTGGTACCAGGATGCACTCTTGCCGGGGTTAGCCAACTTTAGTTGGTCCTTCTCCACTTTTTTAAGGTTGGGGTTGCCTATGTAGGATTGCCAGGTTATTGGGCCTACGGTGACAACTTTCATTCTTGCATCCATTAACCCGCCCATTACGGCACCATAAACGTAGGCAAGGGAAAGACCAACCTTGGGATTGGGACCTAGATAGGCGCTCTCGAAACAGATATAGTCGGCTTTGAGAATACCTGCCTCTACCATAGCCGGGATTTTTAGGTGAGCGTCAGCCAGGCGTTCGTAAAGGTCAGCGCCCTCAAAGAATACCTCTCCACACCGGATTGGTTTGCCGTCTTCGAAGATAGCATAGGCCAAACTCTTTGTCGAGCAGTCTATTCCAAGAACCCGGCTTGCTTTGGTCTTCCTAAGTGATTCAAGCCCCACGAGAAAGCATCCTTAGAAGATCATCCTTGTACAGGTTTTCTTGCTCAGCCTGGCACTTGCCACAGATTTTATCTTCATTGTAGCGAGATAAAATGGTATTGCATGTTGCGCATACGCGAAGCCGCCCCTTTTGGCGGGCTTTCTTCTCATAATAGTTTTGGATCATACGAGCATTCGTCGCCTGACGACAGCACTCACTCGTATGATAACGCTGGTTATGAGTAGAGGGCTCAAACTCAATCCCACATTTGTCGTATGCACACTTGCGCATTAAGGCTTTGGCACTTCCATCTTGTTGATCTTGATGGTTCCCTCAGGATTGCCAACCCAGCAGGACTTATTGATAGGACAGGCCATGCAAACCTTGCCGTCTTGCTTTCGGAAGGGACGCATTGGGAGTTCTTTGTTCTCCCAGGCTGAGCGTACTTCTCGTAGCCAGTTGAAGACATTCTCGATGATTGCCTCGTTTGTTTCGTTCATGTTAACTTCAATGACTAACAAGGAAAGATCGTTACGATTCTCGTAAAGTAGGAAGCCCTTGTCCTTGCCTGTTCCCTTCATGTATGTGAGAATTTGAATAAGGTGGTTAGGACTTGGTTTCATGGACAATTGCTTGAGGTTGAAGATATCCTGTCCAGTGGTCTTAAT
>Ga0066648_10001482_pt1 | contig 12724 bp, 14 predicted proteins | sample CryGeyCG12114_NA_FD_59537 | JGI IMG/M metagenome (GOLD analysis project Ga0066648, IMG submission 59537) | Groundwater microbial communities from aquifer - Crystal Geyser CG19_WC_8/21/14_NA | ecosystem: Environmental > Aquatic > Deep subsurface > Groundwater | place: USA: Utah: Grand County... | reverse complement strand
CATACTGCAATCAAAAATTTAATGACAGCCCTCGGAAGATGAAAACAACACTTACTATAACGCTTTTAGTTTTTCTGTTTTCCTGCAAAAAGGAGGTGGAAATTATTGCGCCTGTTGAAAAGCCTATGCCGCCTATTGCTGTTGCAGACACGGTAATAATAGCAGACACTATCCAGCCGCCCGGCGGGTTTTCCTACACGAAGCGGAAGGCAAACCTTCTGAATCAAAAGTCGTGGACAAAAAAGGTGCAAAAAGACACGCTGACCGGTGAGTATAAAAACGTGGTGCTGCTGGAATTTAACGGTTACGATGCCACAAAAACAATGTGGAATGTAAAAGTAGGTGCGTCTGGTTCAACGCCAGAAGAACAAAGAGCGATTGTTGACAGCGCCAATAAGTACTACAAGTACAAGGGCTTTTACTTCACGCTCGACGAAGAATTATATAACAAGTGCAGGCCGGATAAACGCTTTCGCGTGGTACTAACCGATGATTGGGAATGGTATGGTGCAGCCGGTGGCGTAGCATACCGCAATTCTTTCTTTTGGGCAAACGAAACGCCCGCCTTTGTCTTTACCTCGCTACTCAAATATAATGTGCAATACATTGGCCGTGCTGTTGCGCATGAGGCCGGTCATGCCTTTGGCCTTGCGCACCAGTCGCTTTGGGTTAATGGCGTGAAGGTAAATGAGTACAACCCCGGCAACGCTGCCATGTGCCCGATTATGGGCTACCTCTACAGCGGTGCTGTTGCAGAATGGTACACTGGTCTTGATCCGTTTGGAAACAAGCAATACGATGGCCGCATTATCGAAGAAGCCGGTGGTGGCAAGTACGATGGGCAGGGAAACTTTAAACCGTGGGGGACTTATTAAAAATATGGCACAATACAGAAAAAAACCAGTAGTGATAGAGGCAGAGCAATATACGCAATACGGCAAGCTCGTAAAAGGAATGTGTAATTCGCGATCCTGCTACTCTGCGGGAAATGTAGCGCCGCATGTCCATACAATCCATAATAACCAAAAGGTTGATTTAGAGATTGGCGATTTTGTTATCCCCGAACCAGACGGCGAACATTTTTATCCATGCAAATCAGATGTTTTTCATAATACCCACGAACTCGTAAGCGAATGAAAAAATTACTCATACTCCTTTGCTTTTTCAACGTTGCCTACGGGCAAACGCTTGGCGTGGCCTCGCAAGGCGCGTTTGGCAACAACGGAAACGATGAAGGCCAGAAGATACAGAACGCGCTAAACTTCGCTTCCCAAAACGGCTATGTGCGTGTTGATTTGGATGTCAACAAAACTTACCTCACGTCCATCAATATAAAAGTGCCGTCAAACATTGAGTTTAACGGCAGTCTTTCAACCATAAAGCCCACAGCAGGAATGCCTGCGGCAAATGCTTTTTTGATAACCAATGCAAGCGTGGTAACACATTCTGCAAATGCGGTAATCGCGGTAACGAAAGGCAGCAAGACGTTTAGTTATTCCGGTGCGGCGGCCATCACGCCGGGCCAGACCGTGATGCTTTACGGCCCGCAATATTATGTTAATGGCAAGGATTCATACGAGCATGGATTTTATGGTGAAGTCGAGTCGTCAAGCGGCAATACCGTAATTCTAAAAAATGCAGCAAGCGAAACCTTTGCCGCAACATCAATAAAAGAATACAGCACCGCAAAAAACATCCGCATCCGAAACGTGATTCTGGATTTGTCCGGCAGAACCGCCGGGCGCGGCATCGGCCTTACAAACGTAACGAGTTCGCTGATTGAAGGCTGCACTGTTAAAGGCAATGTGCCTGTAGTTGCCAGCAGCCCGGATGTTGGCATTTTTATTCAGGGCGTGGGCAATCTTATCACAAAGTGCCGCTCTTACGGTATGCAGGGAAGCGTACCCGGCTATGCTTTTTCCATTCAGGGCCACAACAACACCGTTTCTTATAGCCGGGCATGGGCGGCACGCCACACAATCACATCAGCGCAGGGTGATTTTTATTCCACGCAGCAAAATTTCCTGTACGATACCGTTTCAAACGATGGCGGCGGTACGGGTACCTTATTGGATTGGCACCCCAATACATACGACAGCCGTGCCGAAGGTTGTGTGGGCATTATCAGCGGTATCAATCCAATTGGAATTGCTTTCCGGGGCAAACGCGATTCAGCAATAAACAACACCATAACCGCCATAAACAACAACGATAAAGACATTGGTGCTTTCGCGCTTTTTGAAAACTGTGATGCACCGTATATAGCAAACAACACCGTTGTTATGTCGGGCAATTCCGGTTCTAATTATTTTCTTAGAACCTATGGCGGCATGGCGCAGCCGCCATCGAACATTCAGATTTCAAACAATCTGGACAAAGGCGGCACCTTGACCGTAAACGCAGCAATTGGAAAGGGAATGCGGATAACAGGCAATGATTTTAGAACAAACGATGGATATAAGGCGACAATAACATTAAGCGGCTCCACGCCGATGGATTATTTCATTGACAACAACACGTTTGTAAATGATTTTGGCGGCGTCTATAACTACGTGGTCTCCACGCCCGATGTTACCGCCAACGTTGGCGTTATCACCAATAACGATGTGTACACGACAAGCGCGTCGAATGTAAAAGAGCAGATACGGATAAACAACAATGGGAACACCGTTACAGGAAATACGCTGTACCGCACCGGCAGCAGTACAAAACTGTTCAAGTATAATACCGGCCACACAAACATCAATACCGGAAACACGATTGTACAGGGCGGCACGCCGGTAGATACCGATGCCGGAGCCGGTGAAGGCACGCCCCCGGAACCGTTGCCGGAAAACGCACCATTGCCTGCGCCGCCACCATGCGATAATTGTAGTTATTACTTTATAAGGCTTGCTAAAAAACAATGAAACGCACTTTAACAATATTATTTTTCGCTCCGCTTTCGCTGTTTGCACAAAGGCGTATTGTACTGCCGGCAGACAGCGCCGGAAGTATCATTTGTAGCGATGTTGTACGAACATATAAGGCTGTTGCGGGCGATACCATTGTACTGAAAGGCAACATATCAAACGTGGAACTCGCAGGCATTTGCCCGCTTCCCTGCGCGCCACTAACGATTGTTTGGGATACGGCAAAGCCGGTTGTAACAAAACCGGTACCGGCACCATTGCCAACACCGAAAGACGACACCTTGCGCTTCTCTGGAAGTTACACCGTTACCGTGCCGCCAACGTTTCAAAAGCTCAAATTTATTGGCGCAGCAAACGGCAAACTGAATCTGCCAACAACAGCCAAAGGCTTTTCGTTCCGGTTTTCTAACAGCACGAGTAAAACGGTTGCGTTGAACCGAGATGTGTACTACAATAAAAAGAAAACGCAAGCTGTTTTTTACAAAGGCGAGTACAAGGCCTGGTACGACGAAAAGCTAAAACAGTGGTGGATGCAAAAATTATAATTTAAAAGGTTTTTCGCCGTATTTTTAAATAAAAGAATATGCGGAAATATTTCTTACTCGATGTTAAAAAGTAGCGCGGATTTTGTTACACTTCTGTAGTAAGCAATCGATTTCTAAATGCAGCAAACAAACGAAGAAAGCGTGACTATCGAAACAAAAGAAATAAGGGGCTTAAACTTACGGAACACTTTTGGGATGATCGCCATTGTTGTTTCGGTTATGGGTTCTTATTTTTCGCTAAAACAAGACATCGCCGATATACGAGCCGCGACCGGAGGGGATGCCAAAATAAATGAACTGCAAATCAAACAACTCGACCTGCGCATTGAACAAACCAACGCACAAATTAATGCGCTACAGCAGCAAGTTCTTCGAAACTCTACTCGATTAAGAGATCAATAAAAAAACCGGCAAAAGCGCCGGTTTTGCTTTTAAAGTAAGTTGCGTTTAACCTACTTGCAGCGCCGGAAAGCGATCTTTAAGCAAATCGACCTGTTTTCTAATTTCCTGATCCGCGACAGCCCGCTGTAACACGGCCATGTCAAGCGAATAAAAAGAAAATACCGGCATATTGTTGTTTCCCTTATCAACTTCTACTTCAGCCGTAAACGTCACCGGCTGTGTGCCTTTGTAAAGTGGCATGGTTAGAGTAAAAGACTTCGGCAATTCGCCTCGGGTAAGTTTCAGCGCCTCCGTCTGCAAATCTTTTTTATTACCCTGGCGATCATCTTCTTTCTGCACCACCTGTTCGTATTTTACCTCGAAGTTTTGCATCCGCTGTATAATGTCCTGCGCCTGTTCTTTGCCTAAGACGTGGGCAACAGTGCGCACCAGCTTAATAACGTCTTTTTGGTAAAAACCTTTGCCGGTATTGATTGCAAACGCCTCAAAATCAGGGTTTATATGCAACTTAGCCGTCAGTATCGTGGCATCCTGATCGTGTGGGTTTTCGTAAAATTCCAATTTAGGGTCAGCCACATCGGTGCTAAAGAGCAATAGGCCAGCGTTTTCTTTCGGATCGTCGTTAAACGTGCGTTTGCCTATAAACTCGGCAATGCTCAAAAGAAAAACGGCCTGTTTTAGCCGCACTTTGTCTTTTAAAAATATCGGAGATGCATCGCCTTCGCGGACTACGATCTCGAGCGGCTCCTTTTGCTCGGAGGCGAGATTTACTACAATTTTTTTGTCTTCCATGTTGCGGGAGGTAAAAATACCCGGCGTAAAGGGATCCACGCCGGGCGGTTAAAAATTAAAATCCTGTACCTGTAAGGCGGTCGTCAATCATCAGCTTTGCTCCGCCGTCAAGGGAGGAGAGCAAATACTGTTGTTTTTCTTTTGCCGACAGCGGCCGGGTGCGCTCCTCGATGTTTACGCCGGTTATGGTAAAATACTCCATAACCCCGTTGTCGCGGTTTACGATACCGAAAACTTCGGTTTCGATTTCTTCGTAACCGCGTTCAATCAGCTCGTAGTTTTGCGAGCGCGTCTTGTCGTAAAACTTAGTGCCGGAGCAAGCCGGGATGACGATAACAACGTCTTCGTCGTTGCCGTTTGTTGCCGCTTCGCTTGCTTCTTTTACGAGGCTTTTCAGTCGGTCAATCCAGCGGCCGTTGATTGCGCTTTCGTGCTCAAACTCCTGTATTTCTTCGGGTGTGAAATACTTTTTTTGCGACTCCGTAAACTGCTCGACCTTAACCCGTTTTATCCAGGCTGAGAGTTCGGTTTCCGACAAGTTTTGTGGCAATGTCGGGTGCCTTTGTGTTTCGGGCATTTTTAAAATTTAGAGGTTATCAAAAAAGCTGATCGAGATGATGAAGAATGATGTCAGCCAAAGTTCCATTAAGTTCGCCGGTAACTTTGATGTCGGTAATCTGGTCAAGGACGTTTTTCGCCGGCCCGTCAAGGCCCATTTTATGGCGCGCCTTTACTTCCTCAAGCGATTTGATTTGCTGATCCGTCAGCTCTGCCGGCGCTATTTTGGTCAGACGTTCGCCAATTTTCTCGAGAACAGAGTTCGTTTGGTAAGCATACATAACACCTCCACGAATTCTTTCTGCCACTATGCCTGCTGGTTTGCCCTCGGCATTGTCGGCGCTTGTAGCTTGCAAACTTTGGCCTGTTTTGCTTGTTGCGTTTTCGTACATTATACTTGTTTTTTGATGACACGATTATGGCGCGACCTCGGACTCTACCGACTTGTTTTGTAACGCCTCGAGTTCTTCGCGTTTTTTCTCGAGGTATTCTTTGGCCTTTCTGGCCTCTGCATCTATAATCTCGATCATCTCTTCGCAAACCTCCGGCTTCGTTACTACAGCTCCTCGAAAAAGTTGTCGCACCTTTTCTTCCAAGTTCGGAATGTCGCGGTTGCGCTTAATTTGCCCTACAAGTTGTCGTAAATTAAAAGCGTGTTCGAGTAACTGCATGAGATAAACTTTTTAATACTACAAATATAGTATAAAAAAAACAATAAAAAAATATTAATTAATTTTTGTAAAATAAAATAGTTTATTTACCTTTAGGGCTACAAAATACAAATACAAATGAATACATTTACAGCTACGCAACCGGCCACTGAGGTCGATGTTAATGAAGAAGCACGCCGTTATTTCGAGCAAGAGGTAGAAGAGCTTACAGCTATAATGAGCGAAAGCGAGGCGAGGGAATATATTGAATACGAGCGGCTGATGATAATGCGTTACGATAGTTAATTTTTAATTTTTATACACTTATGTCACAAAACAATCTTCCTGCCGCACAACAGCCACAGTCGCCCGCACTACTAACGGCAAAGATGATCGAGGAAGCGCCATCAACAAAAGCACTCCTTGACATTCCAGCCCTGCAAAACTCCTGGGCAAACACCTACAACAAAGTAAGCGGCCGAAATGACGGCGCTATGCGGTTTGAGGCCGAAAAAGTGCTGTTTATGCAGCTTGTTACCGGCAATAAGGCGTTTGAAAAGGTAACTAAATTTAGCCTGTACACGGCCTTTGTACAGCTTGCAATCAGCGGCCTTACCTTACGGGATGGTATTGCTTACGTTATACCTTACGGCGATAAAGCCGAGTTTGTACCCGGGTGGCAAGGCCGGTTGGAGCAAATAAATGAGATGCGCAATGTACGGCACACCAACGCCCCACAGGTAGTTTACGACTGCGATGAGTTTGAAATGGAGTTGGGCGAACGGGTACGCATTATAAAACACAAGCCCGGCAAGCGCACACCGGAGAGCATAATAACGAATGTCTACATGGTTATTACCTTTACCGAGGGCCGCGAAGTCTTTTTTATGACGCGGGAAGATGTGCTTAACATTCGCGACCGCTACTCGGACACATACAAGTCGTACGCCGAAGCCTGCGCTGTACACAAAAAACCAATCGGAAGCACATTCCGGGCGCAAGTGCCGGGCAAAACATGGGAAAGCACTTTTAAGCCGCCGATGTGGCTGACCGACGAGGCGCAGGCATTTAAAAAAACGTTGGTTAAGCGGGTTTATAAAACGCTGCCAAAAATGCCGAAGCAAAAGTGGCTCGACGATCAAATTGCCGGCCGCACCGAAACCATTGAACAGGACGGCGAAGACCTAAACCGATTTTTAAATGAAACAGTTATTAAAGATGCAGGGAATCCGGCTCATGCTGGCCGAAACAGTACTGACGATTTTGACGATGTGGCGGGCGCTGATGCACGCAATGATGGCAGCGGCATTTACCCTGGCGATGCAAATAGTGGTAGTGGCAGCGCTGATACGGGAGGCGCGGAAAGAGTGGCAGGAAGCGGAGAAACTGGAAAACCAAGTACAGAGGGGTTCGATTTAGATGACGAAGAAAAAGGATTTTAGCGATAATTAAACCGAAGCCCCTGTGATAGAGGGGCTTTACTTTAAAATTTTTATGAAAGAGAACCAGCAGCTTCCGGCACAACCAGAAGCGAAACCAGAAGATATTATAAATACATTAGAGGGCACGTTTGAGGCTTGGCTAACTATTGCAGACAATCGGGCATCAAACGCCGAAACAGCCCTCTCGCGCTTTACCGGCATCGCGGATGATGATACGGACGAAAAGGCCCGCAAGGCCCTTGCAAAGACCGGAGTAACTTATACAGAGATAAAAGAGCAGCGGATGGCATATACCAGGATGCTCGACGATGTAAAAGACTATTTAATGGGGCCGGAACGCAAAATAAGCATTGAGGGGAAAGATAACATATACGCACGGGTTAAAAAGCTGCGAGATGCCTATGCGAACAACAAGCTACAGCAACAGCTTGCGGAACAAAAGCAAGCCCGTCTGGATAAAGAGCGCGATAACGAGTTAGTGCGCGTGAGGGCCGCCATAAAAAGCAATATCGCCAACGGGGTTGTACTTGCGGTAAACAAGATGAATGATAGCATTCGGGCCTATGTGGCCGAAATGACCATTCAGAACTGGGATGAGAAATATAAGAAGTTCAATGTACAGCCGAGGCTAAACCCTAAAACATACGACGCCTTTTTTGATGTACCATATAACGGCAGCCTCGAAGTTGGCAACGAAGTCCTGGGGATTATTAACGAAATACGGGCGGCGGAGGATACGACATACGAAAACGTAAACCGAGAGTATATTGTACACGCAAGTAAGGCCCTGGAGGTGTGGCGAGAAAGTTTGTCGGAGCGGAAGTCAAAACTAATGCAAATCGAGGTAGAAATAGCCAAAGGCGGCGAGTCGCCTATTGCCGAGGAGCTACGAGAGGCGGACGAGAAAATAGCCGCCGATAGTCAGACGCGGATGCAGGAAATACGTGATGTAAAAGAAAAAGAAATACAATGCGAGGCTGATGATGCGATGCTAAAAAACGAGTTTGTCGAACAGATTAAAACACAAGAGGCCGAGGCTGACTTAGGAGGCGTTCGTATAAACCGGGTAGCGCAGCTTACGTGTAGCGAAAACGATATTGTAAAAACCGTTAGCCGGGCTTTGCTTGCTTGTTACAAACACCCGAAGTGGCCAGGGCATTTAAAAAGAGATGCCAAAGGCAAATACAAGGGGCCGGACGAGAACGGACATGAAGTATACGCCGACTGGTTGTCGCCTATATTAAGTTTCCTGGCTAAAAACAGCGAAGAAAACATTGAGGGAATAAAATTAGTGGAAACCATCAAAACAACCTTACGGTAATATGTGTACTAATATCGACGAACAGTTTTTATTTACTCCTCAAAACTTAATCGCGAATATTGATAAATTAGGCGCGTGGTCGGCCTATGGATTAGCCTCCTATGCTCTTAAACACTATTTTCCCGATGAGTATGACGAAGACGGCTATTGCGAAGTAAACACAGAGGTCGCTTTATTAGAGAAGTTGAGTTGCACAAGTTGGATAGATGTAATTATAAAGTACGAAAAAGAGGTGGGTTACGGCGATGTAGAAAGTTTTAATCCGGGCGCAGTAAACAGTTTTTAACATGCTTTGTAAACCTGGCGGCTATTATCATCAAACGCAATTCGTCAGCAACTCCGAGCTCACCTCGCTGCGTAATATTATGAGGGCAGATGGCAAACCGCCGCCGCTTGCCGCCTATCGCCTTGGTTCGCTCGTGGATGCACAACTTACGGAAGCAGGGATGTTGTCGAAGGCGCAATATGAAGAAGGTGAATGGGATTTGTCCGAACGCATGGCTTTGGCCGGCCGGGGGGACAGTACCTTGGCGGCCTTCCTTGCAACGGCAAAGATGCAGCATGAAGTGTACCGCAACCGATTTGAAATGGAGCATGAAGGTATCGACTTTTCATTGCCGATGCGCTGCAAATATGATTTGTACAAGCGGACGGCGCGGCTGGCGGCCGACATTAAAACGACGAGTTGTACAAGCCAGGCGGCTTTTGTTGCATCGATACTTTCATTCGAATACCATCGTCAGGGGGCGCTTTATATGGATCTCGGCAATGCCGATCAGTTTATGTTTATAGGCATAGGTAAGAAACCTAAACTTGGCAAGCACCCAATTTTTAAATTTGTAATACGGCGCGGCGATGCATATTACGAGGCGGGCCGGGCGCGATACCTACAGTTAGCAAACCTTTATTATTTTTTAATCTTTCAAATACACACACTATGACATCATTGCTGGTATCATTCGGGTCGTAGGAGAGAATGATTTCGATGATTGCAAATGTCCGGACTGCAAAAAGAGGCGAGGGGAGTTGTAAACTATTAATTTATATTAAACCGTTAAACATGGATGCTTACCAGCAGTTTTTAGAAAACAAAACAAAAAAACACGTTCTTTCCGGCTTTGATATTGACGAAGCAAATCTGAATGAACAAATGTTTCCGTTTCAAAAATTTATTGTGCGGCGCGCACTACGAGCAGGCAAATACGCCATATTTGCAGACTGTGGATTAGGAAAAACACTTATGCAAATTGAGTGGGCTAACCAAGTATATAATCATACTAAAAAACCCGTATTAATATTAGCACCACTTGCTGTTGCCGGACAAACTATCAAAGAAGGCGAGAAGTTTGATATTCGTGTTACCCGCGCTTCTTATGACAGCAGGCATCCACATTATGCACCTATTCAAATTGCAAACTACGAGCAAATAAATAATATTGATTGCAGTATATATGCCGGTGTTGTGCTGGATGAAAGCTCTATCTTAAAAAACTTTGAGGGCGCTACAAAAAAGTTGATTGTAGACACATTTCAAAACACGCCGTACAAACTTGCATGCACCGCAACACCTTCGCCGAACGATCCGATGGAGTTGGGCAACCATGCGGAATTTCTGAACGTGATGAGCTACAAGGAAATGCTTGCCATGTACTTTGTGCATGATGGCGGTGAGACGGCGAAATGGCGGCTTAAAAAACACGCACACAAAATCTTTTATCACTTTGTAGGCACATGGGCGATTATGCTGAACAAGCCGCAGGATATTGGCTTTAATATGGATGGATACGCATTGCCCAATCTGAACCTATTGGAGAGGCAAGTGATTACACCTAAGCGCGATAACGGACAGCTATTTAACGATGCCGCTATTTCAGCAACCAATTTTAATGCAGAGTTGCGGATTACAAAACTGGAACGCGCGGAGCAGGTTGTGGGCATCGTAAACAACAGCACAGAAAATTTTATAATATGGGTAAAGCACAATGAAGAAAGTGAATACCTGCGCTCGCTTATTCCTGATGCTGTTGAAGTAAAAGGGAGTGATGATGCGGAATATAAAGAAGCGATGTTATTAGGCTTCGCTGAAAATAAATTCCGCGTACTGATAACAAAAACAAAAATTGCACAATTCGGATTAAACTATCAAAACTGCCGCAACCAGGTTTTTGCTTCACTTGACTTTTCTTTTGAAGGCTTGTACCAGGCTATCCGGCGTTCATACCGTTTCGGGCAAAAAAACGAAGTGAACATTTACCTGATAACTACCGATACCATGTCCAATGTAAAACAAACGATTGATACCAAACAAAAACAATTTGAAATCATGCAACATGAAATGAACGAAGCCATTAATGAAAATCTTTCGGGAACTGAAACGCTTGTACGAGTGTACGACAGCAAAGGCATTGAAACAAGCAGATATCAGATGCAACGCGGCGATTGTGTGCAGCTAATTAAAGCCGTGCCGGATGCAAGCGTAGGATTGTCTGTATTTTCGCCACCGTTTGCTGATTTGTACACATATTCTGATGCTATTGAAGACATGGGCAACTCTAAAGATTATAATGAGTTTTTAGAACAGTTCGGATACCTGGTAAAAGAATTACATCGTGTTCTTATTCCGGGCCGCAATGTTGCCGTGCATTGCATGGATTTGCCGATACAAAAAGGCAAGGAAGGTTTTATAGGATTACGCGATTTTTCGGGGTTGCTGCTGGATGCGTTTTGCGGCAAGGCGCGCGAACATCAAATTGAACTGTCGACGCTAAATAGCGTGTACAATGATTTATACAATGAGGCTACTAAAAATGGAGATTTTGTAGACTTCGAAACGCCAACATGGCTATTAAAAAAGATAAACGAAGTAAAGAAAAAAATAAATGATGCAGGTGACTTCATTTATCATTCCCGTATAACCATTTGGAAAGATCCGGTTGTTGAAATGCAGCGGACTAAAGCACTTGGTTTGCTACATAAGCAGGTAAAGAAAGACAGCACTATGAGCCGTGTTGGAATACCGGATTATGTGCTTGTATTTCGCAAAGATGGCGAACGCATCAACCCGGTAAAAAACGAAGGCATACCCGTTGATTTGTGGCAAAAGTACGCTTCACCTGTTTGGATGGACATTGATTATGGCGATACATTGCAAGGCTTTAGAAACGGGCGGGACGAAAGCGATGAAAAGCATATTTGCCCCCTGCAACTTCCAACCGTTGAACGCCTGATACATTTATACAGCAATGAGGGCGATACGGTTTTAACGCCATTTATGGGTATCGGCACAGAGGTTTATCAAGCGGTAAAAATGAACCGTAATGCCATTGGGTTTGAACTTAAAGAAAGCTATTTTGATTTAGCAAAAACAAATTTAAAGGCATTGGAATTATCAAAAACACAACAAAGCCTTTTTTAATGCAAACACCAAGCAAAGGATATAAATTTCCAAACTTCACCCGATACCTGTTTTTTGTAGATGGTAACATAAAAAACGTGGCAACGGATAAATCGGTTGAAGGTGTTGCTTTGGCTGATGGGGGTTTTGTTTTTCGACTTACAACTGATACTGGCCAACGCGTTTCTATAACAAAAGAGAAGATTATACACCAATGGCAAGAAATGAAAGAATTTGAACAGAAATATGTAACTGACGAGGGACTAAGATTAATTGGCCAAAAATCGAAAACAAACACAAGCCCAAAGTTCAATTATGAGCTGGCACAGGCAATACGCACCCGCATTGCAAATGGCGAAAAACCGGGTGTTATAGCCCGGGAGTTCGGTGTAGACACTTGGGCTATTCATTTTATAATCCTTAACCTTTCCTATAAAATAAGGCCCGGTGACACCAACCCAATCACTCCAGCATTATATGAGGAGCTGATCTCTAAAAACATTCCTCATATTTGGAAGGGTAAAACACGGGAAGAAATACGTAGTTTAGTTGGGTATTCATTATAACATAGGTATGGCCTACAAGAAGAAGATGGTGCCGGCAACGACGAACAATATCCAGACGGGGATATTGAACCTTTTGAATAGCGAGGGGCATTGCGCCGCCCGCATAAATGTACAGGGCCAGTGGGACGAGGCGCTACAGCTT
>Ga0066648_10001481_pt1 | contig 12729 bp, 9 predicted proteins | sample CryGeyCG12114_NA_FD_59537 | JGI IMG/M metagenome (GOLD analysis project Ga0066648, IMG submission 59537) | Groundwater microbial communities from aquifer - Crystal Geyser CG19_WC_8/21/14_NA | ecosystem: Environmental > Aquatic > Deep subsurface > Groundwater | place: USA: Utah: Grand County... | reverse complement strand
ATAAGTATCGCTCGAGGTCTCGCCGGGCACCCACTTCCACCGGACATGGTGACCCCACTACTATACCTTGCATGCTCGTATACGATGGCTTCAATATCAGAAGATGGGGAGTGCCGGAAATGCAAGCACTGGTAAGAACGTCAACACCTTCACGGAGGTACCTTGGATAGAAGAAAGCTCGTTCTCGTTGACGAAGCGTTTCTAACCACGACACCACGACCGACCGTCATTGGCTCGGGCTGGCTCAGATTCCCCTGTCGTGGCTGTTCCCCAGCGGATGTAGATGATGCTGTGATCCTCCGAAGTTGACAGTGAGGTCACGACATCTGCTTGCCGACATCACGTGATCGGGTTCCTCTCCCCAAGGAAAGATCTCAAGCTTACATGAAGCTTTTCTGCCCATCGAGATGCCTCCAGCTCAATTTCCGCAGGCTGGAATCTCAACAAAGTAGGAGGTCACCGTAGCCGTCGCACAGGCTACAGGATCCACTTTGAAGCTTTGGAAAGAGACGCATGCAACAATTGCTATCAATCGAGAAGGTAGTTGGGCCCAGCATTATGAAAGACATAGCATCGGGCAGATATCTGAGTCTTGGAGGACGGCCATGCCCCCAGGTCGAAGCTCATCGATCCTGTACCTCCATTTGCCATTGTCCGTGTCAATAATTCCGACACCCATCCTTGCCCCGTGTATGATCCGTTTTTCTACCATCAAATCTGGACCTAGCTTGGCTAATCCCCCAGGCAGGCGGCCGAGGTTGCACTGTAGTCGTAGGCCATGATCTTCCATCTGCCCGAGAAGCGATTCCTCACTCTCTGTATCTGGGCTCTGTCTGTGTCATGGTCGACAGGACGTATCTGGAACGAGGAAGGTTTGTCGTGCTGATAGGCACACTTTCCTGCTCCGCTAGAGCCTGCTTTCATGGCACAATGTCATTGGCCTTTGAGATGGCTCCATCACCAGCGAGGGCACCTGGATTATCTGTGGCATGCCGGTGTCGAAGCTCGGGATCATTCAGCATGACACTGATATCTTCCTCCGACCAACCCAGGATTCTTAGTGCATTATCGAACTTCGAAATGAGCGAGCCTCTCTCTAAAATTCCGTCTAGTCGTTCTTGGCCAAGATAGTTTAGGTAGTAAAATGGGACTTCGATGATACTCGGGTATTGCTGATAGTATTCTGACTGGCCGTGAGCGACGCTCTCAAGCACGTCGAGGTGCATGTCCAACAGATCCAGCAAAGTTCGTTGATCGTCGCGACGGATCTTGTAGAGTCGCTGATCGTCGAAATACAATATGAGTAATTGTGAGTTTGATTCAGCACTGTTCTCTAAGCCTTCCATCTGGGAGATTAATGAGGTCGATGTGACTGTACAGTCATTGTCGCAGCAATGGTTAATGTGTTTCGCGGTCTTCGCCAACGGGTCCCAGTGTCGAATGAGGCAGAACACCTCATCGTCGCCCAAGGAACGCAAGTGTGGATGGAGAAAGATTTCTTGCAAAGGTAAAGGGAATATAGTGAATGTAGCACCGGCTTTCAGTAAAAGCAAAGCGATGTCCTGGAGCGTATGTAGGTTTATGGCCTCTGTAGACGAGAACGACATCATGTAAAGACAATACGACAGGACGGAGAATCTCTGAGCCCACCGATGCAAAGGAGTGTGCCCCATTATGCCAACGGAAGAGTCCAGAGAAATTCCGGCTGCTAATATGCACCTGACGTTGTCCATTATCCGTTCCGCATCTGCCGCAGTAACGATCTGGTAGCCTGGAATACCAAGCACGCAGGATCTGATAATGACACAAAGTAACCTGCTATGGGTTGCTGCGGATCGTGGTCGCTTCGGATCTGACATAGCACTTTTCACATAGAAAAAGTAGTTATTGCAAATACACCAGTACAGCCAACCATCTTCGCAGCTAGGTGGGAGCTTTGGTCTCTCATACCTGGAAATCCACAAGTAGTTGACATACCACATATCACTGTATGATGGACGTAGTACCTTCGCTGTGCAACCCTCAATTAGTTTCCAATGGTTATAGTAATGCTCCATGTCAATGATCGGTTCCAGATGTTGCCGCAGGTTTATCTGATTGTATTTCGCGCTCTGTTTGGTTCCGCAAGCATGGCAGAGCAGGAGTATCAAATCCGATTGAAGAAACGAGTTCTTGATATCATTGGAGTTCTGCGCACAGCTGACCGTCAACTGCCGACCTTCTGGCGTATCCGCGAGAAACTCCCGGACAGTGCTGTGGATGAAATACACGACTGGCTGTTCAGACTGGAGCATGTGTGTAAGGTAAGAAGCTGTTGGCTCCGTCATGTCCGCGATATTTGAACGGCGCAACTCGGTATTTTCGGTCCTGATCTCGACCAGGCTTGCGCAATGGCTGGGAATCCGCACCTTCAAAGCGTCTAAATTAAGTCTTCCACAAAGAGTATTGAGAGTATTGTAACTAACGTCGGATTCAAAGACTTGTTTTCGAAGCGGAGCATTCAATGCCCAGGCGAGACCAGGAAGGGTTAGCCTTTCATCCTCCCCGGTATGTAGCAAGTACTTCAAGATAGAAGCTGCGCTAGAAGCATACCTCTTCAAGTTGTCCTCGCTGCGAGCGACCATCTGGATATACAGCTGGAAGACATCTCCTGGCATCTCTTGTAAGCGCTCTACCAGCGCTTCCCACTCGTCTTCGTACTCTATACCTTCTTTCAAGGAGCTCACTGCAACCGAGAGCCACCTGAAAACTCCTTGGGCCTTCGTTAGTAACCGAGGAAGAAGGCGCATGATCTGTTCTTCCTGAATCAAACCAGGAACACCTCTGGCATAAGCACTCAGCAATTCGTCTTGCGCAAACTTTTGCATATCTGCATGAGTCATCTTGTCGAGGTGTAGCACATGCACTGGACGTGACGGTGTTGGGCTGAAAGCAATCTCGAACTTTCTCTCGGGTCGACTTGAGATACATACCTTGACTGACTTGAGATTCTGGAATCTTTGAAGAAGCCTCAAAACATCGTCCTGATCTGAGCATTCGTCCAGACCATCGATGAACAAGCAAAAGCGTAAGCTCGGTAATGAGAGCACTGTCTCAAGAGTGCGTGTAAGCAGCTGTGAAGACTTTGCATGGGCTTGTGATAGGTTTGGTGTTTGCTTCCACAAGCGTAGTCCGTCCTCCTGTTCACTAAGAACGAAGAACTGCCACAACAACGAACGAAGGAAGCCTTGGAAGTTCCTCTGCATTGGAGAACCCCGCTCCCAAAAGAAGTGTTTCAGCAACAGCAACTGTTTAGGATATGCCCACTTTCGCAACGCTATGGAGCAGCGGTCGTGACCACCAAGGAACTCCAGCAGCGTTGATTTGCCGCTGCCAGCCTTGCCCGCAACCCAGTACAGATTATGTGTCTCTGACACCATCCAGGGCTCGAATGGGAGCGTCATGTGAGCTTCGTCAGGGTCTGAAGAGAAAATCCACTCAAAGGTCCCTACATGCGCTTGCGTGATACTCTCCTGCCGCTGAAAGAGCTCAGGAAAACAGAGAGTTTGCAGAAACTGCTGATATTGACCTTGTACATCACCTGTACCGCTATAAATATCTCCCAGTTGCACGTGTGCATGATCAGAAACGTTCACTGTCGGAAAGACGTGGCCATAGCTTGTGAGGACATGTGGAAACATCGCATTGGCTGTAGAGTCCATGGACCCTGCATAGTTTGCTGGAGCGGAGGATGGGATTTGAATGTCGTGGTAACGCATAGAGTGCGGTGCAGAAGGCAGCACCTGAGAACGGGACAGCTCGGGGTAGAGGTCTTCGATCGATCCCAGCGGACAAACTTGATCGAGTGCATGGAACGCTTGCTTCTAGCTCGCACCGAACAGACAATATTGGTAATTGTGAACGAGCTGACATGATCCTAGAAGGTCCCGATCGCGAGTAGTCTATGCGCTGTCGGCATCAGCTTCGCCGGGGCTGTACTGCTGTCCAGAGGGTCGACAACATGATCTCATTCGACTCCTCAAAGGATTCGGGACTGTATATCGTTAGAAAATGCGGCATGAAACTATACTGAGATTTTCCGAGAGTGGTGTGGCCTTCATCGATATGTCAATCAACAGCAAGCCTCTGCGGAACTGTTACTGGCCTGAATCAGGCGAGGTTGCCAAGGTTGCGGGCAGCACGTGAGCTTCCCTATTGCCATGCTCTTGCCGCACAAGAGGATCGTGTTCAGGGATCCTTGCATCAAGCAGAAAGCCATAGATGACGTGACACAGCGAAGAGGGTGAGAGGACTATTCGTACACGAGACCTCAGCCTTTACCTGTGTCGTTGCCTTATGACCGTCTTAATAGTGGCCAGGCAGCTGCGATGCGCGCCGATGGATGACGCTGGCTTCCCTCGGAGTATCGACGTGACCGAAAAATCTATATAATAATACTTTAGAGGAATGACGTGCTCTAGGGGGTCAGAACAACGCCCATGTAGACGCCTTGTAAGTTTTGAACCGTATACGGTTCCGAGGTAATCGTGTATCTAGCTAGTGTTCTTTTGATGAACTGGAGTGCTTGATACTGGAAAATGCGGCCAGCTCACATTCCACCAGCTGGCTGGATCGGCCTACAGGCAAGCAATACCCTAGGGACTAAATACACTTGGGCTCTGAAGCACCGAGGTGTTATTGTTCCGAGCCAGGGAAGACACGGAATGGCTTTCCAAACCCCAAAGTCCTTTCGAGCTTGAGCCGCAGACTGTAAGCATTCGCGGAACGAGTGCGTGCGTTAAAAGGTTATGATGCTGGAACAGCATATTCCCCGGATCTTGACGCAAGTTCTCTGGCTGTATCTCATTGTTCTGTCCCAGCTTGCAGATCGTAGAGGAACCACGGTCCTCATCTTCGCACAAGTGATTCTTGCACCGAGTAATTTCACCTCACTCAATAGCAGTGTGGTATGAATGTGTTCGTGGTAGGGGTATTTTCGAGGCTGGGTCGTCGCATGACGTAGGTAAATCGAAGCAGGAATGGCGGAGGGATGATGCCGCTTTTCAGACTGTATGCTGTGGCTTCCACCACTAGCTTGCCTGTGCCGCAGCTCTTGAGGGCGACGGATACCAACGTTTGATTTGCAGTATCTCACTCCCACCAGATGTTTCTGAGTCAATCACCCTGCGCGCTTCCGAACTCACCCACATAGAAATCCTTTACCCCCTCCGCCCTTCTCCCCTGCTCACCTGGAATCTTCCAGTTATTAACGCCCTGACCACAAGTTTTAGCACCGTTATCATATGCATGCCAGGTCAGAATTTGAACTTACCCACCACCATTTCCTCACCCTTGCCCCCAACGTCTGCCCCGTGAACTTCGAACCACGGTTCATATACCTCCACCCACTAATCAACAGGTGATAGCCTACACCCTGCACAAGCGGCAAGAGGACTTGATCGCGGATGGTGATATACACCACTTTGCCTGTAGTATCCGCATTCTTGAGACTCGCCAGATAGGTCTGTTCGAACCTCAAATCGGGCAAGGGCAGACGATGTCCCCCTGGCGACTGCCTCGGCCTTTGTCTGACGATATCGGATGGTATCGTTGAGGTGTCTGAGGTGTGCGAGGATGTATCGTCTAGGTCATGGACGTCGTGCTCGTGGTCATCGGAAACGATCTCTGCTGGGATCTTCTCTGATGCAGCGGTCGAGGGGTTCACGTCGTGCGCAACGGAGGGCTGGTGTTCTATGTGGGCAGATTGAATTACTGAGGCAAGCTCCGAAGCCATGCTGGGAGTATGCAGAAGAGGTTATGGAAGAGGTGGACCAGACTAGAGATGTGGAACGGTCGCTGGACTCGCAGACGTAGCTGCTTATCGTTTGGCTTGGGAAGAGGAGGCTACTTAGAAGGCAGCAGATATACTTTGGATGTGGACGTGGTATTTAACGCCTGACGGAAGTGAAGTGGTGGACGAAGCTGAAGGTGAAGCACTGCAGCAGCAGACGTTTGGGGGATGGAAAGTGGTCGGCGAATCGGAGCTCGAGCTGTGCGGTTGATCGAGATCCACTTTCAAGCAGCTCCGGCAAGTTGCAGAACTGAGATCATTGAGATCAGCCAAAATTCTGCCCCACGTACGAACAACAAAAGTCAACTTACGCTGCGAATTGAGGATAACTCCCGCTTTCATACACCTTTCAGTATTGTTGTGATTGTCGAATCCTGATCGCAGCTATAAGATTCACCCAGCGTTGCCTACAGTACAACCACAATCATGGCATCCACTCAATCATATCCTCTTCTGTGCTTGGAGAATCCTCTTCTTGGTACGACCGATCGGTCCGGCGTCTGTACACTTGCTGACGATATGGGCAGACATCTCAGGCAAGGGAGATGATGCTATGATCCAGCAGTATGGCATGAAACTAGACGACACTGTGCTGGCAGAGCCACACCAGCTAGGCCTCTACGATGATCTGATCAACAATCGAGATGCAAAAACGGTTGCAGGAGGAGGTGCCCAAAACACAGCAAGAGGAGCACAGTACATGCTGCCACCCAATAGCACATTGTACATCGGCTGTGTAGGCAACGACGAGTATGCCAACACCTTGAGGGAGGCTTGCAAAAAGGAAGGTAGGCCATTCGTCTGATCGTGTCAAAGAGCGACAATAGTTGGCTAACAAGAGGATTGCTTAGGCGTCCACGTCGAATACCGTGTCGATGAAAAAGCACCAACAGGTCGGTGTGGTGTCATCATCACCGGCCACCACAGAACAATGTGCACTGATCTCGCCGCTGCGAACGAGTACAAGGTCGACCACCTGAAACAACCGCATATCTGGAAAATGGTAGAAGCCAGCAAGGTCTACTATGTTGGTGGATACCACCTGACTGTCTGTGTTCCCGCCGCCATGGCCCTCGCTGAGCACGCTGCAGCCACCAACAAGCCCTTCTTGCTTGGCCTGAGTGCAGGCTTTATCCCCCAGTTCTTCAAGGACCAGCTGGCCCAAGTCCTGCCCTACACTGACTATGTCTTTGGCAATGAGAACGAGGCCAAGACATGGGCCGAGACAAACGGCGTATCCGCCGACAGCATTCCTGAGATCGCAAAAAAGCTGGCAAACACGGACAAGGTCAACCAGAAACGACAGAGGACCGTGATCATCACACAGGGTACTGAGCCAACTTTGATTGCTGTCCAAGGTCAAGACAAGGTTCAAGAATACCCCGTCCTGGCCATCGATGACAGCAAGATCGTCGATACACTAGGTGCTGGTGATGCCTTTGCCGCTGGCTTCCTCGCTGGCATCGTGTCCAACGACTCGATCGAGGATTGTGTCAAGAAGGGCCAATGGCTCGCTAAGTTGAACATCCAGGAGTTCGGTCCAGCCTACCCATATCCAAAGAAGACATACGGACAAGATGAATAGGTCTTGGCCACGTCAACGAGTGTGATTGATGATGCATAGCGAGGCGTTGGGGCTCTTTCAACAAAACCCTGAGGCTTGTATGCTACCATTTCTTAGATACCATGTCTTCCACGACGTGACCATAGATAGTTGATTCCCGTCAGAGATGCACCATCGGCAGAGAATTATGTCGCTGAAGTAGGATAGACGAGAATCTATCAACCTTCAACCTTGCCCATTCGGTGGAGTACCGTGCGAGGCCAGTCGTGTTTGCCCTATCACACCAAATGGTGATGGCTGAGTTGTACTCTTAGGCCGCTGGCCTCGACCATTGACCTGGACGGTCGGGCTCGCAAGAGGTGATGGTGTTCGGTCCGTCCCTTTCTCGTAGGCGCGAAACAGCGAGTCAAGCCCTGTAGGAGTTTGGCCATAATTCGTCCAACTCGGTGTTGGTTGAAAAGAAGGCTGGGGAGATGACTGCTGCTGGATATCTTGTTGCTGCCTGGCAATCTGTTCCTGGAACATTGCGCTGGAGTTAACATCAGGTGCGGCAACCGAGGGTGATCGTCTCTGAGCATTATCTAGGCGTGGCGAGAGCTGTGCTCGCTCGCTGAGAGTTGGGGCGAACGCTGTGTTATATACACTGGGTAACGCGGGCTGACTGAATTTATTCCCCAAATCTGGCGAACGTTGCGACGCTGAGCTTCCCCTCGACGACCGTTGCATTTGCCGTACAAGGTCCATCGCTGTGAGGTTCGCGCCTTGTCGGGGTGCTGGCGCAGCTGGCGTACCTGCCAGAATGCTTGAGCTGTTCAGAGTGTCTGGCATTTCCTCCATTGCAGTCTGCATAACGTTGGACGTCTCCAGAGTTGGGGTTGAGCGCATACCGTTCGCCAACTCTTTTCTTGGACTTGCGTCTGTCATATTTACATCTGGGCTCAGCGCGAGGATGGGCACGCCAGATACAGGCCTGCTCGGCGGGCCATTGCTGCCGTTGATCGAGGTAGCAGGCGCGTGTTTGAGCCTCCATTTCTGCTTGCTAGGGGGTGGTGTTGGAGGCCTCGCCGGTCGTTCAGGTTCAGGAATTGCTTGCTCGACAAATTGACCGTTATCGAGAGCGAGAGGGACGATGTCCAGTTTTAGGTCATTCTGTTCTCATTAGCCCAGTCATATCTTCTGGCAATACACTACTCACCTTCTGCTTGACCAATCTTAGAGCGTCCACAACTAAGTCTGTGGCACGCAGATGGGTTTCTGCGAGCTCTTCCACAAGTTCCTTACCGTTACCGCTGTCAACACGCCGTGGCTTCATCGTCTTCGTGTCCGCTTGGAGGTATCTCCATTCCTGCACTTGGGTAGAGAATGAGGAGAAGGACAAACTTTTCTCATCTTCGTCGAGAAGGTGGAAAATTGGGGACGAAGCGAAGACATCGACGTTGCCTCTTAGCAGGTTGAGAGCTTGAGCGTACGTCTTTGAGACTTGCTCGAGAAGCCTTCTGCTTGACTTGTAGCTCGTCTCCACAAGATCTCGCATGTTGCTAAGGAACCAGCTGCTGTACTGTCGAAGATGAGGAAGCACCCGGCGAACGACTGGAGACAGCCGTGACAGATCGGCTAGGTCCTGACCTGCTTCAGCTGGCTCTCCAAGCTCTCGTGAAAGGACCTTCAGCAGTGCCTGGAAGGTCATGAGGTTGAAGCGCTGCAGTAGGAAGTAACTCTGACAACTGCGCTCAACCTCCTGATCAAGCTTGCCCGTCTGCAATCTTGCGTCGCCAGGTACCGCTTTCATGCCTTGCTTTGCAAGAGCCTCGGCAGCCATGTTGACCAGACAAGCTCGTTGCAGGAAGTGGTCGAACAGACCGTGCTTGGAGTCCTGAAAGGACAAGGCAACCATACCGAGAATGTCGTTAGCCTTTTGCTGGAAGGCGACAAAGTCATAGGGCTTGGCATAGCAGGTAGCATGGAAGGCTAGAAAACGTTTCTCGAGCGTGCTCACAATGTCTTCGCCAGACTTCTCCATCAAGCCGTAGGATTCTTCGTTTCGCAATTCACGAATCTTCTTAAACTCTACCTGGATATTTCGTGGCGCCAGAGGGTTGGGCTGTGCTACCGTAGCTGCACGGTGCAAGTAGTAGACAGCACCAAGGTGGTTCTCGTTAGCCAGAGCAATCACGGCATGCTGGTTGTAACAATGACCCTCAGCTGGATCCAGGGTTAAAGCAAGATCGTAATATCCCTTGGCCGGGCCCCAGTTGCGCTCTTTAAGCTGCAACTCTGACTCCCTCCATCGAGAGAGGTCACCCAGGCGGATGATGCACTGCTTACAAGAGGCTTCCAGAATCTTGACTTGCTCTTCCGTAGCAGGCTTCCGATCCTGTACCGTCAAGCCATCCTGGCCCAGCTTGTGTGCTATGTCGACGACCTTGGGTATATTTGTAAAGTTTGCGATGAGTCGGCCGATATAGGCTCGGTAGAAGCGCTGACTGGCTTTGATGAAATCAACGTACAGCTTCTCTGCCTTCCGCCTCTCGACATGCCTCTTCTTGTCAGGTCCATCGCGGAACGTCCTCAACCAAGTCTTGAATTTGTCCTTAACTTTGACGTGAGCATCCCACAGCTTGATTTCGGTTTGCTCGGCGGATTGATCAGAGATCAAGTAGAGCAATGCAAGATTGCCGCATCGAACTCTCAGCTTTTCGAGAGCAGGTTCCAGGGCAGTATAACCAGGCTCTTTTTGTCTCAAGGCATGTTGTAGTTTTCGCTCAGCCGATATCACGGCTCTGCGGGGATACAAGTCAGTACTCTTCGCACGTGGCATACTGGCGGATAACCTACTTCGACGTCTCTTCGGTGTGCGTTTCCATGGTAATGTAAGGGAAGGGTAAGTGGTCATTATTCGACCAGTTCGCCTTGGGTCAGGAAGAGTGTTTGGAAGCAGACCACAGCTTGAAGATGCCTGCCATTGACGGTGATAAGTGCAAGCGCAGAACTCTGCAAGTCCCCAAGCAGACAATCGCACTTCAGGAGGTTTGTGATCTGTGGATTGCCAGTTGCAGTGCGAGAGGGAAGTCTGGTCCGAAGCACTGCAGATCAAGTGAAAGGATCGGGGACTGGCAGCCTCTAAGATCGAGCCTGAGGCTGTGGTAATTTCATTTCAGCCTCGTAGCCTCTCCACGCGGTTTGGGAAGTTGCGACTCGAAGTTGATCAGGGTGCAACTTCTTACTTACTTTCGCAAGCACGAACACCTCCGCACCTCCGTTGAGGCAGACAGCAATGAAATCAGCAATGCATATACAGCGCTCCTTGCGCCAGATCAGAGATACATCGATATGCAATACCTGCCGACGTGAGCTGCGGAGAGCGGCATCAAGTCAAGCCGCAGCAACAGAAGCATCAGAAGATCTTGAATCGAGCTCGTTCGCCGTCCCTCCACCATCCGAGCAGGATGCGGCAAGATTCGATCCCCTGAAGCCTTCACGGGCACGATCATATCAACTACCATCGAGCAGGTAAGGCTCCCCCCGCTCTGCTCTGATGTCCGAAGATGTGAAGAGTATACTAACATATGCTTCTGCACAGATACCAGTATCGCTCGCCTCGATTTGACCGTGGCCCTCTTGCGCCACATCGGCCTCCGCCTCCTACAGACCCTGCATCAAGACAGTTCGTCCCGGGACCATTCTCACAATCACGCCTCGAAACGACCTACCACAACACAATTGCGCCAGACTTCATGACAATGACCTACCAACATCGTCCACCAGGCTTCAGGCCAATAGAAAAAGGGCCCCGATTACGCTCATGGGAGGGCGACAACCCATATTTTGCAAACAGACAGCTAAGAGGGCCAAGAGGCGGTGATGTCCTGCGACTGCTACGAAAGCCAATCACATTCCGCAACGTGCCTATGGTTGAGAGGCTCACTGTTCACAGCTACTGTAAAGATGTCGTTTATCAAGGCTCAGGAGTCCTTCATGTCGCCGGCATGGCCTTGCAAGAGATCACTGGCCAGCGCGTACAGACTCATCTCTCCAAACATCCAGAATCAGGCTGGGGTCTGGTCAAGGGCAAGTCCATTGCTTGCACAGCCAATCTGAAGGGTGAAGACATGTATCACTTCCTCGACAAGCTCATCAACGTGGTTATGCCTCGCATCAAAGACTGGAGAGGTGTCAGGGCCACTACTGGTGACAACAGCGGAAATATCTCCTTTGGCTTCGAGCCGGACGTTGTGAGCACTTTCCCCGAGATCGAGAACAACTACGATGCATATCCGCCGAAGATGATTCCTGGCTTGCATGTTACCGTACACACCACCGCACGAGCCGACAAGGATGCACGACTGCTGCTTGAGGCACTTGGTGTGCCCTTCTATGGCAAGATTGTGGACTGAATAGCCATAATAAGAATTGCTGTACCTCACTTGTTGAGGCTATGAGAGGTTATGGCGTTCCCGTTGAGCCTGGATACCTGGTCAACAGCCTCCAGCACGGCTGTCCGCACTGCTGCGTCAGTATCAGGCTCTAACATCCCTACTGCGGCACTGATTCAAGACCCGCTACGGAGGCTCGTTGAAAAGTGTGCGATCAGTCGCTTTGTCGTCAAGGACAACGCGGAGTTACTTTTCTGGTTGTGTGTTCGGCAACAACACAAGCGAGTGCTTGAACAGGCAAGTCAAGTCAGATCGTCGGTTGATCCTCGACAATGCAACGGGCTCTGGAGGCTTGTGTACAGCGACCATTCGGAAGCCTTGATCTAGCTGTATTTGTACGGAAAGGGGCAGAGAAGCGTCAGGAATTCCTGTGCTATAAATAGAGTTTCAGATAGTGGAACGCCGAATCTGATGCCAAATAGTGATCAGAATCACAACATGAAAACAAGATAGTCGTAGACCGAACATACTAGCAATACCATATTTTCATTTTGCGTAAAGCGAGATCTAATTTAGCCAACAGGTCTCTGAACGAAGCCATACCTCCCAAACGCAGCAAGAGGTGCCAAGACAGCTCGAACAAACCATAGCCAGCCTTTAGACGCAGGAAACTAAACCCGTCACAATACTACTAGCTAAACAGGACCAAGGTTTCAAGGACATAGGACAGAAAGCGCAGGACATACACTCTAACCCCACGACCACCGCCACACCATGGCCGCCCCCTCCAAATCCCAACTCCTCGGTGACCCCCAATCAGGCCTACCAACCCCAACAATTTCGCGCGCCGCCACCCCCGTCAACGCCTCCAACCGCCCCACCCACGACGCCCACGGCAACCTCCTCCCCGCAATCCTCTGCCTCCACGGCGGCGGCAGCAACGCCACCGTCTTCAAGATCCA
>Ga0066648_10001480_pt1 | contig 12729 bp, 11 predicted proteins | sample CryGeyCG12114_NA_FD_59537 | JGI IMG/M metagenome (GOLD analysis project Ga0066648, IMG submission 59537) | Groundwater microbial communities from aquifer - Crystal Geyser CG19_WC_8/21/14_NA | ecosystem: Environmental > Aquatic > Deep subsurface > Groundwater | place: USA: Utah: Grand County... | reverse complement strand
TTTGCGCCCTGGCAAAGTGGGCGCAAAAGTAAGCAAGTTTAGTCGAAGCACCGCTGTCCTTTCAAGGAACCTAGCCTCCACCAACTAAATGCTATATTATAAATATTAAGAGATAAGTCCTGTAAGCGCCTCGTTTCTATGCCTATTGACGAGTGAGGCTAATTGGTCGCCTGCCTTTGGTGTTCTTCCTTTATTTTTGGTATAAGGGTCGAGTTTGCCTTCTCCTGTTTGCTTCAGCTCCGGCGACGTCATTCAAGTTTTAGGCGTGCTGCATCAATTCTTCAAACGACTCCATAATCTTGTCGATAGAAAGATACCGTTCGGCATAGGCGCGGGCGTTCTTACGTTGCACAGTAGTGTCTTCGATCAAGGCCTGCTGCAAACCATTGTTTAAGGCTTGTTGGTTTTCGGCTTCTACCAGCCATCCCATGTTGTACTTCTGCACCAGGGTATGCAGGCCCGAGCCAGGGTTGGCCGTTATCAGTGCCAAACCACCTACGGATAGGATAGTGGTGAGTTTAGAAGGCATAACCAGATCACTAGCTGTAGCTTTCTGAATCACCAAATGAATGTCAGCAAGGTTCAAGAACTGGTTGAACTTCTCAAAAGGCTGCAACGGGAAGAAGTTTACATTTTGAAGATTTAACTCCTTTGCCAAATTCTGAAGCTTCTCCTTGTACGGACCTGAGCCGCAGATAATGAATTTAACTTCTTTCTGCTGCTGAAACTCTTTGGCAGCATACAAGATGGCTTCTAGCCCCTGTTTCTCCCCAATTGCTCCCGAATAAAGCACAATCTTATCGGTAGGTTCAAAGCCAAACTCCCTTTTCACACTGGCTCTGTCTGCAATTGGGTAAAACAGATTAACATCTGCCCAGTTAGGCAACAAAAAGACATCCTTTTTTGCTTTCTCCTGTATTTTAGTAACCATCCCTTCCGAGATACTACTAACGTAGTCTGCTTTATCAAAAATATACTTTTCAAATCCGAGTAGTGCGTTGATTGCTTTCTCCGATTTTATCATTTGCAAATCTCTGGCAGCTTCGATCTGCATATCCTGAATATGATACATAAACTTTGCACCTCTGAATTTCTTGTACAAAGCGCCTAATACACCAAATTGAAAGGAAGGTACAACCGTAACTACAAAGTCAAATTTCTTCGCTGGAAGCAGCTGAATTAATTTAAAAAGACCTGATACCAGAAACGACAAGTCCAACAATATCCGTTTGGAGCCCGATGGTTTGGCCGGCACATACATAGGACACCGGTGCAGGGTTATACTTCCGCCTGATGGAAATTGCTGGCGCTCGGTTGTGTAGCCAAACCTATTTTTATGGTAAGGCTCTTGTACTTTCCAGTAAGGGTAATACGGGTAAGTGGTTATAACAGTACAATCGTACCCCTTTTCAGCTAGCCATTTAATCATTTCGCCGCTGTACTTTCCTATTCCTGTAGGTTCGGGGAAGAAATTGTAGCCAATCAGCAGAACCCGCTTTTTCATTTCACAACAAATCTTTTGCTGCTGCCTTCCAGCTATCTTAAACAGTAGGCAGAGCAGATGAAGTAATTAAAATGGCTTAGTTACCATTTATCAATAACCCGCTTCCGCACAAATGCTGCTGGATTGCCAGCGTATATCGACCAAGGCTCTAAATTTCTGTTAGCTACTGAGTTAACCGACAGTATAGAGTGTGATCCACATATTACGCCTGGACAGACCACAGCATGAGCCCCCACCCACGCGCCATCCTCTAACTTTATTTTTCCCAGCCGATAAGGAAAGCTCACGGCGGTGTAGTCATGGTTACCAGTAAGAAGCATAGCTCCTTGCGAAATACTCACATTACTACCGATATCCACATTTTCCAGATTGTCAATCCAAACTGATTCACCTATCCAGCAGTTATCGCCAATAGTTAAACGCCACGGATTCTTTATTCGAACATTTGGCTTTATAACTAAGCCTTTTCCCACCTTAGCACCAAAAAGCCGTAGTAGATATTGTTTGAATTTATAGGGCCATGGCAATGCGCTATTCAAGATATAGTAATTAATAAAATACCAAATCAGCACCTTTAGTGTGGGGCCTGCTTTGTAATTGCCTGTCTCAAATTTTGAAAGGTCAGTTTGCATCTATCCAGATGAAATTAGAAAAACTTTTGCGAAGAAGAGCTTTTTACAATATTTTTCCATAAATATATACCTAGCCACACTCCCATAACGTTTAGCAATACATCATCAATATCTGGAACGCCAATCCGCCAAGCATACTGAACCAGCTCGATTAAGACGCTTATAAATAAGCCTGTGAATATGATAGCTGTTCTATTATAAATTCTAAATATACTCATCAGAAAAAAAGGCAGGGGAATAAACAGCAGTACATTACCATATAAATTAGAGAAAAAATTCCAAGTACCCGTTGTGCTTGAGAGATACGCTTCAACAGTCTTTTTCAGTGGAATTACATTTACCAAGTCATCATGCCAAACGAGAGCTTGTCTTCTTTTCGCAAGAAATACGACATAAACTACTCCTGTTATATACAATGCTAGTAAAAACCACTTCAACAATTTCATCTCAATCCGATATGGAGCAGCTCACAAGTATTTCAGTAGATAAAACTGGAAAGAATCACCTAGCTAGCTTCTCACCTATTTTGATTTAGCAGTAACAATCTACCACAGTATTCAAAAAATTACTGCGCAATTGCCTCTAGTAAGCGGTTTGCAGCGGGCCCGGTTGCAAAGCTCTTGAGGAAGCACGCACGTGCCTGTTGCTGCATTGCACGCTTCTGCTCTTGCGGTAGCTTACTCCATTGCGTCAGCAGTTCTTCCGTTCCGCCGAGGCTATCTTTCGCCACAAGTCCACCTCCTCCTTCCTGAATCTCCCTCCAAATATTCACTTGATCGGAGATTAGTACGGGCTTACCACATGCCAAGGCTTCTACTACAGCAATACCAAAGTTTTCTTGGTGGCTAGGTAGCACGAATGCTTCACAGTGGTAGAAGGCTCCCCACTTAGCAAGTCCCGTGAGCATGCCAGGAAACGATACTGCCAATTGCGAATTCTTAGCAGTAGCCGCTAGCTCTTGCATTTGCTGACCGTAACTGCTGTCGAGACCAGGACCTGCAACAGCCAGTCGGGGCAATTCATCATCTGAGGCCAATGCAGTAGTGGCATTCGCTACGGCAGAGACCGAGGCACTCACTTCTACCTTAGGCAGCTCATCAGCTTTTTTTATGTAAGCACGCAGCAGTAGATCAACCCCTTTCTTTTCGTGAATCCTGCTTAGAAAAAGCAGATAGTGCTGGTCTTCTAACTCAGGGCAATGCTTTAGGAAAGCCTCTCGCATGCTGGGAGTATAAGCTGGTGGCTCTTCCACACCTAACCCTACCACTACATCTCGTTTTGGATGATAGGGTTGAAAAGGTTCACGAGCCAGCAGACGTTCAGCTTCACACGTAAACAGCACTCCATCAGCATTGTTGATAACTCGCCCTTCTATTAGCTTCCAGTAGGCCCAGTTGCGCAACGCTTTGAGCTTCCTGCCTGCCGCCCGCTGAAAATAGGGATCTAGCATGCCATGCGGCATGATGTACAACCTAGGTGCCGTTGCGGAGTGCTGCTTTTTGTACTGCCGAAGTGCTTTCTCTACCGCGTAAGTAGGATAGAGCCAAAGCCCATGAGCAATTACACAGTCGAAACGGCTGAAGTTAGCCGCAAACCACGGTATCAGTTTATCACTCTGGCTCCAAAGCCCTTTTGCAGGTCCAAGTGCATGAGTTGGGAAAGGATCGTTTGCTAAAAACGCTGCATCTGGAGCATCTAAGCTTACTACTTCACTGTGAACCCCTAGTTCAGCAAGACCAGCAACTATCGTTCGTACGGCTTGGCAGACTCCCCCCATCTTAGGGTCCATTCCCGCAATAACATGGAGTACCTTCATGAGTTTTTGCCTGCAAGATGTTCCATCACTGTTGTTTGACCGGCTCTATAAAGGCCTGATTTAGTAGAGCGCGCTAGGCGTAATCTACATTTAGCGTTTTCACTCAAGAGTACTTTTAAGCACAAATGTGCTTAAAAGTACATAACATTCATTGAATTCTACCTATTTATAAATTTTATCAAGGCTTCTTTGTACTGTGCAAAGCACAATATACAAATACAATTATCTATCCTACAAATAGTTAAAATACTACTGAATTTTAATTTAATTAGTTTAATATCGAGCTAAGGACAACCAATTATTGATTTGTCAGATAAGCACTGACGTAAAATAGAAGTGTTTGCATACGTGTTTGACGACGAACACCATTCGCCAAATTCTTAAAGACAGATGACAGATGCTTATTTTTAGAAAAATCCATAAAATCGTCAATCACCATAATTTGATTATTAGACAACAGGCTTAAGTATTTTTTCTTAAATATCTCCGCCATTTTTACTTTATACCTAGCGTCCTGAAGGCTCTTACCTTGAACAATATTCCTTCTAAACCTATTCACAATGGAATTATCACTATAGCTGCCCGACAAGTTTGCACCGTGCTGTCGATACAAAATAGTTTTTTTATGCAAATAAGATATTTTTCCAAAAGCGCTTGCAACCATAGCTACCCAGTAATCATGATTTTCCGCTATTGCTGGTATACCATCGATTGTAAGTACTAGCTTGTTATTAATCATCATTGTGCACCCGTACACAGGATTTTGGGCTAATAGATGGCACAAGTTCAGATCAACGATTTTTGTTGCTTGAAAGTCCTCCCGTGACTTTATAACCTTCAAGTTACTATTCACATAGTGGAAATTAGTATGTACTAACAAAGGAAATTCTCTTCCATATTGCCTTTCCAGACGGAGCATTTCGGCTAAAGTAACCTCGATTTTATCTGGCAACCAGAAATCATCTTGGTCACACAGCATAATATATTCTGCATTCTTGGCTTTTTGAAGCAACACACCAAAGTTTAAAGTACCACCTAGATTACTAAGGCTATCTTCCACAACAACTATCTTATGTGGATAACGACTTTGGTAGTCCGCTATAATCTGGGGAGTAGCATCAGTCGATTTATCGTCCCGGATTAGCAACCGCCAATTAGTGTGCGTTTGTTGCAGAATGCTATCAATTTGTTCACCTACGTACTTAGCCCCATTGTATGTGGCTAATAAGATGGTGATTTCAATGGCACTTTGATTCAGCATGGTACTTCGCAATTCAAGTGGGCAGGGGCGCGTCAGGTACTTTTCAAATAGCTTGGCTATCTCATAAGCATAGTAGTTTTACAATTATATCTACCTCGGCTATTATTATGTTCTCACCTCAGAGTAAGGAATAGCTGTTCTGTACAAGAGTTTATTCTTTAGCTGTAAAGCTCGCTTTTCGATAACATGCCATGACAGTACGGCAAAGATTAGGGTAACAATAGCACTAATACAGAATAGTGAGTAAGGGCCTAACCCTTGGATACTTATATTGATGATACGTTGTAAAGGAAATGCCCATATATACAAGCCGTAAGAGTAGTCTCCTTTTTTGGCAAAGTTCTTTATATAAGTAGTTTTAACAAAAGCTAAATACATTATCACGTAGCTTAGTGCTACCCCCTTGACTATGATATTGACGCTTTTAATAATAAAGTTTGAATCAGGCTTATTATTAAAATACAGATCAGCCATCAACAGAATAAAGGCTAGTGCAGCAAGCCACCCATTTAACACTATCTTATCTCGAAGGACATAAAGCATTGCTCCAAAAAAGAAATAGAATAGCAATGCAATAAAGCCGTTGAGGAATACATAATAAAAGATCAATAAAGTTATACCTCCTAATACAATACTCGCTACTACCCTCTTTGCTAGTAGTAAGCCAACAATTGCAACAAAGCAATAACAAGCTAGCTCGATGGGTAGTGTCCATAGGCTTGCATTAACTGTATTAGCGGCTCCATCGTGCTCAAACACACCGGGCAGTGTATACTGCACCTTTACCATTAAAGTGTTTAGAATAAAATATTTGATTGTCTCGCTGCTGACGAAATAAGATTTTAACTTATAAGTGGTAAGTAGTGGCCCAATAATAAAAACTGTGCAAAGAATCACAACAATCAATGCTGGATATATCCTCAGGAACCTAGCTTCAAAATAGGCGTATACACTCTTTGCCCTTTGAAAACTCATGGTAATGAGAAAACCACTAATTATAAAGAAGGTAGCTACACTCAGTGAGGCTGTATCAAACCTCCCAGAAGTAAATACCGTCAATGGCTCTCGCTCAGTAGTGTTAGTCAAATAGAATGAGTGAGAGAAGATAACTGCCAAAGCAGCTACAAACCTGATAAAATCAAAATTATTCTCTCGTCCTGACAAACGGGCGCCAATTGTGTTACTCATTGCAAAGCAAGGTTAATGCTCACGTTCTGTGACTTAATAAATAGTATCCTTCTTTCAAAAGGAAACTAAATCACGGACAACTTGTGCACTATGATAATAATATATCTTACGCTATATACAACTAAATTGTTTGAAAATACTATGAAATAGTATATAATCCTTAACGTATCATCTTGCCCATATAGTATGGGCTACTATAATGAAGTACTTTACGAGCAAACCTAGCTTAGTGATTTAAACAACCAGTTCTATCTTACTTGACAATGCTCTTATAAATCTCCTCTATTCTATCTAAAGCATTCTTTGAGTTGAACCTAGCTATGTTTGCAAGTCCAGCTTCTATCGCGGCCCTGCGTTCAGCGGCAGGAAGATTTACTACTTTCTCTACTACTTCAGCGGCTTCTCTGGCCCACGGCGTTGTCTGAGAGTCGTTGTGAGGGCGACGCGGGATAAGAAAGCCAGCCTCACCAGCCACCTCAGTCATAGGAGCTTCGCCCGTTGTGATTACTAAGCTTCCAGCTGCCATCGCTTCCGCAATAGGCCACCCAAAACCTTCTGCTATGGACGGAAAAAGGAAGGCTGATGCTCCAGCGTAGGCTAGGTGTACGTATTTGTCCTCAACGCCACTGATTACATGGATATCATCCTTAAACGGGGATTCGGCCTGTACCTTACTCATTGCCGGTGTCAGTGGTCCTCCTATCAGCAGCAGTGGCTCCTTCGACTGACTTATTGAGCGCCAAGCAGTATATATTTCAATGACTCCCAGGCGATTCTTATACCACTGGTTCCCCCCTACGTGCAGCAGATACCCTTGGCCTAGGTCAAGGCCAGTTTTTTTGCTCAGAGCAGCTCTTGCCTCGGCGCAGTCGTAAGGCACTAAGTCTTTGCTTAAGCCATTGTAAACCACCGCCGACGTTATAGGCGGCGTCGGCAGGAGGCTATTCAGCTCCATCTTTGTCTTCTCGGAGACAGAGATGAAGTGCTTACCCTTAGAGTAGCCCTCGCGGATTAGGCGCTGGTACTGCTGCCCCGACCAGCTTGTTGGGTTTTCTGGTATCAGCCCCAACGCCGAGCGTTGCGCCATAAAATCGTGGCAATGGATAACGTGCGGCCGGTCGGCCACCAGCGGCACCCATGGCCCTAGTGCATTGTCGGTGAAGACAAACAAGGTATCAGGCGGGGTTTTCTTCAAACGCTTTCGTACCTCCGCCGGGAATAGCAGGTACTGATCGATGTACCCTAGCCACTTCTTCGCGCTACCCTTCACCGGCAGATCAAACAAGCTAGCCTTGGGTGCCCACATTTCTACTTGATGCCCACGCTCACGCATACCATCCGCCAACATCCGTGCAAAGCGGGGCATACTTGCGAAAGAGGGCATACGCTCGGCCCCCAGGAAGTCAGGATGCGTGAAGAAGACGATGTGCATAGAGGTGTTAAAGCAGCACCTAGCCGATGCTGCCTTTTTCTATTTGATATTTACTGCCGCCAAAATCTTACGGCAGATGTCTTCATTACCAACGCCAATAGCCCTGATCTTCCGCATGCCGGCCAGACGAATGCTCTCGCGCAGGGCATCATCGCTGAGCAGCTTTTTGCAAATAGTAGCGCACTCGGTAGCATCAGCCCAGAAGACAGCTTCTTTACCTTCTTCGTAAATCTCTTGGTGCTCGGTTGTGCGCTCGGCGCAGAATAGGCCACCGGCGAATGGCACCTCCAAAGAGCGTTGTGTGTGCAGGTCGCGGTTGCCTTTGGATAGCAGACCTAGGCAGATTTTTGAGCCTTGAATTGCCGCTACGTATTCACGGCCGCTAAGGCTTCCACCTCGATAAGAAGACTTTAGCGCTTCCCAGTGAGGTGATTTCATCCAACGGCCACCCCAGATGCTCAGCGGCACACCTTGGTTGATCAGTTCAAGCATGAACTCATCCCGCTTTTCGTGGCGCATCCACGTTCCAATGAACACAACTTCGCTCCTGAAAGAGGCCGGGATATCGTCGATGCTATCAAAGGGTTTGTGTGCCACCTCATCGTAACTGCGCAATACACGCATTACTCGCTTCGCGTTAAGCTGCCGGCATTCCTCTTCACTTTCCTTACGCACGACGGCAACTAGATCATACAGTGGCAAGGACTTCAACACCAGATCAAACCGGCGGCCGTCACGCTTGCCAGTAGGGTCATCCAGGTTATAGAGTATGACGGGGCAACCTAGGTTTTTGAGCAGCTTCACACTGGCAGGGCCTAGCAGCTCGCCACTATCTACCCACACTACATCGTATTTTGGCTTAGCACCTAGCAGCTGCTTCAACCATTTAGTAACCTTACCTTGTAAAAGCCGAAAGCCCGTGCGGTAATGAATAGCATGCAGTAAAGGAGAGTCGAGCTGAGAAGCTACTACTTTACTCGGATCTTGGACATCAACTGTGTGTCCTAACCGTTCAAGAGCTTTCGCCCGGTGCGAAGACGTGGCAGCCGGATTATTGTCACCTAGGTAAAGGATGTTAGCCATTGAGCAGTTCGTTAAGGATCTGATTTGGAGCGGATGATGGTTGCGCAGTGATGAGGCGAAAGCAGTTGGCTTTCACTTCAACTCAATCTGGAAGAGTTGGAGCCAATAGTCGCCGTGCGTGAACCTAGGCGGCAATATAGGCAGGAGTATATCTAATCTAACGCCGCGCAAATCGGGCGTAAGGGTTACTTCCTACTCGTTTTGGACCTTCAAACAGCTTACTTACTAACCTCGTAGCCTGAAAGAGGAACACGTAGAGTAAGACCATCTGAATCCAAGTACGAATCAGGAAAATAGCGGTAATTACTACTGTTTCGGTAGGTAGGAACTGGAAGATACCCGTGAGCGCCAACAAGCCGCACAAACTAAAGCGCAAGGTTGTGCCATTGCTAGCCACTTTGTCTTTGGCGTTGTCGAAAGCTACTAGCTTGTCGAACAGCAAGAACACGGGAATCATACCAAAGCCCAGGATACACAGGTACCACCAGCCGAAGGCGGCCATTCCGGTGCCGGCAAAGTGTCCTGTCCGAAAACCACCAAGCGCTTCTATTGGGCCACCCGCTTCCAAATACAGGTAGTCGCCTACTGACATGCTGTAGACATTTTCTTTATCGGCATCGATGCTCAATGCTTTCAAGAAAGGATCTGGCAGTGCTCCGAGCATGTAGTTGATGGAATACGTCAACATGTCCTTGTCTTGGTCGCCAATCTTCGATGCTTGCATAAGACTAGCATCATTGAATTTTAGATTGGAAAAACGAGCCGTAAAGATGTTATCTAGGTAGCGCTCATCCCAGTCGTCCGAAGTCTTGTTATCGTTCTCACGACGGGCCCGAATGGCATCCTTGTCTTGGTAAGCCTGCAACGTGAGTTCAATTAGCTCAGTATTTGTGATTTTACTGCGTTGGTTACGCACAATAACCATCGCCGTACCTATATCGGCTATGGGACCAGTGATGAGAAGCAAAGCGAGGCCAGCCAGTAAAGCATTGCGTAACGTAAACAGACGCGTCTTGAAAATACCAAGCAGCAAGCCGAAGCCGAAGCCAAAGCCAACGGAAGTAAAGCCGAGCATGAAGGCCCCACGACTGTTGCGACCAATACTAACGATGAACAGCAGCACCGTGAAGCCAATTAACATTGGAATGAGACGCTTGCTAGGTTCTTTGGTCTGTCCATACATCTGCCCAAAAGGAATAAAGAAGGGCGCGTATGAAAACGGAATCAACCCTTGTATGGCTTTATCAGAAGCAGCTCCTGTTACCTCCCATCCAACCGATGGAGAGATAAAATAGGCGTATACCGTGGCACCGAGCCCTGTTAAGCCCATCAGCCAGAGCTGTAGCTCAGCAGGCGGCGTAAAAACACCGATCTTACCTAGCCAAGAGTCAGGACTGCTCAGTGGACGCCTCGCAATGCCCCGATATAGGGCATGTGCCAACAACAGCACCACCAGCGAAAGGCTGGAATGCACAAATACTTGGTAAGGCAGTTCCAGGTTAAACACCACTGGCTTCCCCTCCAAGGTTGTGAATACGAGTGGGAAGTAAAACTGCGTAGCGGTAAAGCCGATCAGCAGGAAGCTAGAGAGCGGATAGTTATTAATCCGGTCTGGCCGCAAGAACTGCGTGCTTAATAATGCCCAGGCAATGATGATGCAGCCAATTGCAAACAAATTGGCCGTACTAAGGAAAAATACCGCCTGAAACAAACAAGCAACTAACAATGCAACCCAACTTCCGCGCACGAAGTTGAACAGGAAGCTGTCAGGTGCCGGTTGGTCCGGCAGCGTGAGCATTCTTCGGGAGAAAGCTGCCGGCGGCGTGAGTGCACTGCGCCATTTAGGAGACCACACGTTAGGCATTGGTAGATTCTAGAAAAGACAACCTAGGTAAGTGGGTAAGCGAAGTTACCGCTTAACATCACTTCACTTTTATTCATTAGTTATTTGGGGCATAAAGCTTTTTCATGCCAGGCAAGTTGCTGACAATCCTTCTGGCGTGTTGGGTAGCCAGATCGGGCAACACCTGCCAATACCGCCACATGTTACCTGCAAGCAGCACCAAAGACCCAAGCAACACAAACCATTTGGCTTGTGGCAGCACAACCATGGCGCCCATAGCCGCCGCTGCTATCCATACCGATGCCATGGCAATAGCAAAATGCTGTTTTGGCCACAACAAGCCATTTGCCTGCAACCAGCGTTGAGCCACCATGCGGTACCCGACCATCGCAGCTATCTCGGCCGCCAACAAGGCAATACCAGCACCTAGTATGCTCATGAAAGGTACCAGAGCAGCTATGCCCCCTACCACTACTACTGCCGCTACTGCCGAGAGCGTCAACTGTGCTTTCAACAAGTTGTTGCCTTTTACCACCGCAATGGCCGGCTGCGCCACTGCATACACGAGTACGCTTAATGACAGGGTGGCGAAAAGCAATGGGTTGAAGGTCACGCGGCCCCGCGTCCATATCGTGTACAAAGGTTCCATTATGGCTTGTAGCACGACCATGGCAGGCGCCATGAGAGCAACCAGCACGAACCATAGCGTACCAAAGGCAGCCTCACTACGCTCTTGGTCACGTTGGTGCAGGAAGCGCATCAGTTCCGGCATTAGCGGATTAATAACAGTGTTCAAACCTTGTAAGGCCACGTTTGCACCAGTGCGCATAGTGGAGAAGGCAGCTAGGCCAGCAGCACCCGACAAGGGAGCCAGCACCAAACGTGCACCTTGCTGACGCGCATTTTCCAGAAGCCCTTTGCCCGATATCGCCAACGACCGACTAAAATTCTTGTAGCCAGTCTTCAATGATGGCTTACTGAAGGGAATTCCTTCTTTACGCAGTAGTCGCAGCAAGTCCATATACATCGGGACGCTGAGGATAAGGGAGGCACAGGTCATGACAACCCCTGCTTTCAATAACCCCGCACCCATTACTACGGCTACTACAGGGGCCACAGCACTCGCCACAGTATTAAGCAGCGTCCACCAGGCCATCCGTGGAAAGTAGCCGTAAGGAGCTAAAGCACGGAAAAACAAGCCAGAAATACTGTTGCTAATAAGCCAAGAAGCGCTTTGAAAAAGTACGATGATCCCTGCGGCATGCACCAATTCAGGATCTATCATTCCTGCGTGCTGCGACTGACCAAGCAAATAGGGCAAAACACCCGTAGCTAAGAAAATCGCAATCAGCAGTATTTGTCCTATGCTGATGAGAATACCGGTCGCCGCACCTGACCACAAGTATTTACTTAGCTCAGAAGGATTATTCCTACCGATTCTCAGAAATTCGTAAGCTAGGAATTCTTGGTGACCAAAATCCAGTGTGATCATCAAGTTTGTGAGCGACAAAATTGCTAACCATATCCCGTAAGTAACTACGTTCCAGTGAGACAGGTACAAAGGCACTAAAGCCATTTGGGATATCATGGTTACCCCAATTTGTGCCCAGGATGCTGCGCTCCCAGAAATTACGCGTGCTGCCGTTGACATACTTAACTTACTTTAACTCCAAAAACAGATTCACTTACTTTTTGGAGCTGCACTTTCAAGCAGGTTGATCCAAGTAAATAATTAGTAGTAATGCCCTTATCAGATAAGTTGGTTATGGACAACTGCACTGCTAGGAAAGAATCGAATTGCCAATACTATTTGGCAATAGAATAACGCACGTTAGTTAGCTATAGCACTTAATAAGACGAAGGCGCTGTTTACTAGCTCAACTGATGGTATCATCAAGAGCCAGTAAACAGCGCCTTACAACCCTAAACTAGCTTTTTACTCTTGGTAGCTTTGCTAGCTTCCGGATAGC
>Ga0066648_10001477_pt1 | contig 12763 bp, 10 predicted proteins | sample CryGeyCG12114_NA_FD_59537 | JGI IMG/M metagenome (GOLD analysis project Ga0066648, IMG submission 59537) | Groundwater microbial communities from aquifer - Crystal Geyser CG19_WC_8/21/14_NA | ecosystem: Environmental > Aquatic > Deep subsurface > Groundwater | place: USA: Utah: Grand County... | reverse complement strand
CGATCATCGCTTTGCGCTCGGCAACAGACCTGCCTTCCCGAGCGCACCGGCCAAAAAATCATTCGCCAACGTCAGCTCGCCGATCTTGGCGTGCAGCACCGTCACGTCGACCGCCGGCTCTATCGCTGACGCCTCCGCGCCGAACACGTCCGCTGCGCCCTCCAGCAGCCGCGACCGCCACTGCTTGATGAGATTGGGGTGCACGTCATACTGCTGCGCCAACTCGGCCAGCGTCTTCTCGCCTTTCACGGCAGCCAACGCCACCTTGGCCTTGAACACCGGGCTGTGGTTCCGGCGGGGTCGCTTGCTCATCTTGCCTCCTGCTTGCGGCCAGCATGGCCGCTGTCAGATCAGCAATCCACTTATCCCCGCTGTCCAGATTTCCCGAGCCACCTCTGGCCTCACAATCCGCATTCTGGTAGCCCAGCCACCCAGCGTGACTTGGAACGTGTTCCGCATGAGCGGTCCTGAGGGGCTGGAAGCAGCGCTGATCGAGGATTTTTATCTGCCTTGGAATATGAGAGGCTCGGAGACTGAGGTGCTTCGTCCAAGCACTAATCCCGAACCGAGCGATGGGCGGCGGCCGCATGGCAGTGTGCCTAGCGCGATCGCCCGCTTTGTCGCTCTCAATCCAAAATGCACTGAACTTCAGATTGCGAAGGGGGTCTTCGGCCCGAAGGCCGTTCAACCTCAAGCGAACTCTTACTGCCGGAAGCTGGTCGAGCGAGGGGTGCTCGAGCGCTTGCCAACCCGACCCGTGACTTACCTGCTGAAGAAGACCGAAGGTTGAGGGAGCGAACTTCGCGTAGCGCATCACCTCGAGACCCAGTTCCGGCCTTCCGAGGCGGCTTAAGCGCGACCCATTCTCGGTCATTCGCCCGGCCATTGTCGCTTCCCGAGAGCCGTCGCTCGTCCATCAATGTGGAGACGCTATGTGGCCGCTCCAGCTACCCACCATAGCTACCCCGCCATAGGATCAGAGGCGCTGCTGGATTCGAGATTAATCCCTACGCCGCCGAACTCGCGCGGTTATCGGTCTGGATCGGTGAGATCCAGAGAGTAAAGCGAATATCCGGTGCAGCACTACTCGGTCGGTCTGTGGCCTCCCTTGGCAAGTATCGCGTTGGAGACATGGCTCGCGATAGCAGCGGCGAAATCGCACGGGAGAGCGTTGCCGATTATCTCGCAAATCTTGTCAATCCGGGCCGTTTCAAACTTGTAATCGCTGGGAAAAGTTTGGAGCAGGGCCGCCTCCCGAAGCGACAAGGTCCGGTTTTCTTCGGGATGTCCGAAGCGCCCTTTCGATAAGGTAGTACAACCGGCCGTGATTGTAGCCGAAGGCTCATCCCATTTGAGGCGGCCATAGACATTAGAAAAGCCGCGGTACCCACCCCGATGGCAAGCAGGGCGCAAGGTGTCAGGCAGATCTTTACCGCTTTCGCCTTCCTTCAAGCTTTCAAGGCGTTTCACATTGTCGGGGGACATTCGGCGTACCACATGCCAATCAACGGCTGCGAGCGAGTCACGGTCCAGCGACGGTTTGAATGTAACCGCTTCAGACTTTCGGTCGCCGATGGTCTCACGTACCGTCTTCCAGCGCGCAAGTCCGCCAGCTCCGTCGCGGGCGTGTGTCGGTTTCGGCAATGAAATCGCGAACCCCAGCCCTGCTAGCAGCACCAACCGGCGACGAAGCTGCGGCACACCATAGTCCGCGACCTGAAGCACGCCCCAGGTACACACATAGCCTACGGCCTCGAGGCGTGCGACCAAGTCCCCGAAGATTGGCCAGCCCTTTCCGGCTAAGCCGGGAACATTCTCGATCATCACAGCCAGCGGCTTGATCTCTTCAGTCAGGCGCGCAACCTCCGAGACAAGTTCACAGCGCGGATCTGTTCGGCGCCAACGGGAGGTAAGGCTAGAGTAGCCCTGACACGGAGGGCATGCGGCAAGAATATCGACCGAACCGCCTGCAAGAGATAGCAGTTCTGCTCCGGTCACTGTCGCGACATCTTGGCAGAAGACTTCCACGTCGGGATGGTTCGCCTTGAACGTGGCAGCCGCATTGGGCTCGAATTCGATCGCCGCGACCGGTTTTATGCCCGCGCGTTCCAGGCCGACCGCGAGACCGCCGCCGCCAGCGAATAGCTCCACGGCATTGAGAGTCGTCATCAGTTGAGCCTCGGCCGATTGGCAACGAGATCGGCAAGAACATCGTCGTTTGCGGATACGTGCGTCAGCAGTTCCCAGACCTCCTCGCCGCCAAACTCCAGAATTTGCTTCATGCGATCATCATCTGCATCTGGGTTGGCTGTCGACAGCATAGCCGCCAGCATGTCGATATGCCCCCGTCGTGAGTTAAGGAAGACATCCGTCCATGACATGATCTCGATGTCGATACGACCGGGTGACATTCCCTGCCCGTTCGAACCCACGAGGTACCCCTTTCGCTCAGCTCGCGGGTACTGCTGCTCGACGTACACCATATAAGCTGAGAGCTGTTCGCGATTTTTGAACGTCAAATCCTCGCGAGGGGTTTTGATTTCCACGACAACGATCCTGTCATAATCCACATCGGAAAAGAAGACGAAGTCGGGCTTGTACTTGTCATTGATGTCAACGTGGCCAGGATTGAAGCGCGACGGGCTCAGCCCCTGCTGATAAGCTGCTTCGACCAAGGTCTGAAGCCGCTGATTGGCAGTGAGCAGTTCCATCTGCGGCTGCAATATCCAGGGAAACTTCTCAATGAGCTTTTGTAGGTCAGGCTCGGTCCCGCGGTGCTGCATGTCCGACAACACGGAAAGCGCGTAGCCACGCTGTGCGAACGTAACAGCGAGCGATAACGCCTCCGGGATCGCAGCAGCAGCTAATTTGTCTGCCATGTCCAGGAAAGGTCGCGGATCACTCTGACCTCGGCCGTAATCAGACCATACCTTCTTTAGCAGCTCTCTCGTTGGCCGATGAAGATAGGCCTTCATTATAGCGGCCGTGACACGACTGTATGACCCCTCGTCCTTTTCTAAACCGGGCGTAACCTCAGCCAGAAGATCAGAGATTACCTGACGCTCGTCATCCCTGATCTTCGGAAGTTCGTTCGATGCGATCTGCTCGTCGATATGACGGCGTACCGCATCCGCTTCAAGTTTGCGACGAGCAGAACGGTAATCCTCAATCCATTGGCGAACTTTGCGCTGACCCCAATCGTGCAACGCTGCCGCACGCGGATGCTCCCAATCGACCGAGCGACGATCGGTAGAGATCACATCGTCCTCCAATTCATCGATGAAATCCGCCTCAACCACGCCGTACATGTAGCGGGTGAAGATCTCCCTTCCCTTCACCCCAAAGGTGAAGGGGCGATCCTGCGCGATCTTGCCATGAGCATACACGCCCACTCCCGCTTCATCGCTGGGCCAGGCGGCGGTTTTCACAAAGCCAACCCAGTAGCGAACAAGTTGATCGCCGACCTGTTCTGTAATCAGACCCTCAGCCGGGATGCGATGCTCAAATTCGGGCAAGGCGTCTGCCTCGGTTACCCGCTCGCCATCTACTTCGACCCAGAAGTCCGAACGGGAGAGGGTGACCGTGAAGCGCCGGCCCATGGCCTGTCGGAGTGACGCCGCACTTATTTGACGAAGCAGCGACAAGTCACGCATCAGGATCAGCGTTCCGGTGTCGTCGCCGATACGGTTCAGGAAGTCTGTGACCTGCCCCGTCGGATCCTCTTGGAGACGGACATCTTCAATGGATGCGTCCTCCAGAATTACATCCGGGGGGTAGATGGCTTGGTCACCTGGTGCAGCTTGGTTCCCAAGCTCAAGAATCCGGGGGAGCTTGATACGCAGCCAATTGAATTTAAGAACGCCATCCACCTTAGCGCCGGTAAGGACTTCGACTGTTCGCGCGATACCGAACGGGGCCAGTTTACCAATTCCCTTGCGCCCCATGGGGTAACGTTTGGACTGGAATTGATCGGTGCGATCCTTGGGCTTGCCAATCACCAGGTAAGACCCGGCAAGGTCGTCCAGCGTCATGCCCGAGCCATCGTCGCCTACCGCTAGATACCTGCTAGCCCCTTCCGACACGCTGGTGTTCAATCGGATCCAAACCTGCGCCGCACCTGCATCCCAGCCGTTCGAAACCAACTCCGCAACGACGTTCGTGGGACGATTCTGGTAAAGCTTTAGGCCGAGATGTTCGATAATGTGATGGCTGTAGCGCAGGACAAGAGGAGGACGCTCGTCCGTAGACGCACTCTGATTGTCCATTCCCGTCCACCCCTAAACTCCGGGCCCATTGGTGGAGGCCTTCCTAGACGACCCACTGCCTCCATGCCTCGTCGAGACGCTAGGGCAGCAGTTCTGACGGCGCAAGGTTGGGAAGCAACTAACATGGCGTGATTGAGACCGGAGATCAGGGCGATGACGGGGGATAACCCCTCCGCCCCGGCGCGGCCGCTTCTGGAGGGAGATCGTGGTGTGGGACCAGAAACAGCCCCGCACCTTACGCGGCTCGACTACATCGTCTCGCCTCTACCTGTGAGATACCCGCCGCGTGTCCACTGTTGGTGGAAAGCTGACGTTCCCATCGGCCATCAAGCGGCAGCTGTTGGTGGCGTAGTTGCCGTCGTGCTTGTAGCGAACAAGCCTCCGCTCTAGCTATCTGACCACCAACCACCGTGGTTTGCTAATCCCTAGAGCAGCCTTGGAGACGGCCTTCCCGACTTTGACGGGGCCGCGAAGCCGTCAATCAACCGTATAGCCGCTCGTCCCACCATACGGGCTCCGGCAGTTCAAAGGAGATTGCAAGGGCATCCGCGTGTGATGGGTTGATCAGGATGTTGCGTTCAAGCCGGGCTGGGATTGAAGGCACAAGGAGGAGCGCCGTCCGTTGCTCTCTATGCCAAGCAGCGCCAAAAGCCTTGCAGATCCTTTCATCCTTGCCGTCCCATCCTGGATGGGCGGCCACCTGAAAAATCTCGTAGCTGACTCCGTTCGGAATCGTGATGCGGATGTAGTGCTGGTTCGGCGGCAGCACGCTGTTGGCGTGAACCAGCTTTTCAAGCATGGCCGTCGAATAGTGCTCCGACGTGTAGATGATGGGGCTCGCCGGCGTGTTCCAGCGGCCGGGGTACAGCCGAGCGCCTTCGCTGTCGTAGATCGGGTGGGCTCCATCCGGGTCGCCGATACGAAAGGCTGTGAGGACACGGTCGGTCCTGCCGCCCTTCACGCGCCGCCGCCGTAGGCCGCCCGTCCCAGCAGGTTGATGACGAGGTCCGCGCCAGGTCCGGTGGCGAGCGCCACGTCAAGGGGCGGCTTGCCGTCGAGCATCGCATGAGGGCGCGTCAGGAACTCGCGCGCCTTCTCGGGCGCCTTGTATATGTCGAGCGCGAAGCTGAAAACCTTGGCGAGACGTGCCAGTCGATCACCCTCCTCGCTGGTCAGCCGCTTGGATGGCGACTTGCGCCGCCGTTCCAGCGTGGCCTTCGGGATCAGCCGGAACTTAAATCGGGCGTCATCAGGCGCCACGGTGTCAGCCAAGCGGTCAAGCGCCGCCACAGGTAGACCATCCTCAATGGAGTAGGCCAAGGCGAGCCGAGAGGCCTGTTTGCCTACCGGGACACCCAAAAGCGCTTCAATTGATGCGGGCTGAAAAGCCATATTGTCCTCGTCTCACATGATGCACATATACGCCTCATGTGAGACGAGGACAAGACCGTTAGAGCTCCGCCTCGCTGGTCGAGCGAGCGGTCCTTTTTAGATGGTCCGTTCCGCTATAGTCCGCTTTCAATAGCTTGGGTATGGAAAGGAGACCGCCTGCGGCCCGGTCCTCCAGAGGTATGCTTTAAAGCTACCGCCGGAAAATCGATCAGCCTCCGCAAGGTACCGGTGGCATCGAACATGACTCGTGCCGGCACGGCCACCCCGATGTCATAGGTTGAGTGGTTTACAGACCGGCGACTTTTGGAAGGTAGCCCAGCGTAAGCGGACGTTCGGCGGAGCGATATGCGTCGGCTGCTTCGCGCCTCATAACGGTCGCTCGACTGACCTCGGCAAAACTTCGGAAGCTGCCGTTCGATGATGGTCGAGGGGATGGCAGCTAAGCGCTCTCCTTTCAGACATCCAGCCCATCCGAAGAGCGGTGCGGTCAGACCGGCCGGGCGCGAGTGCGCGGCGACGATCGGTAGGTCTGCAGGCTGGCGTTCTGGTAGGTCCTCACGCGCTCAACGATCCTCTCGCGGGGTGCGACGCAGTCCCGGTCCCAGGTGCCATCCTCGGGGCCCGCCGCTCGCCGCGCTGCCCTTCGCACTTCATATCGCGAGGACTGCGACGGACACATTGTCGCGGCCGCCCGCCTCGAGTGCGGCGGCGACCAGCGCCGCCGCAGGATGTTCGGTAGCGTTGCGCAGGATCGACGCGATGCCGGCTTCGACAACAAGGTCGGTGAGGCCGTCCGAGCAGAGCATGACGATGTCGCCTGGCGCGAGCTCGAATTCCTCTACGTGCGGCTCGAGCCGCCGCCTGCTGAGTGTGCCGCCGAGCGACTGGGTCAGGGCGTGACTTCGCATTGCGACGGCCCTCCCACCCGCCGGCGTATGGTCGACGCTGTGCCTCGTAAGGTCCGATCCGCGCAACACGTAGGCGCGGCTGTCGCCGACGTTGAAGAATGTGCAGACCTGTCCGCGCAGGAGCGCGCCGACGATAGTGGTCCCCATCGCTGGCCGCCCAACGCCGGTCGTCATGGCGAGGTGGACGGCGTCGTTGGCTTCGGCGATCGCATCGATAATGCCTGCCGGTCCCGTCGCCTCGGCCAGTCGGCGGGCAAGCGTGTGCACCGCGATCTCGCTGGCAACCTCCCCCGCGCCGTGTCCCCCCATGCCATCCGCGACCAGCATCCACATTCCGTCGCGCCCCGCCGTGGCGATCCAGTCGCCGTCGTCCCCGCGGGTCTGCCAGTCGGGCGCGCGGATCCGGTCCTCGTTGCTTCGACGGACGTAGCCCACGTGCGTCGCGGCAAAGATGCGGACAGTGTCAGCCATTGCGCCGGGGGCGGCACGCCTCTTCGGCGAGGCGGCGGATCCTTTCGACAATCCAGCGGTCGCGGCTGATGTAGCCCTCGACGCGCTGGAAGCCCGAACGGCGAACGATCTCGCCGAGAAATGGCCGGTTGGACACTACCGCGAGATCGTCGTCCTTCACCAAAAAGAAGAAGTCGCCGCGATTGATCTGAAGTAGGCTCACTCTGTTCCTCTGCGCGCGTCTGGTCAGCTCTGCTAGCGGGTCGTAGTGGTCGCCGCCTCGTGGCTCGATTTGGGGTTTAAGGAACGAGCCAACGCAGAGTGCCGCGCGTTCTCCAACAAGTCGATCCATGTCGCGCAGGACGTGCTTGGTCAGGACAGTGGGCTGGAGCCCCGCACTGGTGATCACCAGCGACCTACGCGCGTGCGTCGTCGCCTCCGCGAGAAGCTCGTCCTGCTCGTAGCAGGCCAGCGGGCGGAGGGGCAGACTGTCGAGCTCGTGCTCCGCCATCATGAGGCGGTCGCGCGCGGTCGCCAGTGCTGCCGCCGCCGGGTTGGACGCCCGTCGATTACCGCCGATCTCGACTGCGAGCTCGATAGAGCGGACCTGCGCCATGGCCTCGGCCTCCTCTTTCCTCATCTGGCGGAGCGACTGCCGGTCTGGCAGGAGCTTGATTGCGTCCTTTCCAATGAGCCTCTCGAGCCGCCGGCGGAACTTACCCTCGGCGATCATCCGGACGAATCCCATTTTCTTGGGGCCGCCATTCTCCGCGAACGCGCGTTCGTGGGACTCCGACAGCTTGCCGTCGAGCGCAAACGCGATCTGGATCTCGTCGCCCCGGTCAGCGGCGTAGACCAGCGCGACCGCCTCGCGGAACACGTTGTTGCGTCGGACTACCCGCTTAAGCGCCAGCACGTTGTGACGGAAGTCATCCCCGCGCTGGCGGCGGATGACCCGCCTAACCTCGGGAATGGACAAGTCGGCCACGCTCGGCGGATTGGCCGGGTATGGCCTGATCTCCACTGCGCCGAACGTCTTCAGCTCTGCTGCCTTTACTACGTTGTCGCCAGCTACTCTGACCGGCATGCGCCTCATGCCGTCGTAGTCGACGACGATCATCTCCTCTTGCACGACTTCGCGCGCCTCCTTCTCCAGCCGATCTTGGCCGGCGGGGGTAAGGGCAAATGAACTGACGTCGGAGACAATGGCAGTCCGCGCGACTAAGCCGTCGGTGACGAGCGTGTCGACCGCGGCCCTGACGATGTCCTCCTTGAGGCCCAGCATGCGCGCAATGCCGAACTCTTCAGTCTCCCCGAGCGCTAGGCAGCGCATGGAAAACTCCTGGATCGTCGGCATCGAACGGGTGGCAGTCGTTATCGCCTCTATGGTGAGTCTGAATATCGGCAGGCCGACCTCAGCATAGTCGACGAGCGTAAAGCCCTCGCGGAACTGCGCCGAGCGCGCGAGGTCCTCGGCCCTCACGACAGCGTCTCCATCTCGCAGCTGTCATCATGGGCATCAAAGTAGTCGAGGACCTTGCGGAACGGGTTGCGTCCACGCGCCGAGCGGCAGAACATCTGGTCGCCGACTATAAGCAAAGCGCTCCTGCCGCGCGACAGCGCGACGTTTAGGCGTGGCTTCTCCTTCAGAAAGCCGAGCTGGTTCTGCGGGTTCGAGCGGACGACGGAGTAGATGCACACGTCGGCCTGTCGGCCCTGGAAGGCATCGACGCTGTTGCAGGTGACATCGAGGTCAGGCCACTCGGCGATACCCTGCGACGCCATCTCGCTGAGCGCCTCCACCTGCGCGGTGTATCCAGCGATGACCGCAACCGTCAGGCGCTTCTTCTGGGCCTTGGCGAGGAACTGGAGCTTCAGGAGTAGGCTGCGGACCGCCGCGACCTCCGCCGGATTGCAGAAGGTCTGCCCAACCTCCTTCTCATGAAAGTGCTTGAGCGCGTGGGTCGAATACCATGTCACGGGCTTTGGGATGGCGGGCGCCAGCTTTAGACCATGAGTTTCGACGGGACTTTCCAGGTCGTCGTTGTAGAAGCAGTGGCTCACTAGGTCGCCGATCGGCTTGATCATTCGATATTGGTTGCGCAGCTTTTCGCGGCAGCCGGCCGGCAGTCCGTCGTCGGTAGCGAGGAAGCGATCGAGCAGCGTCTGCTTCACCTCACTCTCGTCAAACGATTCGAGGAGTTCGTCGCCGAGTTCCTCGAAGAACGGGGGCAGCTGCTCGGGATCGCCGACCACGATCCAGCGCCGGCTGCGGGCCATCGGAATAAGCGTCTCGGTCGCAGTTGCCTTGGACGCCTCGTCGATGATGCAAAGGTCGTAAGCAACGTCCTCCATGCCTTTTACGCCGGCGATCCCAACGCAGGTCCCGGCGATGATCTGCGCTGCCGACAGCATGGCGGCGTTGAAGTCGGACGAGCGCCCGACGCGGAGCTGCCAGTCCTCTAGGAGCGTAAGACGGTCGCGGCACGCGCGGACGACCTCGCTCCCCTGGAGGAAGTGCAAGGCCCAGTCCGCTAATTCGTCGCTATCGCCGGAGCTCGCGAGCTCGGCGGCGTAGCCCCCCATCCCCTCCATCTCCCGGAGGAGGGAGCGCTCGTTTTCGCGCAGCTTGGACAGCGCGCGTCCGAGGTCGCCGATTTCGCTGTCCAGCTGGGTCGTCTCCTCGTCGGCCTCCTGCTCGTCTATCTCGGGCGCGTCATCCGCGAGTTCCGCCTTGACGCCTTCCTTCTCAGTGCGCAGCGCCGCTATTCCCTCCTCAATCTCCCCCTGCCGGCGGCGGATCTGCAGCAGGCGCTCCACCTTCATTCCTACCTCGACAGTCGAACGGTCGACACCGTTCTCATGCGCCCACCGGTTCATGTCCGCCTCGGCCGCCTTTCGCACCTCTGCGATCCACTTCTCGACGCGCCGCTCGAGCAGGAGCTCCTTGCTGGTGGGCGAGATCTTGGGTTCGTCGGCGCGTCCGATCCGGATGACGTCGAGCTCCGTATTAAGCTGGGTCACGCGCTCAAGCACGTTGTCGAGAGCGATGTGCGTCTGCGACGACAGCAGGATGCGGTGCTTCGGGTTCAGCTTCAGCCACTGGACGACGATCTCGGTTATGAGCTTCGTCTTGCCCGTCCCGGGCGGACCCTCGATGGCAAGCATGTCCTGAACGCCTAGCGCGTTCATAAGGATGCTGAGCTTCTCGGCATCGAAGTCCGGATCCGTCGGCGTCACGCCGGTGACCGGCACACACGGGGTCGCCGATGGCGGGTCGAGAATGATCGTCTTCAGCCGCTGGTCCACGGCGCGGTCGAAGAGCACCGTGTTCAGCGCTTGGGTCTGGTGGTTGAGCGCGCGCTGGGCGGCGACGGTGTTGATCGACAGTTCGCCCCTCGGCGGGATCCGGCCCGCGTCGCCGTGGGTGATCTCCATCGTCAACATGTTGAAGGCGATGGCGACGATGCGGCCGGTTATCTTCCCGCCGCCGGCCTCGACTACCCGTTCCTGTCCCACGATGTCCTCGGGCTGAGCGATTTCCGTCGTGAAGACGACCCGCTCGCCGCTGCCGCTCCGGTGGACGTAACGGATCGCGCTCTTGCGTTTCGCCTCCAGGTCGGCGCGGTCTCTGAGGTAGCCGCGCCAGACGCGAAAGATCCGCTGCGTCGCGCGCGCCGATCGCTCCTCGCGCAGACGGAATTCGAGTTCGCGGGCCTCGGAGATCAGGAGCTGGAGCTTCTGTCCGGCGGTCCGCTCGTCGGGCGGCCTAGTGAATCGGATGCGGACGCTGCGGACGAGCCCGCCGTCCCTCAGCTCGGCCGCGAGCCCGGCGCCGAGCTCGCTGGCGGATGTGATGTGGAGGATCTCGCTATGGCGCCCGGCCAAGAGCGCCTCGAACTTCCAGGCGCCGCCGATCAGGTCGACGCGCTGCAGGTCCCCCTCCTTGCTGGGGCGAGTGAAGATCGCGCAGAGATCGTCCAACTCCTCTGAGACGAAACGCTCGACGAGGCTCGTCTCCTCGGTGTCGAGGCGGCGCTCCAAGGCAATCTTCGTCTTGTCGTTGAGGCGAAGATGCAACTCGAGCACGCCGCCCTCGCGCCGCTCGTCGTTGACGCCAGCCTGCCTCAGCTGCTCCATAAGGAGCGACGCGAGGGGAGGCCTCTGCGCGGCGTCTGCGCTCAGGCATCGCTCGACGATCGGCCTAACGCCCAAGGGCAGGACGGCCTCCTGGAGCGCCACGACGAGGTCCTCGTCGCTGTCGAAGGTCCTGCCCGTGATGCAGGAGAGCGCGACCGCCGCGAAGGCGTAGCAGTCTCGGGAGAGCGCGTGCTCATCCTCGGGCTTAGAGGGCGAGTAGCCCGGGGTGCGGTCGAACCTGAACGTGTATCCGGCGACGGGCGCCCACGACCCGCCGTTGTCCAGCAGCTTGGCGATGCCGTAGTCGGCTAGCTTCGCCGTGCCGTCCTCGGCCACGAGAATGTTCTTCGGCTTGATGTCGCGGTGGGCGATCTTGCTCTTGTGGGCGAACGCGATGGCCTCCAGGAGCGGTTCCCCGAACCGGTCCCAGAACTCCTGCCAAGAGATGGCACCGTCTCTGACGATGACGTCCTCGAGGTTCATCGGAACCCAGTCGAGGACCAGGAACCAGTGGCCGTCGTCGTCCCGGTCGACGTCGACCACCTCGACGATGTTGCGGTGGCTGAGCCGCTGGAGCAGCTCCACCTCGCGGTTGAAGCCCGCCTGGCCCCGTGCGTCGTCCGGCCCGAACTTAACGCGCTTGATCGCGACCATCTTGGTGCGGTGCGAGTCGAACGCCTGTGTGACCGTCGCTTGGGCGCCCTTGCGCACGATCTCGGTCAGCATGTAGCGGTCCGCCAGAACCGTGGGCGGCGCGTGCGAAGACCCGCTCACCGGTAATGCCCCCAAGTCAAATTAATCACCCCTGCGACGCCTCCCCCGATGGCAGACCTTCCACGCATATCGGACCGCGGCAAGGGTTTACAGTTTCCACCCCTGAACTTCCGGTAAACCCAAGGAGCGCCAGCGCGCGATAGACGAATTCAGGCAGAACGAACCAGCCGGTCGTTCCTGATGTAGGTGGAACAGCTCGTCCTGTGCAATCGGCCACGGCTTGCTGGAGAGCTTGACGAGTCATGCGATAGGCGGGCGGCGGGAGGAGCCATCTCGTTGACAGCTTATCGACATACAGAGCCGAAAGCCGCTCGTCCGCAACCGTGAAGGGTTCCGGGCGCCGGAGGCGTACGGAAGTCCCCGAAGCACGAACCGCGGGCCGCACGCGATGAGCTATGGGGTTTTCGGGTTTCGGCTGATCTCGGGGCGAGTAGCCAAGGCACCAGGATGCATCGTGGCTGACGGGATGGTGGCTGCCGAGCGAGGTAGATCCGGACTGCGATCGCAGGGTGATACGGTCGTTAGGGCGACTGCTGGCGGTGATCGTACAGGCGGTGACATCGCCGGAAGCGCAGTGGCTGCGCGGCGTGCTGGAGGCGCGCCATGCCGGGTCATGGCGCGAGTTCCCGGATGGGCGGTATGCCGGCAGGCGGCGCACGGGGCTGCTGCCAGCGGGCAAAGGTCTCGATCACGATCATGCGCCCGCCGCAGCAGGGGCATGGCGACCGGATCTCCGGCGGCTCCTCAGGCGCATTGTCTTCCGGTGACGGAGCGACCGCGAGCAGCTGGCGCGCAAGTGCGAGACTGGCCTTACGGGTTCCGCTGGCGAGCAGG
>Ga0066648_10001474_pt1 | contig 12773 bp, 8 predicted proteins | sample CryGeyCG12114_NA_FD_59537 | JGI IMG/M metagenome (GOLD analysis project Ga0066648, IMG submission 59537) | Groundwater microbial communities from aquifer - Crystal Geyser CG19_WC_8/21/14_NA | ecosystem: Environmental > Aquatic > Deep subsurface > Groundwater | place: USA: Utah: Grand County... | reverse complement strand
GACAGCCAGCGGGCCCAGCGACAAAGCTGTTGGCCCAATAGCGATCTCCAAAAAGTGCAGCAGTATGCCAACCATTATGATAGTACCGGACCACCTATTGTACCTCTCCCATCAACACAATTCCCGACCATACAGTGAAACCACAGAAGCAGCGCTCAGAAAGTCTTTGCAATCTTCTTGCCTTGAATCATGCATCGTTCTCGGCACAAATGAAGGATCATTCTTCGGATCACAGGCTACCACACCTTCATACCACAATGCGGACGCGTCGATACTAAAGCAGCTGAAGACACGTCCCATTACACAGGAGCAGTTGGTCAATGAGGTCAAAGGCATATACGTAGGTCTAGTCATGGTGGAGAAGAAATGCGTGGAAATTTGCCAACAACGGTCTCTGACGACTAATAGCTTGACTAATGAGCTATGGCAGGCCCTTATATCTCTTCATAGGACCCTGTTACATGAGCACCATGACTCCTTCCTCACTAGTCAGCACCCTACTACATCACCGGCTTTACGTCGTTTAGCAACAAAGTATGCTACACTGGCACGTATATGGCGGCAGGGTATACACTTGATAGGGGTTTTGATGGAATCTGTTCCAAGCTTTGTTGAAACTTGGATTGAATGCTTAGGCGACCTCGCTCGCTATCGTATGGTCATCGAGGAGGTAGACCCAAGAGATCGAGAGATCTGGTCAAATGTGGCCCGTATGTGGTATATCAAAGCTACGGATAAGTCGTCAAATGTCGGCAGCTAGCTGGGAGGTTTCTTCCTCAGTGGATTGATGGCACCCGAGTTGACAATCCGACGCTCTAAGCTCGATCACCATCAAAGGTTCAGCGCTGATGATGGATCCCTGTCTGCTGCAGCGGGCACTGCCTACGTGGAAACACACTCCGCACAAGGGAACATGTGGTACCCTCGCGCGATTCGGAATCTCCTTTCGGACGGCATAGTCAGGGCAATCTGCGCTTCACTTCTGTTACCTTATTTACATGCCGCACCCATTGGAAACGTGTGTCGTGAATCGATCGCGGAAGATTTAAGGAGCTTCGGGAACAGTCTGACAATCGCGATTTTACAATGGACTTGCACAGTCGCGGGAACTGCGTTATGCATCTGGTTGATGATCGTCTGTTCAAACCGGAACAGCGCCATCAACTCGCAAATGCTCTCTGGCATAGGAGCACTCGGGATGACGATACTAGGAAGTCCCAGCGCCTCAACACAGGTGCGATGTGGTTTCTTTGTGTTTGCAGGCTTCCTCCTCGTTCGGTACGCCCAGGATTTATATCCGAACCTCTTTTCAGACGTTGTTTGGGTGCCAGCAGTCTTTTTCACCAGTGTCACAATTGACATCTTGATATGCCACCTTGCAGCTCCGAGCCAAGGCATCGATGTTTCGTGGTTCTTCTCACTCCTTGGTTGGAGCACCTGGACCTCGATCACCGGGCTGCTTTGGGTCCGACCAAACATACTGTGGCTTCGCAGACAACTGCATGGTATGCTTGCTGAGGCAGATAACCAGACCGTAAGCCACCACCAATTGTGACCAATACGGAGCGTCTACCTCACTGAAGGAATTCGGTGGTAGTGTGGTCCAAAACCGAAAAACGTCATAGTCTGTCGCACGACGGACTCAGGAAGACGACACCTCGTCTTCGACGGTCTCTCAACCAATACCATTATGTCTTGCGTGTAGGCGGTGTGGACGTTGGTATTGGATTTCCTAGCAGAAGCTGGAAGAAGGTAAATGGATTCGTTGAAGGATGAATCTATGTATAGGGGCAACGCCAGACCAGCAAATGCATTTCATTTGACAAGCGCCTAAATTGAATAATCTACCTTCCGCTCCTGGGAAGTATTCATATCATCAACTGTTCAGTGGTTCAACTTTAAAATCTTGTGATAGTACTGAGGGCAACACTCCTCGCGTAAGTAAGCATCAAGCCTCTTGCGACTCTACGTGGTGCATGCTATGGGTACGTAGCTTCGTGCTACAGCGTCTCTTCTACGATGATACACAATTTGTGTCCATCGCGGCTTCATGACATAGACATACATCAGAGAGTATAGACCATACGTACAGCAAGCGCATAACCTACCACAATAGAGTCGGAACAGCTTCTATGCGATTGGCCGCCGCCTTGTTTCTCTTTGAGGTCATCTCTGCATGCTTCCCGCCCTACGATTCAATGACTGCCATCTTTGGCGTAAGCTCTTCTGTAGGTCGGAGAGTTCGGTCGACGGGTTGTAGGCCGCCGCACAGCTTGGAAATGTTCATAATCATCTTATCTCTGTATATCTACGTAGTTAGTCAGCGCCGATGATACCGTTTCTAAGCGCTTACACGCATCGCACCGGCACACACTTATGATTTAACCAATTTTTGAGGTCCTTTGTTGATGCGCAAGACCCTGGATGATCAAGGCCGATATCGCTGGATTTACAGGACGCAGATGTCCACGGTTGGCACATGCTAACTTATTGTCCGCCCGCCGATGCACGACCCCGTTGGCAACCGACGATAGCCGCAGAGAGCTACGGAGCATTGATTGCTCTTGGGATGATACATAAAATAATATCACTGAAGCTGAGTGTGCTCCGTCTATCTTGACAGGTCCTCAACCATGTCTAAAGTCTGCAGGAGCATCTTAACGTCTAGGTTGGCTCCCTCAAGGAGCACCACGCCTTCACGCACATCCATCAAACACTTCCACACCACGCAACCTTCCTTGGCCAATCTCGCAGCTTTCAGAGTACCCGAGATCAAGAACGAACCTAACAAGCACTACCAAAAAGGCTCGCCCGACAGAGATGCTTTGGCTACTGCGCTCCGCGACTTGCAAAAGAACGCCCCCATGCACGTCCCAATCGTGATCTCGGGAAAGAACAAGAAGACCGATAACATATCGACACAGCACAATCCTTCCTCACACTCGGAAGTTGTTGCGCGATACTGTAATGCGTCGACCCACGATGTCCACGAAGCTATCGAGGGCGCACTAGCTGCGAAACCCGCATGGGAAGCCCTACCCTATGCCGATCGAGCTGCCGTTTTCCTCAAGGCTGCGGACCTGATCAGCACAAAGTATAGATATGAGATCATGGCTGCTACAATGCTAGGACAAGGAAAGAATGCTTGGCAGGCAGAGGTGAAAGATACACGCACACCCGCAGTCTACAAACGCTGACTAGTGGCCAGATCGACGCAGCAGCTGAGCTTGCGGACTTCTTGAGGTTTAACGTGAGATATGCAGAAGAACTCTATGCACAGCAACCGCCCTACAACTCCCCTGGCGTCTGGAACCGAGTAGAGTACAGGCCTCTCGAAGGTTTCGTTTACGCCGTCACCCCTTTCAACTTCACGGCCATTGCAGGAAACCTACCAGGAGCTCCAGCCCTTATGGGTAATGTCGTGGTATGGAAGCCCAGTCCTTCATCCATTACTTCGAGCTACCTGGTCCACAAAATCTTCCAGGAAGCGGGTATGCCTGCTGGAGTCATTCAATTCGTCCCTGGTGATGCCGAGGAAGTCACAAAGGCCGTTCTTTCTCACCCACAGTTTGCCTCCTTACATTATACCGGAAGCACCGCAGTTTTCCGCAAGTTATACGGTCAGATTGGTCAAGGGATCGCGGAGGGTACATACAAGGGCTACCCGAGAATTGTTGGTGAAACAGGAGGCAAAAACTTCCATCTCATACACAAGAGCGCCGACCTCCAGAACGCCGTTGTGCAGACAGTCCGTGGTGCTTTCGAGTACCAAGGACAAAAGTGCAGTGCCTGCTCAAGACTGTACGTTCCAGCTTCCATGTGGGACGAATTCAGAAAGCAGCTTGTAGCACACGTTGAGAAGCTGAAGATGGGGCCTCCCGAGGAATTTGGAAACTTCATTGGCCCAGTGATCCACGAAGCGAGCTTCAAGAAGCTTTCAGGAGCAATTGACGCTGCAAAAGATGACAAGGACCTGGAATTGGTGGTAGGCGGCAAGTATGACAGCTCCAAAGGATACTTCATACATCCCACGGTATACGTCACGAAAGACCCGATGCACAAGAACATGACCACGGAATTCTTTGGTCCATTGGTGACAACCTATGTCTACGACGACTCAACACCTACAGCGTTCGAAGACATCTGCAAGACCGTAGATAGCACTGGCGACTATGGTCTTACTGGAGCAGTCTTTGCGCAGGAGAGATACGCAATTCGCGCTGCCGAGGAGGCCTTGAGAAACTCTGCCGGAAACTTCTACATCAACACTAAATGCACAGGCGCCGTTGTTGGACAACAACCATTTGGTGGTGCCAGAGCTAGCGGAGTAAGTCGAGTTGTCTTTTTGTGCAGATATCAGCTAATGCAACACTAGACCAACGACAAGGCTGGATCAGCCGCGATCTTGTCAAGGTTTGTAAGCATGAGGGCGATCAAGGAAGAAACGCTCAGCCAGCCGGAGGTAGCATACCCTTCGAACGATGTATGAAATGGCTTCACGTGAACGACCATGTTTGTAATGTTATAGCATTAAGGGGCGATATCCAAAAGCATCACCTAGGTAGTTTGGCGTACTGATTGGTGGGAGATTTGAGAGAAGGGTAGGTCATATAGTGTCGATAGAGCTGGGTAAAGGGGAGGGGCAAATAGCTCTCGAAATGGACACGTTTCGGCGTTGTATAATCGCGCGGTATTGTTGCCATGCTGTCGGTTGGTTGTAGATATAGTGCACGTTGTGTACTGCTGTTGACGCGCTCCGGTTTGTTGATGCCTGGATGTTCTAGCGCGATGATCGACTGGCTGGTGCCTGCATTGGCTCAGCTCGATTGGGCCAAGCGTCAAGTCACGGCTTCCCTTCACCGCCAATTAGATTTGCCAAGCACGAGCCCTTTGTTATTCTGCTGCTCCCACTCCCAATCCCACTCCCACCACAAGCAATTGGCCTCCTCATACGATCCTCCACCGCCATCAACAGCGTCTCCCCATCACCTCTCGCTCTTCAGCCCATCCTGAATCCCCGAGCGGCTCTATCATCCTCGCATATTTCGACTTAACCACATATCGCCAACATGCGTGAAATTGTGAGTTCCAATACTCTGCACAGCGTGTTGAAGCCCTTGCTTTCCCCCTACCCCGCCTAGACTGCGGTTTATCAACTTGACCTTGAGCTGACCATGATTTCAATAGGTTCACCTTCAAACCGGCCAATGCGTATGTTCACACACCATCTAACAAGAAGGAAGAGTTGGCTCACAATCATCAGGGTAACCAAATCGGTGCTGCTTTCTGGTATGCTTCTTAGACGCGCCTACATAGATCAATAAAATGCTAACATACTCTCAGGCAAGTCATTTCCGGCGAGCACGGCCTCGACGGCTCTGGTGTGTACAATGGCACCTCCGACCTCCAGCTCGAGCGCATGAACGTCTACTTCAACGAAGTGTGTCTTCCCCCACAACCCCAACAATCATCAATTGACACAATGATAGGCATCCGGCAACAAATATGTTCCCCGTGCGGTACTTGTCGACCTGGAACCCGGTACAATGGACGCCGTCCGTGCCGGTCCTTTTGGTCAACTTTTCCGACCAGACAACTTTGTCTTCGGCCAGAGTGGTGCTGGTAAGAGAAAAAGAAACATAGCATAACGAAATCCATAATAACAAGACGACAGGTAACAACTGGGCAAAGGGACACTACACCGAGGGCGCAGAGCTCGTCGACCAAGTCCTCGACGTCGTCCGTCGCGAGGCCGAGGGCTGCGACTGCCTACAAGGTTTCCAGATCACACACTCGCTCGGCGGTGGTACTGGTGCCGGTATGGGTACGTTGTTGATCTCGAAGATCAGAGAAGAGTTCCCCGATAGAATGATGGCCACTTTCTCCGTCATGCCATCACCAAAGGTCTCAGACACAGTCGTCGAGCCATACAACGCTACCCTTTCAGTGCACCAGCTTGTCGAGAACTCAGATGAGACATTCTGCATTGATAACGAGGTACGCAGTTCATTCATCTATCACTGACCCTGTACTGACTGAAACAGGCCCTCTACGATATTTGCATGCGCACGTTGAAGCTGTCAAACCCAGCCTACGGTGATCTAAACCACCTCGTTTCTGCCGTCATGTCCGGTGTCACTACCTGCCTGCGATTCCCAGGTCAACTCAACTCTGATCTACGAAAGCTTGCGGTCAACATGGTTCCCTTCCCTCGTCTACACTTCTTCATGGTTGGCTTCGCGCCTTTGACCAGCCGTGGCGCCAAAAACTTCCGTGCTGTTACCGTTCCTGAGCTCACACAACAAATGTACGACCCCAAGAACATGATGGCTGCTTCGGACTTCAGAAATGGTCGCTACCTGACTTGCTCAGCCATTTTCCGTGGCAAGGTCAGCATGAAGGAGGTCGAGGACCAGATGAGAAATGTTCAGAACAAGAACAGCAGCTACTTCGTCGAGTGGATTCCAAACAACTGCCAGACCGCACTCTGCTCCATTCCTCCACGTGGTCTTAAGATGTCGGCAACTTTCGTTGGTAACTCTACTGCCATTCAAGAGCTCTTCAAGCGTGTTGGTGATCAGTTCAGCGCTATGTTCCGACGAAAGGCTTTCTTGCATTGGTACACTGGAGAGGGTATGGACGAGATGGAATTCACCGAAGCTGAGTCAAACATGAACGACTTGGTATCTGAGTACCAGCAATACCAGGAAGCCAGCATCTCCGAGGGCGAGGAGGAGTACAATGAGGAGGAAGGCGCTCTTGAGGGCGAGGAGTAAATATGTCAAACGGCGCAGATGTTGAGGAGACTGAGCTATCACCATTGATTGGTGGTTGCTGTTTTCAAGTCTTGTCAAGGATATGCACGATACCATGATTAGCGGTCGAGTTTTTGTTTCTAAGTCCCGGCACGAAAAACTGTTTGGTAGAGCAATGGTTGACCAATTGAGCAGGAAGGCGAATAGGCGAGCAGGCATATTGGCTTCCTGGAATGTAATTGCGTTGATGGGTCATTCAAACAATCCAAAATTTCGGAAAATCACGGCTTTCATATGAAGAGTGAGACTGTTTCCGTTGCTTCCGTGCAGTGCTACCCCCTTAGCTAACAGAAACATTGTCTCACTCACCGTCGCCTTTCACGAAGAAATGTATGTACGCCCTCGCATTGTGGAATCACTTTAATTGATATTGCAGGTCGGATTCGTTGCTATAAGCTGGCCCCAGTCCCGTGAGGATCGCAAAGACTTACTTCCAGAGCATATTTTCAGAGCATATCCCCCTCCTTGTCCGTTCTGCTTCCAAAGCAGAATATTGCTCGTGCCGCCGTCTCGCTGCCATCAGCTCGCTACCACGAGAGGGCCAATCGAAAAGCCAGAGTCCCCGTCCGTCTGTCTGAATGGAAGACGAAAAAAAGGGAGGGGGGAGGTGAAGGGCGAAGTCCTGCGCTGGGATACCAAAGGGCAAGGTCGACGAGGCCGCTGTGACGGACGTTGTTGTGGTTGTGTGTCCGAGACCGATAATTTCTTTTGTCCAAGGAAATGTACTAGGTACGTGCTAGTTATTTTCCTGCCTAGACGTCTGGGTTTGTCGATTTGTCAGGTTAACATCCTGCCAGCCACACGGGGAGACTGTCACGAGGCCTTGGTCTTGTCACAATTCCCGTCGAGCTTTTCGTGGGGGTTTCCAAGGTTGGCGACCAGTTCTTTGACCTTAACTCTCTGATATACTGTCGGAGAATTTTAAGTGTGCGGTCTTGCTACAACACATGTTTCGTCGACGACGTGTGCTCATCAGCGTCGTGTTTGACAACGAGCCAAGAGCATGGATGTTGTATGGGTCTACACTCGACGTACGTTGAACAACCTTTGGACAGCAAACCAACTCCTCTGTCCTTGCTGGCGCGAATATGCAGTCTCATGCTCGACGAGAGCCTTGCTCTCGATGTCCGAGATCTTCCAAGACCGCAAGAACAAGGTGCTCGTCGCCCCGAGAAAGAACATGCAGCCCACGAAGATCTGGGAGGACAGGTAGCCCGAGGCCGCGACGATTTGCAACGCGATTGGCTCGGCAAAGGTGGTGGGCAGGACCAATGCCAGAAAGATGATTCCGAATGTCGACGGCAGACGCTTCAGGCCGACGACCTCGGCGGTGACGGGTGCCATGGTGCCCCAGAACGTGCCGGCTACCGTGCCTGAAAGGAAGGCAAAGACCAGCAGCAAGGCGTAGCCCTTGGCCGGCGCCCACAACGCAAGACAGAACACGCCACACAACGCGGTCATCAGTGTGGCCACGTTGATTCGGCCCAGCTTGTCGCTGCAGTGCCCGATGATGGGCCTCGCTATGGCGAGGCCGGCATTGAACAGTGCGCCGATGACCGAACCTTGCTGTTGCGTCAGCCCGATCGATGTTGCGTAGTGGGGCAACGAGTACAGCAGAACGATGTAACCAAGTTCCGTGAAGAATCCCCATGCAATGACGAGAATGACTTCGACTCGCACAAGTTCTCGGTGGTCGAAAGACCGCTGGCTGGGACCGATTATCTTGTTCCGATCTTTGAGGAACAAGGAGCATGTCAGGTTGACTGCCAGGGTGCAAAAGGCGAGCACGCGGTAGGTCCATTTGAGCCCGATGGACTCTGCGGCAACTCCTGCTCCCAAGTTATATGCCAACCCTCCGATTCCTGCGCCTGAAGAGGCGGCCCCGAGGGCCAGCGAGCGGCGGCGTGAGAACCATTGGGGAAGGACGGCGGTGGCGGTGATATACAGGAAGCCCATGCCCCAGCCGAAGCAAACGCCCTGGGTGAGGAAGAGGTGCCAGATTTTCGTCGAATACGAGGCGCCAAACAGCGCGACGAACACCAATACCGTCCCAATTAGCAGAGTAGATCGGGTCGAGAGATACCTGTTCGACTTGGCCACGACGGGAGAGATGAGCAACGACTGTGAGATAGAAAGACCTCCTATAAGCGCGTATTCGAATTGGGTGGCGCCTGCAAAGGTTGACTCGGCCAAATAATGTGACAAGAAGATTCCCCAGGCCTGATGAACGTCAACATCAACTTCTGGCTTAGGACAGCCCATTTACATACACTATTGACACCCCATGTATTTCTGAGATCCTGTCAGATCCCGTGCTGTAGTGTACCATTGGGGTAATGGACTGGAAGGGCTTACGCGTTGATGAGAAACACACAAGCCGTGCATACCCATCCGTATCCTCCATCGGGAGGAACGTCTTCAACATGTGCTATGTTCATGGCATCATGACGAGACCCCGGCTCGGACAAACTGATATTAGTCTGACCTGTCCGTGCCTGAGAGGTTTCCGTGGCCATTGGGATTTTGAGCAAGTTCAAGTCACGGACGCTCAGCCAGACAATCTTATGTCCTTGAATGGAAGACTTTCACGCGTGTCCAAACATTTTTGGACCAGCTCTTATTCCGTTCTATTCGGGTACTCACATAATATTTCACGCAGGGACTAAGACCTCGGAGCCGATGTCAAGGCGTCATCGCACGATTCTTGGCCCGAAGACGGAGACATGGGAAAGGCACTGCACTGCATGGTTTCGTTTCGTGTCAGCCTCACGAAAACAATCGCTGTGGAACATCTGAAAGGCATCGAAGTTGGCGATGGCTTGACTGTTTCAGTGATGGACTGAAGTTCACGAGAGGCTGGAAGAAGCTTGAAGCTACGATGCTGACCATGCTTCGCCAAGCACCCGTCCCTCTCCTGGCATCGTGCCTTTCATCACGAAGGAAATGCGTGCAGAGACAGGCGCACTGTTTACTGTCCCGAAAACTTCATGAAACCTGATTGCACAAAGAGAAGTCGCCTTGGGAAACAATCAAGGACCGGGAACAAAGGAAGCTGGGAAAATGGCATGCTCAGAATAATGTAGTTCTGAGGAGATTTCTCTCCGAAGATAGACCGGTCATCAATATCTGCACGTCCTAGCAAAGAAGAAGCCGCTTTGCAGACATTTTAATCGAACGAAAGCGATATGCGGAAACGGGAGCCGCAAGTCCGTCGCAACCGGTCTGCTGTCGGTATGCGGCTGAAGGGGCTCGTCTATCGAACGAATAACCACGACAATAACCGTGTTTGTTCATCATACCCACGTTGTCGGCTGCTGCTGCTGCCGCTGCTGCACCGCGGCGGGCTTTAACTCCGCTCCATTGTCGACCCGATGACGCCCAGCCCGAGATGTTTGCTGACTCTCCACTGAACCTGCGCCACTCTGACCCAGGCCTCTCTTCATCATTCTCCCAAGGATGCCCACCATCTCCGCAGCATCCTCGAAGCTTTCATCGTCCATGCCTTCTTGCGCCTCATATACATGTCTTATGCCCACTCTTGCCATCTTTCGACTCTGCTCCGCTTCATGAAGACCATCATACAAGTAAGCTACAAGCTCCACCTTTACCGACAAGCGGATGGGGTGAGACCCAGGCAGTAGGCGCTCAGCAAGTGTATTTGCTGCTTCGAATGTCGCAGTGGCCTTCGGCGTATAGTCCGTTAAAGGCAGGAGGAACGTTGCAGTGCCATTGCCATTCAACTTGCCTGTCGACTGGGCGAAATATGAAGGGATCGGTAGTCCAGGCGGCGTTCTGGCTGCGTTGCCAACGGCGCCGCCAAGACTGATGGCTGGTGATCGCTGGCGTCCGGTGGGTGAACGCCCGGTGAGCTCACGAGGAGTGGGTGACTTCGAGCCTTTGGATGAGAGTGGGTCCGGAAACAGTGAGAAAGAGTCGGCCCTGGAGCGGCTGATTTTGTTGTTAACTGGAGGATCGTTGTGAAAGAGGACAAAAATGTGGTAGAACGATGCGCGCAGTTTGTACGACAACACTTTTAACTCAACATAGTTGCCGACCATAGGAAGCACATATTGCTCTATCATGACAAGTCCTTCTCGAGCGAGCCATAGAATGTGATGTATTAGTTGTTTAGCTTTCGGATCTCGGGCAGGGTCCAGCCGCTGTGCTTTTCGTGCACGAAGTAGCTTCTCCGATAGAATGACTGAGAGACCTAGGACGCGAAACAGAAAACTAGACCAATGTCAGCATCCCCACAAAAACCCGTTTCCCACATATTGATACCTTGAAAGATAATTATTCTCGACACTCGTAGTTTTTGCAAAGTGCCCAAGAAACTTTTGATCCACCTCTGAGGAGGCCATCCAAAAGGCGTAGTTTGGAGGCTCAGCTGATGGACGCCACTGTCGGGACAAATAGGTCAGCTCAATGAACGCCATCTTCTTCTGTCTGATAGAACTGGTTGCCACTGGTATCATTGCAGGTTCAAAGAGATTGCACCGTGCCAAGATGTGCTCAACTGTGAAAGATATAAATCTCAGATGCTGCAGTCACCGCCACGTCCGTACTTGACGATGGACCACGATATCTGGAAGTGTTTCGAATCGAACTGCTTGGGGCTAGGATCACAGAAGTTCACTGCGAACACCTAGTGAAACATGAAAAGACGCGCAATTACCTTAGCCGCGCGGTGCGTACCTCAGCGCCTGCGAAATCGCCCACTTCTGCGACCGATGAAAGTATGTATTCGCCGTTTTCGTTTTCTCTCCTGATGTGACTTCACTTTTCGGTTCCTGCTGTGCACTTTTCTCGCATTCAAGTTGCGGAGAAGTCTGTTGTACGTTTGTAATTGTGTGGCTTGCCACGCTCTTATATGTTAATAGGAAACCGGCTCGATTGTTGATACAGATATTATGGTGGATCTTGCGATCGTCGTAAAATGTATGTGCAGAGTGCTATTTGCGTCGACGCCGAAATGAGGGAAGTAGGCGCTACAGGACTCTTCTCGTGACCTTTGCCCAATCGTTGAATATTATTACACTATGTACGATTTCAACGATTGCCACGACTGGCCGAGTGTAATGAGCGTTGGGTAGAGGTGAAGCAAGTCGAGCGGATGGGTATCTGTGACCTGGTCAGTACCGGCCAGCTTTCCGATGACGTGACAAGCTCGAACTACTGGACTAATAACATACCTCTGACAAGATCCTGAGTTACGTAGAGCAGTACAAAGCCCGCCGATTCGCCCAGCCTGGATTGTTGTAGCCAATAGGTGAGGGACATGTACAGGTGGTTGCTAAAGTGGTCGCAGAATGTTCCGAAACGACGAGGCTGTAGCACGTACTCGGTATTCGCCAAATGCATTATGCTGTCGTCAGGTGAGCTATAGTAACGTTGTGCTCCGGCTGGTATGGCTGCCCAAAGATCACGATCTCCCCAGTCAGATGGGACTGGTGGTTCTCGCCGTAGTGGGCGATGTGTTGGCAGATACCCAATCGTGACGGGGCGACCAGCTTGAAACCCGTCTTTTTTGGAAGCAGTCAACAGCAAGTTCGCGGAAGTGGAAACCAGTGGCAGGACGAATCACAATAACCCGAGATGTGGTAATTATCGCGGTTGGCAGAAGGAAGAAGCGAGTGTATTGTGCCGTGGTAGGGAGTGGACTTCATCTACGATCTAGTCAAGATCGAGGCAGGCGGAGGGGAGGTCAGCTACAGGTCGGTGAGCGGTGCATGATGTCGTGGATAGCTGCATGAAGCATGAAGCCAACTTCGCAAGGAGGAGAGCAGGCGGATGTTGGGTCTGCAGGAGTGCCAACGCATCTGGCGCGTCTAACCTCTCGGTAGCCAGGTAAGCCGTCTTACCTTGTTGGTGGTAGCGTGTCAGGGTAGCCAACTAGCATGGCCACAAACAGAAAGCCACTTGCAGGGTACATCAGGCCGAGGAGGAGGAAAGGAAAGG
>Ga0066648_10001472_pt1 | contig 12789 bp, 12 predicted proteins | sample CryGeyCG12114_NA_FD_59537 | JGI IMG/M metagenome (GOLD analysis project Ga0066648, IMG submission 59537) | Groundwater microbial communities from aquifer - Crystal Geyser CG19_WC_8/21/14_NA | ecosystem: Environmental > Aquatic > Deep subsurface > Groundwater | place: USA: Utah: Grand County... | reverse complement strand
GGCGGACGCTCGCACTGCTGCCCTGTCCATCTCGACTACGTCGTCGTAGCGGGCGTCCAGCACGACGGCGAGCCAGGCCGCCACGGTGAGCGCAGAGTAGGTGGGACATGTGCCTCCGGCCATGGCGCGGGTCATGACGGGGGCTAGCCGTTGCGGCAACTTCGTTGACCCCTCCGAGGCCACTTGCCGGCAGGTGTGCCCAAGCTCGGGGTTGGCGAAGCGCTCCAGCAATGACTGCACGTATGCACGTGCGTCGACGTCTTCAGGCAGGTGGATGTGAGGGAGCACCTCATCGGTCATGTAGGCGAAGGCGACGTCGGAGACGAGTTCATCCCGGACGGCCTCGGCTATGGTCGCGTGGCCTCGAAGCAGACCCAGACAGGCCACGAGTGAGTGCGTGCCGTTGAGCAGGGACAGCTTCATGTCCTCGAAGGCTGCGACTTCGGCGGAGAAGACCGCTCCATCCAGTTCCCACGGTGGTCGCCCACCCAAGAAGTGGTCCTCGAGGACCCACATGGTGAACGGCTCTGCCACGACCGGGACGGCATCCGTCACGCCGGTGAGCTGTTGTACGAGCGATCGGTGGCGAGCGGTCGTCGCTGGCACCATACGGTCGACCATCGTCGAGGGAAATGAGACCGAAGCCGTGATCCAGCGCGTGAGGTCGTCGGCGAAGGGAGCTTCCAGCGCGGCTGCCATCTGCCGCACGACCCTCGCAGTCAGCGGTCCGTTGCCCGCCAGGTTGTCACAGCTGACGACACTGAGGGGGCCGGCAGCGGCCTCAGCGCGTGCCCACAGGCCTGCGACCAGATGTCCTAACACGGTGCGGGGTTGATGGCCCCGTCGCCCAATCCCCTTCACGTCGGCCTCGACGTCTGGAGCGCTGAGGTCCAGGTTTCCGTCTGACTGGTAGCTGTAGCCCCGCTCGGTCACGGTGAGCGTCACCACGCGGGTGTGGCTGTCGGCGATCCAGTCGCGCAACCGTTCGGGTTCGGTGCGAGCGGTCAAGCTGTCCCTGTGCACCGAGATGCGCGAAGCATCGGCACGGCCCGGTCCTAGGGTGAGGACGTGGTAAGCGTGCCGCTGGCGCCTCAGTGCCTGCACGATCTCGGTCGAGCGAGGTGCCACGCCGACGATGGACCAGTCGGGCGCGGCGTTGGCGGTGTAGACGGCTTGGTGTGCCCGGTGGAAGTTCCCCAGGCCCAGGTGGACCACCGTGGGTCCGGCGAGCTCACCAGTCATGAACGGTGCCGTCGACGAGGCGATTGACGGGTAAGTACGCCGTCTGATATTCGAACCGATCCATGGCGTCGAGGTCGACCTCGACGCCCAGGCCTGGCGCCTCCCCGGGGCGGAGGTAGCCGTCGTCAAACGTGTACGCGGTGGTGAACACGTCACTCGTGACGGGCGGGTGGGGCATGTGCTCCTGAATGCCGAAGTTGTTGATGGCGAGCCCCAGGTGCAGGTTGGCGGCGATGCCAACCGGTGAGATGTCGGTAGCGCCGTGCATTCCTGACCGCACGCCGTAGAGCTCGGCGAACGCGAGCAGCTTGCGCATGTGACTGATGCCACCGGCGTGGGTGACCGACGCGCGGACGAAGTCGATGAGCCGCTCCTGGATGAGGGTCTTGCAGTCCCAGACGGATGAGAAGATCTCGCCGACGGCCAGCGGGACGGTGGTGGACGACCTGATCTGCCGGAACGCAGCTTGGTCCTCGACCGGCGTGACGTCCTCGAGCCAGAACAATCCGTATGGTTCCAGGGACCGGCCGAGCTGGGAGGCCTCTCTCGGGGAGAGTCGGTGGTGAGCGTCGTGCAGCAGCGGCACGTCGGGACCGACGGCGTCTCGCACCTGCTCGAACATGGCGGGGATGAAGCGGAGGTACGCTCCGGTGTCCCATGTCGCCTCGGTGGGTCGCGCTCCACGCACGGCGGGTTCGTACGCGGCACCACCTCGTGGCACTCCGTAGACGTCGCGCATACCGGGGATCGCCGACTGAACGCGGATCGCCCGATAGCCGTCCGCGAGATGCTGGCGCACCGACGCGATGAGGTCCTCGACCGACTCGCCGGTCGCGTGACCGTAGGCCAGGCATCCGTTGCGGCTCGCTCCTCCCAGCAGCTGGTACAGCGGAACGCCGAGCGTCCGACCCTGGACGTCCCAGAGCGCCATGTCGACCGCCGCGATGGCCGTCATTGCGACCGGTCCGCCACGCCAGTAGGACCCCCGGTACAGGTACTGCCACGTGTCCTCGATGCGGGTCGCGTCGAGCCCTGCGAGCAGTGGTGCCACGTGGTCACGAAGGTATGACGCCACAGCCAGCTCGCGACCGTTGAGCGTCGCATCGCCCCAGCCGACGACACCATCGGACGTCTCGACGCGGAGCAGCACATAGTTGCGTCCAGGCGCCGTGACGTGCACGGACGCCGACTCGATCCTGCTCATGGGTTGGCTCCTCCCAGCTGGTGAAGGAGGGCGGTGGCCATGGCAGCCACGGCGGCGCGACCTCCGGCGGCATACGCGCGGTTGAGGGAGCTGCCGATGCCCACCGCGGCCGCACCTGCGGCGAGCCAGCAGTGGGCGTTGCGCTCGTCCACCCCTCCGGTGGGCACGATGTCGAGGTCCGGCACGACCGACTTGAGTGCCGAGAGGTGGCCGGTGCCGACGGTGGAAGCAGGGAACAGCTTCACGGTCGTGACTCCTCGAGCCCGCACGGTCAATGCCTCTGTGGGGGTGAGAACGCCGGGGAGGACGGGAATCCCGCCGTCTACACAGCGGTCCAAGACCGGGGGGACAGTCCCAGGAGTGACGACGAACGCGGCACCCGCCTGGAGGGCTTCGTCGAGCTGCCGCTCGTCGAGGATGGTGCCGGCGCCAATGAGCAGGCCCGCCCCGCCCCGCTTCACCAACTGTCGGACGACTGCGGCGGCACCCGGCACGGTCCAGGTGATCTCGATGGCCCTCCACCCTGCCTCGATGCACCCCTCCGCGATCTCCTCGGCAGCCTTCGTCTCGGAGTGTCGGACAACGGCCACCAGCTTCTGTTCGTCGAACAAGGCTCTCACCGTTCCTCATGCCCGCGCCCGGAGCGCCAGGCGTCGTACTCGTTGCGGAAGGGGGCTCCCTCGTAGTCGCCCGCATGAGTGACGACGTGTGCCGCCACCCACGAACCGGTTTCCATCGAGGTGCGCAGGTCGGATCCAGCCTGCTGCTCGAACAGGAAGCCGGCGGTGAACGCGTCACCCGCCCCGACGGTGTTGGCGACCGGACCCACGTGATGAGCCGTGACCTCGCACAGCTCCCCGTCCCTGGAGCCTGCCGTGGACCCCTTCTCACCGAGCCGCACCACGACACGGGACGGGCCCATCTCCAGCAGACGCTCGATGGCGGCCGGCGGCCCTTCCCGCTTCGACAGGTGTGCCGCTTCTTGCTCGCTGACGAGCAAGTCGTCGACGCAGGCCAAGACGTCACGGACGTAGCCGGCTTGCTGTTCGATGTCGCCGAGCTTCGTTCGGAAGTTCGGGTCCAGGCTGACGCGGATGCCGTTGTCGCGGGCAAAGAGCATGAGCTCTTGCGCGGCGCTCCGTGACGCATCACCGATGGCGAGGGTGATTCCAGACAGGTGGAGGTGCGAGGAGTGTTGCAACGCTTCGACGAAGTCGGCGCTCTGCATCTCGGTGGCTGCGGAATCGGAGCGGTAGTAGTAGACGTGGACGGCGTCTGGTGAGCGCGGTTCCTTGACCATCAGTCCTGTCGGTCGCGTCGCGGAACGACCCACGTTCGATACGTCCACGCCTTCGCTGCGCAGGGTCCTGAGGATCTCGTCCCCGAATGGGTCGTCTCCGACACGGGAGGCGAACGCGACCTTGGTCCCGAGCCGTGCCAGCCCGATGGCGACGTTCGACTCGGCCCCACCCATGGACTTCTTGAGCGTGGCAGACGCAGAAAGACGCCCGGGCTCACCGGTGAAGCAGATGAGTGCCTCCCCCAGCGTCAAGATGTCGAAGGTCGTGGTCATCGTCTGTCCGTTACGTGTGGTGTGAGCAGCTCCGCCATGTCGATCCGCGTGATGTGCCAGCGGCCGAGGTTGGCCACGTACGCGTCGGTCCCGGAGAAGACGAGGTTGGTGGGGTTCGCCAACGTGTGACCGATCGGGTCCTCGATGACAGTGGAGACGGCGCCATCCTGCTCGAGCCGGAGGATGACGGAGGGGTAGTAGCAGGTGATGTAGAGAAGCCCGTCGGGACCGAACATCAGACCATCGGGCACAGGACCTCCCAGATCGCACACCCGATCGACAGCCCCGGCAGAGCCGTCCGCTCGGACGGCGACACGTGCCACCGAAGAGCTGGCGGATTCCGCCACGTAGACAGCCGAGCCATCAGGGGACAGCGCAATGCCGTTGGCGAAATCGAACGGTCCAGCGCACCACAGGCTCGATCTCCCCGACGGCTCGACCCGAAAGACACCGTAGGAGGGCCCGTCGTCGGCTAGGGCTCTGCTGTCAGTGAAGTAGAGGGTTCCGTCTGGCGACAGGTCGAGCGCGTTGGGGTAGAGAATCGGAGTGTCTCCGGTCGCCCGGTCGACGACCACTTCCACCTCGCCCTTGTCGACCGCCATGCAACGAAGCTGCCGGTGGAGCGCGTCCAACCAGTAGACCCTTCGATCGGGAGCGAAGCGAACGCCGAGCGTGAACCCACCCTCATTGAGGTCTCGCAGTTCGATGGTCCCCGCATCCAGGTCGATCCGGTACAGCTGCCCAGCCTCTCCACCACACCACAGGGAGCCATCGACCGGGTCGATGTCGAGTCCCTCGGGGTGATCGAGGCGAGGGGATGTGCGGAATCCGTCGAACGCGACCTGGGCCCGCTCCGGGCTCAGGAGCGCAGCCGGTGTCACCACTCCGGCTTGAACTGGTCGGCATTGGCCTTGGTGATGACGTAGCCGCTGGACTTGAAGACCTTCACCGTGGGGAGCTCGGTCTCGTTGACGAACACCGGCTTGCGGTCACCGTTCATGCAGTCGACGAGCAGGTCCACAGCTCGCTTGGCTTCGGTGACCGGTACCTCAGGGGTGGTCGCGTAGGCCTTTCCGCTCTTGATGTAGTTCACGAACTGGCCCTGACCGCCCGTGCTGACGATGGTGACCTTGCCGCGCAGGCTCGACTCATACACCGCGTCGGCGGCAGACGTCGCCATGTTGTTCGTGATGGCCAGCACGCCGTTGATCTTGGAGCCGTACCGCTGGATGAAGTTCTGCATCACTGAGCGCGCCTTGGCCGAGTCGAAGTCGGCGGCCTGGACGTCGAGCACCTTGATGCCGGGGAAGTCCTTCTTCCAGACAGCCTCGGCCCCAGCCTGGCGGTCCTTGGCGGCGTTGTTGTCCAAGACGCCCTGCACGATGACGACGTTGCCCTTGCCGCCCATACCCTTCGCCATCGCTCGCCCCATGTACTCGCCGTTCGTGTACTCGTTCCAACCCACGAAGCCCTTGAGGCCGGGGTACAGCTTCTGGGTGGTGGTACCGGGGCCGGTGGTGAGAGCCACGACGCATATGTTCTTGGCGAAGGCCCGCTTCAGCGACGGAAGCACTCCGGTGGAGCTGGCCGGCTGGACGATAATGCCCTTGGCGCCCTTGGCGATGGCGTTGTTGATGTTCGACACCTCCTGGGAGGGGTCGTAGTTGGACTGCGTGATGTGCAGGTTGGTGAGGCCGAGTTTCTTCGCCTCCGCCTTGAGGCCGATGTCGTTCGCTGCGATGTAGGGGTGCACTCCCGGCTGGAGCGCCTCAATGTCCGCGCTCTTGACGTCGGTGACCTTTCCCCCGGTGGAAGACGAGCTCTGGGTGCTTCCACAAGCGCTGACGCTGATCAGGCAGGCGGAGGCCACGGTCGCCATTGCGATGGCGTGCATTCGAGTCACGATGTGCTCCTTTGTCAGTTGAAGCGGTTGGTGTGGGAGTTGCGGGTCTTAGCGGGTGACCATCTCGGTGCCGCCCGCGGTGTGGGCAGCCGGGGATGAGGGTGCGTCCAGGCCTCTGCGGATCCGCTGTCTCGCGACGGCGGCACGCTCCGAGTGCTTGCGGAGCGCGGTATCGACGGCGACGGCGACGATCACGATGACGCCGGTGAACACGTTCTGGTAGTTCGAGTCCAGGCCGAGCAGGTTGAAGCCGTTGCTGACGACCCCGATCAGTAGGACACCGACCACGGCCATGGCGACTGTTCCGCGGCCCCCAGAGATGCTCACACCACCGACGACGGATGCTGCGATGACCTGCAAGGGATAGGTCGCGCCCACGTCAGGCTGGGCCGAGGCAAGCAGACCGGTGAGGATGATGGCGGCAAACCCACACCACAAGCCGGTGACCATGAACGGGATGACACGTACGCGCGCGACTGGCACTCCTGCGTAGCGAGCAGCGTCTTCATTGGCGCCAATCGCGAAGAGCCGACGGCCACCTACGGTGGTGTGCAGGAACCAGGCGGAGATAGCGACGACCGCGAGGAACATGTACACCGGGAGGGGGAATCCCGCGATGGTGGTCGTCATCGCGTTCTGCAGTCCCTCACTTGTCAGCACGATCGGCGCTGAGCCGGAAAGCAGGAACGCTGCACCACCGAAGGCCAAGCCGCTTCCCAGCGTGGCGACCAGCGAGTTGACGCCCAGCCTTGTGACGATGAGTCCGTTGATGAGCCCGAGCAGAACACTGAGGACAAGGGCGCAGACGATGCCCGACGCCAGCCCCGACGAGTTCCCCACCTTGGCGATGACCACCCCGAGCAGGGCAACCTGGCCACCGACTGAGAGGTCGAAGGACCCGGAGATGAGCAGCATCGTCATGCCCATGGCGATGATGCCGATGACCGCCACTTGCTGCAAGACGTTCTGGACGTTGCTGAAGGTGGCGAAGGTGTCGGTAGCAAAGCTGAGGTAGATGCACAGCACGACGAGCACCAGCAGGACCGAGTAGTTCTGCAGCCGGTTCGTGACCCCGGACTTCAAGCTTGAGAGCATCAGACAGTTCCTTCTGTGATGTGGTCGCTGCGTTCCCTCGTCGGCGCGGCCGAGATGGTGGTGGACGCTTCGAGCGCCTCGACGGTCAGTGCGGATCCATGCCGCTCCTCAACGATTCGACCGCCGGCCATGACCAGCACGCGATCGCAGAGCGCGACCAACTCTTCCGCCTCGGTGGAGTGGATGAGCAAGCTGGACCCCGCCGTAGCGGCCTCGCGGAGAGCATGGTGAATCACCAGGCGTGCCTTCGCGTCGACTCCGCGAGTCGGTTCATCTGCCACGATCAAGTCGGCCGACATGGCGCGGCCAACCGATATCTTTTGCTGGTTCCCGCCACTGAGAGTGCCGATCGGCCGGTCCACGCTTCCGACGACGTCGAATCGGTCCACGCTGTGCTGGGCGGCCGCCTCAGCCGATCGTGCACTCGCACGACGGAACATGTGGTGGGAGCGCAACGACGGGAGCTCGTGGTTGCGCGCCACAGACCATTCACGCAGCAGAGTCTTCGATCGATTCCCCGAGATGAACGAGAGTCCGCGTTCCATGCGGGTGCGTGGCGGCCCGGTCAGAACCGAGCCGTCCCATCGGACAGTGCCGCGCGAGGGGCGCAGGCCGAACAAGGCTTCAACGGTCTCTGTGGCGCCGCATCCTCGGAGTCCGTAGAGCCCTACGCATTCACCGACGCTCACGGAGAAGTCAATCGGACCTGCGTCTGCGCACACCAGCTGCGAGACGGTCAACCGCGGTGAGCCGCGATCGATGACGCTGGGGGTGTTGTCGACCTCAGCCGCCAGCTCCTCACCCGTCATGAGGGTGAGCAGGGTGTCTGGACTCAGGCCAGCGACCTGTCGGTCCGCGACCACGTGGCCATCTCGCATGACGGTGACGGTGTGACAGACCTCGAGCACGTCCTCCAAGAAGTGGCTGACGTAGATGATGGCGACCCCCTCAGCCGCCAGCGCTCGCAAGCTCACATGCAAACTTTCACGCTCGGCGGCATTCAAGCTGGAAGTGGGCTCATCGAGAATGAGCACTTTCGCCCCTGACGACAGCGCCCTGACCAGCGCCACCATCTGCCACCCGTCGATGTCGAGGTTTCCCAGGAGCACGTCTGCCGGAGGGGCCCCGGGCAACCGCCGAGCCACCTCTCGGTAACGGTCTCGGTGTTGGGACCGCTTCACCGGACTCATGGTGGAGCCCTCGCCGGCCCCCAGGGCTACGTTGTCAGCGGCGGTGAGATTGGCGAGCAGCGGTAGTTCCTGATGCACGACACCGATCCCGAACCGGTCGGCGTCACCAGGTGATGGCAGTTCGACGCCTGCGGTGCCTGCTATGCCCAAGGTGCCTGAGGAGGGGGCCTCTACCCCACTGAGGATCTTGATGATGGTGCTCTTGCCTGCGCCGTTCATACCGACGAGACCACGGATCTCGCCAGGCAGCATCGTCATGTTGACGCCCTCGATGGCGACGACCGCAGGCGGGTACAGCTTCGAGAGGCCACGGACCTCGAGCACTGGCGCCGCATTCGTCACACCGAACTCCGTTCACGTATATGAACCATCGATCGGCTACAAGAATGAATGGCAGGTTTCGACAAAGTCAAGACTGGATGACGAACTCCTTGCGATAGATTGGCCGCATCAGCCTGAAGGAGTGGCAGTTGACTGAGGTGCCCAGCCCGACCGTGAAGTCGGCCGACCGTGCTCTTCAGCTGCTCGAGGTACTTGCTGACGCGCCAGGGTCGATGTCGCTTCACGAGCTGGCGCGCGTCATGCAGGTGCCCAAGAGCAGCCTGCACGCGATCATCCGCACCATGGCCAAACGTCAGTGGTTGGAGGTCGATGAGTCCGCGCGAGTTCGACTCGGCTTGAAGTCTTTGCTGGTCGGCGCTCGCTACACGGAGACGAACGATCAGCTGTCCACGGTTCAGCCGATCCTCGACTGGTTGTCCAGCGAGCTTGGCGAGACGGTGCACTTCGGCAAGCTGGATGGCGCTGAGATCGTCTATCTGGCCAAGCGGGAGTCGACACACCCCTTGCGCCTGTACTCGGCGATCGGCCGTCGACTGCCCGCACACGCCACCGCACTCGGCAAGGCGGTGCTTTCGCAGCGGCGACCCTCGGAGGTCCTCAGCATCTTGCCCGAGGAGCTGGTGAGGCTCACTCCGCACACGATCACGGATCACGCGACACTGGCCGAGGAACTGGCCGCGACCCGAGCGCGCGGCTACGCGATCGACAACGAAGAGAACACTGACGGCATCCGGTGCTTCGCCACCCCAGTGGTGTCTCAGGAGCCAGCGTCCTACGCCTTGAGCATGTCCATTCCCGTGTTCAGACTCGATGCAGCGACTGAAGCCGACGCCATTGCCCTGCTGCAGCAAGCGCAACAACGCATAGCCGGCCAACATCGCTTGGTGGCGAGGGTGCAGCCCACTGCATAGTTGGTCGCTCGCCCCTGAGAAGGCCCTGGGCGGACATCGATATCAGAGTGATCCCCACCGCCACGATTGTCAGCGGGTGGGCCAGGCCGGCCCGCTTGGCCAGATCGGTGACGCTCAGCTCGTCGCCGGTGAGCAACAACGAGGAGAGCATGCGCGGTCGGGCCGTCCGCCCGGAAGGTTGGAGCGAAGGAGCGGCGCCTCAGTTCTCATATATCTGAGGTCATCCTCCACCATATCGACAGTCAATGAGCCGCTTGCTAGCCCCAGAAGATCGGGTCGCCACTGGTCCCAATGTGATCGATAAGCGCCTGGACGTTCTTGGTCGGGCGCTTGCGCTTGTACTCGTGGAGATTGAGGTGGCGGTCGCGCCAACAGATCGCCCAGAGGCCGGTCGACTTGGTGTAGTGCAACCGTGCGATAGGGAACCGGGTGTGCTCGCCGACCCCGTCCCATGGAGGACGCACCTCGACGATGTCGACGTGGCGGTCAGAGACGTCGGCCTCGACCCTGACCTGGTCCCACAGACGTTCGGGCACCGCGTTCACGCGTCCAGAGCCGGATGCGGTGCAGATCAGTCTCGGGAAGCGCCATCACACCAGCCTGTCTTCTCGGAAAGACTCGCACCAGCCGGCGTCACGGACTCACGCATCCAGCGGCGCCCGTCGCTGCCTACGTGGGGACGCCCAGGTCGAGGAGCGACGGGCACCCGATCGTTGAGCGACGATCCGCCGCATCGCGACCTCGACACGTGCTGACGACGAGAGTTCAGCCTGCACACAAACCAGCCCGTCGCGCTTACGGACCGAATGCGGACTGCGGCTGTCTCGATGGTCGGCGATGCTCAACAGCACTTGCGATTCTCAACGACGCTAGACGTTGAAGCGGAACGAAAACCGGGTGTTTCGGCTACCTTCGATCATCGTTGAAAACAGCCGGAAAAGGGCCTCTGACCCGGGCAAACGCAGTCCACGAGTCGTTGGCAGCCGTTGGTCAGAAACGGGCTCCGCGTGACTTTCTGCGGACTATTTGCGGACCGCTGGACGGTCGGAGACCCTTAAGGTCATTCGTCGCGGACTCACCGACATGACGTCAGGCTAGTCCGAGCCTCGACCTAGACCTTCGATCTTCGCGCATCTTGCGGACAAGTCGCGGATGCTCTGCCAGACAGCTGCTCGGGGCGCGTCGATTTTGAGTGCTCGGATGTATTCGTCGAGACGTTGCGGGCGATCTTGGAGGTAGGTGACTGCTTTGTTGAGGCTCTCGCCAACCGTGTTGCCGTATGCATCGACCGCCTTGCGCGCGCCGGCCTTCAGGGCGACGGTGTCGGGTTTCATCATGGCCAGGTCGATGAGGTCGCGGCTGAATGTCGACGTGTCTGCCCAGCGGTCGTCATTGGCGAGCAGCTTGGTTGCGACCTGGTCTGTTCGCGTCAGGATCCGTAAGCCACAGATCTCATCGCCCAGGGAGGGAGTGTCGAGGTCGATGCGACCTTCATGGATGATCTCGAACTTGATCGCAATCCCCGCAACGAGTACCGAGGTCCTGATGCCGAAACCGTCAACAGAGGGTGTTCGACCCAGGTCCAGTTCGCGTGTAGCCAGAGCGTCGAGCCCGTGGTCCCTGACCATCTGGCGCAGCTCGCGGTAGGACTTCGGGTCGGAGACCAGGAAGTCGATGTCGACCGATTCGCGGAACTCACCGTTGGCGAGGACGATCGCGGTGCCGCCTCCGAACCAGCAGTTGTGCTCTGCCAGGAGCGGTGCGTCGAGGATCGACAGCACCTCAGCCACCTGTTGGTGGTGCAGCCGCCTAAACAAGGAGCCTCCCGTTGCTGTAGGTGTCCGCGAGGTGCTGAATGAACGCCTTCTCGTGATCGGTGAGGGCTTCCTGGTTGAGGTGTCGCCAGCCGCGTTCGTAGAGGTTGAGTGCCTCCGTCTCGGTGATGGTGGTGCCGGCGTCGGTCTGCCAAGCCAGCGTGCGCAGGCCGGGGTAGTCGCCGACCGTGATCGTCGCGAGCTCTGCTGCTGGCGCGTCGAGGATCGGGACGACGAGGTGGAGTCCGAGTGCGGCGGCAACGTTGATGTAGGCGCCGATCGTGACCGAGGGGTGGCCGGCCTCGATCCTGTGCAGGGTGACGCGCGACACGCCAGCAGCTTCGGCACAGGCGACTACCGTGACACCGAGGGCCTTTCGGCGTTCGCGCAGCCGGGCGCCCAGGCGCCCGAGGTCCGCCTGTTGCTCGGGGCTCGTGTACGGGCTAGGGGCTGGCATGTTTCTCATTTTAGTCATTTCATCTTCCATGTCAATAATGAGAAACACTTTGGATGCGCTCCCGGTCGAACTGGCTGGCCCTGAGATCTCGACGGACTCCGCTCGACCTACGCCAAGAGTCCATTCGTTCGCCGACGCTCATGACGTCGATCTCCGCCTGGAGCGCCGGATAGATCCGCGACGCGTGCACCTGCCGGTTCCTTTTCGAGTTCCGGGCCGTCGACCCGGCAGTCGTGACCCACCCGACCGAACTACTCACCAAGGACGTCCTCGACCACGGCGCCTGGCGAGTGACCACTCCCTGCGCACGCTCCTCGATCTCGCGCGCGGCGACACCACGCAGGAGCAGGTCACCGCCGCCGTAGGAGCCGCCCTCGAGCAGGGGCTGACGACCGTACGACGGATCCGCAGCCGTTCCGACGAGGCCGGCGACCGGGTCGCGCTCCGGATCGAGCGGGCGCTCGGGGCAGCGGCCAAGCCGTAGCACCAGTTCCGACCGTTGGGGCGAGAGTCCCGATCTTCAGCCCCAGAAGATCGGGTCGCCACTGGTGTCGATGTGGTCGAGCAGCGCCTGGACGTTCTTTGTCGGGCGCTTGCGCTTGTACTCGTGGAATTTCAGGTGCCGGTCGCGCCAGTAGATCGCCCACTGGCCGGTGGTCTTGGTGTAGCGCAGCCGGGCGATCGGGAACCTCGTGTGCTCGCCGACGCCGTCCCAGGGTGGGCGCACCTCGACGATGTCGACGTGGCGGTCGACAACGTCGGCCTCGACCTTCAGCTCGTCCCACAGTCGCTCGGGCACGCGCTCCCGCGCCCAGAGGTGGATGCGGTGCAGATCAGTCTCGGGAAGTGCCATCACACCAGCGTGTCACTGGTGGACGGAGCGGCGCCTGACCGAAGGGCCGGGAGCGTCGACGGGCGTGCGGACTGTCTGCGGACCAGTTCAACCCCAAAACCAGCGATCCTCAACACCTACAAGCAAATCCCGACGACACTAAACATTGAAGCGGAACTCCACGACGTCGCCGTCCTGCATGACGTAGTCCTTGCCCTCCATGCGG
>Ga0066648_10001469_pt1 | contig 12794 bp, 15 predicted proteins | sample CryGeyCG12114_NA_FD_59537 | JGI IMG/M metagenome (GOLD analysis project Ga0066648, IMG submission 59537) | Groundwater microbial communities from aquifer - Crystal Geyser CG19_WC_8/21/14_NA | ecosystem: Environmental > Aquatic > Deep subsurface > Groundwater | place: USA: Utah: Grand County... | reverse complement strand
ACGATCTGATCGAAGGCGGCTTCTCTCTACATTGGCACACCCTTCTCTCTTGCGGTCTCTTTTGCGGGCATAAGATGTTCGTGTAAGAAAGTCTTGAAGAACGGCTAGAAGTATTGGGAGTTGATCCACGCCTTCACAACCGATATGTCATTACAGGTAGGGATATTGGCTTTGACGCCCGAAACCACGTCTCGTTGGGGCACCCTGGCCGTAATTTGTAGTTACCACTCTATAACGGCGGGCACCCCGCCACCATAAATAACTGTTTTTGGTGAAATGACCTGGTCAGGCCACGTTTCACTATAGGTACCTGGGCCACTTACTGGGGCCGGCCATTTGCTGGTGGCATACGTTAGCAGCTTCACATTCCTCCGTGTGTGCCATGTCGTCTTCTTCACTGCAGGTTCGGCAACACTCCAGTCAAGCCATGTTGCCTGATCGAAAATGATATCACCGTCCACGCGCGTCAAATTTACTTCTGCGCTTTCCTCGTCAAACAAGAACTCGTTGATAAACGCATCCAGCTTCCTCCTGCTCGCTCGTCGAGAATTGGCAGTACGTATGGTTCGCCGTAAGCGAGTATCCCTTGTTCTCTTCCGTCCCAACACCCTGGTAGATCCGTCTCGCGCTGACCATGCAGCCGAGTGAGCTCCAGGGCGCGAGCCAGCCGATGCCGATTTGTCAAGCGTATAGAGGCCACGCGGCGCGATGAGACCGGCTAGCATGTGGTGGTTCGAAGGGCAGGAAATCGACTGCCGGAGGTGCGTTTGACGAAGAGCTCGAAGGTGCGGCTGAACCAGACGTTCTCGCCGACGATCTCCTGCGCTGTTTGTGTCAACACGCCTTTTGTAGAGAGGTAGTCGGACAGACCCCGCTGACCAGTGCGCCCTTGCCGTTGCGCGAGTAGCCCGCCACGCCAATCTTGACGCTGTTGAGCTGGGACGATGGGTCATGTCCAGCACGCCGAGGATGCGGCACACTCCTCATGCCCATGCTGTCAGTGCGCTGGCGCTGGCGTCGAGCGGTACAGGTCGTAGAATCAGGTATGGAGTGATGACAGCAACGATGCACTTCAGAACCAGTTGGAGGAAGTAGAGAGACCAACACCGCGGGAACGGATGGGAAGAGGGAGGATCTCACCCACAATAACCCAGGCGGCTGGACCCCACGTCATGGCGAAGGTGGCAATGTTCAAACAAATAAAGGCAATCATAGCGGAGGTGGCGGAGTTGTTGGACTTATCCTTGGCCGCCGTAGCACCAATGATACCAACGATGAACTGCATCGTGATCATGCTGCATGCACCGTAGAGGAGGATGGTACGACGTCCGAACTTCTCGATGATGTAGAAGGAGACTGGAGTGGAGCAAACGTTGACGAGAGTGGTGATCAGTCCAATCAAAAATGGGTTGGCGATCGTGCCGAGTTGCGTGAAGAAGACTGGGCCGAAGTAGAAGATGAAGATGATACCAGTAAGCTGTTGCATGGCTTGCATACCGGTCCCGAGAATGATTCGGCGAAGGTTGGAAGCAGGATTACTCATGCTGCCCTTCAAGCAGTTGGTCCACCCACCAATATAAGAAGTCTGAGGAATGACAGCTTTCTCGTACTCGTGATTGGCGATGATTTCTGCAAGTTCATTCTGAATGTATTCCGACTCAATAGGCTGACTACATACACGAGCGAGAGCCTTAGCAGCAGCATCAAGCTTGCCCTTATTGACGTAGTAACGTGGAGAGTCAGGGAGGAACACGAGGCCGCCACCAAGGATGATAGCCCAAAGAAATTGAACAGCAATAGGAATCCTGTATGAGCCCGTGTCTCGGCGGTCTTGAGCAGCGTAAACAACGCAGTTGGCCAGAAGGACACCAATGGTAATGCAGAACTGGTAGCAAGCAACCAACGCACCACGGACCTTTCTTGGAGAAGCCCCCGACATGAAATGAAACCAACACCGAGACCGCAGATGACATGTCCAGCGCACATAACGCCGACCTGGAAATACAGTCAGTATCAAATCGTCAACAAGTCAGCAAAGCAACCTACTCTGGTTGAGACGGTCTCGAGAATACGGCCAATTATGAAGACCAAGCAACCAGTGATCAAAGTAAGACGACGGTCAATGAAGTCGGCGCAGTCACCGGCGACAATGGCGCCGAAGAAAGTACCAGCAGATAGAATCGAGGTTGTCAGGGACTGTTCCCAGGATGCAACAACGAATGTCGCGATGTAGGCATCATACTGCGCGCCGGACCCGCCTGGATACAGAACATCTGGGTATTCCTTATGAGTGTACTGCTTGATGAAATACGGCATGTTGAGAACACCAGACATCCAACCAGTGTCATCACCGAAGAAGATACCACCGAAGGTAGCGAAAGCACAGATGAGGTGTGCCTTGAAAGTGACTGAAGCCTCAATCCTGTTAACGTCGGAGGTACTGAGTGGATTTTGGTTGAAGCGAAGAGACGACATCCGCTCCTCCAGGCATGTTGACGCCGACGAAAAGAGATACTTGGGTTGACTTGGATGGGAAAGAAAAAGACAGGCCTCATAGACTGCCTGCTGGTGATTCTTCTTATCGGTGATTCCAAGACTGAAGGACTGTGGTCGAGTGGATGGAGGAATCAAGGAATATGGGGGCGGGCTACGTCTTTCAGCGATCGATAAGGGAAAATCAATGCTATGGCGCCCTCTGGCAGATAAGCCGGAGCCACAGTAGGGCATGGCTCATTGCTGAGATTGGTTGCAGTAGCGCGGTTGGTGGAACGCGTAGCAAGGGAGTTCTTTATTCGAGTGCAGTGGACTGGCTGGCGATTGTCGCTACGAAGCCACAGGAGACCAGGACACGCTTGTGACCCTTTCGAAGAGTGCGAAATTCGGTGTTCAGATTTCGCGAGGCCACGAAGCAGTGGTCCCTTGGTCTGATAACCAACATTGCTTTCAACGCGCTGCCACAGAAGAGTAACCACGCATGCGGTGCGACGCACCGAGACTGAGACACATAAAACCCTCATGTCGTTGTGTACCCAGAGCGCATAAGGACGAAAGGTTATGGTTGCGCATGTACAATGACAACGGGCACCGAGGTGGTCTGCTCGAGGTAGCACAGAACTACCAACAAGACCGTTAGCAGCCTAGTGTACGACACAGGGTTTCAGTGCTGACCATGTCATAGGCTGTGGCTGCTGTGGTTAGTGCCTCGGATGCTTCCATCAGTATTCGAGAAGGATTCTAAGGCGGAGGAGGGGTGGTTGGCGGGTTCTAAGTTTAGATCACGCTCTGCTTCCATCCTGCGAGAACCGTCTTCAATTTTACGTGGCCGTCCAGATCTTTCAAGGTTATCCACGGCAATCAAGAGCTCTTTAAACACCGTAGGATCGCGGGCACGGGCTGTGATACGTCGATACGTTGATGCTACACTATTTTCACGTAGGCCGAGTTTCTGCGCGATATCGCCGTATGAAAGATTGAACCAATAACGCATCACTACAAGCGTAACACGTAGGTCGTGAGGGATCTCTCGGCGCGCGGTTTTTGGCGTTGCCGGCATCGCAGTAGGGAGGAGCGTAGGGAGGTAGGGAGGGCGGTAGGGCCGTTTGCGTACTTTTGGTGTGCGTAGGCGTGCGTAGAGCAGAGTGGTGTGTAAGAGAGAGAGAGTTTGACAGAGGCTGTAGAAATTACCTGTACTTATGCCTCTAGCCTCGGCGCTCGATCTAGTGCTAAATCGGGCTAGCTTCCTGCAACTTCTGTTTAGCTGCATGTGATTCACTTCTGAACACCACTTTGTATACTGACGCTGACGCCCTGATGGCGGCCGTAAGACCATGAACCCGAGCTATATCGCGTCGGCGTGACCATGAAGCGCGTTTAATGTTGCATTGCTAGAGCCACGATAGTCCCTGCTTTTTGTTCTACATATATGGAGTACGGCAAACGTCCCGCAGGCAAGAGGGAGAAAGCTGGAGGATGGCCCATCGCAAAGGGCGCGCGGTCTATTATGCTGACTTACTGCGAGGGGATGAGGAGGAATCTTGGCACGTGTTAAGAGAGTACCCGTCCAGTGAAAGATGTATCAGAAAGAAAGACTCGAAAGTTTGCGAAACGCCTGACTTGTAAGTCGCCATTCCTGTTGCAGCAGAGTATAGCAGTTCAGCGCTGATACTGTGTGCCAAATCCTTTACACGCTTACACTGCCATTGGGCAGCCTTGCGAAGTTGACATTGGAAGCTGACTCTTGCTGACCATTACGAACTATGACGGCCTCCTGGCGCACCGTATTCCAGTCCCTGCACCAATGCGATCCTGAGTCCGATGCACCATTGTGGTGAAAATCCTCCAAGCAACCAAAGGCGACGATTTCGTTACCTAAACCCGTTCAAATGCTATTCCTGCTCCTTCAACATTCTCCTCAGAGCCTTCGTTTCGGCTTTCAGCGCGGCAATCTCCTCGTCTCTTGTCATGACAATCCTTGATAGCTCTTTCTGCGTCGTTGCATCAAAAGTGTCCAATTGCTTCGCTTTGAGTGCTACGATCAACTGAGTGGCAGCTATCATGAGCTCGGTAGATCGTGGTAGTCTGGTGTGATCGACCTTGTGCAACTTCCTAAATTCGGCTACAGAGGCCTCGGTGAACAGTGGTGAGAGGACTGCTTGGAGGTCAAGGATTGCTGTCTTTTCATAGGGTTTCGCAGAAAGAGCGGCAGGGGCCGCAGGAGTGGGAGTGGAAGTGGGAGTGGAGGTGGAATTCGATGGCTCTGTCGTTGAGGCTTTGCGCTTTCGGGGAATTCTCTCTGTTGAAACTCATCAGAGACGCTCAGATATCAGGGTGGGCAATTGGTGTCAGCACAAAGCTTACCTGCACTTTGTTCTATGTGGTTTGGCTCATCATACGGTGGGCTACTGAAGGATGGTGTCTTGGATTCTTTCTTGATCTTGATTCGCTCTCTTGTGATGTACGACGGTGTCGATCTTGGATCTCGCGGAGGCTCAATAACCGTGGCTGCTTGGGGCAGGGGAGTCTGCGACAGAAAGCCTCTCATGACAGGCGGCGAGGAAGGTAGGTTGCTGGAACCACGTGGGTTCGATCCGTGCTTACCCATCCTCTCGAACTCGATGTCGTATGAAACGGTTACCAAGAATGGAATTCCGAGAATGAGTTGATGAGACACACGGAGCGAGGATTGCGTCGAAGGAAGGCGCGAGGTGTTCGCACTTGAAAATGATTCGAAATGGACTAAACACAGAAGGATTCATCAATCATGTGCCCTGCGGACCATCTTCTGCCATCGTGTTGTCTCGATTCGGTGCAAGCTCAACGATTCAGCGTTCTTTCGCACCTCAGTGACCGACACATCATTACTATACACCCTAGACCCGGATATTTACCACTTCCCACCCAACACTTTGCGCCGAACTCTCACGGAAAACACAGACGCTGGCCGACAAGGCAACGTTGTGCCGTTACTTGTCAGCTCGATGACAGTCAGCTGGAGATCGTAAAGACGTTCCAAATAACAAAGGCGCATGAAACCATCCTTACATGTACGAAAGCCACTTACTCCGCTCAAGCACCGGCTACGTCCACACTCCTAGGCATCAAAAAGACCTTGTCACGGCGCACCCACCGCTGCCAGCACACAAGTCCATCATCCTTGTCGGGCTCGGTTGAATCCCACGGCCATCCACTCTCCTCAGCTCAAATCCTCTGACCATCTCCGCCTCCCCATCAACCAGATCATCCAAATAGTCCACCCGCGCCCGGTTTCTTGTCGCGTGACCTATGCTCATCGGCACCTTCGGCTGCATTTTGCGTGCCGTACTATCGCTGCGCAGGGCAGGAAGCGCTCGAGGCAGACGTTGCACCTGTCGTCGCCGAACCGGAGCCCGCGGATGGCATGCAGCAAGGGGGGAATCGTGATAGCTGTGGATTTGGGGGCGTGAGAGGACAACGTTGCAAGGCTGAGAAATTCGTCAGTCGGGACAGCAGTCGTCGGGCACAAACCGCCAAACATGGTCACGAGTGGGCCATAGGGTGGCAGGGTCGTCGCCGCCTCCGACGTGATACTGCTATCGTGTGCTCGGGATGTTCCTTGGATGGGGTAGGGACTTGCTTCTAGTATAATAACTCCATGGGGGGTTGCATTGTTCGTTCACAACTCAACTCTCGAACCATTGCAACCACTGCAACCTGAATTCCTCACCGCGTATTTCGTGCCTAGCGTCAAGTTCAGCTTCAGCCCGAGACCGAGACACCTACAACGCGAGCACGAGCACAAGCACAAAGCATACCCAACAGAATCGTAATTTTCATTTCGGTAACCAACCAGTCGAGCAGCGGCAGAACAGCTCCCATCCGACCGACCGACTTTTGGAAGGTCCGAGCGGCCAAAACTACAGTAAGGTAATACAACCATTGGAAAAAGGGGGGGACACGCAAAACAGCTTCGGAGAAAAGTCCATTCGTTCCCCGGCGTAGGCCGTGGCATGAAAAGAGGAAAAAAATCGGTTCGGGTGGGGAGGGGAGGGAACGGAAAATTCGGTTATATCGAGGAGGAGTGGCAATCACACAACTATGTTTCGTGCCAGCGGAGGCATGACGGAGTAAAAGTGGACTGCGAAGGTGAGTATGAATAGCTAGTTACCTGGGTACAGCAGTCGAGGGTGACGGCGAGGTGAACTGTAATAGGCGACGTGCGAGTCACGAGGTGTCGTCGGGCTGGGGTGAAGTCGGTCGTCTATTAAGTACTTGAAGGAGAGCGCCTCGGTTCAGCTACGAAGAGTTCCCCACACCACATTGCGCTATTACCTAGACAAAGGACATTCGATGCAACGTCGTTTACTACCTTAGGTAGCAACCATGTTAATAGGTCTTTCGAGCCTGACTTGGGTGTTGTCGAAACAGTATACGAATGAGCATGTGGCTGAAGGTCTACTGTTCTTGTAGGCTAGACGGACAGTCCTGGGCTCAGCAGGGACAAAGCGGGAAGCACGGAAGGAAATACAAACAGCACGCGAAGCTGGAGAGTATATGTTCGGTAACTTTTATTGATTTCCCACTCACTCGCTTGCTATGCAGGCAATTCGAGCAAATGCTGCAAATCTTTTGGATGTATTGAGCATGGCTGCCAGCTCAAAGAAGACCAGAGTCGTGGTAGGTGTTCCAGAGTAGCAGCCTCCGTATTATTTAAACCGTCCACTGCAGCTATCGTGTCCACTTTTCTGTATGCTCCTCGAGCCTTGGCCGATTGTCATTTTGTGTTTGTCGGATTTACTTGGAAGCGCCGGCGTCGACGATGGTGGGCTTAAACTCGAACTTGACTTGGCCGGTGCCGGAGCCAGTGTTCTCGAGGGCCTTGACGATGTCCATGGACTGCTGGTCAGCGACCTCGCCGAAGACGACGTGCTTGCCATCTAGCCATGAGGTGACGACGGTGGTGACGAAGAATTGGGAGCCGTTGCTGAAAGAAAGTTGTCAGTATGTTGTGATCTAAACAGCTGCAGAGGATGTTCCAGTTTAAAAGAGAGACATACGTGTTTGGACCAGCGTTGGCCATGGAGAGGAGACCAGGCTTGGTGTGCTTCTCCTTGAAGTTCTCATCGGCGAACTTCTCACCGTAGATGGATTTGCCACCGGTACCCTAGAAAAAGCCTGTCAGCTCCGTGCTCTTCTGGTTATGCTATTGCAGCCGCAGCTGCCATAGTTGTGATATTGTGTATGTACTCACATTGCCACGTGTGAAGTCACCACCCTGCAACATGAATTGAGGAATGATTCGGTGGAACTTTGAGCCCTTGTAGCCGAAACCCTTCTCGCCGGTGCAGAGAGCACGGAAGTTCTCAGCGGTCTTTGGGACTACGTTGTCGTAGAGGTTGAAGTTGATGCGGCCACGCTTTGCTGTTGAGACGAACAAGTTAGCATGGACAATGACAGTGAGGTGATGGAAGGGCTTGTATGGGAGCTCTGACGAAGCAAAAGGCGACGCAGATGCAATCTTGGGATAGAGCATGGGACAGAACTTACGGGGAGGAACTGAGCCGCCGGATCTCTGAGCATCCTTGCGGGCCTTGTCAAGAGCAGCGTCGGTGTACTCGACGTCGAACCAAGCTTGAATAGTCATGTTTGCGGGAGTCGAATGGAAAGATCTTGATGCTGCAATGTGGTAGGTAGGACGGTTGATGTTGATGAAAGAACGTGAACAAATGCTTGGTGGGGTTGAGACAGATTTGAAGGCAGAGAATCGGAGGGGCACGGCCATGTTTTCGATTGAGGGGCTTAAAAGTCTCGGACGCGCAGGGGTCCAAAGTTGAAAAGCTTGGCGGGCGACAGCGCAAGGGAAGCACTGGCAGTCGGAGTCAAGAATTCAGCTGCGAGTGAAGTGAAGTGCAGGTGCAGGTGCAGCTGGGCCGATGACTCAATGACGGGAGACAATTGCGGAGAGTGGATGATGCGCTCAGGTGCGGCGTGATACACGTGACGTCGCGGTGTCTGTGTCTCTGTCTCGGTACACACCTGCGCCAACCGTCAGTATCCTTCTCCTGCATCATGATAAGGGATCAAAGGGCCTCGCTACACTCTGACATATGCGAACCTGCAGCAGCTTGTGCTCAGATATACATCAGGTCGGACTTACGGTGTGCTTTGATGGTCGGTGAAGCTCCAATAGCTCTATTCAAACAGAAATGGATAGCTCTTTCAGGGGTTGAACGAATACAAAACAGTAATGCCTTCTCGATGCAGACGAAGCTTGGAATTAGAGATGTCGTCACAAATAGTTGAAGTATATAAAGACAGCGTACGAATGCAATCCGATATAATACACAATTGATGCTTGAAGGAGCTCTTCAGAAACAATCATGGTCATGCCAGCGAAGATGCAGAGCTCCGTGCCAAGCCTGATGCCCTCCGACTCAATATGTCTGCCAACCTGTCCAATCCATGACTCGTGCCTTCATCCCTATCACCGTCTGCCCACCGACAACCAAAAAAATAACAGACCTATATAATTAGACGATATCATGCTATGTCCATGTCGCATACGTCAATACATCGTGATATATATAGGGGCTTGTGCCAGGTGAGCCCGCCGTTGGGCATGTCCTTAGCTGAAGTCTTCGTCCTTTCCTGCACCCGCTTGCAAGCCCTCAATCTGTTGTGCAATCTCCTTCGTCTGCCGAGCCATTTGAAAGGCCAAAGGCGGCAGGCGATTGACGAGCTCCTTTGCCGAGGCTGTAGTATCAAGCCCTTGTGATACGTCGCTTGCATCCATCAGCTTCTCCCTACAGTCAGCGAGATTGTGGGCCATAGGTATAGCTCTGTCTTTGAGAGCTACCTGGTAAGACGAAGTGTCCTCGGAGGAAGCCATCACTGCGTTCAAGACATTGTCTGCCACATTCACGATGCTTGCAATGTGGCTGCGAAGCACGGGCAAGGAATCCTCATTGCGCACCGAACCGACGATCGCGTCCACTGACTGAACCATATGATCGACTTGATCTCCGAGGTACGTCTAAAACGGTCAGTTTCGGGCTGAATGGTGTGCAATAAGACGTACCTTCAACTCCTCCAGACTGGCTTCGTCCTCTCGAGGACCATAGCCAGCCTTCACGCCCAACCCATTGTGGCCGTTCGTGCTATAATCCTCATCTTGACCGTCAAAGCTAGGTCCAGGTCCATCTTGTCCATCTGGAACCCGGTTAGGTGTACTGAGGGCGCTGTAGATGCTGTCATGTGCGCCACTTCTGCGTAGACTCTGCGTTACCTTGAAGTAGACATCTTGCGGAACAGCATCGATATCTTCACCCGCGTCGTCCTCCAATTCACTGGTTGGTGTAGGGCGTATCTTTACTGCGCGGACCAGCTCCACCACCGCCATCGTGAGATGGGAGGCAGCAGCGTCTAGCAGACTGATGGGGGCTAGTCCACCCGCTGCAGCAAAATTCCTGCAGGCGGTGATGACGTTGTTCGCTGTAGCTGAGATCTTGCTTTTGAGCTTGGAGCGCTCTTTTACCACATCTTCATCTTTGGTTGATACTTCACTCTGATCCAAGTCTTGGGCAATGTTGCGAACAGCTTCGACGACAGGCTTCATGTAGTCAAGAACGGCGCTTAATTCCCCACACCTGGCCACGCGGAGGAGCTCGTCGATTGAGATTTGAAATTTCGCGATGTGGATGTCTCGAATGATGCCGTCCTCGGCGAAGAATGTCCCATCTTTCACGTATCGAGCGGCATCTGGCATCGCTATGCTCAAGCCTAAAGAGCCCGCACGGGTGCTGCGTAATTGGGCCTTTGCCTTTGCATATCTTGCCTTCCACTCCTTCACCTCTTCTTCCAGCCGCTGCACCTCTGCGTGCAGCTTTTCCTCCCTTTCAAGGTTGCCTCCACCACCCTCGGCCATTGCTCTCATCTCAATGAGCCAGGACTCTGCTTCTTGTCTGACTTCGTCTGTAATCTTGCGTTGTTGAACAAGCTTCTCTTGCAGCATCGTGTGCTCCTCCAGCAGCTGGTCATGCTTGCTCTGCCACATACCGTCATGCTCAGCACCACTTCTTGCTTCTTCGATCTGTGCTCGAAGACCATGTTCCATGTTAGCTTGATCTACTTGCAGACGTTCTAGTTCGTCTTTCATTGATTGATTCAGCCGTTCAGTATCTTCAAGCTTGTTTTCCAGGTCTTGCTTGGTGTCAGCCCATTGTTTATCCACTCCGTCGTTTATCTGCAAATGTCTGATTTCATCGTCGCGAGCTTTTAGTGCCGCCTCAAGGGCCTCGATCTTGTCCTGCATAGTTCCTGGGCGCATGGGTGGTTTCATGTCTCTGTTGGAGCTGGCCATGCTCTGAGAAGTCATGGAAGTATTTATATCACTGTGAGGGCTAGTAAGCGCACTCTCTAGACCAAAAGCATCGCTAGACCGTTCGTATCTGGATGCAGATTCCACGCCTTGCGCCTCGTCTTCATCCTCGACCATGGTAGACTTGGTCGGCACGATGGTATTACTCTGAAATTGTTTCGCCATTGGTCTTCCGTAATCGCTGCCGTTTGGCCCTGGTGGACTCTCGCCATCAAGCGCAGAGGCACTGCGTGGCGGAAGACCTACATTGTTGGACGCGATTGACACCCCTTGAGTTTGTGCCCTTGCAGGTGGCATGAAGCCATTCGGGCCAGAATGGTATCCATTGCCGACTGGCATGCGGTTTGGCGGTCCTCGAGATTGCGATCTTGAGCTGTCTCTGTGACCCCCGTCCGACCTGCCGAAAGTGGGAAACCTTCGTTCCAGCTCGCAAAACACATCTGTGGACAGATCTCGGAAGCGAGCGATTTGCAGGGAAGACAACTTTTGCCTGGCTTGGTTGCGCTTTTCATGGAAGTCTGACCGTGGCTGTAAAAAGGGTGGCACATTCTCTCGTCCAGGCCCGCGTCCGGGTAAAGGCGCCGAGGCTTGTCTCCTCTGCAACTCATCGAAAACATCTGTACTCAACTCATGAAATTGTACCGGAGATAACCTCAATAACTTGTCTCTTGCTTTGTTTGGCCTTGGGGGTTGAGCCGCGCCGCCCCTTAGGTACGCTCTCAACACGGTATAATGCTGTTGCAGTTCCATCTCCATCCTCTTGTATCTCCTGCTCTGCTGGTCGGATATTGTGCCATCGCTAGACCTTGAATTCGCAACCGAGGCGGCACGGGACGAGTAAGCAGATCCTGTTTCGGACGGCCTGCGGCGCTGAGATGGGTCGCGCGGGAAGTTGCCGGAGTTGTAACTTCCATTAGGACGATGCATAGGACCTCCATTCATGAAATCCGGAGGCGTAGCGGAGTCTAAACGATTTATGGGTGGACGTGCGCCATATGGAGAGTCGGTGCGGAAGTACGTGCTGTTCATAGCGGACCAGTCGCTACCAGACGACAAGGGGGAAAGGTCCTGGTTGCGGTTCGGAGGAGGGATTGCTGCGTTCATCTTCGAGAATAGTACTGAAGGGAGCCGAATCTAGGTTCTTCAGAGTCTAAGTTCACCTCGGGGCGAGGGAGAATGAGTAGGTACAGTCTCGGGCAGGAAATGCCACACTGTCGGTGGAAAGAAAAGGAGCGGAGCGCTGCTACTGTAGTCTCAGGGCGCACTCGGAGTGTGTAAAGAACGTAGTGATAAGATGGAATGAAGGAATGGACGGCACAGAGATGAAGCGGCCTGCTAGACTTCTGGTGAGGCAGGGTGAAAGAGAGCGAACAGCCTACTCGAGGGGTACTGTGTACAGGGTAAAAGAGCAGCGCGTTGAAGGCATGGGCGTCGAGGGATGAAAATGCAGGCATGCGGTGGAGGCGGCATGGGGGTTCAGTGGGTCACGGTGCCTCAGCTGTGTAGAGGCTGACATGGGCATGGCATGGCATGAACGATGGGCATCTTGAATTGATTGGCCCCCTTTCCCATGCACTGGCCCGGCGGCAGCCAGTCAGCTGAAGGTCGAGAATGTCCGGATTCCCCCACGCACTCGCAGTGCATACACACACACGTGACACAGTAGTCTCGCTCTGCACGGCCGGCCCGAGGATCGACAGCGCTTGCACTCGCTTGGCAGGGACAGCCGGCCACTGCACCGAGAGAACAATTCCAGGTTCCATCCATCTTCTAGCTGCGCCGTGTGGATACATGTATTGTAGTAACACTATTCAGATGAGTGACTCGACGTCGCCATTGTAACTTAGATAGAGATGGCACATTCGTTGTGGATCAAGTGGCAGATGACAGCCCGAGACCTCTGTCGGCAATGCTAAACCATACCGCCCTTCTTCAGCCACAA
>Ga0066648_10001466_pt1 | contig 12826 bp, 5 predicted proteins | sample CryGeyCG12114_NA_FD_59537 | JGI IMG/M metagenome (GOLD analysis project Ga0066648, IMG submission 59537) | Groundwater microbial communities from aquifer - Crystal Geyser CG19_WC_8/21/14_NA | ecosystem: Environmental > Aquatic > Deep subsurface > Groundwater | place: USA: Utah: Grand County... | reverse complement strand
GATTGGCACCTACCTGGGCGGCCTGGACAGGTATGATGGTAAAACCTTTACGCATTACCGTCATGAGCCCGGAAACACAAAAAGCCTGTCTGATAACAGCGTCTGGGAGTTATATGAAGATACGCAGGAGAATATCTGGATAGGAACGCTACGGGGTGGTTTAGAATTGTTTGATGCGGAAAGCAATGGGTTCCGCCATTCGGGCTTTGGTACCGGCGAGTATCCGGTGCACTGCGATTACATTTCTTCCATTACCGAAGACAGTCACGGCAACTTGTGGGTAGCAGGAGGCAATGGCGTGGATGTTTTTAACAAAGAGACAGGCAAAAGCACCTATTTCTCGCACGATCCTAAGAATCCGCACAGCCTTGTCGGCAACAATGTCATGTATATTCACAGAGACAGGCGAAACAACATCTGGATAGGAACAACAGAAGGGCTGGAGCTTTATAACGAGAAAGAAGGCACCTTTACACATTTTACGATGGAGGATGGCCTGCCCAGCAACACCATCGTTGCTATTCTGGAAGATGCGCACAATAACCTGTGGCTAAGCACGCCCAACGGCCTGTGTAATCTGGTAATAGATAGAAAGCCTGAAAATAACAAGTATAGCTTCAGAAACTATGACGAGCGCGACGGCTTGCAGGGAAAGGCATTTAATGAAAATGCGGCCTTGAAAACAAGAAAAGGCGAGATGATATTTGGCGGCCCCAATGGCTATAACATCTTCTATCCAGGTAAAATAGAGAAAAACGAAACAGCTCCCCGGGTAGTGTTCACCGATTTTCAGCTTTTTAACAAGAGCCTGGAGGCAAACGAGGCAACGAACGGCCGGGTTATACTTCCGAAGCCTGTCTCCGGGTTAAGCAATATTACGCTGGAGCATGACGAAAATATATTCTCCATAGAGTTTGCTGCCCTTAACTTCTTCCATGCTGAAAAAAACAGGTACAGGTATAAGCTCGAAGGCTTTGATAAGGACTGGCACACCGCCGATAACCTGAACAGAAGAGCAACTTATACTAACCTCGACCCCGGCAAGTATACATTTAAGGTGATGGCCTCGAACAACGACGGTGTCTGGAATGAAGCGGGCGCAAGTATGGATATCGCGGTGCTGGCGCCGTTCTGGCAAACGAAAAAGGCGCTGGCGCTATACTTTATACTTGCTTTTGTCGCGCTTATACTCATCCGGCGGATAGAACTGCACCGGGCCAGGGCCAGGTTTCTGCTGGAGCAGGAAAGGAGGGAGGCCCGGCAACGGCACGAACTCGACCTGATGAAGATCAACTTTTTTACCAACATAAGCCATGAGTTCCGGACGCCCCTGACCCTGATACTGGCGCCTATCGAAAAGCTGCTGAAAACCACTACCGGGCCGGAGCAGCAACAGCAGTACCAGATGATCAACAAAAATGCCAGGCGGCTGCTGCACATGGTAAACCAACTCCTGGATTTCAAAAAGATGGAAGTGGAAGAGATCAGCCTTTCGCCATCGGAGGGCGACGTGGTAGCGTTTGTGCAGGAAACAGTATATTCCTTCGCTGACCTTTCCGATAAAAAGAATATTCCGCTTTCGTTTAATGCCGGGGTGCAGGACCTGCATGTGTCATTCGACCGCGATAAGCTGGAGAAGATACTCTTTAACCTGCTCTCCAACGCCTTTAAATTTACGCCCGCGCATGGCCGCATCGCAGTAGAACTTAACTGCTTCGACAACGACTCTTCCTCTGCAGGCATTAAAATACTGGAACTAAAGGTCAAAGACACGGGCGTCGGCATCGCAAAAGAAAACCATAAAAAAGTGTTTGAACGGTTTTACCGCGATGTGGTGCCGGACAATCTGATGAACCAGGGCAGCGGCATCGGCCTTGCAATAACGAGCGAGTTTGTGAAAGCACACGGCGGCATCATAACATTAGATAGTGCCCCAAATGAGGGTAGCTGCTTTACTGTAACGATTCCTGTAAAGGAAATCAGCCTAAGCCCGGAGACGACAGACGTTGAGAAGTATGAGGAGCGTCAGGATGCCGGTACAGCGAAAACGGCAGCAACGGCTCAAGGTATAAAACCGCAGCAAGCCGCGTCGGCTGCTAACCTGCCTGTGGTGCTGGTGGTAGAAGACAACGATGATTTCAGATTTTACCTGAAGGATAGCCTGAAATTATACTTTACTATTTTAGAAGCGAATAACGGGAAAGAAGGGTGGCAAAAGGCGCTGTCATACTTGCCGGATTTAATTGTAAGCGATTTGATGATGCCGGAAATGAATGGGATAGAATTCTGCAAAAAGATAAAGCAGGATGCCCGCACCGCGCATATTCCGTTTGTGCTGCTCACGGCCCATGCTTCCGAAGAAAAAAAACTGAAAGGACTGGATATTGGGGCCAACGATTATATAAACAAGCCTTTTAACTTCGACATGCTGCTTTCCCGCATCCGGAACCTGATAACGCAGCGGGAGTTGTTACAGAAAGTTTTCGAGCGGAAAATCAGTGTTCAAACCTGCGAAGAGGATGTTGTGTCGCTGGACGACAAGCTGATTCAGAAAGCAATAAAGTATGTGGAAGAAAATCTGTCTGATACAGACCTGTCGGTAGAGGCGCTGAGCAGGGAGCTAGGCATAAGCCGGGTGCACCTGTATAAAAAAATGGTGGCCATTACGGGGCAGTCGCCGGTGGAATTTATCCGGAGAATCAGGCTTCGCCACGCGGCGCAGCTGCTGGAGAAAAGTCAGCTGACGGTGGCCGAGGTAGCCTATAAAGTAGGCTTCAACAATCCGAAATACTTCACCAAATATTTTAAGGAGGAGTATAAAACCCTGCCGTCGCAGTATACCGGAAGCAGGCAGGAAGAAAAGCAAGTATAAAAAGCTGGCATACAGCAGTACAAAGCCGGGCAGTTTACATGCCCGGCTTTTTTGTGGCTTATACTTAAACTGATGCGATCATACCTTGCCTGATAGGCTTTAAAACCCGTATTTAAAGCTTTGTTAACACAGCGGTAACATATCAGAAACATTTGGTACCCCTGCTCTCTGGCATTTAACAGTAACTTGTCAGCCTTAAATACGCACCTGATTGGTTACGCGAAAACAAACATTATTACTTACAGAATGAGATTTAAAAGTGCCCTTTACCTGCTGTTGCTGGTTGCGCTGCCGTCGTTTGGCGGGCCGATTAAAAGCTTTAAGAAACTTGACAACGGCGTGTTAGTGGAACTGGAGCAAAAAGTTGCCTCCGATCCGCAGTTTGTAAAGCTGCAGGTGGTGACCGGCAACATCATACACATATCGGCCACGCCGGCGAAAGAGTTTGCCGATACCAAGAGCCTGATGGTGCTGGAGAACGCCGCCAAGGCCAAAACGCCCTGGAGCCTGAAAGAGACGAAGGAGGGGCTGGTGCTGCTGACCGATAAACTACAGGTAAAGGTGGCCAGAAGCACCGGCGAGGTTGCTTTTTATGATAAAGCGGGCAAGAAGATTCTGCAGGAGCACGACGGCGGCTACCAAACTTTTGAGTCGGTGCAGTTGGGGCAGGAGCAGGCCTATAAGTTGCAGCGCTCTTTTAACGTGTCGGCTGACGAAGCTTTTTACGGGCTGGGCCAGCACCAGGCGGGGCTGATGAACTACCGCGGCTGGCAGGTGGACATGACACAGTATAACTCAGTGGCCGTGGTGCCTTTTTTTGTGTCGAGCAACAACTACGGTGTGTTATGGGACAATAACTCCATCACCAAGTTTGGCGACGTGCGGCCGTATCGGGAGCTGTCGGTGCTGACGCTGTACGGCAAAAACGGCCAGGCTGGCGGCCTCACCGCCACCTACGCCTTCGACCCGAAATCCGGAAAAGAACCCATTGTGCGGCAGGAGCAGGAAATAAGCTATGAGTTTCTGGAGGATCAGCAAGATTTTCCGGAAGGCTACAACCTGCAGGACGGCACCATCACCTGGGAAGGCTACATTGAGAGCGACCAGAGCGGCGAGCACCACTTTACCATGCCTGGCTCCGGCTATGTTAAAGTATGGGTAAACAGCGACGTGGTGCTGGATAAGTGGCGCGAGGCCTGGAACCCCGGCATGTCGGTGTTTAAGCACGACCTGCCGAAGGGGCAGAAGGTGCCGTTTAAGATTGAGTGGCAGCCGGACGGCGGGCAGTCGTACCTGGCGCTCCGCTACCTGCCGCCTGTGCGCCCCGAAGAGAAAAACCGCTTTGCCTTTGCCTCCGAGGCAGGCGACGAGCTGGACTACTACTTTGTGAAGGGAAACAGCATAGACGAGGTAATCAGCGGCTACCGCACCTTAACAGGCGCCGCGCAGATTATGCCGAAGTGGGCGATGGGCTTCTGGCAGAGCCGCGAGCGCTACAAAACGCAGGAGGAGATACTGAACACGGTGGCTGAGTTTCGCCAGCGCCACATCCCGCTCGACAACATCGTGCTGGACTGGTCTTACTGGAAAGAGAACCAGTGGGGCAGCCACGCGTTCGACTCCACGCGCTTTCCCGACCCGGAAGGCATGATCAAGCAGCTGCACGACAAGTACCACGCGCATTTCATGATTTCGGTGTGGCCCAAGTTTTACCCGCAAACCGAAAACTACAAAGCCTTGGACAAGCAGGGATTCCTGTATAAGACAAGTATAAACGAAGGTATCAAAGACTGGATAGGCAAGGGCTATGAGTCTACGTTCTATGATGCCTTTAACCCGCAGGCGCGGGCACTTTTCTGGAAGCAGATGAGCGAAAAGCTGTACGTGAAGGGTGTGGATGCCTGGTGGCTGGATGCTTCCGAACCTGACATTCTCTCCAACTCCTCCATTGCGCACCGCAAAGCGCTAATGAACCCAACCTACCTCGGCTCTTCGGATAAATACTTTAACGCCTACGTGCTGATGCACAACAAAGGAATTTACGAGGGGCAGCGGGCAGAGAATCCAAACCAGCGGGTGTTTATACTTACCCGTTCGGCCTTTGGTGGTTTGCAGCGCTACGGCGCCGCCACCTGGAGCGGCGACATCGCGGCTACGTTTGAGGAGATGAGCCGCGAGATTCCCGCAGGCCTCAACTTCTGCATGTCTGGGTTGCCGTACTGGACCACCGACATCGGCGGCTTTTTTGTGGAGAACAAGTATGACCGGCCAGAGCCCAAAGGCGAGGCGCTGGAGCAGTGGCGCGAGCTGGAGACCCGCTGGTACCAGTATGGCACTTTTACGCCGCTGTACCGCTCGCACGGCCAGTTTCCGTACCGCGAGGTATTCAACATCGCCCCCGAAACGCACAAGGCGTACCAGTCCATTGTATACTATAACAAGCTGCGCTACCGCCTGATGCCGTACATCTACTCGCTGACCGGCCAAGTATACCATAACGATTATACCATTATGCGGGCGCTGGTGATGGACTTTGGGCAGGACCAGAAGGTGCAGAACATCGGCGACCAGTTCATGTTCGGCCCGAGCCTGCTCATCAACCCGGTACATACCGCTAACGCCACCTCGCGCAGTTTATACTTGCCGGCGGGCACGGGTTGGTACAACCTCTACAACGGCAACTATCAGCAGGGCGGGCAGCAAATTACGGCCGATGCGCCCTATGAGCGCATGCCCATCTTTGTGAAAGCGGGCGCCATACTTCCGTTCGGCCCCGAAATTGAGTACACGGGCCAAAAGCCAGCCGACGAGATTACGCTGTATGTGTATGGCGGCCAGGACGGCCAGTTTACGCTGTACGAAGACGAGAACACCAACTACAACTACGAGAAAGGCAAGTTCGCCAACATCCCTATCACCTATAACGAGACCTCTAAAACGCTGACTATCGGCAAGCGCCAGGGCGTGTTTGATGGCATGCTGAAGAACAGAACTTTTAATGTAATATATGTTAATCAAAACAAGGCAAAGCCACTGGCTTTTGATGCCACGCCAGACCAGGTGATTAAGTATAGCGGAAAAGAAAAATCGGTGAAGCTTAAGTAGTATGGAGCTTAGAGTGAAGAATGATTGTGATTGTTGATAAAAACTAAATCAAAAAACCTATGCGTAAAATTTTAATAGTGCTATTAATGCTTTATACCTGTGGTGCTGCTTATGCGCAGCAGATGGTTAAAGGACAAGTCACATCTGAAGCAGATGGAACTGGGCTGCCCGGCGTAAGCATTGCTGTGAAAGGAACATCTACCGGAGGTATCACGGACGTGGACGGCAATTTTTCTCTTGAAGCAGCCAGCGATGCGGTACTGGTGGTGTCGTACATCGGCTTTAAAACACAGGAGGTGCCGGTGAACGGGCGTTCCCAGATAAATATCGCCCTGGCCACCGACCAGGAATTGCTGGAGGAAGTAGTAGTGGTGGGCTATGGTACGCAAAAGAAGAAACTTGTGACTGGGGCTACCACGCAGGTAACCGGAGAGGAGATTCAGAAGCAAAGCACTACCAACGCGCTGCAGGCGCTGCAGGGACAAGCTCCCGGCGTGCAGATTTCCTCCACCTCGGGGCAGCCTGGCGAAGGGATGCGCGTGCTGATTCGTGGAGTGGGCACTATTGCCAATTCCAGCCCGCTTTATGTGGTGGATGGGGTGCTGACGGATAACATTGACTACCTGAACCCAGCGGATATAGCATCGATTGATGTGCTGAAAGATGCAGCTTCGGCGGCTATCTATGGCTCGCAGGCGGCCAATGGCGTGGTGCTTATTACGACACGGCAAGGCAAGTCCGGGCAGCCCGCCAAAATCACTTTTGACACTTACTACGGACTGCAGAACGTAGCTCGGAAAGTGGACCTGCTGAACGCCCGCGAGTATGGGGCTATTATGAACGAGGCGGCTGTAAACTCCGGTAAGGCACCTTACTTTACCAACGATGAGATCAACGCCCTGGGCACAGGCTCCGACTGGATAGACCAGATGTTTGTAGATAATGCCGTTACACAGAACTACTCGCTGGGGGCGCAGGGCGGCTCAGAAAATTCTACTTTCTCTGCTTCGCTGTCCTATACCTCGCAGGAAGGTATCGTAGGCGGCAAAGCTCTGTCGAACTATGAGCGCTACAATGCCCGGCTAAACACGGAGCACAGCTTTTACAACGACATCATCAAACTCGGCGAGCACCTGACTTTTGCTTACATCCAAAGCAACGGCATAGGCGTAGGCAACCAGTACAACAACTCGTTGCGCAGCGCTTTTAACACCAGCCCGTTTGTGCCGATGTACGACGAGGAGGGAAATTTTTATGACAACAGCAACTCAAACTGGTATACCGGCGAGGCAAACCCGTATGCGCAGATGGTGTACAGCAACCAGAACAGGCGCAATAACCAGCGCCTGTTGGGCGATATATACCTGCTGGTGGAGCCAATTAAGAACCTGACGTTTCGGACAAGCCTTGGCCTGAACTATGCGGCTGGCGAAAGCCGTTCGTACTCGCCAACGTATAACTTGTCTGCATACGCCTACAACAACGTGACCAGCGCCAGCCAGTCGCTCAACAAAGGTAAGTCCCTGATATGGGACAATTTACTGACCTACAACTTTAGCTTAAACGAGAACCACGGATTTGAAGTGATGGTCGGCACATCGGCTTACCGCAACGATGGCACGAGCATCTATGGCAGCAATACCGACCTGGTTTTGCCCGGTCTGGATTATGCCTGGCTGTCGAACGCCACCAACAAAGACGGCGGCAGCATTTCCCTGACTGGCGCGCCTTATAATGATGACCGGAGAATGTCATATTTCGGCAGGCTGAACTATAACTACAAGGAAACCTACCTGCTGAACGCCACCTTCCGGGCCGATGGCTCCTCCCGGTTTGCCCAAGGCCACCGCTGGGGTTATTTCCCATCTGTTTCTGCTGGCTGGATAGTGTCGAATGAAGCTTTTGCAAGTTCGCAAAGCTGGTTGAGCTACTTTAAGCTGCGTGCCAGCTGGGGTCAGGTTGGTAACCAGAACATTGATTTCTTCCAGTACCTGGCACCGGTTAATTTCGCGAACCTCAACTACATCTTCGGAACGAAAGAAGGCGTGTTAGCTTCCGGAGCTTATCCAAGCAGGCTTGGTAACGAAAGCCTGCAATGGGAAACCTCAGAGCAAACGGACTTAGGATTTGATTCCCGCTTCCTGAATGGCAACCTGGACGTTACCTTCGACTGGTACCAAAAAACCACCAAAGACTGGCTGATTCGAGCACCTATACTGGCAACGGCAGGAGCAGAAGCCCCCTTTATTAACGGCGGTGACGTGAAAAACACAGGAATAGAACTGGCCGTGTCGTATAGCAACAACATCGGCGACTTCAACTATACAGTTGGTGTAAACGGAAGCTACAACAAAAACGAGGTAGGGCAGATCCCAACTGCGGATGGAGTAGTGCATGGCAATCCAAACCAACTATTCGATAATGCGGCAGAGTTCTACAGAGCCGCCAACGGGCAACCGATCGGCTATTTCTGGGGCCTGCAGACCAACGGCATCTTCCAGAGCGAAGAAGAAGTGAACAGCTATACTTCCGGCGAAGGAAAACTCGTCCAGCTGAATGCAGCGCCGGGCGACTTACGTTATGTGGACCAAAACGGCGACGGCTTGATCAGCACGCTTGACAACGTGAACATAGGGAACCCCAATCCGGATTATACTTTCGGTATTACGCTATCTGCTAATTACAAAGCCTTCGACTTTTCGCTGCTTGCCTCGGGTGTGGCCGGAAACCAGATCGTGGAGTCGTACCGCAACCAGGCCAATATGTATGCCAACTACAGCTCGGAAATACTAGACCGCTGGCACGGACCCGGTTCTTCCACCACCATACCCCGCGTAACGGAAGACAACAGGAACTGGACCAGGTTCTCCGATTTATACATTCACGACGGCGACTTCCTGCGCATCAACAACCTGACCGTAGGGTATGACTTAGGCAAGATGTTTAAGAAAAAGTTTATCAGCCAGGTGCGGATCTATGCTTCCGTGCAGAACCTGTACACCTTGACCAAGTATGAGGGGATGGACCCGGAAATAGGTTACACCGACAGCTTTGCCTCAGGCATAGACCTGGGCTACTACCCACGCCCTAGAACAGTGATGATAGGAGCAAATATTAAATTTTAGAAAGACTGATTGTAGATCGTATGAAAAAGCTAAAAATATTTATGCTGCTGGGCTTAGTGGCTTTGGGAGCGTGTAAAGAAGACTTTCTTGACACAGAGCCGAAGACACAAGTCACAGAATCAAATTTTTACAAAACCCCAGACGACGCATACAAAGCGCTGGTGGGATGCTATGACGGGTTGCAAACTGTCTGGGCGAATGGCGTCAGCTTTCCGGTAGCGTCGGCGGTACTCTCCGACAATGCCTTTGGCGGCAGCGGCGCCTCGGACGGTTTTGGATACCAGATGCTGGACGAGTTTGACCCTTCCCGCTCTCCCTCTGACCAAAACCTGTTTGGGCCCAACTGGTCGTCATACTATGCCGCCGTTTACCGCTGCAACGTGCTCATCAACAAAATGGATCAGATAGACTGGACTGGCAGCGAGGAGTTGCGCAACACCTACGAGTCAGAAGCACGGTTTCTGCGCGCCTTCCTGTACTTTGACATGGTGCGGGTGTGGGGGCATATTCCGCTCCTCACGGAGCCTACCGCTGAAAATATCCCGCAGGCAGATCCGGACTCTGTGTACCAGGTGATAGCGCAGGACCTGAAATTTGCGGCAGACAATCTGCCGGCCGTTCCGTACACCGCTCAGGATCCGGCCACTTATGGCAGAGTGACCAAGTGGGCGGCAGAATCCCTGCTGGGCCGCGTGTACCTATACTATACAGGTTATTATGGGAAATCGGACTTGGTGGGCGAGGTAGACAAAACGCAGGCGCTGGCTTATCAGGAAGACGTGATTGCCAACGGCGGGTTTGGCCTGGTGGAAGACTATGCTAACCTGTGGCCCGCATCGCTCAGTAACTATGCCGGAGAAGACAACAAGGAAACTGTGTTTGCCATTAAGTATACTTATACCAGCGACTACAACGGAAACACCGACGGCAACCATTGGCTGGTGATGCTGGGGCTGCGCGAACAGGCCATCTACCCTTATGGCAACGGCTGGGGAATGGCAACTGTAACGCCTGACCTATGGAACGCTTACAGCACGGACGATACGCGCCAAGCAGCCACTATTATCTCTGTTGCCGACGATAACCTGCCCTTTACCAACCAAAGCAAGCAGCGGGAATATACCGGTTACTACAATAAGAAGTACATTCCGCTGGTGGATGAAAATGGCAACACCCTGGTGGACGGCTTGGGCATCGGCAGCTTCCAGATAAGCCAGTTTCAGGATTTTGTCTCCCTTCGCTTTGCCGACGTGCTGCTGATGGCAGCCGAACTGGGCAGCCCGAACGCACAATCATACTTTGATGCCGTAAGGCAGCGCGCGTACAAAGACAGCTTTACCGCTTTGCCCGTAACAGAGAGCAACCTGATGAAGGAGCGGCGGCTGGAGTTCGCTTTTGAAGCACTCCGTTACTGGGACCTGCTGCGCCAGGGCGTAGACGTGGCCGCTTCTACAATTGCCGTGACCACTACGGTGCAAAACGCAGGTAACCCAGCAACCAAAACGATTTCGGCGAGCAACATTCAGCAAAGTAACGGTCTGCAACAGATACCAGTGGATCAGATTACGCTGTCGAATGGCACGCTGCAACAAAACCCTGGTTGGTAAGACGTAGCTAGTAAAATTGTGTAACCCGCAGGTATAAGTGCAATCAGCCGCTGCTTTTATACCTGCAAGGTTCCACCTGAACATAAAAGACTTTATCAAATGAAAAACTTTAGAATATTATTTTTACTCCTCCTAGCGCCGGTGTTGTTCTTCACCGCGTGCCAGGACGATGACCATGAGTTGGGCGGAATGCTCGATAAGTCAGAAATCCATTTCAAGGTGGTGCAGGACTATGAGGCAGATCCGGGTGGCAACACGGTAATCCTGATCAATGAAACGCCTGGCACCATCTCGATGTGGGACTATGGCACCGGCAAATCAAACCGCGAAATCGATACAGTGCACTTTGCCTTTCAGGGCGACTACGTAATAAATTTCTCCGCGCTTACGGCCGGCGGCATCGTGGAGATGGACCCGACCACTGTGCATGTGACGGAGGATAACCTGAGCTACGTAAACGACCCGCTGTGGACGAACCTGACCGGCGGGCCGGGCAACGAAAAGATGTGGATTTTGGATTATGGAGGCCACGGCATTTTTGATGGTCCTGTTTACTATTACGAGCCCCTGACCACTTGGGAGGACTTTCAGGCCGGGACGGCGAAGCTGGGATGGGCGCCAGCCTATGCCGATAATACCTGGCTGATTCCGGAAGCTGATAAAGCCAGCACCATGACCTTTAGCCTGAAAGGCGGTCCGATTCTGACAACGCACAAAATATCGGAAGGGGTGGATGAGAAAGGAACATTCTCTTTTGATGCAAAAACCCATACCTTAAGCACAACAGATGCCACCATCCTGCGCTCGCCTAGCTTTATTGCCAACGCAACTAACTGGAACAATAAACTGGTGGTGCTGTCGCTGACGGAAAACGCGCTGCAGGTGGGCGTGCGCCGCACCAACAGCGAAGGCGACTACCTATATGTATGGAATTTCATTTCGAAGGAGTACGCCGACAACTACGTGCTGGAAGCACCGGTAGCAACGGGTCCAGACGAAGGCTTTGACCCGACCTTTGCCGCCGGAGAGCTGCTCACCATGCTCACAGGCGGCCCATCATCCGGGCATGTATGGAAGCTAGATGCAGCAGGCAACCCAATTGACTGGATTGCCGGCGGAGTAGGCTGGACGGAATCCGCCGCCTCTTCCAGCGACTGGGGCTGGAACAGTTCCTGGGATGCTGTTGCATCAGACTCCTGGATTAGGTTCGACCAATTTGGCGGGCAGAACTATACCCGCAACCAAAATGGCACGACCACAACAGGCACTTTTACAATTAATGAAGAGACGAATGAAATTACATTAAGTGATAACAACACGTTACTTCAGAATGCTGCCAGCGGGTTAAATCCTGCTACGAGTACGCTCAAAGTTGTGAAAGCCTTTCCAGCAGATTTCCAGAGCAAGGGAATATGGTTTGGCACCAGCTACGATGCCGCAAAGGACGAGTGGTTTGCTTTCCACTACATTATCCCGCAATAGGCAAATTCACCGTTCGCACGACCATGTTAGCGAAGAAGTAAAACAGTAAACGAGCGGGTGGGGCAGGTGATACTTGTTGTACCCGCTCGTTCCTTTATAAAGGTCAGTTATATAACTGCCCTTACGCAAGTTGGATTTTGTCCCCCTTCAAAGGGGGACGGTTTAAACATTTATACTTTTTGCGTCATGTCAGTAAGTACGTTCAAATAAAAGTGTCTGATACATTTGTGCTGTCCGTTAAAGTGTCATCTTTACAAAGACATAAACAGCTATAGCTCATCCACATAAGCTAAAATTTACACATGATCCAAAAGACCCAAACAGTAGCAAAAAATTCTGTATTTGTCATTGCCCTGGCAGCCATACTTGGCGTTTATGCCTGCAAGTCAACTGCTCCGGAGGATACTGTGCGGCAGCGGATAGACTTCGACAAAGGCTGGGCCTTCCATCTAGGCGATACCGTCCAGGCCGAGCAGCCAAACTTTAGCGACGCGGGCTGGCGCAAACTCAACCTGCCCCACGATTGGAGCATTGAAGGGAAGTTTAGCCAGGGCAACCCGGCCGGAATTGGTGGAGGGGCTTTGCCTGGCGGCATCGGCTGGTACCGGAAAAGCTTTACCGTAGAGGAAGCAGAT
>Ga0066648_10001463_pt1 | contig 12882 bp, 34 predicted proteins | sample CryGeyCG12114_NA_FD_59537 | JGI IMG/M metagenome (GOLD analysis project Ga0066648, IMG submission 59537) | Groundwater microbial communities from aquifer - Crystal Geyser CG19_WC_8/21/14_NA | ecosystem: Environmental > Aquatic > Deep subsurface > Groundwater | place: USA: Utah: Grand County... | reverse complement strand
TAGCGCATTAACTAGATCAACAAGAGCCGGGCGGGCCGCTTGGCCGATGCCCCAGACCCGTAGCCAAGCCGAGGGACAGAACGCAGCGGTCAAAAGAAGCTACCCCACCGGGGGGATCCCCTACCCGCCTTCTGAGCGCCCGTCTAAACGCCTCACTTCAGCCCTGGGTGCACTTCCCTAGGGTGCTGCAACTTGCCCCGTACAGCGCCGCGTGCGGCTGCGCTCTCTTGGGCCGTCTTGGTGTTGTGGTGCGGCCGGCACAGCCACTGCAACCGCTCGTGATCGTTACGGTCAGCGGCATGGTCAGCGTCGGTGCCTGGTAGTGGGCATCGCTGACCGTCATCGAGCACGGCTTGGCATTGACCACCAGCATCACGCTTGGCCCTAGCCCTGCGCTTGTGCCAGTCCTTGGGCAGTGACGCCCGACGATCGGAGCTAGCCCAACTCACCCTGGCCCAACGTTCTTGCCGCGCGGTGGCTTGCCATGCGCGACTCTATTAGCATCTGACCCAGGCCAAATGCGTAGGGTGTCATGGAACCACTGCGCCGCCGTGCGCTTAGCTTCTTCTTCGGGCATGAACTTGCGCAGGTGTTTGAGCAGGTTCGTGAATGGCGCGTCAGTGGTTGCCCACTTGTGGAGTCCTGCACCTTTAGTGCATGGACTACCAGTAGTCCTTCAAGCGTTGGGTGTTGCGCACGTCCTGGGGACTTGCTTCCTTGCCTGCGACCACTGGGCATCACCTCGCTTCGGGGCTAGTGTTGTTGCATGGTCTTTATCTCCGGCAGCCCACGTCGCCGCACATCGGTCTCGGTACGCGTCCCATGGTTCCTGCTGCTCATTTACTGGCCGGTGCTAGTAACGTGGCTAGCGGCGGTGTGGGCGGTGCAGCTCACGGTACTAGCGGTGCGCCTGTTGTGGTGGGCTGGTGTGGCCGTGTGGTCGGCGGTGAGGGCGTGGCGCATCCGTCGCCGCCTGACGTTCTAGCAGTAGCCCTCTTGTGGTGGACCGGCGCCAGGCTGTACGGTCTGGTGCATGAACTTGCTACAGGAAACGTTGACCGAGATCGCCGAGCGCGGTCATTCCGTCGATGACGTTATTTATGTCGGTTCGCGGGATGGCTACTCCTGTTCGTGGGAGCAGTTCACCGAGCTAGCGGACCGCGAGTACGACAGCGGATACGGCAGCCAAGAGGTTGCCGCCGACCTGGAAATCCACTTCACTGACGGCAGTTGGCTTGAGCGTTGGGAGTATGACGGTTCGGAGGGCTGGGATTTCCGTAACCCATTCCGTGATGTCATAGCGTCTAAGCCGATCATCCGGTTGATGCGCGACAACAACCACTTCGACGCTTGGAGCGGCCTGGGCGCGCTGCAAGTGGACGAGGACTAGTTCCCGAAATCCCATGCTTGCACAACAACGTTGACCGCCGCACACGGCTGGTTGATGGTGAACTGCACGGTGCAACCCGCAGCAGTCTGCGTGCCAACAACCTTCGAGGTCCATACACCGTAATGATCGCTGGGCACCTTGACGATGGTCTGGTAAGCGTCGCGCGGCATGGGCGGGTCCCAGGCGATCGGTGATTGGTACGTGTCTCCTGGTGCAAGCTGCGGCAACTGCACGGTGGCGTTGCGCTGGGGTATAAGATTAGCTGCCACGGTGTCTCCTAGGTGAGCATGTAGGCGAGCGCGGTGAAGCTCGTGGACCCGAGCGCGACAAGCCCTGCGCCGTCGATGGTGAGCGTTGCCCGGTCCGCATACTTGACCCACGTGAGTGTCATGCCGGCGATGCCACCGGGTGTGGTGTCGATGCTGTACGTGGTGTTGGGGAAGACGACGGGCGCCCACGTGAAGGTGACGGTGGTCTTCGGTGCTAGGAGTGTGATGGCGGCGGATTGGCCGGTGGCGAGCGCTTCGAGTAGCTGCCCGTGCTGCTGTGCCTCGGCCGCGTTGAGCATGGCGGTCTCATCGGCGGTGAGCGCCCTGGTGACTGCGCTGCCGGTGACGGGTGTGCGCGTGTAGCCAGCAGTGCGGTCGAGGACGACGGTTGCGGTGAGGGTCGCGCCGCCGTCGGTGTACTCGGGGATGGTGAGCGGCACGGCGTGTCCCCTTGACGGCTGTAGGTACAGGGTGCATGATGGGGGCATGACGCAGACCGAAGCCCTCAAGCAACTGTCCACCGAGATCGCCGCTCGCCGGAAGCACACTGAATTGCGTGTTGTGGACGGAGGCTGGGTGCTTAAGCGCATCAACGAGCTTATGGCGGAAGTTAAGAACGCGTGATGCCTGACCCACTTCGCAACGTCCGCGTTCCCACCCCTCTTTGGCAGCGTTTCACAACCGCGTGTCGTGAACGTGGTACGACAGCGTCCAGTGTTCTCCGCAACCACATGATCGACTACATCAAGGAGCAGAAGTGAAAGATAAGGACTGGCCGGAGATCGCCCTTGCGACCTATTTGCTTGCCGGCGTGTCATTGCTAGCCGGTGGTTGTTTGTGGAGTCCGTTAGGATGGGCGTTCATTGTTCTGCTATTGTTGGGTCCGGTTATCGGCGGCATCATATGGCTTATTTTTCTTCTGAAGAACTAGAACAGCAGCGTGACCCGGGGCGTGATGTTGGTTCCGTCCGCGACCACGGCGGGGTTAGCAGCGAACGCCCCGGTCACGTTGTCCGTGCTGGACACGAGCCCGACGCCCATTTGCCCAGTAGGTGACTGTCGCACGCCCGCCATGTAACCGCTGAGTCCGCGCGTCTGCGTTGGGTTGCCCGTTGTGCCGCCTTGCTGCGCGACGCCCATCCAAAGCCAGCCGGTGGCGCTGATGGCGGCGCTAGGCGTCCATCGCATGAGCGCGGGATACGACGTGGGCGCTGGGATGGCCCCACCGTCGTACAGCAGCGCTCCGGGTAGCCCGCTGCCATTATCCCGCCATAGTCCAGCTCGAACGGTGCGCCCGGACCCGGATGCGCTGATGACTTCAAGCTGCAATGACTTGATGGCAGCCGAGTTGGGCGGCACGAAGATCGGCATAACGTGCAGCCGGCCAACGGTGAGCACGTAAACCTCGGCGTCGCCGCCTTGCCCGTAGCTGGCCCCGGCCGCGTATGGGGGGAACCAGAGGGCTGAGACGATGGCCGCTGCGTCACCAGCAATGCGGGCGGTGGTCTCGTTGTCGATGCGTGTGCCGAGCGCGGTGTCCGCGTTGGTGCGGTTCGTAGTTTCGGTGCTGTCCGCGTTGGCCCGCGCAGTGGCCTCGGCAGTGTCGGCCGCCTTGCGGTCTGTGGTTTCTTGGGTGATCGCCGTGGCGTTGGTGCTGTCACCTTGTTGACGTGACGTAACCTCGGCGGACTCGGCGGCCTTAGCGCGAGTGACCTCGCTGGACAGGTTCGTCGTGAGCGTCGATTCAGCGCCTTGTGCCCGCGTGACCTCATTGCCAATGGCTGTCGTGTTTGCCTGCTCGGCGGCCTTAGCTCGTGTCGCTTCGTCGCTGGCAGCCTTGGACGCGGCCTGCTCTGCCGACGTCGCACGGGCCGTCTCAGCGGTCAGGTTGGTGGTTAGTGTCGCCTCAGCCTGCGTGGCCCGAGTGACTTCGCTGCTAAGCCCCGTAGTGAGCGTCTGCTCACTGGACTTAGCGCGAGCGGTCTCGTCGCTGACGGCCTTCGCGTTGGCTGTCTCGGCGGCACGGGCAGTGGTGGCCTCGGCGGTAACACTAGCAGTAAGGGTTTGTTCGGCCTGTAAAGCCCTACTAGTTTCAGCATTCAGCCCAGTAGTGAGGGTTTGCTCCGCCGCCTTAGCGCGGCTTGACTCGTCGCTAATCGCCTTTACGTTGACCTGCTCGGCACCGGTCGCGCGGGTAATCTCATTGACGATGGCTTGACCGTTGCTGGTTTCGGCCTTCGTTGCGCGCGCTACCTCGACGGACAGGCTACCGATGATGCCCTGCTCGGCGCCAATGGCTCGCGTGGCCTCATTGCTGATGGCGGTCGTATTGGTCTGCTCGGCGCTGGCTGCACGCTGCACTTCAACGGCGAGCCCGTTGCGCACCGCGTCGACAGCGGTTTGCAGCATGTCAACGAGGTCGTGCAGCATCTGCCGATCATTGACGCTGTCGCCGAGCGCACCGAAGAATGTGCCAGCCAGGTCGAGGAGCTGCTGCTGCACGTCCGTAACTGCGGTCAAGTCCGTGTTGGTGGTCAGCAACCGGTCAATGGACGCAATGATGGCGTCACGGAACTTACGGAGGGTCTGTTGCTGGAAGCGTAGTGCACGGATTTCCGCGATGGGGTCCGTCACTACGCCACCTTAATCAGGTATTAGTTAACGCGGTCGCTGTAAAAGATTGAGTTATTGATTACCGACTCAGCTTTCCTTGCATCTTCACGCCGACAAGTAATCAGCAAGTTGACCAAAGCAATACCAAGCATGACAACCGACACCACGTGCCATACACCATGGTCTAGGTAAACCGGCACGATCCACAGCAAGCTGAGCGTCATCCAAAAACGACTCACTGCGCCCCCTAGTGCGTAATCTTGTGCCGGTGGTCGAGTAGCGCGTCAATACTGGACTGCGCACGGTCAATGGCGTCAAAGCTGCCAGGATCCCGACTGAGCCGGTAAGCGGCGCACGCGACCCGTAGGCGGTGCGAGGCGTTACGCAGGTCTCGGTCGATCTCCCGCAGCACATCCTCGCGGGTGGCGAGCTTCACGATTACCTCCGAATAAAGCGGAGTAGCAAACAAGAAACCCGGCCTGTTTGTCTACCAAACAATCCACCGCGCATTTTAGCTTCAACAAACCGGCCAGCCATGGGCTCTGTTAAAGCAACTCGACTACCGCGGCCAGTATTTTTAGCCACGCTACTCGTCGTCCTCGTCATCATCGTCGTCCATGAGCCCCATCGCGGCCTGAACGGCGGTGTCCTTCGTCAACTCAAGCATGCCCAGGATCTCCACAAGCCCCGGCATGTCACCCTGCGAGTCCTCAAAGCTGGCGGTGATGCTGTCACCATCATCGCCGAGGTGACGCTCAATCACAATACGGGTCAGCAGTAGGCTCGCGGTATCGGCCTCGCTCATCGCTTGACCGGATAAAGCGACTGCACATCGTTGGACGCCTGAGCCCATGACTCAAAACGGATTGCTCGGTCGTCGATCTGCGCCACAGCGGGCTCCTTAACGTTCGTCACGCGGTAAGGCGGAAAGCCGTGGTAATCGAGCCAGTCAACGATCTGTTGCGCATCGCGAGTAGAGAACACGACGACTTCGTAACCGGCATTGTCCAGCTCGGCCAGCGCAAAAAAAGCACCAGACATCGGACCATCGTAAGCGGTGCCGTCATCCCAGCCGCGCGAGTAAGCGTGGATCACGCCGTCGAAGTCGACCAGAATGCGCGGACGGTACTCGCTCATCGGCTGCTGAACCTCAGCGCGGTGGGGCACTTGCGCTGCGGCCGGCGCTTCGGCTCACGCATGTACTTCGGCACACGCTCAGCCTGCTCAGTGGCCTCACAGTCAAGGTCGGCGAGAAGCTTTGCGGTGCCGGTCACTTGCCGTACAACTGTTCGTGAGCACGAGCCAACTCTTCACGAGTCGGCGGTACATCAAGCCGGTTGATAACGACCTGCCGTTGCGTCTCGCTGCCGAACGAATACCACTTATTGCGGACAAAATCGATGACGTCGTCAATAGCGCGGCTCACGTGGCCCCCTAGGTTATCCTTTAACGCTGGTGCGGACGATTAAAGGTTAAATGCCAGCAAGGCCGAGTGCGCGCCTAGTTGCCTTACGCTGGTTTTCGGCTAGCTCGTCAATGTTGGTGGTGGTAATCGTTCCGTTGTTCACGATGCCAGGAGACGGCTCAGCACGCTCAACGCTAACGATCCGATCGGAGCGGCAACCGTAGACGACCTTATGGTCGGAAGTCTTGAAAAACACCCACGACACGTCGGGATCAACCTGCCAATACTCGGCGGTAATCTTCTTCGGCTCGTCGTAAGCGAACGTAGCAACCCAGGTGGTCATGATGATCCTTTGTGGTGGTGGTTCTGCTTACGGCTCCCGGTGGACGGATCGAACGTCCGTGAACGCTTCCAAAGAGCGTCGTCCTGCCGCTAGACGAACCGGGAAAGTTTTTGCTAGACGCGCAAAAGCCGGGCGGTCACCGCTTTTGCGGAACTGCTGTTTACCGTGAGTCGATGAGCACGAGCAACGCTAGGAGCGTGACGGCGAGGACAACGGCTAAGGCGATCCCCATGTTAGTCCTTGTGTTTCGACCGTGCGTAGAGACGGCGGGGGTCGAACCCGCATGCCTTTCGGCAGCAGCTTTTGAGGCTGCCATGTATGCCGATTCCATCACGTCTCCGTGGTGCGGCCAAGTATGAACGCTGCCCGCCTGCGCGCTTGACCCCTCTACCACTTCACGTGGCCCGCCTAGGTCGCCAGCGGTATACCGCTTTCGCGGAAGTAAACGGGGAACTTAAGTTAGCTTCCCGCCCGCCGGTGCTCGCATCTGAGCTATGCCCCTGTTTGCAGGGAACACCTAGGACGCTAACCCTAAGCTGCCTCCGGGCCGTTTGTGGTGCTGGCCGCGAATCTAACCGCCAGCTCTCAGTGGTCCCCGTCGTCCGGCGGAATCTACGCATCCGAGCTGCAAACCTAGACGACCTCCACGGAGTGGACAAGGCCGTGTACCGGTGTCCGAATAGGTTTCGCTATGCAGTTGTCCGATCACGTTGCAGCGTTGATCGGTCTTACATCCCGCCAGATCCCCTGGATCCGTTGGGAAGTCGACCCGACTGGTGCGTCAACCGGTAGCGTGGCGAGCTACAACAGTCGGGGAGCCGCCCGCAGCTTGCACCCTGCTGAGCGGCGTCCACCCCGCGCCACGGAGGAAGGCGGCGGGGAGGTTATTGCACCAGATCGTCCATAGTTAGCGGCGTCTGGCGAAGACTATTTATGTGTGCGAGCAGCTTAGCAGATGGTTGGTACCACTCAAAGCGAGCGGCAAGGTCTTCGCGAAACTGTTGGTGACGTTGTTTTTCTAAGTCCCAACCACCGGGCTCGGTAGCCAAGAGTTTTGCGTCTGGGGGGTAGCCAGTAAGCCTGTTTTTCAGTTTGGAGCTGACGCCAATTTTAACGTATTTACCAACGCGCAGGTAATAAACCACGAAACCTGGGCCCTTGAGAACGTCGGGCGTTTTCTGCTTAGGAGGTTCCGCAGGTACTTTAGCTTGCTCGGTCGCATAAGCTGCACGACCTTGACGGATAGCCGTATCCATCAGTTCGGGGTTACTGCGAACGTCGATTCGCCACAACAACTTCATAGTGGTTATCACCCGAAGCACGTAAGGACGCGCCGGGTCGTCGGGCGGCAAACCCGTAATCTGTTCGCCGTAATCTTTGCTGCTCGCCGGCTTTGGTCCCGTAGGGATGGATGCCGCGAACGCTTGACCTCTGCTACCATACTTCATGTCGGCCTCTCATCCAGGTTGACCACGCCCCGGGCCAGCGCCAACTGGTGCCGGGGTTGCACGCGTTAACTAGCAAAACTGCATAGTTGATCCGCCTGCGCTATGATCGTAGCAAAACCCGGCCGGGAGTTGTCAAGCCCGCACGGCAGAAATCTTTTGGGCCAAGAGTTGCTCGGCTTCGTCCAACTCAATAAGCCATGCGCGCGTCTTAACGTCGCAAGCAACAGCCGGCACTCGACGGCGCACCATGTCGACGTGCAGGCCAGTTTGTTTGGCAAACACTTGCCGCGAAACCAAGATGCGGTCGCCGCCGTCTAGCTTCATCGGCGTTGGGTGCGGATAAAGCGCTCGACCTCGCCTCATACCGCTACCTTAACAAGTGCGGGGGCAAGCGTGTAGTCTTTATCGGCGCGATGCAACACAGCAAACTTGCGACTCACGCTTTCATTCCCGATATTCGCTAAGAGTGCAGGTGAGCCACTGGCCGGTGGCGAACGCAAGATCGACAACGAAATCGCCGTCGTCCCACTTGACGAAGACGAGGCTGTTGCCGATGCAGCGCAGGTCGTCCGCGTGAACGGTCTGAAAGTTGTCGCGGGTGGTCTCTATGAGCCACGATCGGGTGCGGGTGCTCATTGCTCATTCACTCCTACATCTCCGACAGTTAAATCCACAATCCACAATAAGTCGTACTCGTCGGCATGGGCGTCTTTTGGCTCCCCGCAAAGATCGCAGCGGTTTGTTACCCACTGACCCTGCCGATCAGGCTGAAACAAATGGTCGGTTATCCATATTTTCATGATTGCGCTTCCATTGCATTAGCAGTAACGCGCAGAGCGGCAATCAAGTCACGCATTACTTCACGGCTATCTCGATCATTTGGATAACGAGGTTCTTTATTGCGTGATTCAGCAACAGCAACGGCAACCAGTTCTAGATTTTCTTCCAGGAAACTTGCCGTAAATCGAAAATCATCAACTGATCGGTTAATCATGCTTACCTCCTAGTCCGGGGTGCTGCCGGTCCGTTCAGTATGCCAGTCGTTGCCTGCCGCGTCAACAGCGCCGCAGTATCCATGCGATAGTTTCGGCCGCCGCAGCGAACCCGACCAGGCCGGCGGCGGCGATAGCAAAGTCAATGATCGTTTCGCGCTCTAAGATCGTTCAAATACCGGGCGTTGGCAGCCGTGGGCTTGGTAATCTGCGGGTCCGCCCACCCCATGTCGCGGAGCCAAGCGCGATCATCGCTATTAAGCGCGCCGAGTGTTTCGCGTTCGATTTCGGCGCGCACACGTTGCGTGAGAATAAGCTTGTTGTTGACGCGATCGATAAGAAATGGAATTGAACCTAGCAGTAAGCAAAGCAGTAGTAAACCGCAATAGGCTATCCCAATCACGACACCTCCACCTTTGCTGCCGCCATCCGAATAAACTCGATCCCGGTCCACGTCTTTCCGCAGGCCGCGCAGTGTCCCCCATTTTTGCTGAGGTACACGCTCCCCTTGCACGCGGGGCAGGTGATTGCGGACCTGCTGGTGACCCGCCCGTCGAGGAACCGCCGTACGCTGCCGCACAAGTCAATGAGCCCTCCAGCGTCGTCGGGCCGGTTCGTGCACCACGCAGTGAGATGCGCGGCAAGGAACTCGGCGGCGTCCTGTACTTGCCGGCCTTCCCGCTTCCCCCAGCGTTGCGCTTCGGTGTAGTTGGTTGCGAGCCTGCGCACGTCGTCTTCACCAACGCACAGCACCCACCACAGTTGCTCGCCGAGGTCAAGCGCCCGACTGTTGAGTGGTAAGGGCCGCTCGATGCTGCCCCCTACACGCTCGTTCGGGGCGACTACGGGCTTGGTGAGCGTCGCATTACGAAGAGCCACGTACAGCCCTGGGGTGTCGTGTAGTGCGGTGTCCACGGCGGCCTCGCAGGCGTCACACAGGGGTCGCATGGTGGGCGCACCAACCATAGTGTCACCCTCACGGACCGACGCGCGACAACGATGACCGCGGCGGCAACGAACCAGCGGATCAGTCACGACCGCTTACCTCCAAACCATTCCGGGTGTCGCATGGTGAGTGGCCGCCACCCGTTGTTGTCGGTGAGGTGGTCAAGCAACCAGTAGTAGAAGGCGGTGGGTATGATCCAACGGTAGGGCCGGCGGTTGAGTGCGAGGAATAGCCATGTCCACCGGCTGTCGGTTATCACGCCCGCTCCTCCCCGTTGTCCGTCACGATCCGGTCAACGACAGCGTTCCGCGCGGCGACGCAAACCATGGCGTCTTCTTCGCGGTGGAACGTGGCAACGGGCCGGTCACCTTCATAGACGTAAATCGGGTTAGCCCCAAGCCGCCACAACTTAGACCCTGCCACGCGGCTGCCCTCTCCGTAGCTCGTTGCGCGCTGTCTTGGCTGCCCTGCAAGCATCGCAGTGTTCCATCCCTTCGCGGCTTTCCCGGTCGAATCCGTGTGTGGTGCCGTGAGGGAACGGCTTGGGCCCGACAGCGTTTTGTGGTCGCCGCCACGGATCATATGATCCCGCGATGTTGACTTTCCGGCCAGCGGCAAGGTATTCGCCGCCCCACACGCCCCACTCGGCGTCGGTGAGTCCTTGGGCTAGGCACTGCTGCCGCACGGGGCAGGTGGAGCACACGGCCTTAGCGGCTGCCACGCGGGCCTTACGGTCAGGGTAGGAGACTGGCGCATCGGCCTCGTAGTGGTCCCACAGGGTGGGGGACAGGCCAGACGTTGCGCACGCTGGTTCGGTCATCGGCGCCACCAATGATGTCGCTGCGTCAATCCACAGCGCTCACAATCGCGGACCATTGGCTCCGTTAAGAACCAACGCGTTCCCTCGGACTGCTCGCGCCACTGCCGCCAACGTCCCCAGTCATGCGCCTGCGACCCACACGGGCTGGTGCTCACACTGCCCCCATCCATTCGTCAACTTGCGCCGCGATCTGCACGGGCGCGCAAATGTCCAGGTACCACCGTGTGTGCCGTGCCGGGTCCTCGCCAGTGCCACCGCAGCGCACGCATGGCTGCGGGTCCCCGTAGTGTCCGCGCCCACCGCACGACAGGCACTGGCCTATCTCCACGGGCCTCACTTCACGGCTCGAATGCGTTGAGCGGCATCAGTAAATGCAGCCGCCGCAAGATCTACTTGCTCATGTTCGACCATTGCAATACCACCACCCAAATAAAGCAACTCACTTGCAACCAACTCATACTTCCCCTGCACGTCAGCCAATACCTGCGCGACTCGTTCCCGCAGTTCGGCCTCAGTCTTTGGGTCGCGTCCCATGCCGGCGGTGATGTTGTCGGCGGCCGCATACTCGGCGGACGTCGGGGCGGTCACCGAGTAAACCCGTCGAACAGGCCAAGCGCGGGCAGCGGCTCATCGAGCTTAAGCGTGACGGTGTCGCCGTGCGCCTGGCGGATGCGTGCCACGTAGGCCAGAACGGCAGCCTTCGGGTCGTCGAGCCCGCTAAAGGTCGGCATGTTCTCGATTGCGCCCGGCATCCACGGGACTTGTCGGATGATGCGCGCCGCAACGCTGTCCACCAGCTCGCGGTTGGCCATGTGGTGAGTCATTACGGGCCAGCCAGCGACGTCGGTGACGACCTCGTGAACGGGACTGAACGAATCGCACAGCATTTTTCCGCTGGCGGCCGACAGTACGGCGTCAACACTATAAGTGCCAGTCTTTGGGGCAGTCACGTTTTCTACCTGACCATTCATTATTCCTCCACGTCGTGTCCGGGGTGCTGCCGGTGGTGTGAGTGTTGCAGGGTGCCGCCGCAACGTCAATAGGGCTAGCCGCGCGCGATTTTATGAACCTGTCCAGCAAAAGCCAGCATTACGTCACGCTGTTCGCTAAAACTTGAACTGACGGCTTCTACAACTAGTTGGTTACCCAGCGCTTCCAGCTTGGCCCGCATCTCCGCAAGCTGCGTGGCGGCAGCATAATTATAAGCCATGTTAAGCATGCGTTGGGCCTCAGCAACAGTCAGCTTAGCAGCCTCCTGACGCATGCGCGCCGCCTCACGCTGGTTTTGCACCTTCATCACCCCTCCCGGTAGTCCCGTACCCGCTACACGTCAGCGGGTTCACTGCTGTCAACGCAGCCACCGTCACGCGCGCCCCGACGGCAGGGTAGGAACCGCTTGTGCATGAGGCATACGGTCACGGGCGTGTCGTCCCAGCCAAAATGATCCGTGCTATCGTTGTTGTGCGGACCCGCCCCACATTCGTGGATTGGCGGGTTTAGCCGCGTGTGGCAAGAGCACAGGCACGCATAACTATCCAAAGGGCCGATGTAACCGTTGCAATCTTCGCAGCGATCACCTTGCTTGCAGTTGTAGTAACTCATCCTAGAGCGATCCCCCCGATCGAATACGTCGCTCACCAGTGCCCGTGCGGATCTCGTACGTATCACATTTAGCAGTTCGCTTGATGTGGCCAGCGGCGGCGTCGGCGGCGTCGCCATGTTCGCCCCACCCGTAGACCACCGTCCACCCGCATAGGCAACTGCCGGCGGTGGGCTCGGTTCGATCAGGATACGGAAGTGTGGCGGCATGATTATTTGCGACGCTCACTCCCGCAGCTCCCTACCGTCCAACGAGTGGTGCGTGACCAGCCAGCCCATCGACCCATCGTCGCCCGGTACGGGTTCGGTGGTGGGCCCGCATACGCACTCGTCACTGATCTCGCGGTGATCGATCAGATCGTTAATCGGCGTGACGTGGACGGTGGTCACGCTGTCCATCTTTGATAGCGTCGAATTTCAGCCAGCACCATGTCATCAGCCATTTGAGTTTGCGCATAGCTATCATCCCACGACTCCACGACCCGCGCGAACAGCACAACCTTGCCGTCCACGGTGCGCACAGCGGTCTCCACGCGCTTGTCCTGGCCGCTCATGTACTTGCCTCGGGCGCTCGCGGTCGACTGCTTGCCCTTCGGGTAGAACGCAATCTCCGCCCACGCGCCAGGGTTGTCGGCGAGGTCCGCAATGATCTGCTGCACACGACCCATTCCACCAGGCTTGGCGGGCTCGGGGAGGTCGGTGACAAAATTGAGGGGCATGGCTAGTTCTCCTTCGTGAGATGTGCGGTGAGGATGTTGCGGACGTGCTGGCTGACGGTGAGACCCAACGCGCGGGCCTGGGATCGGAGCGCACCCCACGTGGTGTCGGGGACGCGGATGTTGCGGCCCGGGGTTTTCGGGGCGTTAGGCAATGGAACTCGGATTGATCATTGCCGCGTACAATTCAATGGCTGACGCCTGCAAGCTGGCGACGGTAGGCTGCAAAACGGCCCCAGCGGCGGCCCGAGCGGCGTCCCGAGCGGCGGCCCAAGCGGCGGCCCAAGCGGCGTCCCGAGCGGCGGCCCCAGCGGCGGCCCAAGCGGCGTCCCGAGCGGCGG
>Ga0066648_10001462_pt1 | contig 12884 bp, 7 predicted proteins | sample CryGeyCG12114_NA_FD_59537 | JGI IMG/M metagenome (GOLD analysis project Ga0066648, IMG submission 59537) | Groundwater microbial communities from aquifer - Crystal Geyser CG19_WC_8/21/14_NA | ecosystem: Environmental > Aquatic > Deep subsurface > Groundwater | place: USA: Utah: Grand County... | reverse complement strand
CCAGAATGATTGGAAAATTAATTATTTGAACAATCACAAATGAAAATTATTCCGAATAAATACATCGGCTCTATCCTTGAAGGATAAATAATGCAAATGATTCCAATTTACAATAAAAAGGCCGACATTGACCCTACGCTTCGTGAAACACATACTAAAACACAGAAATTGACAGACACAGAATGAACCAACAGCGTTTGCTTTAAACGTGCAACATGAACCTTCATAATGAAGAACACGATGACGAGAATGTAGTGAAAAACACTGGTACATCAAAACAGTAGCGTCAGTCTAATGAAAAACACTATTGCAATAAAACCCCGGCATCAATCTAATAAAAAACACTATTTCATCAATAAACTGAAAAATTTCACAACACAATATGCTTCAACGAGAATTCAAAACTCGAAGCCAACAATCATGTAAATTGAAAAAAATTAGCCAACTACGAAATCTTTTTGATTTTTAAGCATGCATTTAAACAAAAAGTGAAAAATCTTTCAGTTAGATGATAACATAACACTTGGCCTCAAGTTGATGGTCCGGTCATCAGAGCTGGTTTATACTGACTTTGCTTTTATGATATTTTGGCCTCCAAAAACTTCGATATCATCGCAACTGAAAGCAGTGTCATATTTAAGAAGCAACTACTAACCAACTAATAAAACTAATTGTTAAATCTAATCTACTCATCCTCATTCTCTGAAACATTGGGGATCTAATTCATAAAGAGGTAAAAAGGAGGTGCGATCTCACAATCCTATTGACTACGAAAATTAACAACAACTTGCATAACTCTGTGATTAAATAGCATTTGGATAGAGTTAAAAATTGTCATTTTTCTTATTTTTACATGACGTTGTCATGTCTTCAAACAACTCCATATGTTGATTGCTCACTGTCTTACATTCAAACGACGTGCAAACCAAAATATTCTCTTGATTAAATTAACCCTACGCTTCAAGTGGAAGAACGTTATACATTATAATTTTGTCAAGCACTTTTTTAAAAATGTATAGGCTACCTCTTGATCCTCCAATACCGATTCGAAAGCTTGCTCAATATGAATCAAAATACGATTTTTTGGACAAAATAAAGTATCACATGAAAAACAGTAATTTCTCATCGGCACAATCGTTGTGTCATTTTTTGATTTTCAAAACGGAAAATCATAAGGCAAACATGGACCGGTGGAACAAATGTGTTGTACCGAAACTTTTGAAACAAAAGCAAATCTACGATTTGCATCTGGACGTTGGATATTATCAGAGTGAAGAATTCACAACAGAATCAGGGGCACCTTGTCGCTATGATGTTTTGAAAAAGTAAATACCTTTTCACAACCCTTCTTTTTGACGAGCTTATACTGCATTTAGCGTTTTAATTTTTGTAATTATTCAATATTAGGCGGTACAGTCCTCCTGATTTGCAAGAGCCAAATGATATCATTGCAAATATACACTCGCAAAGTGAATATTCCCCTCCAATTCCGTACAATCCAACATTTCAACTAGGAGAAGAAGAGTTTCCCATTGCTACATTTGCTCAGAGAAATCCTCTCAGTTTTTATGGTATATTGCGATTGTAACCTCATGAAACATTTTGATGATATGAATGTAACTAAATGCTGGGCTCGTTTTTTTAGATCGTACAGAAACTGATATAGGAATAGATGGGACACTGAAAAAAACAGGCTGCAGGCTTCCTGAGTACTACGTTGGTGAACATGGAGTCATTTCTTCTCTAAATAGTGAATTCCACGAGTTAGCTAATCTAGACTACATGGTGGATTCTGTTGGTGGTGGGAAAGCCTGGTTAGCAAATCATCGCAGCTTTTTCTTCATGCTTCTATGCTTGAGCAAAGCAGTTGTGAAAAATACGTGTGCATTGTTGCAATTTAAAATTTAAGTTGTTGCTAAATTTCTTGAATTAAATTAGTGTCATATCATTTATTACGGCTTGTACTTGCAGTGTTGAAACTAAATTCTTTATCTTAAAAGTTTTTTACTATTATTTAGGTATTTCATTGCTGCTGCGGATCGAAACATATTGGAAAACTTCCTATATTCCCTGAAAAAAAAAAAAAAAAAAGGATTCAACTGCCAAAACCCACTGTGGTCGACGAAAAAGTTTTTTCGACCGGAATCATTTGAAGCCCTTGGAATACGTTATGCACTGTACATTCAAGAGCCAGGCGAAATAATTGTTTGTCTACCTCAGTGTTGTAAACAAACTCTGAATTTAGGACTATGTCTCTCCAGTAGGGTCAATTTTTTTACTGATGTTCCGGAAATGGACATTGCTGTTTTGAATCAACCAAAATGTCCTAAAAAGTAAGAAAAAAATCTAACAATCACTTATTCAACCTAAGCCTAAAATTTTTTTTTGCGCAGATGTCAAGATCATCAAAATCAAGCATTCTCAATCGACCCGATTAAATTTTACATTATGATGGCCACTGAATATAAGAAAAGTCGTTCAGAAAGGTATGCAGCCCAATCGATCATGACAGAAGAGAGCTCTGAAAACGAAAATCAAAAGTCTTCAGGGAAAAAATGAAAGGCTCTCAGAACTATTTATATTTTGATATAAAAACAGATATTAACGAAACAATTTTTCAACATCTTACAATTATCATGTGACAATTTTATCACAAAATTATGAAATGACAGTCTGAGTATAGCACAGAAAATAAAATAAGTCACACAGACATAATATTGAAAAAAAGAGGCTCTATTTAATTCGTCTTTAGCACATTGGCAATATTTTTTGTACCACCCTCCCAAAAAATCAGTAAAATCTAAAAATGTGTGCAAAGTTTCAAAGTTTCGGATGAAAATACAAAGTCTGAGCCGGCAGATCCTTGAAAATTCTATAATCACTGATTTACTTGGGGTGATTTTGTACGAGAAAAAATAAACTGATCTTATGTTATCGGTCATGGTTTAATTTTTGGACGCACTTTTAACCTTTCGTATGGCTTGACCAAGTCGCTCAGATGGCTCAGAAAGTTTTGTTATCATTGCCGTGATAATTAATTGCATTTACTTATTCGCGTAGAAGTGTTCGTAGAGGTCTTAAGACTTTCTGTTTTTAGTGAAGAGGAGAAAAAAACTTTAACTTTTACATTGAGTAAGCATGAAGTCGGTACAAGCATAATTATCATAAAATTTCAGCTAAACACAGTTTTATCGATTCTTTGATGCAGTTTTGAAATCATCCCAAGCTATTCCTTGTTGTTTTGGTTTTTAGGTTTTCCTTTCATACTTTTCACAATTTCAAATATGCCTTAGTAGTGCCTTAGAGTAGCAGTCGTTTGAACTTTGTTTGCTTATCCAATAGACATAATGGAATCACACAAACTCTGAGCCAGTGTAGATACAATAACTATGATTTCCTGGAAAGAAAACAAATTACTCAAAAACTACAGGCCCCTGACTGGATAATTTACATTAGGTCGATTGACCTATGATCCAATAGAAAGGCAGTTCAAAATTATAACCATTCACCCAACGTCCTTATACTATGATTTCAACCATTTGCTTGACAAAAAAAACTGCGTCAAAAATAATAAAGTACAAAAATAAAAAATTAGCAGATCACAAGCGATCAAAACTTCTATCGATACCTTCGGAAACACATTCTGTTGAGCGCAAGAAATTATGCCGAGAACCTTCAATGGACTAACGCAGAGTGCCTTCACTAGACTGATGCAAACTGTAGAGTTAGCATCAATCTGAAAGTTACACACCATAACACAAAGCTCGAGATACTGTTAGCTTTCCAGCCTAACTGCTTGTTCATACTATATGAAATCTTTTTGGTGAAAACTTTAAAATTCCAAATTCGCTCACATATACATCAAAATATCCTGAAAAAAATTCATCTGAAGCTATCTTTTGCACTTGCTTTATCAGCGTTCCTTTAAAGAAATAATTAAAACGCGAACAGTCGTGGATTTTTAATTGTTGGAGCATTCACTGTCAAATTTTTGAGCATTTTGTTCACAGCTGAGCCTGGATATGAAAAAATCTGGTACATTGTAGATTGGAAATAGGTATGGAGCGGTATAAAATTTTTTACCAATGCCTTCCAGCATGGTTGATACCTTGTTTCAAATTTTAGTTTAGTTGGGACTTAGTACGAAACTGGTGAACTTAAAAGTCCACGTCTGCGATTTGTTTTGTTCCATAAAAAAGATTTTAATCTTGGTTTTTCGAATTCTATGAATTGATTTAATGCAGTGTTTGCGACCTGCAATCAGCATGAACTCAAAGTTATTGTGTACAAAGCGTTCCTTTTGTATCGCCACAACTATTTGCTTGACAAAAACATAATACTTGCTAAATTAAAAGTGAAAAAAATGAGAATTTAGAGTTAACAAGTTGTCTTAACTAAGTCTAAGTAAGTCTATATAAGTGCCTGGATCCGTGAGTTTTTGCTCACTTCATTTCAAGATTCGGTTCCTTTAACTTCTGATGGTTTAATTTGTTTTTTTTACTGGAATTTTTATTTGTTTGACCTTTTTTTTATTCAATTGACCTGATACAATCTCTACGCCGTCAATTTTATTGTATAACTGCTATATTTTATCCAATAGGATCTTCTATTTAAGTTGTTTACTTCAGTTGTTTATTTATTTATTTTACTTTGATTGACTTAATGATAGTATAAGAAACATTGTACTTTTTCGAGTCAAAAAGTTTTTGTTGCATTAAAAATATAGCAGTTGGTCAGTAATCACCAAAACAGTTCATTTTCTATGTATTTCTATTCTTGCTCGCAGCTTAGCATTACCTTCAAAGAAAACAACAGTATCATTTGTGAATATACCACTAGAATCGTAATTTTTTTAATTTGACGTTTTTTAAAACATACTTATTTATTTCGAAACCATTTTCACGAAAAATAAAGTCAACTTTCTTAACTTTTTTTTATTTCATCACTGCCTCACTTGTTGTAACTACCTTAAGTTTATGCTGTTCTGGTGAAAATAATGAATTAATGTATAAAACGGAAATGTGAGCATTATTTTGAAAAAAATTTCTCGTGTATTTTCTAAGCTAAACGAAAGTTTTTTTTGATAGCCCCTTGAATTTAATGAAAAACACAGTAATATATTGCATTGTTCATTGGGTGTTTGGCTTTCAACTAGAACATTCAGGCGAATCAAAAATTCGGAAAATTGTCATGAAATCAAACAGTAGGGATAGGGTTATGTTGTTTGCAATATTGTATTGTTCATTGAATGAATATGGCTTTCAACTATAACATTCAGGCAAATCTAAAATTCGGAACTTTGTTATAAGAAAACAGTAGAAATAGAAATAATAATTTGTAATAATGTTCATATTTTGCATGTTGCAATTTACATTGGATGATCGGCAATCTGCATTAAAACGTTTGTTTAACTCTATTTTTAAAAGTAGAAAAAGTGAGTTACAAAAAGAATTATCAAAAATTGCAAATATCAGAAACATGAATTCATTTGTACGAAAAATACCTAATAAAAACGATATAAACTAACATTCAAAAGATCAATCCATCCTAAACAAAACGTTTTTCAACATTTTGGAATGATTAAAAGTGCGATGCCGCCTGTATGGCAATATTTTCAGCAATAACAACGGAATAATAACGTTTTGATCAATATAAATCTTGAACTTTCTTTTTTAAAATGTGACGAAACTCCATCTGCAATCATAAAGCTACAACATAACACTGAAATTGTTATGTTGAAATGCTGATATTATGGCATTTTGTGAATAGCAAGTGGTTCGTTTCTAAATTTTTGATGTTTTTTTGGGGTTGGATTTTGGATCTTTTGGGTTTATGCTAGGAGACTGTGACAGAATCTTTTGCCCTCCTTCCTTCCAGTCAAATTTTTATTTCATACATACAGACTTTTCTTTCTTCCGCAAGGCCACACAGGCTGAGAATTTCATTTTCTACACCACTAGATCTTTCGTATTTATTGATACAGACCACAGACAGGCTACACGTAACTTAATCGACGCACGTTCAGTGAGCATGTAACAAAGTGAACGTATGTGCCGTAGAGTCACGTCGTTCCATGGAAAAATAGTTTTTTCAGTACTTTATCCAGCATCGATTCTTATTTTGGTCATGGCTTTGGTAATTTATTTCTATATACAATTTTTTGGAAGAGCTATGAACGAACAAAGATTTGTCTAATTTTGAAAAAAATTCATCATCTTTTTTTACAAAATTAGTTCGCTATTGTCAAACCAATAATCTTTTGTCGCTGTTAAAAATAAAATCAAAATAAAAAATCAAGCCGCCGTAGTAAAGTTTTTGTCGACGAATAAGTCTGCCAGCCCTGTCGATATGAATGTCACCTGTTACATGCCATTTGATACCAATCATGAATCATGCAGCATATTTGGGCGCTAAAATTGCAGTTTTGCACGAAATACTTTGTGAATGTGTTTTTGTCTGTGCGTGAGTGCGTATATTGTGTAGTCCATTAAATTTTTCAAAAATTAGAATTATAACTTTGAAAAAACGATGGACAATATTGAGCCAAAAAGTTCTTCGGGATCACACAATTCCAATATTACTCCTGATGTCACGAGTATGTCAACACTAGAGCTGCTTCAAAATCCAGGAGCATTGTGTGCTGGAATTGAACTATTAAATAATTGGTGTTCCGATGGAGTGAGCGGTGAAGAATTGGGCAACATTCTCGGGATTACTGATTCTAACGAAGGCTTGTCCAATGAGAACGTAATACGCTAGTTATGCCAGCACAAAGTTTGAATACAAACCTGGAAATGTTAAAATTTAGGAGCTGTACTATTTTTTTCTGTCTTATAAATCTTAGGATACAGCACCTGGGAGAGCAATGCTCCGGGAGCTCATGAAACGTTGTGAAGGTTTGAAAACTGGGGCAGACAGCGGTCGTAATTTCGATTGTGAGTGCACATTTGAAGACACTATTAATAAATCCAGCTGTTTAACTGTTGGTGTATTTTTTATTGTAATTCAAGTCGACAGTATGGATTTCGAACAACCTGTTGGTTCTAGAGGGCTTTTGTCGGCTTTGATGCCTGAAATGAAACAACTACAGGAAGACTTTCAAAAACACAGCAAGTTAGTAGCTTCTGTTATTCTGTTATTATGGATTGCAGTGTTTGGGAAAATGTTTGGGCCGCAATGGGAACAGGGTTGTAAGTCTGCGAAACGGATCCCGAAAAAAAGCCAAAGGAGACGTTTGCTTTGCACAACCTCATGTTAAGGTGAGCCCGTAAAGACGAATCAGAATTTTTCCTAGCCAATTTTTCAACACAGGCGTCAAAGGCCTCCCCGGCTCCCACCTGCACTCCTGTCTCTGGTCCAAAAGATTTCTATATCCCTACACCTTCCATCGCCAGTCAAGATCCTGCTGTTGGGTGGAGCTCCTATTCATCAGAAGGATTCTTATCATCTCGTAAATCTTGCTAGAAATAAAATCACAGTAGACTTATATATTGCCAACACGGAATCTCCTGGCTTTGAGACTGTTTTGGTGGCCTCTCGAACATTTTCTCAAATATTGCTATCCTTCGGTTGTATCTGATGAATTAGTTATAAAACCTTAGGTATTCTTTGGTTTCTTATCCTATGGCAACGTTTTTTGGCGCATCAGGTTGATAAAACAAATGGATCTGCAGCAGCTGAAAAATGTATACGAGAGTGTAGAAGACGATGTGATAAAAGTCTTTGAAGGATCGGCCGAATCGACAAGAGTAGATGTAAAAACAGATGCTAAATGCTAGCAGCTAGCAATTCATTTATTAAGCATATAATATTGAAGATGAATTATGCACCAATCCATCGTAATTTCTTTTATTTCAGTTATACCTCCAAGGGCCTTCTCAATGGAAAAAAGTGAAGTCTAAAAGCTGTTCTATTCCTTTTGACTGCTTGCAAACTACCTCGGTACTCGAGTGGCTCAATATTAACTTTTTTGAAACCAAGAAAGAGCGTATTAAGGTATTCAAATTATGTTTTCTTTAAATTCAATTTCTTATCTGAACATAACTAAACTTCAATGCCACTGAGACCCTGTTCATATTTTTATTTTTAGTACGAGGATTTCATGCAATTTATTTTATTGCCAGAAACACTTATTCGCATTTTTGCGAAAGTTTGTGATATCAGCTTTGAGGCAGCTGAAAATGAGATGGAAAATGGTTTCATTTAAGGAACCATCACATCAATTTAAGTGTTTGTAAGTAGTGTACTGTCCGTTCATTAGTGAATCCTTTCAAATACTTTGCATCTTAATCTTCAAGTTATTATGATCACGTTTATTACTTATCCTATACTTCATTTGTTCAAATTTTTTTCAATCTACTATTTTATTCAGTTACGCAGTTTGCTTTTCAATCGATTTCGTTATTAATTTTGTTCAATAAAGCTTTGTCGGGTTTCTGATTGCAATTCTGCTTTACATTTCTCAACAACAATAAATTGGCAATAAAAATATTGTATATAGTAAGCAAATTAATAAAAATGGTTACTAGCTTATTACTCATTTAACATTGAATATATCTATATGGTATAAATATTTTTAATTTGTAATGCTTTTGCTAACAAATGAACCTAGATAATGAACAAATCCCGCACATCGCTTCTTATGTGTGGACTTTTGGGCCGGTATGATTTTATCAAAATAACTTCGACTTGTAAAGCTGAAACAATCATTGACTTCAATGATATGTTGACTTTCATTTATGATCGAATTAAAAAAAAGGAAAAACTGTAGGTTCACATACATTCATTGACTAAACATAAAATAGCTTTTACTAGAAAAATTACTTACAGAATTGTTGCATTTAAAACAATTATTAGGTGAACCTGGTACATATATTGTAATGACTGAGTGACATCAGCATGGTTGCGCTCATACCGTTGTTCTAACTTCGAAGCACTCATTTTTTCACGAACTCAGATGGTTGCCTTTTTATCATTGTTGACTCACATTATTTCCATTTTCATCATTTCACCCATTATTATTGTATTTGTTATCATTGCATGCATCATTCTCTTCGCTATTTTAATGACTCACGAATACCCTAACCACCGTCCAAAAAGCGAAAGTGTTTATAAAAAAATTTGAAGGTGGTTTTGGACCATCCCAGTCGGGAAATGATGGTTTTGCTTTAAAGAAATTGTGTAAAATATAGAGTTCGTAAACCAGTAAAATGATGTTTTATATTTAAGTCAGAAAACCATTTCAGTTTTTCCCTATTCTTTCAAGTTCAAAAAATTCATATGTAGGTCCCCTGTAAAGTGGATACCGAATGTTTGGCAGAAGAATGATGAAGGAAGGAAGGATTAGTGAAACATAAAACATGAACCCTTGCAAAAATTCTCTATGAATTGGGTAATTCCTAACTAATATACTAACTACATACCCTCCCCAGTTTTGTGAGCAAGTACCCGTTGATGTGGGGGTTAGCTTAGGTGACCCATTGAGACCGATGCTCTTCTTGGAGATGTCAGATGAGATTCATGGGAATTAAATGTGGCACACTTCAAACTCCAGCGTCCATCCTGTCATATGACTAGAGCAGTGAAATTCATATAAGCTGGAATAAATTTCGGCTTGTTTCCAAGACCGACAAATAAATAAGAAACTTTGGCACTGGGCGTGCTGCGTGCAGAATTTAAGTAGTCCACAGTTTTCATGAAGATATCTACAACTCGTTTGAAAGTCAAGCTTACGAGTAACCGGAAACATCTATGAATTCTGACGTAAATTATTAGATTCCTTCTCCAATTTTCAATAGATTCAGAATTCAGACATATCTGTGACAAAGACAGTTGTCAGATTGGATACACATTCGTCACAAATAAAACGGTTAGTAAATATCGTAGCCGTATAGTTGTAGTAGGTTTTGTGGAATTAGTTTTTTTGTTTGGAGGCAAGATTTCTGTACATTTCTCTCATAGGGTGTGGTCGACTTCGCTTACAGCCTGGCTATTAATCATAATGAATGTCTTGAGAAAATATCAAGCATAGACTCCCCGCCTTTTGTCATAACGGACCTTAATCGATGTATTTAGCCTCGTGACTTTAACCTGCCTGGTAGATGTTAACCCAAGGACGATGAATATAAAATTCTCACCAAGGGTGAATGTGAAGGGCAATGTCCAAGAATCTTACTATCACTAATACTACCACGAGTCCAAAACTGGAGAAACTACTCATCAATCGCATGTTTCATGGTGGCAACTTTGTTACCAACTTTTGCATCATGCCCATTTGTGTGGTTATAGCCAGATATTAAAGGAGGAAATTCAACATGAAAAATGTGAAAGGTGCCAAACCATGGTGCTGAGTGAGTATTTAGTATACATGTACCTTTGGTAGTTACTACATAAGAAATGCTTATGCAACTTAGGTTTTTAATTCTAAGCAGAATTTTATCTATTCAATAGATACACATGATTGGTATTGGTTGGAGGATCCAGCGTATACTAACGTATACTTAGGATACTTTAACCCTTTACCGTGGCCAGTTTTGAAACGCAAACTGGTAAATTTTTGGGCGATAATCATCTCAAAATAATTTCAATTCTGGGGGTCTTGAAGCCCCGAATGATCTCTCAATTGGTGTGTTCAAACAGCCTCATCTTTATTTTAACATGGGCGAAATACATAGTCAGAATTTCATTTAAAGAATCTGCCATTTGACCTCGCAGAATTTTTTACAGCATATTTTAACTTTTTAGGAACAAAAAAACACAAAAGACCAAAAAAATCCAAATTCTATTTTGTGAAATTCTAAAAGGTTAACTGGCATAAAAACCAGCAAAAAAATTGACTCTGGTTTCGCTCTATTGAAATAACATTGTCAATGTAATTCAAAGGTGGCATCATATGACGCCAAACTAAGGGAGAGCCTTTTCAGTCCATGGAATCATTTGATGCCCAACCAAGGCAAAGCGTTTTAGAAGCATGGCATTAGGCCATCAAATGATGCCAAAACTAAGCCGGAGCCTTTCTACTCCATGGCGTCATATGATGCCAAACCGTGGTAAAGGGTTAACAAAAATCTAGAGAATGACTCCTCCGCCCATGTTTGGAAATCATTGTAGCTTTGGCAGCTTCTTATGTCAGCTTCTGGCTCAGGTACAAGAGTAAGAGTCCTAGCAGAACCAGCATCACTGAAATGATACATGCAGCATCTGGATACATGTGTTTCATTTTGGCTTGTAAGAATTTAAATAGTAAGTAAATGTTATTTTAATGGAGATCAATTCAATTTTTTCACTGATTTCCAGTGTTTTGCATGCATACGATACTGCTCCAGGACTAACAGCCCGTACACAATACTTTTTATTTATTGCTCTTGTGGCACGCTGGCAATATCTGATGTGGGGAAGACTGTATGTATGAAAATGAAAAACATAAGATTATAGACAAGGAGTATTGGATGATTCATGTATGTAAGTATGTATTCTTATGTTTTACACAGTGCGACACTCTATAACTACACTACTATATTCTTCTAAGTAAGTGATTTAGTTAAGCGGGCACTTACTAGTTATTTTCATCGAATAAAGAGTGAACACACAGTTTAAAGAAGCTAACAAGTACGTATTTCATCAAATGAAAAGTTCAGCAGTGAATTCACAGGGATTATAATTGCTAAAAACGTGATAGTAAAACATTCAAATAGTTTATCTTTTTCATCTTAAATCAAACTCAAAAACTTTAGAGCAAGTCAACAGGGATATATCAATGTCAATATCAGGAATCAACGCTACTACAAATAAAAAAGTACATTATAAAATGAATCGACACGAACATAAATTAAACAGGTTTCATAACAATTTAGCTACATACTTCACAGAGTCAATGGCATAATTGGAAAACTCTCCATTCAACAAACCTGAGTCTTCAAACTGGTCCATTAACTGTTCAGCAATGAAAATGAGGTCATCCGGAGAAAATACTTTTGCGAACCGTCTAGCCTGCGCATCATAATCCTGTATCACCGAATTGACTGGCAAACTTTGATGTATTCGATTATATAGGGCAGTAGAATGGGTAGAAGCTGCAGCTAAAAGTTGACACAATAGCAAATCTTTTTGTAAAATACCCAAGGGTGATGGAGGTCGCGGCAGTTGGATTTCCTCTTCACTGGTGTCTGAGTCGAAATCTTCGATTCGTACCGGTTCAGACGACGTTTGAGGTGCCATATTCTCCTCATTTTCATCACTTGTGTTTCTAATGCTGGAAGATTTAGAGGATGAATCTACCGGAACCAATGGATCACAAGCGTGGCCTGTAATGTGTGCTGCATGCAGCCGTATAGTTGGGAGTCGGATTCCAGAATCTAGCTCTTGTTCTTGTAAAACTTTTTGGCTGTTAAGAATTACAGGCTCCGCTTTTATTTTATCCGGGCTAGGTACAGTACAATCTTTTGCTCGCAAAGTACAGTCCGGTACTGAAACAACGTTTATTGGCGAAGCTGGAGGAACAATTGGTGGACCAGAGGCCGTCGGTACGGTTGGAGTGCTTTCACCCTGAGATGCGTTTCCTTTCACGCCTTTGTTTATGAATTTACGTTTCCTTTGCATTGGGTTGAACTTTCTTATGGAAATACCTTTCTTCTTACACCATTCATCAATACGGGAAAGTTGTTGCTCTGTTCGGAACCCTGCATCATAGAGGACTTGTTGAAGGAGGGCAAAACATTCTGTTCCGACCATGGAACTTCTGTGTCGTGCTTTGGATCCCTTCTCAATGCCAAACTTACAGTTCCAGCAAAACTGTTTCATGAATTTAACTCGCGATGTAGGCCGCATGTCATGAAACCAGCGGAATTTTTTCCATGTTTTTGATACAGCCAGGATGATATAGCACA
>Ga0066648_10001461_pt1 | contig 12903 bp, 8 predicted proteins | sample CryGeyCG12114_NA_FD_59537 | JGI IMG/M metagenome (GOLD analysis project Ga0066648, IMG submission 59537) | Groundwater microbial communities from aquifer - Crystal Geyser CG19_WC_8/21/14_NA | ecosystem: Environmental > Aquatic > Deep subsurface > Groundwater | place: USA: Utah: Grand County... | reverse complement strand
AAGTTGACTCCAAAGACGCAAAAGAAGTCGAAGAATATGCCAAGGTCTTCTGGAAGCGTAACAAGGAGATCAGTGATTACGAGAAACACGTCAACCATATCGTCAAAGGTGAAGATCTCATCGCAACCAACATCAAAAATCAGAAATTGATAAGAAGGAAGATGGAGATGTACCGTGTGCCGCTGCAGCAGATGAAGATCAACTATACTGTCTCAACCACCAACAAGAAAGTCTATACGGAAGAGGAAGACCGATTTCTACTGGTCATGCTCGACAAACACGGCGTAGATGGAGACGGTCTCTATGAGATACTCAGAGACGAGATCCGAGAGTCGCCGCTCTTCCGTTTCGACTGGTTCTTCCTGTCTAGGACACCACTAGAGCTCAGTAGAAGATGCGCAACCCTCATCCAGACCGTAGTCAGAGAATTCAGTGAAGACAAGGAGAGCAAGGCTAACGGTACGGCGAAGAAGGGGAGAGATAGGGATGAAGAGGATGAGGATGAGGAGGATGCGGAGAACGTGCCGCCTCCGAAGAAGAAGGCGAAGAACGGCGTGGCAGTAAGTTGACCCCTCTATGTCTACATGGCCTACTAACACGACCGCAGAACAAAGCAGTTTCGAGCGTCAAGGGTGCAAAGGGCAGCAAAGCTGCATCTTCAGCCGGGTCACGCGCATCGAGTGTGGCGCCTACCACAAACGGCAAGTCAAAGAGCAAGAAGAAGTGAGGCCATGGCCGTATGAATCAAGGTAGCTATGTCTGGTTGGTTGGTAGGTAGGTAGATTACGGCTATGTAGAACATGGTGCGTGGCGTTGGGGGACATTTCACTTCAAGAAGCAATGCATCGAGGTATGAATGGAGTATGGGAGTACTCATAGTCGCTGTCGGTGGCACAAGGCTCAGCCGTGCGAGCTACTACGTCGAGCGCTGACAGAAAGTCATCCAGCATCAGCTGCAAGCATGTTATGTTGTATAGTACGGAGCTATAGACTCTCCGAGCGCTATTGTTTTGAGCCCACTTAGCTAATGTCACCGCTGATTTGCATGCCTGTACGTCCAGGCCCGTGGGCGTGGTCAATTGATGGCCCCACGCGATCATAATCAGCTGGCTCGAGAAGCGTATCTGACAGGCTCGAGACCAGTTTCTGCCTCGCCTTCGAGATCCACTCCACATCCACATCCACACCCGCTCCAAAGAGACCCACCGCCTCGCGAATCTCGAACGTCCTGAATCCATACATAGCCCGTAAACTCCTCCGCGACCCAAGGGGTACGAAGATCTGCGTGCTTGACTCAAAGCCTAATACACCAAGTTGCCTGACTTTCGGCGCAGATGCGGGTTCCTGCACCGCTACATACGATGTCCTTCATGAGTCGGTGCTTTTGCCGGGTGGACGATGGATGTGCGGCACCGTAGCAGGGATGTCAGTGCGCTCTGTGCTCTGGGTGCTTCCAGCTGGATGTCTGGGGGCGCTCGTGCATGGCGGCAGTCGGTGCGGAGGACGATGTAGGTGTCTGACTTCGCTTCGTTGAGGGTATCAGGTGTTTCTATGGTTTGGCGCATATGGGGTCTAATTTTGAGGGAATGGGTGAGATCCTCGTTGTCGGTCCTCATTGGGAGGAGCTAGCTATTCTCGTTGTGCCATGTTTCGTATCTGCCTGTTTACGAGGCTAGACGGCCGAGGCCCTAGACGGTGATAGGGTTGTCGCTTGAACCTAGAGGTCCTGCGTTGCGTATGGACGAGGGCACGGGTCTCCGCCTTTCTCACCTCTATTCCCGCGAGTCCTTCTAGGATGCCGTTCGAGCTTGTTCCCTGGCTCTCCTCTCTTTGATGAAGCTCTGCACGCCCTCGACCCTCGTCACGAAGAATAGTCGTCGCTTTTCATCGCTCCAAATGAGGACGCCTGTCTCGTCCGCGTAACGACTAACATCTTGGTACTCGTGATTGGTGCCAAAATCCTTCAGCAGATACCCGGCGTTACTTGTGATACGATCGCGTTCCATTTGCCACAAACTAATCTGATCCATGATCGTGTCGGGGACGACTTTCAAGTGCAGCGTTGCATTAGTGGCGCCCTCTGCATTGGGTCCAGCCGAGGATGCGTTGATTGCTACCTGCCGGGCTTGGTTTCTGGCTAGTTCGGCCGCGGCGTACCGCTTCATTTGAGGGTGCGCGTGGGTGCTGAGGTACGAAATTATTTGTTCGGCGGTGATTCCTACTTGGATTGCGCGTTGGACGGATTGTTTCGTCATTTTTCCGGTCACCATGTTTGGGTGGCGGGAGCGGAGAGCGATGAAGAGCGAGAGGAGCGCGATTTGTAGGGGAGAGGACGTGTATGCATAGAGGCGGAAATTTGTTTCGATGATGATGAAGCCGCTGCCAGGTGCCTGGTGAGGAGATGTGTTGTGTTCGGCCGACAGCTCGGAGTCAGGCTGCAGGGAGGATCCGAGGGTCTGCGAAGCCGTGGTTATGGCTGATGTGGATGAGGAGGTGAGGGTGGTTGCCAGACGCGTTGGGTAGAAGAAAGCTGCATCTGGATGTGGTTGGTAGATTATGCCGAGGCCAAGAAGATCTTGCAGCATTTGCTTTTCTTTTTGGGTCAGGGTGGAGATGCTATATGCTAGACCTAGTTCGAGGGAAGCGACGAAGAAGATGAAGGACAGGACTTCGATTTTCTCCATGTCAAAAGCGTCACAATTGTCAACATAGAGGAACAGAAGCGCCCAAATCTGAGTGCTGACATCCTTGAGGACAAATGCGAAGCCGTCTTTCGTGATCGTTGGTATTTGACCTCTCGACACCGTGCCCTGAACTGTGACAAGTGAGCCCGCTTTGAGTAGTTCAATCACGGATGATGATGGAGGTGCTAGCTCTTCTCCAGGCTGTTGAAGTTCTGCCAGGTTCGACGAACCAACCATGTAGCCGAGTATACCTTCCCACTGCTGGCGGGCGTAGTCATCGAGATCATCGATCGAAACAGCTTGTGAAGCTGGGGGGTGGAAGACCTGACCGAAGGTATAACCAGTGCCTCCTCCACCCAACACTTGTCGCAAAGACTTTGAGAACTCAGGTACCAAAGACAACGCTTTGCCTGATTTCAGTGTCGTTTCGCGCATGATGTGATATCGGCGGAGTTGATCTAGAGCCATCTGCCGATCTTTGGCGCGACTGGCCTTGACCATCAACTCAAATTCAGCCAGTGGAGTTGGTCGTGGACAGTAGAGCATGGACATGACGAAGTGCTTCGAGAGACCAGACAGCAGTTTTCTGAAGATAGCAAGTGCGCTGGGAGGGCTTTTGTATAGCTTCTGCAACTCGACCCCCTGCAGGCTCTCCAGGTAGTCCCACGATTGCAAAGAGTCAGTCATGATGGAGGAATTATTGGTACAGTATTAGTAGTGTTCTATTATGATTCTATGTTGATACAGGTGGCGCTGCAAGGGCGCCAGATGGATGAGACCGTATGCGAAAGGAAATGATGGTAAATGAAGTTGTGTGACGAGTGCTCTGCTGCTGTATCAGTGTTCAGCACTGTCTAGGCTGCAATGAGGTTTGTCTGAACGCCAAGATTTAGTCAGCAACGCCGGGGCTTGGGCTTTGACTACCCTCCAGAAAGCCGAGGTGTCGCAGGCAAGCACGGATTTTAGGCAGGTTATGCGACGTTCTAAGCTTGCCTCCCTCAAAGGCCATCCCCTTCCTTTGTTCGCCTAACACCCCTAAGGAGTGTATATCTCATGTTGTGATTGCATGCCCATCCTGGCGACCATCTTTCGGCCAGTCGGAGTTTGATGACGATAAAGGAAAAGAGTAAGCGACACTTGTGCGCTGCTTAAGCACATTAGCAAATGTGATCTTATTTGGCGCAATCACTACACAATACGCAATCAAAGCCGAATTGTGTTGTTACATCCCTGTGCCAGCTGCAACGGTAGCAGTCTCCATTACTATGCATAGCATCATTCCCGTTGCCCCAGTTGCGTCACGTAGTCCCCTTTCCTAAATATTGAGATATAGACGTAAGCACACAGGTACTCCTAGCCGTCAACGTATTGATCGTGCTTTGCCGGACAGGGATAAGAACCAGTGTCGAAGGGAACCAAGAAAGTCTACGAAGCCTTGATCGTGCTTCCTTCAAGTGTAGTGTCGCTTTCAACGTTCAGAACATCCAGTTCTAGCGAACAACCCCAGCATCACTGGAACCTGCTGCACTTGGCCAAACCCAATCTAGTCCAATCCGACGCCTGTACACCAGTCTAATGCTGAAGAAACCGGTATCCATAAGCGTCACAGGAGAACTTTAATACCGTTGAACATATACGGTCCGGTGCTTCGAGATAATATACCAAGCATCTGCATGAGTAGGTCAGCATCTTCGAATAAATATCTCGCCAAAGGGCTGAGGCTTGAACTTACGTAGAACACCTGGTAGCCATCCCAGGATTGACAACAGGATGTTGATCCAGAAGTCTGCAGCGAGTCCCCGTTTGAAAAAGACCGAAAGTGGTGGGAGAAAGAGTGCGAGGAAATAGAGGGCGACGTCCGACTGGTGCGCACGGTCAGCAACTGTCCAGTAGAGCTGGTCTTAAATAGGGTCGATGTCGCGCCAAGACACACGGTGACGGGGTTGGAACAGCCAGCATATGCAAAGACGGGCATTTGTGTCCCGCTGGCTGGGACGCGCCATTTCAGACTCAGCGCGCAGATCTGAGGTCATGACCAAATGGGTTTACATATTGTCTTGAGGGCAGTGCTGCATGGAGGTTTGTCGCATATCCTTCGCTGGCTGTTACCTTTGTTGCTGCTGCTGGCGCATAACCACAACCACCGTGGTGTGAGGCATTCGTCTAACCACTAACAGGTCTTTAAGACAGAGTAGACTTACTGTTGAGCTAACTTCGTGAGAAGTGCCTTTCGATTGTAGACTTGATGTGTGCTTCAGCGTAGTGGCATCAGCAATATCACCAAGAGGCATCTGATGAGATTGGTGCTCCTGGAGCTGTTCTGCCTATATTTCTGGAAAGGGCTGTACTGGTAGTGTGTTCAAACGTTTGCGCAAGGTCTGTCCTGGGTCTCGCGGCGTGCAAGCAGATGGACGGGATATCACGGTGGACTGTGGCCGGTATACAAACGAACAATGAGTACCTAGGAGAATTTCTAGGATACTAGGATATCCCAGCTAGGGAGGATTGCGATGTTATGTTCGCAGGGAATACAGAGTTCCAGACAAAATACTTGTTGTTGGACATCATCACTGGACAAACCGGCACAGTCCGTATGGAGACCTGCGATCTAGTGACAGCTTCGAAGAAGCAGAGCCTCAGGACAAAATCTGTCTTGAGAAGAGGTGGGTGCTTCCTGATCCCCTGGTTCGTTAAAGGCTTGTGCTTATTGAAGTCTGTTGAACCTGTTTTCGATTTTAGGTGACAAAATGAGGAAACAGTGGGGACGAGTTCAGCGCTGACGTATGCCACTCCTTGGTGCATTTCCCCGGGCTTGGGCTGACTTCCGCCCTTGCCGGAACCTGTATTTCGTATTTCGTTGCACGTGGTAGGCCAGATCGATGCAGATTTACGTAAGCTGCCATATGCCTTGAAACGCGACCACCTCTGTTGCACGGTGGTCGGCGATCAATCAGTGTCTCATGATAGCTACGGTGGCAGACGTCGTGTCTAATAGATCACTCGCGCAGATTTTATCAGAAATATCGCTATATTTGCCAGATCTGAGTGCCTCTCTTCTCCGCGAAACGTCCAGGCAATTGGGCCTCGCTGAGATAGCTGGTGTCTTGCAGAATTGCGTACAGCATTGTGGTCCAATGTGGTATTCAGCACTGCAGTGGTCGTCTTCGTGGAACCTGCTGTCTCAGGGGATATATGATTTTGTACAGGTTTGGTCGACAATATTCTTGACGCGCGAGACATGCCGCGTCAGGTATCGCCGCACAGTCTCAGGTGAGCTCGGTCGCCTTTGCTTGCACAAATATATTGCTATACGAACAGCTGTAGAGCTTAGCTTCGTCCTTCGAATCCCTGCTCCAGCACGTCTACCAACTCATTCAATCTCTCAACGCTCAAATCAACTCTTGGCTTTTTGTCTTTATCCAGCAAATGTCTGTTGTCCTCGTTAGCCAACAACACCGTAGCCGCTCCCGCTCTAGCACCAGCCTCAATGTCATCCACACTATCGCCCACCATGATCACACCCTCACAACCCTTCATTCTTTCCTCGTCAGACCCTTCTTCAAGTTTAATTGTGCCCTCAACCACATCTGCAGCTGCTGCAGTACTCCCCATTTGATTCCAAACCTGTACGCAAGCCCAAATGCCCTCTGGAGATGGTTTAGCCTTGATACCCTCTGTCTCTCTCGTGATGAGCGGGCTGAAATGTGCCCGCCCTTCCTCGCTCACGAACTTCTCAAGCAGATGTTTCACCGGCATCTCGAAATTTCGCGTACATAGCGCCAGACGTACATCCCACTTGGCTAGTCTTGTAATCAGCTCGTTCAAGCCTGGTTGGGGTTGCTGGTGACTCATTGCCTCGCGCTCAATCCTCTTGATGGCATCTTGAGCACGGGAGCGCGGTGAAGAGAAGTTCTGGTCGTTGCGAGCGGAGAGACTGTTGATGTGCTCTAGTATGTCGATAGACTTTGGAATTCCGAGTGCCGAGCGCATTTCTTTAAACATGTAGTTTTGTGGTAGGCATAGTGTGCCGTCTACGTCGAAGACGACGCCTTTAAGCTTGGGTGCATTGTTGGCATTGGGTATTGATGGGTCGAGTGGTGCGAAGCGACGAGGACGAGGCGGCGTATATGTGGTGGTAGCCATGGTTCGAGAGATGAGACCTAGTGGGTAGCCCCTGTTAGATTGAGAAAGGATATATGCGCGGGGCTGTGACGCGATGGACATCGGAAGTATTTATTAGAGGCACAGGTACAGAAGTCAGTTGAAAGTATGAAGCCAAGCTGCCGCTCCCCAATTCCTAAGGAGGAGTGCAATCAGTGGATACTAGATAACGTTGAGTTGATTTTCTAGCAAGCAATGGGACGATTTATATCTCGACTGTGACGGACCGAAGCTTCTATCTGGGTCTTGAGCGCGGCACAAGGGTCGCCATGGATTAACTAAGATACCTAGGGCGTGAAGACGAGTGTTTGTACTCGGTCTGATTAAATTTCGATCGAGGACCGCCATCGTTCATACACATCCACTCGTTATCCACCCACTGCTTGTTATCATCATTATCATCGAACCATCAGAACGCCTGCTACCATGCTACCATACATCAATGCCGTGGGTATCATCTTGCTAGTAATACAGCAATACATGAAAACACAATGCCATCCCTTCTCCGTCAACATTACTGTAGGTTGACATGCTATGCCATCTGTGCTCGAGCTCTTGCTGCTTTCCTTCTCGCCTTTTCTTGTTGCTTCAGGCGAGCCTCTTCTTCGAGTGCTTCTCCGTACTCGCGCTCCTCCCGCTCAGCTTCATCTTCAATGGGGTTAGTGAAGAATTCATGCTCGAGGGCTTGCCTAGCGCTGAGCCGCTTGTTGGGATCCAGCTCGAGCAAGCCACTGAGCAGGTCAACGGCTTGGATTTCGCCAGGATGTAATTGATCGGATTCCTTCTCACGACAGCTTGCCCACAGGACGATCTTCTCGAGCGTGAAACCCTTCTCCCCGATGGTCTCGATGTTGGTCTCAAAGACACTTCCATGCATGGCGGCGACACCCTGCATCTTCTTCTTGCCAAAGATGGATGCTATCTCGATCATGGCATCAATGTCATCGGCACTGTTGAAGAAGGGAAATCTCCGGCCGAGCAGGGTCAACAAGATGACACCTGCGGACCAGATATCGATCTTGGTTGTTTGAGCGGTGCACTTGAGCAATACCTCTGGGGCTCTGAAGCCTCTGGTACCAGCACGATTTGCCCGACGACTTGGCCTGTTGTCTTGCTTTGGGTATGCGGACGACAAGGGGTCCGGCTGTGCTTGCAGATTCTGAACCGCGTAGGAGTTGAGGAAGCGATCTCTTCTCCTCTCCTTGTGCTCTTGGCAGAAACATGGTTGCCAGTCGGTGCCCTGCCTCTCTGCCAAGCCAAAATCGACCAGCACACCATGTTTCTTGGTATGATCGTAGAGGAAGTTGGTAGGTTTGATGTCTCGATGCAGTATGCCTGCCTTGTGCACGTAAGCCAGTCCACTAAACAAGCTCAGGAAGTAGTGTCGCAGATCATTGGTCAGGAATTCGCGGTAGTACAGGCGGAAGTCGAGATGTCGGAAGTAGGGTAGGACGGCGACGACCTGGTCCAGGTGCCGGAAGGCTGTAAGGAGAGGGCATATGTGGGGAGAGTCGCGTAGCTCGTGTAGCAGCTCGAGCTCGTTGAGAATACGGCTGGGTGACGAGGTGACATAGATCTTTTTCAGCGCGACGATCCTGGAGTGCCTGCCGTTTGCGCACTTCTGCGGCCTCTCCATCAGCTCGTCCTCGGATTCTGGATATTGGTTCTCGCTATCTTCGTCGTATGGGATGTCGAGGCGTTCGGCTTTGTAGACGGTGGAAAAGGTGCCTGCAAGGGATTAGAAAGCGGGCGTGTTTCAGGGCGGACAAGCATACCTTCGCCGATGCGGTTGATCAGTCGATACTTTTGTGAGATGCCTTTGAAGTTCTCCTCCAGCTTCTTCATGTCCTCGGCGACGGTGTCATCCACCTCGTCCTCGCTTGGCTCGTCGTCATCCTCGTCTGAGTAGGGCAGATTGGGGTCGTGCTCTGTCATGATCTGGGATTCGGGTACATGCAGATGCTGTGTTGCTGCAGAAGGATCCTCGTGGATGGCGATGTTGTCCTGGCCCATAGCGTGTCTATCGCGCTTCCCCAACTTCGAGCGAGGGGCAGCAGCAGGAGCACCTGGTGCTGTTGCTGTCGGAATGGCCAAATCGCGTTGTTCTTCCGATGGTGATGGCCCGTGTTGACGCTGTTGCCGTTGCTGTTGCTGGTGTTGCGGGTCGTCGGTCTCCGTCTCCTCTTCTCCGTCGGGCTTCTTCCTCTTTAGCAAGCGACGACCAACATCGCAAAGGGCATCTCTAACGAGACGTGGTTTGCCATCTCTCGTGGTCCCTGGTAGACGGGCCAGAAGGTGGGCATCCCCACCACGGCGAGTGACCATACCAGATTGAGCCGAAATAAACAGATCTGACCAATCGGAGTGCACTATCTTCGGCTTAATCTTCACTTTCCAAACACACGTAGATGAAGATGCATCGAGTAGTGCGATCAGCTGGGATCAGTGAGGGACGGCGTTGTTGCATCGACTGTTGACATCGTTGATTGAATTTGATCTTTTCCAACAGAGTTGATCTCTTGGTGTTGGTAACACGTTTTGCTGGTTGCCAGGGGCCCGCCAGTGATCAACAAGCAGGTTGCGCCTGCGCGCCTGCCCGCAATAACAACAAACCACCAGCCAGTCCCACCCAGCGGCGACCACGCGAAGTCGAAGCGACAGCAAGGCCTATGCACCTGTCAAGATGGACTTCGACATCAACGAATCACTCAAATTCTACTTGAGTGATCCAGCCTCAATCCAGACCCCAGACGCCGCACCTGAGATCGCCGACACAGACGGAGATGGCCTGGACCAGTCAGCCATAGTCAATGTTCTAGAGCCCATACGAGACTCGATACATGATCATCCAGATGCATTGACTCGAAGTGCTTCCTTTGACACCCTGCAATGCCTCCTCAAGTATGTGCCCACTCTCCCTACATCTTGTCTGGGGCAGGCCAAAGCTGACACTCCTAGACACGCTCCCTCAATACCAGGCCCTCTGGTCGGCAAGGTCCTGGAAATAGTCACTTCGGGAATCTCGAACGAAGCCGATCTTGCCAACCAGGATGTCGAACAAGATGAACAAGAAACTATCGCCCACCACAAACAATTACTCGAGATGTACGCCTTTCTGCTGCAATGGTCCATCTCAGCCGTGGAAGCAAAGGCCGCCGAAAAGTCTGCTGTCCCTGTTCGCAAGGGCGCAAAGGGCATAAAGAAGACCACCGCCAGGGATGGAGGCTGGGACTCAACAAGCCAAATCCAGACCGCCATGGATGTCATGTGCAGAGTCATGAAGCTCAAGCTGAATAGAGTCTTCAGTACAACTTCGGACCGAGACACATTCATCAACCTCTTCACAAGATCAATCTACCTCATCATGGAGAGCGAGACAAGAATGAAGACCACCGCCGTCCGTATGTTCTGCTTCAAAGTCCTATGTATCGCTATCAAGCACAACGGCCACGCTTTGGGAGCCCAGACCTCCATCATCCAGAACCTCACCTATTTCGAACATTTGTCAGAGCCTATGGCCGAGTTGCTCCACATCCTGTCAGAGCAATACGACTATTCTCAATTGTCGTCAGAAGTGCTCAGAGAGCTGGCAGCCAAAGAGTTCAGCCCAACAGATGCCAAAGGTCCCAAGGCAGTATCAGCTTTCATCACTAAGCTGTCCGAGCTGGAACCGCGTCTGGTAGGAAAGGAGCTTGGTCAACTGGCCAAATTCCTCGACAGTGAAGCATATACCCTACGGTGCGCTATCATCGAGGTGTGTGGAAATCTTCTCGCCGATCTTAGCAAGCTCGAAGAGCAAGACGATTCCACAAAGGTTCAGATCAACGCTTTCTTCGATGTGCTCGAGCAGAGGTTCCTCGACACCAACCCCTACTGCAGATGCCGCGCCATTCAGGTCTGGATGAAAGTCTGCCAACTGGATCAGAAATACCCCAAACGCAGACAAAACGCTGCTGAGCTTGCCGTACAAAGCCTGCAAGATAAGAGCAGCAACGTCAGAAGAAATGCCGTCAAATTGCTTGGGAAGCTAGTCTCAACCCATCCTTTCAGCGTCATGCACGGTGGAGAGCTGTCCATGACTGAATGGGAAGGAAGACTACAAGCTATCGAGGAGCAACTCGGAACTTTGCAGCCCGCGCCAGAAGAGGCTGCCGTAGCTCAAACAGCTGATGGCGAGGAAGCTGTGGACAGCGGCTTGCTAGACGAGGCAACACAGATGGATGGAGAAATCTTAGAGTTGACAGACGAGCAGAGAGAAGAACGAATGCGGCAGGCTGAGAAGGAATCTGCTACCCAGGAAGTGCTCGCCAAACTCAAGCTGACGAGGAAATATTATACAGAGGCTCTGAAGTTCATCGAGGTCATTCATGAGGCTTCTGATATCACGTGCCAGTTGCTCTCAGCCAAAAATAAGAGCGAAGTCATCGAAGCAATGGATTTCTTCGTGGTCATCGATGCCTATAAGGTTGAAATCGCGCGGAAGGGGATTCGGCGGATGCTACGTCTCATCTGGACAAAGGGTAACAGTGACGAAGGCAAGGGTGTCCAAACACATCTCATCGACTGCTACAAGGGCCTGTTTTTCGACGCGCCAGACTCTTTCAACCCCAATGATGCAGCAAATTTCATCGCCAGAAACATGATCAGTCTCACCTTTGGTGCATTACCAGCCGAGCTTACCTCCCTAGAACAACTGCTTGCGACCATGATGTCAGCAGGACATATTTCACAGCTCGTGATTGCAAAGCTGTGGCAGGTCTATGGTGTCAACAGAGACATTTCAAAAGCTCAGAGAAGAGGTGCAATCATTGTCTTGGGTATGATCGCCACTGCAGATCCAACAGTCGCCGTGAGAGAGATCGATACAATGCTGCGTATTGGGCTGGGACTGGCGGGGCGGAAAGATCTCACACTTGCACGATACACGTGTGTGGCGCTGCGAAGGATGATACCGCCAGCCAAAAAAGCACAGGACCGAACCAAGAAAACCGGCATGGAAAGGATGCCTAACGACCATGCTGTTCTGAGAATGCTCGCATCAATCTTACTACTGCCATCTAGCAGCCACGATTGGTATGGCATGGCCGAACAGGCAATCTCGGCAATTTACGTGCTCTCAGAACATCCCGATGTGCTTTGCTCGGAAGTGCTTCGACAGAAGACCAAGAAGGTTTTCTCGCAGACGAAGAGCAGGCAGTCTATTTCTAGGACCCCATCACCAGAGCCTCAACACGATGCCGATGCAATGGATGTGGACGAGCATACAGGACAGAGCGGACAGATCACCGTGCAGCCAGAAACTCAGCAAGAACAGCAGTCGGAAGAGGATAGACCGGACAAACAATATGCTGCTATATCACTTTCCCAGCTCTTGTTCACGGTAGGCCACATCGCTATCAAGCAAATCGTTCATCTCGAGCTGTGTGAACTGGACTTTAAGCGTCGCAAACAAGATCAGGAGAAGGACAAACCTGTGTCCGATCCTTCTTCGGAGAAATCAGCGCCTACACCAGCTGCTCGACGCAAAAAGCCTGGCCAACCAGCTGAAGTGCAACGAGAAGAGGAAAAGGACGAACTGGATATGATTGGCGGAACGACAGAAGACGACTTCACCGAAGCAATTCAACACATTCGCGAACGCGAATTGCTCTACAGCCGCCAGTCCATCTTGGCCCTCTATGGCCCACTGGTCAGCGAGATCTGCGCAAACAACACACTTTACGCTAGCCGCCACCTTCAAGCACAAGCAACTCTTTGCCTCGCTAAGCTCATGTGTGTCAGCTCAGAGTACTGCGAGCGCAACCTCCCGCTGCTCATCACTATCCTCGAACGCAGTCCCGATCCAATTGTTCGATCCAACGCTGTCATCGCGTTAGGCGATATGGCCGTCTGCTTCAACCACCTCATCGATGAAAATACCGACTTCCTCTACCGACGTCTCCAAGACGCAGATCACAGCGTCAAACGTACCTGTCTCATGACACTCACATTCCTGATTCTAGCCGGTCAAGTCAAAGTCAAAGGACAACTTGGCGAGATGGCGAAATGTCTAGAGGAC
>Ga0066648_10001460_pt1 | contig 12909 bp, 21 predicted proteins | sample CryGeyCG12114_NA_FD_59537 | JGI IMG/M metagenome (GOLD analysis project Ga0066648, IMG submission 59537) | Groundwater microbial communities from aquifer - Crystal Geyser CG19_WC_8/21/14_NA | ecosystem: Environmental > Aquatic > Deep subsurface > Groundwater | place: USA: Utah: Grand County... | reverse complement strand
GCTTAGGACGCTATCCCTCTCAGGATGGAAATTGAGGTTCAAATCCTCATGGGGTCACCAATTATGAACATCATCGACACGCTGAACGCCCATGCAGGCAAGACGCCCGACCAGATCGAGGCGGCGCTGAGGGGTCCTCCAACTATCACAATGTATGTGGACACTTTCAGTCCCTCTGTCCTTCAGGAAATACTGAGGGAGCAAGTTGTCGTAAGGGAATTTCGTTATGACATCTCTGATAGAGATTTTGAACAAGAATATCGACAAATCTTCGGACGAAATCGTGGAAGTGCTTTCCGACCCAATATGCAAGCCTATTACCCTCCACGATCTGGGGGTTGAGCGTCTTCGAACCCTACAGGGTGTCTATGTTCACTTCCTGCGTCTTCGTGATGATGGAAGTTTCGAGGATGACTCGCCCCGCAGCGGAGAATGCTTCCAGATCGATAGCGTGTATGAAAGCTGGTGTGACCGGTCATACGCTGCCGGGGGTGAGTGGCACTTGGTCAGTCACGCAGCTTTTCCAACTGTAGGAAATATCTATGGCTCTGACACCTAAGCAAGAAGCCGAGTTGGAGGAACGTGCTGCAAAGCAACTCTTCTTCAACATGATCGTCGGCAAGATGCGGAAGCAGGGCAAGCCGGGTATGCACGGTCGAGTATTGGGGCTTCGTTGCCCTGATGGCTCTCGTTGTTCCCTCGGTTGGCTCATCACCGACAAGTTCTATCAGGCTTACTTTGAGACACGCTGTCCCAACGAAGTCCTGATCGACATTCTCAAGATGCCGAATCTTGGGTATCAGTTCTATGATGATTTGCAGGAAGCCCATGACCAGTCGGCCCGAGCCAGCGATTGGTGGCCTGCATTTCAGCAACAGATGACGCGCCTCGCCACCAAGCACGTCCTCAATCCGAGTTCCCTCACGCAAGCCCCCGTCTCTGCGTGAGGACTTGCCGGGGAGGGTGGTGGACCCCTCCCCGGTAGGAGCTTTATTATGCCAGTTGCAATTGTTCTTCCTGATGCGCCCACCGTTCAGTTCGCTGTATTCGATCACTGGGGGCGCATTGCCGTACCCGGTTCTACCGACAAGTGTCGGGTCGGCTGGGGTATCACCGGCTCTCGTGACATTTTCGAGAACCAAACGCAGGCCGAGTATTACCTGCCGCAGAAGCTGGACCAGTGGAAGCGTCGGTGTCGTGAGCTTCAGTATCGGTCACTATTCTTTGAGGATGTGCTGGCTGGTCTGGTTATCACCCACGTTACGCCGGGATACAACACCCTTGTTCTCGCGATACCGAACGACGAGCAGGTTGTTCTGCGACCAGTCCGCTGGCGTAGTTACCCGACCCCAGTCATGGAGGGTGAAGCACCTTTCACGGTGGTTCGTGTTCTCAAGGATCAACGAACGCTTCGGTGTGCGGACGGTAAATCCATAATTTTTCCGGGAAAAATGAGGATCGAAAGGTTTCCCGACAGCATCATCAAGAAATACTACCCTGATTGATCGAAAAAATCGATTAGACATTGTCACCTTTGGGTGGCAGTGTCCCCCTCACCGCTGATTGGAGGCTTTCAACGGTGAGGGGGATACTGCCCAATAAATCGAACAAACAAGCAGTCCATCCCACCCCAACTACCAACTCAAAGTGAAGGAAATACCATGTCTGTGAACAAGAACGCGCCGCTCTTCCTGTCGACCGGCGTTGCGGTGGCTTTCGTCAAGACCACGAGCCGTGGCAACTATCAGGTCCGTGTCCCGGCCGGCAATCCCATCGGTGACGCCGACCCGCTGCGCATCTTCCGCCCTGATGGCACCCACTACAAGAATGCGCTCGACGGCGTGACGCTGACCAACACCGCTGCGGCCCCGGTCGCTGCTGCTGCTCCGACTTCGACGGCGGCTCGTGCCGACATCGATCCGACGCAGCCGATGATGCTCTCGGACGGCACGCCGGTCGAGTTCGTCAAGTGGACGGCCAAGCGTCGCATTCAGGTCAAGCTGCCCGAGGGTCACCCCTACGCTGTCGGTCAGGAGAACGGTCGCATCTTCTTCCGCGAGTCGGGCAAGCACTTCAAGGGTCGCACCGACCTCGTGCTTTCGAACGGCACTCCGGCTGCGACGACCGCCGACACCGCCACGACCGCTGCGGCTCCGACGAGCAACTTCGGCATCGTGACCGACAGCGGTTCCATGCTGGGCGATGGCTACGACTCGTTCGACTCGGCGGCTCGTGCGGCCACCGGAATGCTCAGCGACAACAGCCCGCTGAGCATTGTCGAGATCACGACGACTGTGGTCGGCACGGTCGGCGTGACCGTCACTCGCTCCTAAGCGATGGCGTTCATCATCAACCCCACGGAGAGAACAATCCTCTCCGTGGGTCTGGACGATAAGTCGCTAGACGGGCTTCGAAGCCATGACCCTCTCTATCTAAATGAAGCGGGGGATGTGGTGTATGAGTCTTGCGAAGGCGATGGCTATTCAGTCCTTGACGGTGTGCGACGGCCCTTGCACGGTACTCTCCTGATCGTCGGAACGACCGAAGACGGAGAGGACTGTGATCCCAAGGTCCGACTCAAGGAACTGAAGGAGTCCATTGACTTCGGTACTGCCAGCAATGGCATGTATTTCGGAGACACTATCGTCCGCGCTCTTCAGTAGCGCCGCCTACAAGGGGGGTTGCACGTAAATTGATGGGGCTGTTTACCCCGGATATGGTTAGTGTAGCCTCCCTTCTTTTTGGGCCTGTAGCTTAATTGGATAAAGCCCTCGCATCGAAAGAGGGTAGGAGATGCAGGTTCGAAACCTGTCAGGTCCACCATTTCTTAAACTTTTATTTCTCCCCGACGAACGGTTCACAGGGTGTGAGCCGACGCTCTTGTATGGAGTCCACCATGATCGACATCAATCTCCCGCTCGAAACCAACCAGCCGCGCAGCTATCCCACCGATACGCTGAGCAACCCGCGTCTTGACGGTGACATCATCAGCATCCAGTACAGCACTTATGCGGGTGATCGGTTGCAGTTCCACGCTGCTACCGGCATTCAGGTCGGCGTGGAGAGCGACAACCCGCTTCGCCTTCGCAACAAGTCGGACGAGGTTGCGGTCAAGTTCTTTCGCATCTTCTTCGGCCATAAGGACTGGACCAAGGAGGATTGGCGTTATCTTCAGGATGACAGCCAGTACCAGTTCGATGATGGCAAGGCCGCAAACGAGAAGGCCAAGGCGCTAAACGCCGAGTCGGCAGCAGCCGAGGCACCGTGGCGGTTCATGGTCAAGAGCCACACCGTCATGTCGCCCAATCACAAGTGGCGTGAATGGATGCAGTCGCGCTTCGACAGCGGCGAGTACACGCCGATGCCGTGGAAGGATGAGCCGTGGTACAACAAGGACCACTTCGCTCATGCTGGCATCGTTGATCCGTTCAAGGTCGCGTTCGTGGAGTCGGCGGTCGCCGGTGCCGAGGACAAGATCATGGTCCTCAATCCGGGGCGGTATCTGGAGCGGTTCTACTCCGATCATCTGAACGCTCAGGAGATCGCGACGTGGGCTTCCCGTGCCGACAGCGAAGCGGAACTCTGCTTCGCAGCCACGCCGGAAGAGATCGTGGACATCTACGTCAATGGTGGCGTGGACTCGTGCATGAAGTATCCCGCCGACTCCAGCAATTTCCCGCTCGGCATTCAGCCGACCAGCGTGTACGGTGCTGGCGATCTGCAACTCGCCTATCTCAAGCGGCGCGGCAAGATTGTGGCTCGTGGTCTGGTGTGGCCCGAGCGCAAGACGATTGGCCGTATCTACGGTGATGCCGAGCGGCTCAACAATCGACTTGCAGCGGAGGGCTATACGGTAACCAAGGGCACCGACCGTTCGGTGTTCGAGGGCGCTCGTATGCTTCGTATCGAAGTCAGCGGCGAAATCGTCATGCCATACCTCGACTGGTCGATGGGTGCCAACGACTCCAAGGATGGTCAGCATCTGATCATCACCGGCAACGCGAATGGTCGGGCCAAGTACAAGGGCCAGACCACCAACGGTACGGCGTCGGGTCGGGCAATCCAAATCTGCGGCCATAATGGTTGTCGGACGATGCTGAACGAGAACACGGGTTCGTGGTATAATTCAGCAACGGGACGCAGCATGTGCGCTCCGTGTGCTGACGCTACCCTGCATCGGTGTGTTTGCAGCCAAGAGTTGTTCCCGCTGACGGATCGTCAAGGTACGACGATCATGATGCAGGTCATGAGCCGCGACGGTGTGACGCCCTTCCCCGGCTTCCGTGGTGGGTATGTCAATCCAAGCTACATGAACTCGCACTATCGTCGTATCAACGACATCGTGTATCCGATCTCGGAAACCCGCGTCGTACCGGGTCGTACGCGCGTCTATGAGCCGCTCCCGGCTGACGCTTAAACACTCCTGAAAGGAGGTGTATCATGGGTTTCAAGCAAAGTGCAAGAATGCTGGCACGTCGTCATGACGTTGACGTGGCCAGCCTGATCGACATTCTGTCTCACTGTCGACCTTATCCGTCGCCCGGTGAGCAGGCATTCATTGCATCCTACCTCGACGTGATCGATGGTATGGTCTGCGATGAGATTGGCAATCGGTACATTCGTGTGCCCAATGCTGATGGCACCAAGTCCAACGTCATGTGGTCCTGCCACACGGACTCGGTTCATAATCCCAAGATGGACGGTCGCCAGAACCTGCGTTGGGATGCGGACGGCAACGTCCTCAGTCTGAACGAGGGCAAGGCTGGTCAATGTCTCGGTGCCGACGACGGCGCTGGCATGTGGCTCCTGCTGGAAATGCTCAAGCTCGGCAAGCCGGGTTTGTACATCTTCCATCGTGGTGAAGAAAAGGGCGGTATCGGCTCACGTTGGCTCGTCAAGAACACGCCGGAGGTGGTCGAGGGCATCGACTTCGCTATCGCTTTCGACCGTGCAGCTTTGTCCAGCGTCATCACGTTCCAAGGCGGCACGCGGTGTTGTTCGGATGACTTTGGCAACGCTCTCGGCGCAGCACTGAGCGAGATCGACGGTCTGGCCTACAAGCTGGATCAGGGCGGTACGTTTACCGATACCAAGGTGTACACAGACCTCGTGGCTGAATGCACCAACGTTTCGGTCGGCTACTACAACCAGCATGGGCCGCGTGAGACGCTCGATGTCATGCACATGATTCGGCTTCGTGAGGCGCTGATCCGGCTCGACACGTCGAAGCTGCCCATCGTTCGTAAGCCGGGAGACAACGAGTCCAAGTGGCCAAGCTACGGTGGTAGCTACGGCTACGGCAACTTTCGCCAGTCTTCTACTACTCAGCGTGTTGCTGACGCTTACAAGAAAGCGTGGGACGATGACGCCGCTTATGCCGACTGGCTGAAGGAACATGACCCCCGCCCTATGACGGCAGTTTCGGATCAAGCGACGATGATCCGACTCTGCAAACAGTTCCCGGAAGCCATCGTCAAAATCCTGAGACACTACGATGTCGATCAGTACGACATCGCAGACGTGATCATGGGCTTGGCAGGGATAAGCGGGTCAGTGGACGGCTTGCTGGCAGCAAGCGCAAAAGCCGACGACGATGACCTTGATCTTGCCAACCCTGACGGCATGTTCGATGAACCGGAAGACGTGACGGACGTTCGTGTCCATTGTATCTCGTGTGATGCAATGATCGATCCAGTGGACATCGACGACGATAACCGGTGCCCGTTCTGCTATGCTGATGTTATTTCGGCATTCGAAGATGCGTTAGCAGTGCAGGATGATGTAACAGGAGTGTTGATCGATCGTATCGCACTCGAAAAGCAGGGCATTACTTAAGTCGGTTTCCTTTCCGCAGGTTAGCATCTGCGGTTAGGTACTGAAGGTTCCAAGGCACGTGGAGTCCACAAACATTCATACCTTTTAGAGGAATGTCGTGATCCACGTGCCAACCCTTCGGGCAGTTAAGATAAATCGTTTTGATTTCGGCATCATAACCCGAGAGAGTTGCTTGAAGCAAAGTTGCTCTGCGTTTTGCGTTATCAGCTACAAATTTTTTGGGATTTTTCTTGTAATAACGACGACTGTACTCTTTACGTGCTTCTGGATTATCTTTCATCCATTGACTCGCACGAGGACTATTTCTACAGTCTGATTTCACACATTTAACACATGCTCCGTTAGAAACATAACGGTATGAAGTGTGTCTAAGTGGACACAGTTTTCCTTGATAAAATTTAAGACCTAGTTGACGAGCTTCGGCTCGTGAGCTACCAATTTCAGTCACAGCGCCCTCCTATGGCGTTGGGTGAGTGGGACTGCAATCCCACTCACCACATTACTAAGGGACTTCATCATGTCAAGGGATGTCTTAGAGGTTCTGAGTAAGCTCCCGCCAGCCGCAATGGTTTGGGAAGATGGTCAGGCGTACATCATACGACGCGGTGTTATGGGAAGATTTGAATATCCCCTACCGTCTCAAAATGATACCGTGGTTTGGAACCACGATCATAAGATTAGTGTCGAACAGGTTGCAGCCATGCAAGTTGGTTCGACTATGGGTTGGGACTCTGCTGGCGCGGATATTACGCTGCCCGGTGGCTCGACCACTTTCATCTATTCCGCTCCACTTCAGGTTATGTTGACCGTCAACGCAAACCATGAAGAGGATGCAGCCAAGTTAGCCGAACAGGCGCTGGATGGTTTGGTTGAATATCTCAAGGACACAAGCCATAATCATTTGTTGACTGTGCTTCGGGACGGTCGGCTAGATTTGATCGAGGAAAATCATAATGCCTGATCCCACTTACAGCCAGATCGAAGCAGCAGTTGCTGCCTATGATGCTCAGCATCCGTTTTATGAAACCCACGTGGATCGGGATGCGATTAAAGCAGCCCTAATCGCTGCTCAGGCGGTGGACCGGAACATCTACGGTGACTGCCACTTCGGCGGTGGCGCTGATAGCATCCACTTCATGACGACTTCGGAAGAGGCTCGGGACAAGATCATGAACTGGAACTTCCTTGCAACGGAGCGCCTGCCTGCTATCGAACAGGCGCTTCAATCAGAGCGTCGGCGGGGTACCGATGGCCTCTACATGATCGAGGCTCTCGTTCAGATGCTTGGTCCCAAGGCTCGCAAGGTTTGGAAGGCATGGCAGGACAAGGGTGTGGTCCGTCAACATTCCTCGTGGACAGTTGATCCCATGACGATGGCAGGGGAGGACGTAGCTCAGGTCCACCTCGATATGGAGGTCGCAATCAAAAATGCGGTGCCTATCGATGATGTTGATCGAGATCGATTTGACGTGGTGTAAATTTTAATTCACCTGTCAGCCTCCGAAAATGGAGGCAAACATGGCTGTGAACGCAGAACTGATCCAGTATCTGGAGCGGGTCGAGGCGATCAATGAAGAGATCGCGGAAAAGAAGGATGACCGGAAGGATGTCTTTGCCGAGATCAAAGCACAAGGGTTCGACACCAAGATCGTACGGGCTATCCTCGTAATTCGAGCGATGGACCCTGAGAAGCGTCAGGAATATCAGGCTCTGCTTGATACTTACATGGAGGCCGCTGGTCTTGCGTAAGGTTCCTCGCTGGTACGATTACTTCATGGACCTAGCCCGCGCTGCGAGTGCTAGGTCCAAGGACCCTCGGACCAACGTCGGTGCTATCCTCATCGGGCCAGACCGACGCATTCTTTCGCTTGGATACAATGGTTTCCCCGATGGGATACTAGAAACTGAAGAGCGATGGACTTCCGCTGAGAAAGACAAGTACGTGATCCATGCTGAGGTGAATGCCTTGGCAAATGCAGCACGTTCTGGTGTTTCTACTGATCGCTCTTGGGCGGTCATTACTTTGGCACCATGTCCCAATTGTGCCCGAACGCTGATCGCGGCGGGTATCAAAGCAGTGGTCGTGGATGCTGCAACAACTAAGGCTAGACTTGAAGCTCGACCCGAGCTAGTGGACGACTACACCCTAATGCGTCAGTTGTTTGACGAGGCGGGAGTTGCGTACCACGAGGTCTAATGCTTTTTTACGACCAACACCTGCTCCTTGCCCCGGTCCAGCCTCATGCTTGTTGCTATTGTGGTGCCATAATTGCTCATCCTGAGTTTGCTCGACCGGGGAAGGTCTGGAAGACTGCCGATCAAATCAATGTTTATTGGTTTCATGCAGCGTGCCCTGTAAAATTTAAGGCATTCAATCCATTCAAAGGAACTTTCCATGGCCCTGACGGAGATCGAGAAGAACCGCAAAGAGGCTGAGAAATGGGAGTGCATAACGGCTGAGGATCGAGCGAAACCTGCTCTCCAAATTGCCATCGGTACTACCAAGGGCGGTCAATGGATTTGGGGTCCACCTGATAGCCCGATCCTCAAGCGCCGTAAGGAACGCTCTGATAAGGGGAAGCCCCGGAAATGACCCGTATCAACGTGGTTCCGGTTCAGGAACTGACCCGGCAGCATTTGATTGCGGAGTACCGGGAGCTACCGCGTATCTTTAACCTAGTTCGGGCGGCGGCTGCGCGGGGTGAAACCCCTGACGACCCTCGTAATCCTCGCGAATACGTGCTGGGCACGGGTCACTGTCGGTTTTTCTATCCTCGTTTAGCCTTTCTACGTAATCGTCAGTTTCTACTGATTGAAGAAATGTATGAAAGAAGATATGAACCACGATATAATTCTAACAGTCTGGGAGCAAATATCTCAGAAGAGTGGTGGGGTAATTACGTCGCCACCTCCGAAGCCCTCGCTCTGAACCGGGCAAGAATTGCGGAGCGGAACAATGAGTCGTCTGCCATTCCGTGACGCGGATGGAAAGGTATGGAAGTGGACCAAGACCTACGGGTGGATACCAATCATACCACCATCTGCTAGGAACAAGAAAAAGCGTGGTGGTCGGAAGCACAAGAACCGTCATAGGTTTCATCAATCCTTCGGCGGACTATGTGGTTTGTGTGGACTGTCGCTCCATATCAAAGACATGACTGAAGACCATGTAGTACCCAAAAGCAAGGGTGGTGAAAACTATTGGAACCTCGTTCCTGCTCATGCTGACTGTAATGGTCGCAAGGGGAATAGGATGCCAACCGGCTGCGAGTTAATTGCTCTTGCAGTTGTAAACCTACGGCTTATGGAGCCAGATCATGACGCAAGTCCTATCTCATAAGCCAACCCTGTGGTCCTCGCTTGGGCTAACCGGAGTCTGCTTCAAGCCGAAGCGGCCCTCGCCACCACCTGAGACGTGGCTTTTGATCATTCTCGCAATGATGGTAATTTTCCTATGTCGTTGCTAACTCGCTTCATGATCTGGGCGGCTCGCCCTCAAGCGGCTCCTGCCCAGACCCCGCAAGTGGTTCGGGATACGTTCGAGGTCAGCAAGCATATCACACCTCGCCCTACCTCGGGCTTTGACCCGCTTTCGGATGGGATGATTGCTCTTGAGGCTCAGGAGCTTCTCCTTGAGCCTCTTCCTGAGCCTGCTCCTGAACCTGAGAATGGAATTTTTCATGGACCTTCGTGAAGCACTCGATCTGGTGTTGCAGCTTGCTGCGAACAACATGCTGACGCCCGATCAGATTGCGGATAACCCCAATCTTGATACGGTGGCTGACAAGCAGCAGGATGCGTTCGACAAGTGCATGAACCTGCTGAACCTTCTATCGGAGGCATAAATGTCTATCGCAGAACTCGCCGCTGAGGCTGTCAATTCCTTGGACTGGGATGACGTTTATACGAAGGCCCGCCAGCGCACGATGCGCGATATGACGGGTGCTTTCTATGACGAACATCTGGCAAAAGAGCTTGCTGAGCGTCTTGCATCAAAAATAGTGCTTGACACCGAAGCGAACCGGCCATAGATGGCCTCTTGTGAAACAGACACGCGCCTTTATCGCCTGCTGGCAACGAAATCATAGCGATATGATTACCGTCGTCGGCACGAAGCGACCGGGAAGCCCTCGCTAATTCGTTAGTCGGGGTGTGGCGCAGTCAGGTCGGCGCACTCGGTTTGGGACCGAGGGGTCGCAGGTTCGAATCCTGCCACCCCGACCAGTTTTCACTCTAATACACACATTGCCGGTTTAGCTCATCAGGTAGAGCGTCTGTTTTGTACTCAGAAGGTGAGGGGTTCGAGTCCTCTAACCGGCTCCAGTGTGTTTTGCTCTTTGACATTGTTGGTTATCAGATTTTTTGATGCGCGGTCGTCTAACCGGTAGGACTCTTGCTTCTGAGGCAGGACAACGTAGGTTCGAACCCTACTCGCGCATCCATTTTGCCCCTTGCGCTACCGGGTAAGGCGGCACGGTTTTGGCCCGTGTGTGTGTGGGTTCAAGTCCTACAGGGGCATCCAGTTTCAATTTGACGCGGATTAGTTCAGTGGTCAGAATAGCGCCCTCATAAGGCGAAGGTCGCCGGTTCGAATCCGGCATCCGCAACCAGTTTCGTCCCTGCGCCTAGTCGCCGCTCGTTGGGAGACGCAGCTAGGGTAAACGGAAGCCCAGTATAAGCGGCTGTATGGGGAGCATTGTATCCGACCCCCGAGTCTTATACATCGGATACTTGAGTTTCACAGTCCCTTAGCTCAGTGGTAGAGCGACTCTTTTACACGGAGACGGTCGGGAGTTCAAATCTCTCAGGGACTACCAATATCGGGTGTGTAGTTGGCAGAAACCCAACACGGAATGGCACTTAATTGATCGTTAGTTCCCGATCAGCCTGTGAATATGCCCTCGTAGCTCAATGGATGGAGCAGTACGCTACGAACGTGAAGGATGTAGGTTCGACCCCTACCGAGGGCACCAGAGAATGGGTCGTCTAAATGAAGGACACCGGTGTGGAGTCGCCGGAAATGCAGGTTCACAACCTGTCCCAGAGCCAATATGGGTGCCGTTCCGCTAGGACGGTTAAATGGCGCTATAGCAGTGCAGCAGCCCCTTAATACGGCAAGGTAGCTCAGAAGGTAGAGCGCCTGATTGAAGATCAGGGCGTCGTAGGTTCGAACCCTACCCCTGCCACCAGTTCCCGCAAGGGAAAGATGATCGTATATCGGACGATCTTGATGAGGGAAAGACGCGGGGGCAGTACCCGCCGTCTCCACCACGAGCACTTGGGCGCACGGCAAGCCGTAATGGTCGTGCGACGTACACCGTAGCTACGGGTAATAGGTGAGTGTTCTTGATGGGGACGAACTAGGCTCGATTTCCTTGCGGAGAGAAAAGACGCGATCAGGTCGGAGAACCTTAACTCCCCAGAAATGTAACTGCAAATGACAACGATGAGGTCATGGACCTTCGCGTAGCGGCGTAATCGTGTGGGGCCGGTCGGGGGCCTAGCAACAGAACCCCGACACCAATTTAAGGAATATGATCATGGCAGGTGTAATTCATTGCTGCGATTGTAAGCGGTGTAAGAAGGCACGACGCAAGGGCCTGATCCTCGGTAGCCGCTGGGAATTTTCATGGAAGCACGGGCTTTGTCGTGTTTCAGATTATGTACCTTATCATCGGTGGCAAAAAGGCCGTCGTCGTAAGGACAAGAGTTTGAAGACCCATAGCACAAAGGCAGTGTAGGCCCCTGATTAGGGCTTGATCTCGGTTCGAGTCCGAGTGGGTCAACCAGTTTCCGTTGGCACGGAATGTGGCGAAAGAGGCGGGGCGATTAGCCCTTTGCTGGCGCTCCGATCAGGGGAAAGCAGTCACAATTTTTTATTGGCTAGTAGCTTAAACGGTAAAGTTACGCACTGTTAATGCGTCAGATACAGGTTCGAACCCTGTCTAGCCAGCCAATTAAACTTTAATGGGGACTAAGTGTTACGGTAGCACGTCCGGCTCCAACCCGGTTAGCGTGGGTTCGACTCCTACAGGCCCTGCCAATTCAACTGCATGGAGGCAATCATGCTCGTTCGTAACGATCTCGACTCATCCAATCTCGCAAATTGCGAGTATGATACTGACACAATGGAACTCAAAGTCGAGTTCAACAACGGTCGGAAGTATGCTTACAGCGATGTTGGCGTGGACGTGTGGCAGGGCCTGATCACGGCATCGAGTGCCGGTCAGTATTTCAACGCCATGATCAAGAACCAGTATCAGACTGTAGAGGTGTGACATGGCAACTCCTAAGGAAGTCTCGCTAAAGATCGAGAGTATTCGATACGAGCTTGAAGGTGATGTGATGGATGCTGTCAGCTTCCTTCAAAAGAAGCATACCGAACTGACTCGACAAGGTTTTACAAAGCTTCGTATCGACATCGATACCGAGTCCGATTACGGCGATAGCTCCGACGCCTGTGCCTATCTGTATGGAACTCGTATGGAGACGCAAGAAGAGGCTGATCTTCGTGAACAGCAAGAAACTCGTCAACGTGAATGGTATGAACGCCGTGAACGTGAACAATTCGAGGCTCTGAAGAAGAAGTTCGGATAAGCTAATGCGTCGTTGACAGAATGGCAATTGTACCTGCCTGCAAAGCAGAGGTTGGGGGTTCAATTCCCTCACGGCGCTCCAATTCCTAAAACTTGAAAAATCCCAAAATTTTTCTGGGAGATTTCGACCCAAGTTTGCATTGAAGGAAAAAGTATATGAAAATGTACTGCATCGTCTCCCGTGAAGCCATCAAGGCCATGAACGGGAACCGGGGCAAGCTCGCTGCACAGGCTGGCCATGCCTACCTTCATGCTTACTGGGATGCTGAGAAACGATCTGGGTGCAGACCAGAGTTCGATACACCCATTCCCCAAAAGGAAATGAGTGAGGACAATAAGTTTCTTTATGCCGTTGATGCTTACAAGTATGGTGGCAACGCCAAGAAGGTTTGTCTAGTGGTTGACACCACAGACGAACTACGCGCTCTTGAAAGCGCGTACCGGCCCGTGTGTGGGGTCAGCCTCGTGACCGACGCTG
>Ga0066648_10001458_pt1 | contig 12913 bp, 8 predicted proteins | sample CryGeyCG12114_NA_FD_59537 | JGI IMG/M metagenome (GOLD analysis project Ga0066648, IMG submission 59537) | Groundwater microbial communities from aquifer - Crystal Geyser CG19_WC_8/21/14_NA | ecosystem: Environmental > Aquatic > Deep subsurface > Groundwater | place: USA: Utah: Grand County... | reverse complement strand
ACTGGCCCAATGGCAAGGCGCTTGACTACGAATCAAGAGATTGCAGGTTCGATCCCTGCGTCGGTCATCAGCATTATATGTCCAGCAATTCTTTTTTGAACGTTGTTCGAAGCTGAGATGCTGGACCGGAAGCTCTTGGTGCGCGAAATATCTCATTTTTGCGGAGACGGTGAGACGCTCCTGTGAGGAGCATAGACTGATCATGTTCTTTTAGCAGCGAAGAGCAGGAGCTGCTTGCTATCGTTGACGTATCATGGGGGCTTGTTCGATTTCGGGACTGGGAATTTTTGGTGCGCAGTAGAAAGCTACTGGCTGGCAGTCAGCATGAACCTCGGGCAGGCGCGTGACGCGTGCCTGCAGCGACTTTTGTAATGTTTACATCTCGAGTACGAGCCAAAGTCTTTGATGTAGATGGCCGCCTATCTACCGCGATGGCGAGCTGAAAACATACTGACAGCAGCATTGACCCGGTTGTATGCACGAACATTATGACCATGGCATGTTTGTCTCAGTCCCTTTGACCGTCGTAATCATTTACTTCCACCAAGACGTAGTCGACACTCGCTCGCAGTGAACAATGGCAACAAGTCGAGCATCCGCCTCACCTTCGCCGCCTCCCTCGGCGCCCACAGTAGATTCTGCAGTGGTTTCCTCATATCGGTTCGCAGCTCTACGCAAGGTCTACACATCCGCACTGCGCGCAACCCTTACCACAAATTCGTACCCCAACTTTGCGTCCTGCTTTCCCACCCCAGCGACATACTGTCCACGCGCTCTCGAGGGAGTCTGGAAGCAACTGAACACCCGATTGGAGGAAGAGAGCCTTAAAGATTTCGAGAAGATATGTCTGGAGAGGAACGTGGAGCATAGTCTCGGAACGTGGGAGCAGCTGATCGAAGATGCGAAGGCGCGCAAGTCCCAGCACGAAGAAACACAGGCGGAACATAACAGCGCGACTGATGGTGTGACCCAGTCAACGGGGGATCAAAAGCCAATGCATCTACTGTCGGCGCAAGAACTACACGCGGCACATCTGACACCAACACTGATCAGGGCAGAAAGTGAACTCCAGGGCAAGCTTGACAGCGTACAACAGAGCAACAAAGACGTGATGGCCAAGATTGAAGAGCAGAGAGCTGAGATGCAAAGACTAGTTGAGCAGCTAGAGAAGATGGTGGAGGATGTCGAAGGGGCTGCTCAAGCCGTTGAAAGTGATTCTATGAGGGAAGATCTAAGGAAGGGCATGGGAGGCTTAGGTGCGGCTGATGAGGACGTCAAGATGGGAGGGTGAGGTCAATCGGTCTAGAACCACGCATACTACGTTCCGTCTGCATCTTGGTGCAGACACTCCATCAGATCTCTAGCTCGTTTCAGCTGGATAGTCGAGACAAGCTTCAACATGACTAAGATGACAGACCACGGACAGACTCAGGTCCGGTGCTCGACCAATGCAGGAGAGATCGCGTCTTCCCCAGTACGCGGCCAGAAGAAACCTTCCCCTACTTGCCAGTGACGCGGATGTACATCGCGGACCACGAAGGCGTCCCCGCAAGATAGATGAGGGGAAGCAGCACGACTTGGACGAGGTTCGAAGAAAGCAGACTGTCTGTCATTGACAGTGTCTTGGCTTGTCTGCCATCTCGAAGGCCGACAACAAGAAGCCGGCCCATATTTCTTACTTTTACTGTTGCGAGTGATACTTCACCTCACATGATAGAAATTTTATGCAGCTTGGCCGAAATACAACCCATGGACAGCTGTAACATATTTGGAAGCAGATGCGGGAGTTTCACAGGCGTCGAGAAGCTACATCAATCACTCGTAAAGTCTTCTGTTCCACAGCATGGAAGGCCGTTTGTGTTCTGGATGAGTGGTCGTTGGCTCCTGCGTTCGATTTCGTTCAAGGGTTACAGCCTGGCACGATTTGTCAATGTCGTGTTACATACCGACCGTGAGGCTCTGATCCACGCCCACGGATACTGACAGCGTCTGGTCGAACAGCAATCATACATAATCAGCAATGGGCCTTGTACGTAGCCAAGGTTCATATCCGTATCCCTGTTGTGCAATAACAATTCTGAATGCTTTTCGGATTAATGATGGAGTACACGAGTTAGATGAAGAGCTAAAGTCGATCATATAAGATGAGCGTGAGACAGCTGAGCAATCAAAACAACGTTATCAGACCGAATCCTGTGGAGTCGGAGCTCATCTTACCGACTTACCTGCAAGGTCCAGGCTGCTGGAAACGAGATTTGGCGAGATTCCGTGCATGCGAAAAGCTCCGGAAAACGCAATTGTGGGCAGGTTTCAACAGTCTGTGGCTGAGCTTTGGCTGCCTTGTTGCCCGACGCTGATGACTTCGTTGCGCAATCAAACCTTATTCCCACTTTCCTCCTCATCTGACACCAGGCGAAATTGCCGTTCCACTCAACGTCACAACAAGCGGTCTTCGGTGACCATCGCCTCCCATGGAATTGCTTGGACTTTCACGACTTGCTGTCAAATGTCATGCTGTGCTTGGTCAACGCAATCTAGCGAAACTTTTGGCCCTGCTGCTCCGAAATATCTTTCGCTAACCAAGCTTGTCAACAAGCACGACAATGACACGCCAGCGACCGCCTCCGTCCTCCCCTGCACCTGGCCATGTTGCTGCAGAACCACTTTGCCGTACGTATGACGCGCCTGTCACTTCAGGTTCTCGAGGCCAAGGTCAGGCGGTTGGCTGTGAGGCCGTTGCCTTGCGACACGCCCCTTTTGGATTCCTTCTCCCTGTACCAGGACTCGATGAATCGCAATCTCGACCGTTGAATAATTCTCCGGTGCTCATTTATTGGCATCACGCGCTCAAGGGCATACGTGCGTGACCGTCTTTCGTTCTGTCGGTGTCGTTCCCCACGTCCAATGATGCGATCATCGGCGAGGCAATCTGCTCCATAAGATCCATGCATATCAATCTTAACTCCACCTTCGGTGGCTTGAGACCAGGGTCGTAGAAGCGCAACTTTTGGCACGAACTCTGATCGTCTACAGTACAATTCTTCTGATTCACAACACAAGCGCAACGGCTGTGGCTTGGAAGGGCTGACTACCGCGAATTGTCGCAAAAGAAATATCCGGCAAGCGGTTTTAACCTTGCGGAAAGTAGAGTACGACCAGGTACGCGCTTCTAGACAAGACTCGACTCCCGGCAACTCAGCTCCCCAATTCATCTTTCACCCAGACGCGTCTCAAGATCAACATCCCGTCTCACACGGCTCAGCTTGTTCTCTTTCTCGACAATCTTCACCTGTTGCATGCCCTGCAACGTCCGTTCGTTTCAGTCAGCATCGACACAACTTACACTTATGTCACAGCATTCAGATCGCAACCAACTCGACAGCTTTGCGGAGGACTTTGCTACCGCACTAAACACGACTTCGACGTAACAACAAACACCTTGCCAGACATGAGAGACGAACTTGCTATATGGATCGTGGCAAGTGCTACTGCTATCTCGACGATTGGAAGCTCGGTGGTTGAAGTGCTTCTGGCATTCGAAGTGCGCGAGTTACACTTGAAGGTGCTTCTCTTCGTAGCATTTGGTTTGCAGATCGTTGCACTGGGCTGTGTGGCCTACCTCTGTTTCATCTTCATCCGAAGACGAAGATCGTTTTCGAAGCAGATCGCTTGGCTAGAGCCAAGTGCCGCGGCTGGTTTCAATGCCGTGGCACTCGCTGCTGCCGGTGTAGCTTTGATTTGGCTTGTAATCAAGCAGAATGACCTGCCAAAGAGGCAAGGTCTTCGAACGTCAGGACTTGTGGTGTGGGCTGTTGTGGTTGTCCTCCATGGAACCTTTTTCATGTTGTTAGCAATACATACACGAAAGGTGCTGGTGAAGTCAACACCCCCAATGCAGGCCAAGACCTTTGGCATTACGTCGCCACCCGTACAAGATCTGGCATATGGTACGAGAGTCTCTTTCTGTTCCAGAGACACCACGCTGGCATCGCGACCAGTAACGCCAAGAGCGAGATCAAGAAAGAACTCCTTGCAATCTTCCGCCACGAAAGCCGCTTCGTCTGTCCGCAGCAAAATGGCACGCACCTCAGCAAGATCATCGGTGGATCTCCCAGCTTTCCCAGCCGGCGAGGCTACGGCTCTTGGCAGCGCTTTCGACCGCTACGACGCATCAAACGTCGATATGGAAACACGTAACACGGTCCTTCTCAGCTCTTCACCGACTGTGATACGTTTTGACCCTGGTCTAGAACCCATACCAGGTTCAAGACCGGGTTCCCCGGATGACGGACCACCGCTGCCTTCGTCAACTGCACCGCCCACGCTTCGACAGCGAGCCCTGGGCTCACCAATACGCGTCAAAAAGAGACAAAACGCATCTGACTCGCCTCCTTCTTCGCCACCATCGAGTCCGCCAAACTTCTCTCGTCCGACCACGGCCACGTATCCACCGACAAGGGCGGAAGCAACGCCCAGGCCGCATCAACCAACGATGTCGGAACAACTTTTCCACCCCCAATTCTCAACATCCATGACGGAACTAATCCACCCTCTCTTCCGATCTGATAGTCCCAATCCACCACAAATAATGACCAGCGGAACAATGGTCACTGCCTCGCCACTCGCGGACACAGCGATTACGCCCAAGACCCTCTCGAGGCTACGGAGCGCGTCTGACCTTGAAATGAAGAATTACAGGAACACGTCGGGAGCCACGATAGCGGTGTCTTCGACAGGCACATGGCGTCTGATGCCGCTAGTCGAAGCCCCTACACGAGCCCCGTCGCGGCAGCGTGCGAAGTCTTCCTCCTCCCTGGGACGGACTACCACTGCAGGCTCAGACGGCGCAGCCAGCATGAAGTCGAGCAGGGCCGGCATGGGCAGTCCCGGGCCCAGCATAAGTGAAGAGGACGAAATGCCACCTATCCTGCCGAGTTTCGTTCTCAGCGCTGGGTCAAGGAGCAGTCTGGTGGACTTCCAAAGGAGGAAGAGTTTGAAGACGGATAGTGCACACCGTGATTAACGCAGAACGTTATTACGGTGGCATGATTGTAAATCACCCTAACGAGGCTCATGTGTAACGAGGAAACAAACATCTTAGCGCTGGCGTTGGAGGCAATTTGACATTCTGTATGTAATATTTATTTGCACATGATCTGTATCTTTACGGAACATAATCAATCTTCTGATCCAAAAATCCTGTGACCTTTTCTTCTTGCGTTGATCAAGCCCATGCCAAATCCTCATTCCGACCGTGCTTCACGCCCCAGACCTTGATCCAAGAATGCCCCATCGCTCACAGATTCCCTTGCATCTCCCTCCACCTCTTCCTCGCCTCCTCCTCCCTCCTCCTCTTCTCCTCCTCATCCACCAGCTCCACGATCTGCCCCCCTCTAATCCCCTCATCATACTCCCTCAACCCCTTCCAAACGGCTGCCGCCATCAGAAAGTGCACCATATATCCCACGAACGAGATGAACTGCAACGCCACCATGGTCGCCCACACACCCTTGTTTCCCCCACCGGGGCACTCTGTCCGCTGATACGTCGAGATCTGCACGTTGGCGTTCGCGTTCGCATCCGGCGCACTGCCCCCCGTGCAGGGCGGGAGGAACACAACCGCACTGCCCAGGAACACCGCGGCCAGTAAGCCCGAGAACACCATGGCCAGCCGCGGGTTGTTCGAGCGCGCCAGCACGTGCAGATGCAGACTCGGGATGGTGTTGAAGAAGGCCAGCGCGGGCACGATCAGCGGCTGGATGACCTGCGGGAAGGTCAGGTCGCCCCAGCCGTTGCCGAGGGACTGGACACTGGTGATCCAGACGACGCCGATGATGACTTCGATGATGGACAGCACGGCCAGCGTCAGGACGACGGCGGGCGCGAACCGGCCAAAGCGGGGCGAGCCGCGGGTCCATTTGGGGTCGCCGTAGATGGAGGCGTCGCGGAAGTCGAAGAGGGCGGTGCTGGGCATTATGGGGGATGTGAGGTGTGGTTGAGAGGATGAGTTGGGTGATGGACGGGTTTGCCGCTCGGTTAGATATTGGTGTTGCGCCGCAGTGAGGAAGGCGGACCAGTGCGATGTGGTGGTCTGGGCGGGTCGCGCCCTTCTTCAGTCCTGCTGTTTCGATGTGTGCTCAGAGGACTGTCTAGTTTGGTTTGGATGTTCTGGCGCCTGATGTGCGGCAAGTAATGTCGCGAACACTCTATGCTCGGCGCAGGACAGGCGGCGATGTGTTTGTGTCAGTAGTGTGCAAAGTGATGGGAAAGGACTTGGAGTCTTCTGCGAAACCGCGATGGACGACAATGAGACAAATCGAAGTCAAGATCCAGTTGTCGCATTATGAATGATCTGAGTCGCATGTAAGTCACGGTTGCATTGGCCGCGGATGGAGCGGCCATGTTTGATGCAGTGCCTCAGCTACGAGGGTCCCTGGAATCCTACTGGCGCAAGCTGAGAAACTTGATTGGCTTGCCGCGGTATGATCAGCAGAAAGCCGGGGGGATGCAGTTTAGGCTACTTGACGTGTATTGATACCACATTAAGCTTTTAAGGCTGTGTTGCTCGTGGGATCTCCGTACTGTACCCCGCACCGTGGGGTTAAGCATCTGGCACGGGAAGCTTCGATCTTGAGCTTGACAATGCTTGATCAGGTTTGAGCACTTTACCGACCTCATCCGAATGGTCGAAGCATACTTGGTATTTATAGTCAGGCTCACTAGGGGTACGAAACGGCTAGGAGAGAGGGATTTATCATGATCTTCTACAAGCTTGCTGTTCGGAATATTGTTGCCGCTCGACGTTTTCGAACCTTTGGCCGATCAACGTATCTTGTGATTTTATTCCAGAAGGAATACGGAACTGTGCACGCACCACCAAACGCGCGGCCGTTTTCAAGTAAAGCAAGGATGAAAACACGTCTGAGACTGCCAAAGGGTGGCATTGTACTGATCTACCGATAAATCTTCATCGAGATCATCGTCCTCAGAACGAGCGATTTTCATCATCCTCCATCAGCCACTGTTGGCATTCTTCCGCTTGATACCCAAGGTATGCACTATGTTGAGTTCAAATCGACTCCTGCTCTCGCTAAATGTCAGTCAATACTTTTTCTGTTCGCTGGTTAAGACCGCAATGTTGTACAAGAAGTCGTGGTTCACGTGTGACATACTCGTCGTGTCATCATAAGCTGGCCCTGCATAATTTCGGAGCTCTTTTGTATTGTTGCCAGTTCCTACATCTCCGCGCCTTCCTGCTAGCCTTCAAACTCTGCTCAACATCATATTCAACGGCCGTTTCCTCAAATCTTGCTAGCTGCGCGGAACAGTTGCCTACTGTGCAAGGCCGACTAGACCTGTTGGATGAAGGCATCTGCCGGCACCATACCGTTCTGCATGGCAGTGTTGAGGTCGCTCAGAGCCTTGTCATAGTCGAAGTTGTTCGCTTTTAAGCACTCCTCCACCCAGCTCATCTTCAAACCCGTCTCGTAGCTGAATTTCAGGCCCAGTTGTTCCATCATGAGCAAATCCTCTGGCTTCCCTGGTGTGGGTAAGCCGAATGTTGAGCCTTGCGGGAATTCCGGATGATTGATTGTGTCTAGCAATTGCCCGTTCGGCCCTGCACCTGGCGCTGGAGAAGATGTCGGTACTGGCGGGACCGCTTCTAGTTGGGGTTGCAACGAGCCGACGAATGGTGCATCGAGTGGCTGCAGATTGTAAGTTTTCAGTTTGCGGTACCACTTCTTCACCTCTTCTCTTGTTTGCGGCGAGTCGACTGGGTTGCCGGCCAGGATTATTTGTTCGAGACCAGGGAATCGGTTTTTCCACCACGTCAGATCTGTGATCTTCTTGAAGTTGTTGTCTGACAGGTCGAGGTTCTTGACACTGTAAAATGTGGTGCTAGCGCCTATTATTTCCTTGACTGTATTCAGCGAGTTGTTCTTGAAAGATACCGACTCGATCATCTCAGCTCGTTTCTCTCTCGTCTCGAAGACACTTTTCTCTAGGGTCACGAAGAGCGCCGAGAACACTTTCTCGGCAGAGGAAGATTGTAGTTGCGCGTCCTGTATCAGTGGATCCATGGCCAAGGCGGACAAGTCGAGAAGTTTGGCATTGGGGTCGTATCGTTTGCGGATAACTTGCTCGAGGATGGCTGATAGACCCGGATCCTGAGGCGGTTGACTGTTCGTTTGACTCTGGCTACCGAAGGGATTGTTGGAAGTCTGACCGTTGGCCTGGCGGTTTTGCTGGAAGCCACCGCCTCGAGGCCCGGATGGTGCATTGCCGAATAGTTCTCTGGGCTGGTTTCGGTTTTGGTTATTGAAGCCATTGGCGGGACCGTCTGTTATCCTCGAACTCAGGCTGCCGTTACGTTGGCCCCCACCAAACCCACCTCCCCTGGGGCCTGATGGCGCTGCTTGGTTCCGCGGTGCTGAGGGAGCCGAATCTAATTGACCTTCGCGGATACCGATGTCGACCCCAGCCCAGCGCCAGCCGTCACAATGGAGAAAACTTCTTTTGTCCTTTGCTAGGACCTGTATTTGAAGTACGTCGCCCTGGCGTTGAGAGGCTTGTATCGGACGTTTAGCTTTGTTGCTAAGCCAGCCTTCCAGAGATGATACCCCGCCATCGGGATTGTTGGAGGCTTTCGAAGTTGTCCAGTTTGTGATAGACAGTATAGTAGTGGTGTCCTGATCCATGCGCTGAGGACGCGCCATGACAGTAATGTGACCACAGGAAGATAAGATTCTCCTCGAGTCGGCAGAGTTTGATGTACGCGACTACTGTCGCAAAGATTGACTGGTAAAGATCGACGCGTTATCGCAGAGAGTGGTGGATACGCAGTAACGATCAAGACGCGCCGAGATCGAGAGTGAAAGAAGGATCGAGTGCAGCACGATAAGTTTGTTGCTTCGAGGCTGTATTGTATAAGCGGGCCGACTAGGCAATCAAGTGAACGAAGACGACAAAGACTGGCGGGACATCTCCAAGTCCGAAGTTGCATAAGCCAAGAAAGATGCCTGAGGTATTAAGGCAGCTATCCGCGCCTACCGCCTTACAAGAGGAATGGTCCAGGCCACATGGCATTTCGAGGGTGCGGACCCAGGAATTCAGCCGGACATGGACTCTCTGCCATCTACCCAGCGCAGGCAGCCTGAGGTCTATTTCATATATTGTTAGGCCGAGAGACATCCGAGATGCCTGTCAAGTCTCGATTCACGCGTCTGGACGCATTCACCAAGACTGTCGAGGATGCCCGAGTACGGACGACGTCTGGAGGCATAGTCACGATCGCGTCGCTGCTGGTGATCTTGTACTTGGTGTGGGGAGAATGGAGCGACTACAGGAGTATTCTGGTTCAACCAGAACTCATCGTAGATAAAGGACGAGGTATGTTTGTCAAGCTGCATGGTTTGAGTTTCCTCTACTAACCACAGGACAGGTGAGAAGATGGAGATACATCTGAACGTGACATTCCCTCGGGTCCCTTGCGAGCTGTTGACACTCGATGTCATGGATGTTTCAGGAGAGCAGCAGACAGGTGTTGTGCACGGGGTCAACAAGGTCAGGCTGTCGAATTGGAAGGAGGGTTCGAGGATGATAGACACTCAAGCACTACAATTGCATGCCGACGAAGCGGCCAAACACCTCGATCCTGACTACTGCGGCTCCTGCTACTCAGCCCCCGCCCCTGCGACTGCGATCAAGCCAGACTGCTGTAACACGTGTGACGAGGTTCGGGAGGCATACGCGACCAAGGGCTGGGCTTTCGGCAGAGGTGACGGAGTAGAACAGTGTGAAAGAGAAGGCTATGGAGAGAAACTTGACGAGCAAAGAGGCGAAGGATGTCGCATAGAAGGCAACATTAGGGTCAACAAAGTGGTTGGCAACTTCCACATCGCCCCTGGCCGCAGTTTCAGCAACGGTAACATGCACGTTCACGACTTGGAAAACTTCTTGCAATCGCCCATCGAAGGCGGGCACACCTTCTCGCACGAGATTCATGCTCTGCGCTTTGGCCCACAGCTGACGGACATGGCATCCAAGTGGAGCGACCACCACCACTCCAACCCGCTGGACGGCCACCTGGAAACGACTGACCAGCCTGCGTTCAACTACATGTACTTTGTCAAGGTCGTGTCGACGTCGTACCTACCGCTCGGCTGGGATGAAGAACGATCGAGCAAGGAGCACGCCTCGGTCAGCGATTACATCCCACTAGGATGGCATGGAAAGTCGATGGGTGATCAAGGGTCCATCGAGACGCATCAGTATTCAGTGACGTCGCACAAGAGATCGTTGTCTGGCGGCACTGATGCGGCTGAAGGTCACAAGGAACGGCTGCACGCGCACGGTGGTATTCCTGGCGTTTTCTTCTCCTACGACATTAGTCCTATGAAAGTCATCAACCGGGAGGCGAGGCCAAAAACGTTTTCGAATTTCTTGACAGGTGTTTGCGCGGTCATCGGAGGTACTTTGACCGTGGCTGCGGCCATAGATCGTGGGCTGTACGAGGGCAACATGAGGTTGAAAAAGTTACATCAAGGATGAAAAGCATGGTCTGTAACATCAAATAGAATTGAAATTTTGGCCTTGATACATGGTCTGCCGGTGGAAAGCTCGAAAAACTATTGCACTGGTTAGCGAGCGTCGTCCAGCGTGACAAGCAAAGCGTCGTAAAGTGATCCGTGTCAGCAAAACCGTTCTAAGCATAGACGACAGCGGTCCTTCAAGCATATGACGATGCTCAGAAGGCTTCTCACTGCATCCTTTTCCGGCTCTTCCTAAAGCAAAAGGTTTCTGGAAATTCATCATGTAAAAAGTGGAAATTTGTCATGGGCAAACGAGTGGGTGACCGACTTACATGGCATGCATAATGGGAGTGATAGAAGCTCAGAGCGACAGGCGACTCTGTGACTGATTGCGTGTGTTCAAGAGCTTGTTCGTGGATGTGAGAAAACATTGTACGTATTCGAGCGTTGTCAATTGGTGTTCAGACTTGCGACACGTCGATTGTTGGTATTCAAGTTCGAAATATTGCTCAGCCTCGTGCTGGACTCGGATTCGGACCGTTGAGCTCACAGCCTCGCCGTCACGGCTGCTCCTCGACAGCGATGAGCATCTCAGGCATGAACCGCGATCGACAAGCCCTCGCGACTACCCTCTAGAAGCCCTCTGTCACTGTCTCTCACCCTGGACATGCGGAGCGTGGCGCATAGACATCACCTCGTGCTTCCTACTCGGTCTACTTGCTCCGTGCTCCACCCATGTCTGCGTCTGTGTCTGTGTCTGGACTGAGTGAAGATCTGGATCCGTTGGATGCTGGTCAGCATGGTGTGACACACGACCCTGCTCACATACTGACTTGAGGACAGATGAATACGACCCTATTGACCACCTCAACGAGATCTTCACCCATCCTTCCACTCTATCGTCCGTCAACCAGACACAGGCAGTCCTTTCTTCCTACCAAGATGACCTCGACGATGAGATTGACCTCCTCGAGGAGGAACAGGACAAGGCGAACGCAGAATGCCTTGCGAGAATGGAAGCCTCCAAGGCCGAGCTGGCTGAGCTCTTTGAGCGAATCGACAGTGTCCGCGAACGAGCACTGCAGACGGAGAAGAATATCACCGAGATGACGGCCGACATCAAGCAGCTCGACAATACCAAGAAGAATCTGACCCTGTCAATGACGGCCTTGAAGCGACTGCAAATGCTCACCACCGCCTACGAACAGTTACGCGCCCTCATCAAGACGAAGCAATACCGAGAGTGTGCTCAACTGCTGCAAGCCGTCATACAGCTCATGGCATACTTCAAGTCGTACAGGGCCATTGACCAGATCGCCGCCTTGAACAGGAATGTCTCAGAGCTACAAAGAGAGCTTCTGGAGCAAGTCTGCGAGGACTTCGAGATCACTTTCGCAAAAGAGGAGGTCCTCCACAAGCAGGCCATGCTTCATGAGGCCTGTCTGGTTGTCGATGCTCTGGGTGACGCTGCTCGGAACCGTCTGGTGACATGGTACTGCAACACCGAACTGCGTCAATACAGGACCATCTTCAAAGGTGATCAGGAAGCTGGTTCCTTGGACAACATTGACCGAAGATATGCTTGGTTCAGGAAGACCATGAAGATTTACGATGAAGAGCATGCTGCCATCTTCCCACAACACTGGGACGTCGCCAAGGTCCTGACCCATGTTTTCGCAGAGGGTACAAAGGAGGACTACAAAGGCATCCTAGCCAGGTCTACAAGAGGCGGCCAGACACTAGACGTGAGGCTGCTCTTGTCTTGTCTGCAGCAGACGCTAGATTTTGAGCATGGCCTGGAAAAGAAATTGGGCGGTACTTCACGCACCTCCGTCGATACAGTCATCTCGTCCGCCGAACCGCAGAATCAACTCGTGTCCATCTCGGAAGCATTTGAACCCTACCTCGGCCTATGGGTTGACCAGCAAGACAAGGAACTAGCGAGACTGATAACAGACTACCGATCACGACCGACGAGATCACCAGACGAGGACTTCAACTCTGAGCATGTTATCCCCTCTTCGACGGAGCTGATCAAGTTCTACCAGTGGTCACTGAATCAATGCGCCAAGCTCTCCACGTCGCAGCCTCTTCTTGACCTGTCCAAGGTGTTTGGAAAGTACCTCGAGCAATACTCTCAGCAGGTATTGCTCTTTTACATCTCTGAGAAGCCCACCGGCCACACCCCCTCCAGAGCCCCCACCATCGAAGACGTTATCATGACCCTCAATACTGCCGATTATTGCTACAATACGTCCAATCAGCTCGAGGAAAAAATCAAGAGCAGGATAGATGAACAATACCGCGACCAGGTCGATCTTCAGAGCCAAGCAGACGCGTTCATGGGCATCGCAAGTGCTGCAGTCCGTGCACTCGTACGC
>Ga0066648_10001454_pt1 | contig 12920 bp, 8 predicted proteins | sample CryGeyCG12114_NA_FD_59537 | JGI IMG/M metagenome (GOLD analysis project Ga0066648, IMG submission 59537) | Groundwater microbial communities from aquifer - Crystal Geyser CG19_WC_8/21/14_NA | ecosystem: Environmental > Aquatic > Deep subsurface > Groundwater | place: USA: Utah: Grand County... | reverse complement strand
ATCCTCGAGGGCCTGAAGGTCGGCACATTGAAAAGAGTCGAGGGTGACCCAGAGCCAAAGAAGGCTGCCACTGACAAGATTGCGGCTGGTCCAGGAGGCAACAGCACCGGCGGCGGCTTTGGCATTGGCTTATACGCTGTCATCCTCGTCGGCGGTCTCGCAGCATATGTCGCATATACATTCATGCAGTCGAAGGAAAGCAAGTAGACCAAGAACACAGAACACGAGATACGACAATATGGGAAGAGGGCAGCCGATTGGCAGTCTAAAGAAGGTCATGCTCATGCCGCAAAGATGGCTGTGCCCTTGAAAAAGTGTAGAGAGCCATTCAAACCTGGATACTGGGAGTTAAATCTTTAGGAGCTCGAGACAAGCACCTACGACCATGCAAGCATTTTCTGGCATCGAATCTCTTCTTTTGGCGCCCCCTGTCCCATGCTATTCAAGATGGGTAGATAGATCAATGCATTTCAGAGAATTTGAAGAGATTACATACTTGTGTCATCAAGCATCATCGAGCTAAACTGAACATGCAGGATCGATGACTGCCAGCACATTCCCCGGTCCTACAGCGCTGCTCAAGATGCACCACCTTCAGGGTATTCTTCTAAGCCTTACTTCAGACGAGTAGCTCTGAAGCAAGTATTGACAGCCTCGAATCTGGACGTGCATTGGGACTGAGCACGGCGTAATGATCGTGGTAGCGGTAACTTTTTGGATGGACCATGGTGTGACCGTGATGAACATGCATACTATCGCGTGGGGTTCACAGCCGTATCGACCGTGTGATAGTGCGTGGCCTGTACCCAGCGCGAAGCTCGTTCCAATACAGCTTTTGCATGAACCAATCGCAATGTCAGAAAGCCAGGCAGGTGTTGAAGATGGGCAGGAACCGAAGGCTTGATCATTCATACATTGGTTCATTCATTCATTCATTCATTAATTCGTTCACACGTTCCCAATGACGACCATGTACCTAAGCTTGCCCTCCTTGCCGCTCAGATTCACCGTAGTCGGCTTCCCGCCCGATGCGTCAAATCCGATCCCGTCGTCGAGCAATAACTGACTGCTCCTCCAACCCCAGCTCTTCCCGAAATTGAAGCTGTCTGGCGCGCTTTCGTACACGCTCAGAAGACGGCCTGCCTTGCTGGGGCTGTAGATCTTGAAGTATGTCTTGATGGTTGAGCGCGAGTCAATGTACGGTGGCATTGTAGAGATCGAGGAGACGAGGCGTTGGTTGGCGCGGATGAGCGAGGTGTCAATGTCGGTTGAATCTGGATCCATTGATAGTCTGTCGGGCTCGGGTGTCGAGAGACGCTGGACATGTGAGTAAGCGGAGCGTGGCATGGCGGGTCTAGAAGTGTTCTGAGATGTTTTTGGTGTTCGCTCGGGGTCTCGGTATGACGTGCTCCGGGAGGGTGAGAGGAGTGTCGATGTGTTGCCGTCGAAGTTTTGTCCTGAAGTCGGCTCGTCAGTGTCGTTGGACGCCGGATCGTGCCATGGTGTCGAGGAGCGTATATTTGGTTTCCGCAGAAGCATCTCGCGCTCTAGTTGGCCTATGCGGTCATCGACGCTTGCTGGTATAAATTGTGCTAGAGGATCGTCGGACGGGTCTCTGTCTTTGGCGCGATGCAGGTATATACCAAGCTGCTGTCCTTTTGACGTATTGACCCGCTGTATGTAAAGGTTCCACATGCTGCCAGCATACCAGACTGTCTGCGAGTATACCCGCTTCTTCTCCTTGAGTGTGCGAGGGTTGGGGAACTCAGCCGAGAATCTGAACGGTGGGTAGTGGCTGTATCGTGGAGGCGATGAGGAGGCAATGTTACGTGCAGCAGATGTGGTCTCGAAAACACTACCTGCAAAGTCCACGGCCCAGGCTACATCGCTGGGTTCTAAACTCGCAGAGAGCCGGTTCGCTGAAGATGTCCAATCTCCGCTGGTGGTAGCTGCTGGAGACGTGACAGATTCTCTTACACCGCCAAAGATGCAGGACACGTCATTAGACGGTATCCAAAACTTGCGAGGTCTAGCATTGCCATCCCATGATCCGGAATCAATGTCAAACAAAGATGGTGTTGTAGATGCTTGCGAACCTTCTCTCTGCTTGCCTCTAGCATTATCGGAAGGCGCATGGGTAATCTCTTCCGGCTCATCATGTTCATCTGCAACTTCGCTCAAGCCTAGCTCCACGTCGCCCTCGTGCGAATTCACGACTCGTTGGCGCAGCTCCATTTGCATCCATAGCGCATCGGAGATCACCTTGTCCGGTAGGATCGGGACGCCCAGTACGTCTCGAGCGGAGCGAATATGCTGAAGCTGTTCAAAGCGCAAGTGAAGATAATGTATTCCTTCATCCAGAAGCACAAGCAGAGGTGACACCTCGGGAGAGGTATAGAGGGAGCACCAAGCGTCGTCTCTGTCGATCCACGACTTCTGAGCCCCGAAACCAGAGTCTCGCCGGTAAGTAGCATCAAATCTGATGGCGAAGAATCTCAGACTGGAAGGCTTCGGATACAAGTATGTGCCGTCAGCATCAACCAGCTTGGACTCCACTGCCAGCCGTCGTAGTCTTCTGTTCAATATTTTGAGGGCGAGAAACCATCGTTCCCATTCGCCTGGCACGTAGAATGGATCACCGCCAATGACCTCACGGATGATTTCAGCAGGGATGTGATCCCAGTGCTCGTAGGCCATTTCCCACCCCTCTCTGCAAAGCATGGCCTTGGCCGAGGCTAAAATCCGGTCGCCTGGTCTGCCATAATAGCTATTCGTGACAAGTTTGATCAGACTATGTAGGTTCGCTGTGTGCATCTGCCGCAGGATGTAGTTCACACAATTGTCAATTAGATCAGACATGTCGAGCCAACATGCGGTTGCGAAGAGGCCAACGGCTTCTTGCTCCTCTTGAGAAGCATTGGATGTCCCATACAGACGCTTGAGTGCAAGCTCGAACGCGGCTCGTGTTATGTTTGGATCGATGTCCTCTGTGACGATGGTCATTTCGCTTGCCGAGCTTTCCTTCCATGGTCCCCAGAAGGCCGTGGAAAAGTAAGGTGCTCGATCAAGCAGAAGCTTGTGTAATCTATAGCTCTGGCCAAAGGCATGCACAGTAATGTCTGAATGTTTTCCACCAAGAAAGCCATTATACAGCAGATGACCGGCTAAGGTAGAGGCATCGTGAGGCGGGCTCCTTAGGTTAGAATAGTCTCGTAGCTGTGTTGGTTCACGAGACAGCAGTCCAGGAGTATCGCTGACAAAGAGGCTAGAGAGTCGTTGTGAAGTGGTAGCATTGCCAACATCTCCATCAGGCCCATCAGAACCTTGCCCCGTCTCGGGGTCATCCAGGTCTTTTTCCGTACCAGCCATACTTGCACTAGCGGCCACGAGGTCTAGTTCCGGAGGTCTTCCAATCGTTCGTCGGCTTAGACCGCTTGCTGTTAGTGCTGAGAGAGGCAAGGAAGTGCCAGACACAGAGGTTGTGCTCATTGACGCATGAGCAGTGTTTGCAGAAACCGACGAGGTTGGCGGACCAGATGCAAAAATGGACCGATTGGGTGGTGGAGGACTGATGGTGTTTGCTATGGTTGGGGAGTCGGCGCCTCCACGTAAGGGCTCATGCTGGGAGAAGGCAGTTCTACCCCGTTGCGAGATGCCTTGTCTAGTGGTAGATCTGGTTGGCGTGGCTGTTGATGGCAGTGGTAGGGACGAGCGTGAGCTCGAAGCGGCTCCGTGATCACTCAACAGTCGACTAGTACTCTGCGACCGTCCATACGTGGTCTGCGTTGCTGCAGAAGAGCTGATCCCTCTCAAAAGGTCGTGTAGAGAGTCTGACAATTCATCCTCGGTATGATGCTCATCGTCCATACCAGAGAAGATCGCTTAAATTGGCACGTGGTAGCCAATGGGCTCCTGTAAGCTAAGTTATGATGGCAGAATAGCTTGTTCTAGTGCAAGTGAAGAGACGGTGGTGATGCTCAACGCCAGATGGTTGCTGAAAGCCGTGCAGTAGCCTCTGATAAAGTTGCGGATGCTGACACCGCCACTGTCCGAAGTTCTTCACTCGAGATGATGAACTCGCAAGAACACTTGTCAACGTGATTATCGCTCACCGCATGACAACATTTCTGCAGCCAATAGAAGGGCAACGTGAACCGCGCGGATGCAAAGCTATCTGTCTTTGAGCAGGGGAGATGGCTGTTATCAAGTGATATTGACGTGGTTGGTCATGTGGAACTCGATGAACTGAGTTTAAGGCAGACTGTGGGCGGACAGTTAAGATTCTCGGGTAAGCTTCCACGTACGGTAGCTGCCTAGAGCAATGCACCGACTTCATCGAGTTCGTGAAGCCTTGTCGGGTGCGCAGCGCCTAGTACACTCGACACGCAGACTCTCACTTATTTACCATCTACCACACAACCTTCCTGATACCTCACTCTTACACACCGTCTTTGCGACAACTACCTGGCAATCTATGCTGGTCATAACGCTATGGAACTATCTGCCTCCTACCACTGCCGTTCGTCATGCCGATTTCTGAGGCTGGTGACTTCGACCAGAGTGGGAAACCAATAAAGGCACCACCCACCCCTCCACACGAACCTGCATGCCGCGGGCTCGCACTCGATGGAGTGGTTGCTCAGCTCGAGGAAGAGGCAGGGCGTCAGGAGACCTCGATTGCTCAGGAGGGGTATGACGACAAGAACGGCATTGAGGCAAGGGACGGTGTTGTCAGACCATCTGTTACGGGCATTACGGGACCTGTAACATCGCCACGGCATGTTACAAGCCCACGGAATGGGGATGTAACGCATGCTGTATCTCGCCATTCAAGTGTCAACAGAGGGCAATTGACGATGCGAAGAACGAGCAGCGAAATGGCTGTGACCCTAGACGAGCGACGTCTGTCAAAAGGATACGTAGGGGACAGGGTGCGAGACTACACAGCAAGCACAGACTCACCATCCTGTGCAATACTGTCACCAACCTTATCGGCGCAGACCCCAGAGTCCGAGTCAGGACCACAAAGCCCGCTGACGTCGCTGCCGTCAGTAAAGGGACAGCCGTTGCAAGCAAGGACTTCTTCTCTCAGTGATGCTCCCCGCCGTACTAGTCAAGGTTCAGCTACTGAGGTCAGAAGGCCACGCCACTTGACAATCGATGTAGTCCCGCATAAAGTTGTGGTAGAAGCTGACTCGCCAGCGATTAGACCTCGCGTGCCTAGAGCTCTGTCCACTCCTGTTAGCATAAAGAGCCCCAACACTGCAACAAGGCAAGACCAACGCAAGTCAAGGGCTTACTCTAGGACCGACCACAACAGACCGCGGAACGTGTCGGCCTCGCGCCACCCACTACCATCCCCTCTGCCGGCCGCCATACCAATGCCGCCCCTGTCCCTTTCGACATACCTGCAGCTCGAATTGTCCTCCCAGAGACCTTCGCAAATTTATATACACCGCTCTTCCGCCAACGACTTTCCTTATGAGTCCTCACGCGTTAAGATCGAAAGACTTTTGAATTTCCTGTTTCTACCACATCAACTGGAAGGCGTTCTCTGGTTCGGTGTCCTGGCTTGTCTCGATGTTTGGCTGTACACATTCACCATTCTTCCACTCCGAATGATCAAATCGATCTTCATACTGTGCCAAAGCTTCGCTAAGAATCTAGCCGAAGAGGCGCGATTTGTCATGAGCTTCATATTCACAGGAAGCCGGCGTGTATGGCGAAGAAGACGCACAAGAGGCCAATCGGCTGCTGGTGTGTTGTCCCGGACGAGTTCAGAAACTCAGGTCCCCCAGACGAGCAGCCAGCGCTCGAAAACACGGACTGGAAGACACCATCGCAGAACGAAGTCAACTCCCTCGAATCTAATGCCCGATGACAAAGCTGATATCTTGAAAGGGTTTCTGATCATTGCTACATGCTTCATTCTGCTCAAGCTAGACGCAAGCAGAATGTATCACTGGGTGCGTGGTCAAGCGGCAATAAAGCTCTACGTGATCTATAATCTGCTTGAAGTCTGTGATCGACTTCTTTCTGCCCTCGGCCAAGATGTGCTCGAATGTCTGTTCTCGCAGGAGGCATTGGAACGCAAGCCAGATGGTCACAGCAAGGTCCTGCGACCACTTTGGCTGTTTGTGCTTGCTCTGGTGTACTGTGTCATACACGCAACTGCCCTTTTCTACCAGGTCGTCACGTTGAACGTGGCGGTCAATTCATACTCCAATGCACTTGTAACCTTACTAATGTCTAATCAATTCGTGGAGATAAAGGGAACCGTCTTCAAGAAGTTTGAAAGAGAGAATCTTTTCCAGCTTACCTGTGCCGACATCGTTGAGCGGTTCCAGCTCTGGCACATGCTGATGATCATCGCTTCTCGCAATATTGTCGAGACCGGCGGTTTCCCCATTGGCATTCCAAGCCTGCTGTCGCCGGCAGCTACCACAACCTCATCGAGCCGCCCGAATATCACACACGCAGCGCCACCATTGTCCGCAGCTTCGATTTTTCCACAGTCATTCATGATTGTGCCTTCCATGCTGAGCTCTGTCAGCTCGTATGTTCCGGCCGTGGCTCATGTTTTAGGTCCATTCGTCATTGTCCTTGGTTCTGAAATGCTCATCGACTGGTTGAAACATGCGTACATCGGCAAATTCAACAACACCAAGCCAGTCATTTACGGCCGCTTCCTTGACATTCTCGCAAAAGACTACTACACGAGTGCATTCGGCGAGCAGAACCTGACGAAACGGCTCGGCCTGCCAATCATTCCGTTAAGCTGTCTGATGATTCGCGCCGGCTTCCAGACGTACCAGATGTTTGTCGCTTCCTGGATGCCAGCGCCATCAAGCAGCAATGCGGCTACACTAGCCAGTATCCATCAGCAATATTCTACGACTCGGGCTCAGCCATCATCCACAGCAGCCATGATTGTGCGCAAGATGGACGATTTTCTGAATCAGTTGCCGGCAATTCTCACCGGCTCGCACGTCACCTCATATCTGACACCTATCCTTGTGTTCTTACTGATGTTCCTTGTTCTCTTGGTCTGCAAACTCATACTTGGCATGGGCCTTCTGGCGTTCTCGCGTGCTCGGTACAGGTCGATGAAAGAGAGGGAGCGCAGCGGTAACCCCTCGCCTTATATCGATGGAGGCCGACGAGTCGGTGGCTGGGGCGTCGTCGAGGTAGACGACGACAAACGTCGTGTCATCTACGAAGACGATCCTGCTGCACTCCAAGCCTTGAGAGCGAAAGAGGTCAAGGACAAAGCTAAAAAGGAACAGGAGAAGGAGAAGGGCTACACCGCCGACGGGCTTGAGAAGATCAAACGTTATGAGATGGCCACCAAAAGGATCTGGTGATAATAGTTGTAGTTTTACATCCATGTTGATTCTGTCTAAAGCATAATTTGTTCAGCACCTCTTGTGTTTTCGACGGTGAGAGCCACGTAGCATATTGCTCACACTCGACTTCAAGGTCAGCATATCTAACTCGCCTAACGCATGACGAGTGTTGAGCTTTCGTCCAAGTGAAAGCCTGGGCTTGCCTTCGATGTTCTTGAAAGTGTATGTCTCGCGATCCGTGCCTCCCTCTTGCAGTGGAGTACTAATTCCGGAAAGCTTGTATGTGCTTCGCCGTAGCCTCTGCCTGAAACGAGCTAAATGGAAACATGTGCCTTGTCGCAACGGAGCTCGAACTATCGTAGTAGTGACTCGGTGCATCGTCTGGGCAAGAGCAGACACTCAGCTACGTATGTGGCACGAACCAGCTTGCACTGCAGGTACAGGTAGCTGGTACTGGGCACCAAGGACTACGGATGTTCTGCCGCGATTAAGCGACGCCACAAACTACTACGACGATCGTCAAACGTCGATCGAACGCGTGTAGGCGGTAGGGATCATTAGAAACAGAAGAAGTTTCTTTAGGAACACAAGCCGTGTTGTGTCGATCGTCAGGTAGGATCGTCCACCACTCGACTTCTGACGGCGGTAAGGGCATCCATGCACGCAGAGCTACTGTACCGTCCCCCGAGATGTTCAATCACGATAGTTGGTGAGGGAAGGGTCGATGATAGGCTAGCGCGCATCAAGCCCGAACCTTGACACTGTTGCCAGGAGCAGAGTATGTTTGCTTCTGTTGCAGGGCTTGAAGTTGATCAAAACATGTTAAGCGGTTGCATGAGTGAAGTGATTGCTTGAGTAGCTGCATCGCAAGACATGAGGGCCAAGCGATCTAATAAAGTGCCTGATATGGGGCAGGGTAGGGCAGGAAGCAGGGCAGAACGGAACCAGATGCGAATAAGATTCGGGCCATGCTGCCCTGCCGTTGACGACCACGGATCAAGGGTCGGCGTTCAGCCAGCGGAGGTGTATTATTTTGGTGGGTTGTGTGATGGCAGGCTGCATGACGGACTCCCTGTCTTCTGGAGCTCGCTAAACAGTGGCAGAGCGCCATGTTAATTACGGTAGACGTGTAGCGTTACCTTATCGATGAGTGCAGCTTGAGCACTTGGGCAGTAGTGCTGGACGGTCGTGATTCTGATACATTCCGACAAACCACCATCGGCAGTGTTGCGGTGGCTCAAAGAAACGCACAGCTCATTGTTTACCTACCTATGTTCGTGTTCCTTTGGAGCCACTATTTGTGTTGATTAGCGCTTCCAGCTGCAGTCGGGGTGCTTGTGGCCTGTGGCACCCGGCAAAGCCACCGAACTTGGACATTTCCAAAGCCTGTCAAGCCTGTCAAGCCTGTCAAGCCTGCAGTGCACAGACCTTGCTGCACAATCAGCGCAGTGGAAAGCGCCTGACTGGCTTCATCCGATCGATGCGTGTACCATCTTGCAACCTCGAATGTTCACGCCGGAGCCAGTCACCAACGTGCTTGCGGCAATAGTCGCTGCAGTGTAAACTGGACACGAACCTAACTGCTATCTGGCGCACTTCTGCAGCGTCTGTGGTGCATGTGAACTGCCCACCACCACCACTAGTCGCTGCTATCACCAGGCCTGTTGTCCCACTCAGCTTCTCTTCTGGATCATGAACACTGGATCCGGCAGACCCAAGAGGAGCACTCTCACCAAGAAGCTCTCCTTTCGCAACTCAGACTCATCAGCACCCCGCCAGCTTACCCGGAGTCCTTCAGCGCCATATTCTGCATCGTCGACCTCGTCCGTACGCCTCGCTCGCGACACTCACCATCGCAACCAATCTCACAACGTCAACGCCTATACCTCCTCCCAGCCGTCGCTTGCATACTCTGCCAACCCTCGACACTCGCCGATAGTCTACTCTAACGACTTCTTGCCAGCGACAGCCGATGCATTTCAATCGTCCTCCTTCTCGCCGTCGCCCACTGCTATGGACGATCAGAGCCTCTCACTGACGCAACAACGATCAGGACCTGCGCCAGCTCGGCCAGCTGGTCCTCAGCAGACATACACCTCGCCAGACCTGCGTCTCGGCGATTTCGGCATGACAAGCTTGAACAGTATGGCGAGCTCCAGTGGCATTGAGATAACACCGCCTCGGTCGGAGACTGGGACTATGAGCCCCAAAAGGATATCAGCCGACCTGGCGCATCACCCTAAGCCTCGAGCACACAGGAAGAAGAGCGGCTTCTCAAGCTTCGTGAACAGTATGCTCGGATCCCCCAGACAGATCAAGATCTCCGCGCCTGAGAACCCCACACACATCACGCATGTGTGTTTCAACGAGGAGACTGGCCAATTCACCGGCTTACCCAAAAATTGGGAGACGATGCTGTCAGATAACGGTGTACCGGAGACGGAGCAGAAACAGAACCCGCAGATGATGTACAACATAATGACGACGTATGAGAACAATCTGGGAGGCCACGAGGAAGAAGTCTACCACAAGTTTGACAATGCGAAGTCGGGTGACTCGCCCAAAAGCAGCACCAGTGGTGTCAGGCAAAGCCCAACTTCTGGTCTGGGCATCAGTGCGACACTCGCAAATACTGCCAGCCCGTCGTCAGTCATCTCTCCTCCGTCAAGTCCGCGATTCCCACAGAATCATGAAGGCAGCTTCGAGAACCCAAGGGCCCCTCCACCGATACCCACGGGTTCGAGCGTGAAGCTGTCGAGCCCTCCAATGCCGAGCAGTCGAGGGCCGGCTCAGCCTGGTTACGTGCCTAACAGAGTTGCTCCCAAAGCTCCAGCTCCGGTCCCAGCTCTGATAACGCAACCGCAGAATTACTCCCCTCATAGAGCCGCGCCATCTGCACCTCAATCATCGCAACAGCCGCCGCTCAGAGAGAAAGACACTCTACCACCGCCGCCTAGAATGCCAGAGATGGCTCAAAAATCGCCCGGCGCAGGTGAAATACCAAGTGCGATATGGGACCAGTCACGGAGCAGGTCGAACTCTGCTGCAAGCAAACCCCCTACAGTACCTCAAACTATCAATAATGCGGCCCAGTACCAAATGCAGCAAGAGAAGGCAATGGCTGCGGCCCAACAAGCGATAACGGATAAACACCTTGATCGAAGCAGGAGTCAGTCGCAGAGGGGCCCAGCGGTTCCACCCAAGCCAGCACAGTCCAGTCCGGTGATAGCCCAAGCACAATATACCATCCCCGATCAACCGAATGGCCAGATATCTGCGCAAGTGGCGCACGTAGGACCTACCTCGGGGCCAAGACCTAGGAAGCCACGTCAGCCGAGCAATGGAATCGAGATTGCGACTCGACTGAGAGCGATATGTAGCCCTGGAGACCCAACGACGCGATACGGCAATCTGCAGAAGATCGGACAGGGCGCATCAGGAGGGGTTTATACAGCATACGAGACAGGCACGAAGAGGTGCGTGGCAATCAAACAGATGAACCTGGAACAGCAGCCGAAGAAAGACCTGATCATCAACGAGATCATTGTAATGAAAGAGAGCAAACACCAAAACATCGTCAACTTCATGGACTCGTATCTTCACGAGGGCGACCTGTGGGTGGTGATGGAATACATGCAAGGCGGCAGTCTTACTGACGTTGTCACCTTCAACATCATGTCGGAAGCTCAAATAGCAGCGGTATGTCGGGAGGTGCTGTACGGCCTACAACATCTACACAGCAAGAACGTAATACACCGAGACATCAAGTCGGACAACATTCTGCTGTCGGAACGAGGCGACATCAAATTGACGGATTTTGGCTTTTGTGCTCAGATCAACGACTCACACAACAAGCGGACGACGATGGTAGGAACACCGTATTGGATGGCACCCGAGGTAGTGACGCGCAAAGAGTATGGACGAAAGGTCGACATCTGGAGTTTGGGAATCATGGCCATCGAGATGATCGAAGGGGAGCCGCCGTATCTTACAGAATCACCGTTACGAGCGTTGTATCTCATTGCCAAGTTCGGCACACCAAAAATCAAGGATGAGCACGCGCTGAGTGCGGTATTCCGAGACTTCTTGCACTTTGCGTTGAAAGTGGAACCGGAGAAGCGAGCCAGTGCTCACGACCTTTTGACAGTAAGTGAAGATATGTAGCCAGCGAGATGGGAAACTAACTTGGAGTTCAGCACCCTTTTATGCAGATATGTGCGCCACTACAAAGTTTGGCGCCATTGGTGCAGTCGGCGAGAGATAGTAGAGCAGCTGAGAAGGCAGCCCGGGGAGGGTAGAAGCCTTCTCGTGGCAGCAATATGCCCACTGCATCGAGCCTCTTCCGAACGACGACCTATATGACGTCGCAGTCTGTGGCCTCAAACAAGCGACCGTCTATACTGTTACGTTGACGCTAAGGAGATGGGAATCCCGTATGACTGCTCTCCAGGACGTATACTTTTCATGTACCATACCACTACATTTGCAGGGACGAAGTGCACGGCGTTACGCGAAACGGCGGAGTTATGTGAAACGAGACATGCATGAACAGACGACAAGTTCAAGCAACAACATCTGCGAGCAACGCGCGATAGGAGTTATAGCACAGCTTTTCGAGAAGGACGAGGTGTTGATGTATCACCTCCCGGCAAGGCGGTTATGTTGTCGTAAGATGTTCTAGACATTGTCGTAAGCATGCTTGGCAGAAAAGTTACCTGAGATAGCTAGATCGTGTGCTACTACGAGTACTTGGAAGACTCGATCACATTCATCGAACAGCAAACCAACAACGGCCAATGACAATCGTGTATAGTAAGACAGGGCAGGAATAGTAATTGTTAGAAGGTCGAGTCTGAAATAGATGATCTGCAGTCGAGCAGCTCGGAGCTCGAGTAGGCCGTTGCACCGCCTCACGCGATGTTCCAGCTCGAGGTTGCCCTTCAAGATGTCCCTGGTTTTAGGGTTCACGCCAGGCAGCTCTGGGCGGCGGAAAGTCAGTGGCATACTTCGTCATAGGCACTCCTGCGCCGCCCAGCGGTCACTAGTAGTATGTGTAGGAGTATAGTGGCAGAGGCTCAAGGCTTCCACTGTTTAGTACCAACGCCCACAACCTACCTCGAAGAATCTTGACTTTGTTGCGAGCAGCGTGAAGACCGTCACTAGACACCCTTTATACCTTCCGAGGAGCTGCTAGAGAACCACCTTCACTCTGCTGAGAGGCAAGCCGCTACCATGTTCCGGGCTCAGCAAAATGCCTTTGATGATGTTGTCGGTAAGTGCGGCTAGGAAGCTCATCGGTTGGGTCGCAATGCTCACCAGACCACAGCCAAAGCGACAGACGAGAACCTGACGTCGGAGAACTGGGAGTACATCCTCGATGTTTGCGACAAGGTCAACGGCAGCGACACGGGCGGCAAGGATGCTGTGGCCGCCATGATCAAACGACTTGCTCACAGAAACGCCAACGTCCAGCTGTACACCCTCGAATTAGCCAACAGTCTATCCCAAAACTGTGGCATGAAGATACATCGAGAACTCTCCTCCAAGTCATTCACCGATGCTTTACTGCGTATT
>Ga0066648_10001452_pt1 | contig 12923 bp, 13 predicted proteins | sample CryGeyCG12114_NA_FD_59537 | JGI IMG/M metagenome (GOLD analysis project Ga0066648, IMG submission 59537) | Groundwater microbial communities from aquifer - Crystal Geyser CG19_WC_8/21/14_NA | ecosystem: Environmental > Aquatic > Deep subsurface > Groundwater | place: USA: Utah: Grand County... | reverse complement strand
GGTAGAGCGCATCCATGGTAAGGATGAGGTCCTGGGTTCGAATCCCAGTCGTGGCTCCATATTGGCATTTTTACGATAATCTGCTACAATTATTCAGATTGTTTAATAAATTTAATAGATAGAAGTAAGAGTTATGGCAAAGAAGAACACCAAGCGTAAATTAGTCGGCCTCGTCAGTGACGAGAGCGGTGCGCGTACGTACTACACTATCAAGAACACGCAGAACACAACTGAAAAGTTAAGCCTTAAAAAGTACGACCCAGTCCTCCGTAAGCACGTTACATTTACCGAAACTAAAAAGAACCTCGGCCGTAACGAAATTAAGCCTCGTAAAAGCTAATCCGCTCCCTAAAAAAGTTAAAAGCCCTACTCAGGGCTTTTTTCATACACATTTGCTAGTGCCAGGGCGGCACTAAACTGCTGGTGAAGCTCATCTGCTTTAGGCGCAGTATTATGACTGTATACATAAACCCATTGGCTATCGATCTCGTAGTCATATCCGGGTTTTGTAAGGAGTTGTTGAATAACTTCTTCATTGAAGTTTTCACGAATGTCCTCCATGTCTGACGGCTGAGCATATACTAAAAAATTAGCATCAAGATTAACGTCTAGAGCGACATGTTGGCTACGGTCGTGATGGATCGCAACCGCTTCGTCGTGTAACCGTGGGTGCACGTGCGAGAGCAGCAGTACGTGTGGTGAACGCTCTACGTTGTGTTTGACCGCCGCGATTAACCAGGTGTGACTGTGCGTGCGACCTTTGCGACTAAGTGACGCTGCATGAGTAACCGTACGTTCAAAAATTGTAACAGCACGTTCGTGGATATTCCCATAAACCGCGTAGTTATCGATTTGCCCGGCGTTAGCAGTGAAGCCGCGAATAGGTTCATGATCGTCGCGCGGATGAAGTAAGCCAAAGTACACGAGCCCGTTTGTATTGGCAAATTGAGTGAACCGTCGGCGCATGACTGCAGCACCAATAATTCGTTGGGGCATAAGATTAAATAGTAGCGTAAGGAGACTTGCCATTTATTTGGTGCCGAGATCCATAAGGGTATTGAGATATTCGGCATGGCTCCAGGCTAATGGTGCAACACTGAGTGGCGCGCCACTTGCCCGGTCAGCTTGTTCGGCTAATATACCGGTTGAACCGGCGTGAGATATCACCCAGTCAATAATAAACTCAGCCTTCTGATGGTCGTGACCATAAAGAGCAGCCTGTGCCTGCCAAAGTGAAGTAATAAACCATGGATTACCGACGCCGCTGGTTGGATTCCGATTGTACTGGTCCTGCTCGTAGCGAGCGATACCATCATACGGCTCTGGCTGACCTAACGCCGTGCCATAGGTGGCGATTGCTGTCTTCACCTCATCGCTATCGTGTGAGAATAAGCCGAAGGTAAGAATACCGTATAGACTCGAGCTATCAATCGTTTCATCGTAGCTCACCTCACCGTCTTCACTCACCGTCACACCTTTGTAAAAGAAGCCCTGTTCGGAATTGAATAGTACCGAACGAGCGCGCTTTTGCAGAGTCTCTGCTTCTGTTCGCCAGTGGAGGGCATCCTCAGCCTGACCGTGCTGCTCAGCTAAATCACTCGCGGCAACGAGGGCGCCATAGACGCTTGCAACAGTGTAAGTACTCGTGGCATAGATCTCTTCCCACAGGTCGTAACTTGGTTTTGGCAGTCCGGTGCGCTCATCCATAAAGCCACAGAGGAACTCGGCCATTGGATGAACAAGGGTATCGTAAAACTCATCAAGTAACTCAGTGTTTGTCGTAGCGGAAATAAACTCACCAAGCATAAAGAGAACCGTTGCTGTCTCATCTTCCTGAATAGGTGCACTAGCAGTAGAACCATGAACGTATGGATGCCAGCTCGGCCCTAGGCTGCCATCGGCAAAATATTTGTGCATGACGTATCCGCCGGAATGAATCACGCTTGCGATGAAGCGGAAAAATCGCAACGGCTCTTCGGTGTAACCCAGGCGAATAAGGGGCCAACATGCGTATGCTCCGTCACGCGGCCAGCAATAGGCATACGCATCACGCGCATAATTCAGCATTGTCGTATCGGTGCTGGCAATAATAGCACCGCCATCATCAAAGTGAGATTTTAAGATCATGAGACTACTGCGGAAGGTATCATGATAGCGCTCGGCAATCTGCGGGAGTTTTGATTCCGCTGGCTCAAGCCATTTACGCCAGTAGGTAGTCGTTTCGCTTAAGAATGCATCAAGGCCTCTTTCACGGAGGTGAGCGTGCATACGAAGTGCGTCGGTATTCGATTGACCGGCGGCAATCCAGTATTGAACCCGTCCTGAATCGTGCGCACCCAATGAAACGTAGAACCCAAGAACCGAGTCGACACGACCATGTTCAACCGTGTTATTCCCAAGTTCTCCGTCTTCCGCATCTTTAAAGGTGCCTTCATGCCCCTCAATACCATAAAGACCAATGCTATGAGCATTAAATGGCTCGTTGCCAACACGGCCACTCACTACAAATGCGCGACGTCCGCGGTAATGCAGTACGGCATCATTTTCAGGTAAGTACTGCGCCGTATCAGTATTACTTCGTGAATCGCCAATCGCAAATACTTGATGCATAAAGAGACGGATTTCGCGGGGCTGGTCCCGCAAGTTAACAAGGTGGATGCTGCGGATTAAACAATCGCCGCCGCTATACACTGCGTCGGTGAATTCAAGCCGTACGCCAAGCTTCGTATTTGTAGAGACCGTGGTGCCAATAAGAGCGTGTGACTCTAGGTGCATTTCGGTCTGCCAGTCTTTACTTTCTAACCATGAAAACTCACCCGCAACCCACACACCGATTCGGTGGCGAAGTGCATCACCGGCGACATGGTTTTCTTGCCCAACGTGCGGGTAGTAAAAATCGCTTACTAAGCCATGTTCATTCAGGCCTACATGGAGACTACCGTTACTGAGAGTGAGTGGTCGGGTCATACTATAGAGTTCTCCAATGTAAAATGATGTTGTTTGTGTGCGCTTAATCGGTATCGGACATCGCGAAGCGCATTCATAAAGTACAAGAAGGCATCATACGGTGAGTCGTATGGGCTAAAATAGGCATGAACGTCACCGTCTTTCGACCATTTGGTACACATGTAGTACACGTGGTCGGATGTTTGGAGGCGACGCCAATCGTTAATAAGTCCATCGTCACCGCTGCGAAGGATATCGTCTTGCAGCTCGTAGAGATACTTGAGAGCTTCTTGTTGCATGGCATTACCAAGCCATGCGGTAAGGTCACGTTCAGTATCAGCCCAGGTAATAACCCCCGGTACGTCGACCACATCGGCCGCTTGGTGCGCGTCAATTGCCTCGCTCGTGGTGTAGAAGGTATTATTTTCGTTCTTAAGCCATTCGCCAGGAAGTGCTCGCATAAAGTCAAAGATGCCGGTGTCTTCCCACTGGTGTTCACCGAAGGTTTCGTAATCCATAAAGAGGTTGATGATTTTTCCTTCGGTCCCGTCGAGCGCGGTATTGAGCCAGTCGGTGTAGGTAGTGGTGTTTAAAGGCCAACCTTCCCAGGCACGGTTAGAAAAGCGGAAGGCAAGGTCATCACTCAAGCGGTAGTTCTTCATCAATAAACCGATATTCTTTGTACCGGCCGGTCGATACACGTGATTCGGGCTGCGCCAGCCTAAGATAGGGTCCCACCCTTCGCAGAGAATTCCTTTGTACCCAGCATCTTCGGCCCACTTCGCTAGACTATTAGTGTACGAGAGCTCGGTGTTGCGGAATACTCCTGGCTTGACGCTAAACGTCTCTAGGATGAGGTCTTCATGCGCCTTTACCTGTCGTTCGAATTCTTCGCGCGAGTAAAAGAAGGCGAGGCTGTGGTAATAGGTTTCGGCAACAATTTCAACGCGTCCGGTATCGACAAGTGCTTTAAAGCTATCGATAACATCGGGCGTATAGAGGCGCGCCTGTTCAATGAAGGTACCGGTAATGCTGAGGCTTACCTTAAATTCCGGATGAGTTTGCAGCATTTCAAGCAGCAGAGCGTTCATCGGGCGATATGACTTTTCGGCTACCTTACGCATAATAAAAGCATTGTCGACGTCGCCAGCGGTTGCGTTAAAGTATTCGTGGTCATTGCCGGTATTAAAAACGGTGTATGGTTTTACGCGCCATGGTTGGTGAACGTGTAAATAGAGAACGATGCCGCGGCTCATGCAAACACCTTTTCTCGTGCCGTACGCTGTTGAGTTGAGCCGTAGATACCGAGGCAATTCTGCGCCACGTCATCCCATGAAATGCGGGCGTATTCATTGCGGACATCGGTGCGCAAGCTATCAAGAAGTGTTTTAGATGTCGCCAGGCCCACGATTTCATCTGCAAGGCGATCGGTATCCCAGTAATCGGTCCTTAGGACACTACGAAGGACTTCACCCACGCCAGATTGTTTACTAATAATGAGGGCGTTATCGTGGTGCGCGGCTTCAAGGGCGGTCAGTCCGAACGGCTCGGCGCTCGAGTTCATTACGAATACATCGCTAACGCTATATGCATCGCGCCACTGCTTGCCTCGAACAAACCCGGTAAAGAAGACTTTATCGGCAATGCCAAGTTCAGCCGCCAGTTCAATTAACTGGTCGCGCTGCTCACCGTCACCGGCAACCAAGAAGGCGAGGCGATCGTACTTTTCGCTTGCACGCTTAGCAGCGTGCAAGAACTGAACAAGACCCTTCATGAGGGTTAATCGACCAACAGTACCAATTACCATGTAGCCTTCGCCCTTAAGGTGTTCAAGATAGGTGTAGGTAGCATTGTCATAGGTATAGGCACCCAGACTGGCAAGATCAAAACCGTTGTGGCTGACCTCTACTTTATCTGCTGGAATCCCGTAACGGTTGATAATAATCTGGCGAGTAAGATTGCTGACGGCAATGATTCGATCAGCACGCATTAAACCTTCTTGTTCAATCTCGTGAACAATTGGGTTGCCGTTACCGCCACCGGCTCGCTCGAATTCGGTTGCGTGAACGTGAACAACAAGAGGCACACCAGTAGCTTCTTTTGCGGCAACGCCTGCCGAAAGGGTTAACCAGTCATGAGCATGAATAACCGACGGTTGAGATTTTTCTACTAACTCTATGGCAAATTTACTGTACTTTTGTTGCAAGGCGAATATGCCAGAACCTGATGCCGCAAACCCAGAAGCCTCATAGGCGCCAAAAATATCGTTGAATGAGCCGGACTTATCACGGCCGCTCGGCTCAATGTCCGTCACGCTATGAATATTCATAAATTCAGTATCAGGATGGTGGGCAGAGTAGGGAAGAACGAACTCGATTTCGGCACCTTGACGAGCGAGCGCTTTGGCTAAGTAATAGCACGCGACCCCTAACCCTCCGCTATTGTGCGGTGGTAACTCCCAACCCAACATTACTATTTTCATGGTTTTTTAACTCTTTTTTCCTCTGATAACTTATGTATCCGAGGCACTCTGTTCTTTAGAACTTATGCTTATTGTAGCACAGAGTACGACACTAAAAACAAAGCTTTTTCGTTTTAATGATTAGTATGGATTAACAGGGTAGAATTACAGTACGCCAAAGCCTAAAAAGCCGTCACCATCGGGGCTTGTATGTTCCACTATCCTTATCCCACCAGGTTCGTTCCCACCAATTGTCGTGACGATGCCATTATCATTAGCAATGACGATATTAACATGTTGACCAAACGGACTTGGATTGTCATACAGCATGACGTCCCCTACTTTTGGTGAATAGTTTGATCCTGAACGCTTGAACGCACCTTTTGACTCATAGTATTCGCGTAGGGTATACGTTCCTGGAATTCGCCACGAACTAGTTATTGGATTTGAAAGTGGACGATCCGCTTGTTTAAAAATCCAACTCACAAAGTCTGCACACCAGGCCTCTTCAACACCTTGAGAGTATTTTGTTCCTGGTGGCTGGGCGGCATACTCAGTCTTTAGTAATTCAATAATCTTTTTCTGATCTTGCGACAAGCCGGACTCGGGAATAGAAGGAAAGGGGACTTCTTCTTGCTGCGGTAAGTTGCTGGAGATTAATTGTGGGATGACATTAAAACGACTACGAACGAAGATAGTTAGCCCAATAACCGACAACATTATAAGGATGAATAAAAAGATCCGTGTCAGTAGCGGTAGAGGTTTAAGATGTTTACTCATCCATTCATACTAACAAATAGCCACAATAGTAAAAGTAGCAATCCATTAAACTTCATGCAATAATAAGTTTTTGAATGAACCAATCAGTTTACTTAATACGGCACGCAGAATCGGCAATGAATGTTCAACCACATTTGATTGGCGGCCGTAGCAACGAAGCTGAATTAACTACTGAAGGTGTGTTGCAGGCAAAGCGACTCGGTCACTACCTACTCGAAAATCATATTGAACCGACTTTGCTCTACTGTTCGCCGGCACGCCGGACAGTAGACACCGCAGGTAATGCTCTTAGGATAATGGGCATAGCACCAAACATAGTGTTGGATGACCGATTACAGGAGCTTGATCAAGGCACATATGTAGGACGAGATCGTACTACCGTTTACACTCCGTCCGTCTTAGCTCGGATTGACGATGAGGGGAAAGGCTTCAAATTACCAGAAGGTGAATCAATGAATGAGGTTGGTGAACGAATGAAAGAATGGCTCGAGAGTATTCCAGATACAAGTGATGTAACCCTGGTATTTACACATGGAGTGGCAATACGTTGCCTCGTATCTACTCTTGAAAATTGGTCGCATGCTCACACGTATAAATCGCATATACCAAACGTTTCTATTACTCGTATCCATAAATCGGATGGTGAATGGCATCTTGATTTTTTAGGGAAGGAGCCTACGTGAGACTGATAGCCGACAAAGCTGCCTGAGTACTTGGTAACATATCGGCGGTCGGGCACACGCCGGTAATTTTTATGTATCCGTCACTAAGTTGGATAAAGCCGTATTCATTGCCATGCTGAATAGCACTTGCTGTAACGTAGTCATATTGATGGAGCACGTAGTCCTTTTTACCTTCAGGGGTAAGCATTGAAAGTTGCGTCGTTCCCGTCGGATTGACGGTCATCGAGTCATCTTTCGTATTCAGCACTTCTTTAAGAGTGTTGGCAATATCGATCGTTCCTTTTTGGTAGAACGCCATGACAAAACAGACGTCACCGTAGTCGCCTTTTTTACCTTTGAAAGCAGAGATACTAGCGAGGGGCATAGATGAATCGGGATCTTGCTTATTCTTTTCGTAATTTTCAATATCCTCAGGAGTTGTTTTGTAGCTACCTGGCGACCACCAGCCGGGTTCTTGAGATTGATCAAAGCTGAAGAGTGGGTATTTGTCTTGAAGGGCATCCACCTTATACCAGATTGTAGTTCCGATTGCAGCTGCTATCAGTAGGAATGTGAGGGAAATAATAATGAGTAATTTTATGTTTTTGGAACGCATCTTTGAGATCATTCTGTTAGTTTAGCATAAGCGTACTTCACGCATTTCGCAATTTTTAGAGTAATTGACAATATTTGCAAGGTAATAATATAAGTTATATAATATTAATTAAATGGATGATAGTGAATTTCTAGAGTCGCATGACCAGGTGGTTAATGAACGCCGCGCGCATGTAGCCGCTTTTATTAGCGGTGAGCTTCACTTCGCTTCAAATGTTTTATCCGAGCAAAAACGTGCACAAGAGGCCCTAGAAGAATTTGAATCGCGTCGATACCAGCATGAGGCATGGGGACAGTTATGGAAAGCACGTGAGGATGGCAAAACCGAGGCGCTTATACATTTGGCTACAGGACTTGGTAAGACTTCCATCGGGGTACTTGACTATGCGAAATTTCGCTCGGAAATGCGCGAAGAGCATCCGGATGTATCACTACGAGCCCTATTTGTTGTAAATCAACGGCCGATTTTAAAGCAAGCGGGAAAGCGATTTAAGACGTTTATGCCAGAAATGAGTCAATCAAGGTTTTCGTGGAACAATCAAAAACCAGAGACAGAGTTAACGCTTGCAACATTTCAAGCGCTTGTAAAGTCGGGTCATTCCCTTCCTCCTGATTATTTCGATTACATCATCTACGACGAAGCGCACCATATCGAAGCCGACACATACAAACAAGTTGTTGAATACTTCAAGCCAAAGTTTCAGCTCGGCATGACTGCTACCCCTGAAAGAATGGATAACCGGGATATCACCAAGCATTTTGGAGAGGCGGTATACAGTAAGACACTGCCTGAAGCGATCAGAGAAAACCTACTCTCCCAAGTCGAATATAAGGTAATGGTCGACGATACTGTCGAAGAGGCATTAAATAGCGGATTTGAGCCCCACTCGATCAGAGAGATGAAAGAACTATTTAACGTTAAGCTGCGAAACCACGAAATCATTAATGAGATCAAGGACGCCCAGGCCATAATTCGAGAGCGTGACAGTGTGGAGGCAGTCAAAACAATCATTTTTTGCGAAAACATCGATCATGTCGATATAATCGCTGAGTCCATTGAAGGTAAAGCTTACCACTCCGGAATTAAGACTTCAGAACGTGATGCTCTGATGGAATCATTTCTTAATGGTGAATTCGAGAACATTGTCGTACGAGATATGCTTAACGAAGGCGTAGACATTCCTGACGCTCGTTTGATCGTAATGATCAGGTCTACTGAAAGCAAGACGGTATTCGAACAGCAAATTGGAAGAGGCTTAAGAAAGACTAATAATAAGGATCGGGTTACAGTCTTAGACTTCGTAGGGAACATTGAGCGTCTCGTGATGCTTAATGAATTGATGGGTGATATCTTCGAAGAAGATATTATAAAAAGCGAAGCTCTCCCGCAAGATGAAGACGATACTATTATTGGGAATAACTACAATTCATTTATATTTAGTCAGAAAGCCGTGGACGCACTCATGATGTATGAGAAAATGCACGAACGGTACGCAGCGAATAAGTGGCATCGTATGTCGAACGAGCAAATTGTAAACCTCGCACTTGAGATCAGTCCCGACAAGCCTCTGACTATTCCTGAGCTCGAAAGACTTGAAACGGGTACATTCCCAAATCTAGCCGTACTCTACAAACGCTTTGGATCAATGTATGGTTTTTATGAGGCGTGTGGATTCAGGACTACTGATTGGACTAAGTCGACGAGGGAACAGATTATAGCCCGTGCACTGGAATTAAGCCCGACTAAGCCTATGACCATGGACGAAATTATACACTCAGGTGTTGACGAGTTTCCATCGGTCGCAAGAATACGTGCATTATTCGGAACAGTAACTGAGTTTCAGCGTATGTGCGGATTCGATGTTTTGGATTGGGATAAGTATAGTAATGACGATCTCGTGCGAATCGCGTTAGAGGTAAGTCCGGATGCGCCATTGACTATCGAAAGATTACGAATACTGAAAAAGGGAATTCTACCAAATCCAGCCACGCTTCGCAGAAGGTTTGGTTCTCTTGTTGAGTTTCAACGGCAGTGTGGCTTTGGAGTGTCCGTCGATTGGAATGAGTATGATAACCAAGATCTCATTGACCGTGCTCTCCAAATCAGCCCTAACAAGCCACTCACAATGGCGGATATAAGTAAATTGGAACGGACCGATTTCCCCAATCCATCTATATTGTATGAACGATTTGGCTCAATGATTAAGTTTCACGAAGCGTGTGGCTTCAAGGTTCGACCTCGATGGGAAGATTATACCAACGAGCAGCTTGTCGAATTAGCTCTCACCATAAGTCCCGACAAGCCGCTCGGCTCGGCGGATATGGACGCTTTGGATAAAACCGTATTTCCTAGCAAGGCTTTTCTTTATAAACGTTTCGGTAAAGTCGGGCGGTTCCATGAAGCGTGTGGATTTACTGCAAAGATTCTGTGGCACGAATGGAGCGATGAGGATATTGCTGCACTTGCGAGATCAATCAGCCCCGACAGACCTTTCAATCCAAAACTGGCTGACCAACAAGGAATTGACGAATTCCCTAGCGCAGACACCATCTATAGTCGCTACGGATCATTTCTTAATTTCAATCTTATGTGTGGCTACGATATAGAAGTGCCTAAGAACTGGAGCGATGTGTCTAACGACGAGCTGATTGCGATCGCGAAAGAATTGAGCCCTGATAAATATTTCGGACAAGTCATGATCAACAATGTTGACCGAAAATTATTTCCGTCTGCATCTTACATTAAAAAAAGGTTTGGTTCCTTTGATAACTATAAGAAAGCTAGTGGCTATTAATTAGCTATAGTCCTTATCTACCATTACATTCTTGAGCTACTAAGATGCACCTTAACTCGTCGGTTTATAAGTTTTAGGAGTGACCTTGTAAAAGGTGTAGTGATATATTCCTGTAGCATAAAGGCCTCCAAATTGAAGGTTTTCTTAAAGTATTTATGGCAGCCCCTAGCGGACACGCCTCGCAGCATACTGTAAATTTAGTATATAAACCAGAGATAGTAGACGGGTCGCTGTGCTGTAATAATGCTTTAGCTCAGTCCTCAGCACTCGCTGCCGTTTCCTCAACAGCAATATTAGCCTGAATAAGTTGCATAGGAGTAGCGAGAATTATTTTTACATCCTGTTTCAACGTAGCGTTCTCAAAATAGTCTAGATCCATACGCATACAAGACTTCCGCATATCAGTACTTACACCCTTGTAATGATGTCTAAATATCTGACTTTTGCCAGTTAAACCAGGCTTGACTTGCTGATAATGCTCATACCAATCGTTAAAAAGGGAAGGATCGGCTTGTTCGTATAACTCAACATCTTCTTGAATGAGCGGGCGAGGTCCAACGAGTGACATGTCGCCCTTTAGTACGTTTATCACTTGGGGGGATTCATCAAGGCCTGTCTGGCGGATAAATTGGCCAAAGGGACTCGTTCGCGGATCGAACGTACCGTAGGTCATGTTGATCGATTGCGCACCTAGAACCCGTCGTAACGTGCGAAATTTATATATTTCAAAGCTTTCGGACTGTCCGCCAGTTCTTTCTTGTACGAAAAGTGGGTTAATTTCACCTGTATCGATCGCGCACGCAACGCCTACACCAACAGCCATTGGCGCGAGTGCCGCAGCAACAGCCGCACCACCGATTTTATCTAAAATGCGCTTATCAGTGCTTTGAAGGTATTCTGGGCCATGTTTTTGCATTGTAGTTTTTTATTATACAGTCTTAAGGCGCATTCAAACGTAATCCATAGCAGAAGTTAGCGATGATTCTTTACATGGCTAGCTACACGATAACCGTAATAGCTAATGTCACCCGTTATCTCACTGAGGGCAAAAGGTAAGTTATCGGGTTTGAATAAAGCTCTAACGTCGTCAGTCGGAGCGTCAACTTCAAGTACCCTCAGTTCATCACCTTCGAATTCATCATATTTGATAGAATACGTCGCATCGTCTTGCACATATTCAAACTCATTTCGGATTTTCTTAACGTTTATTTTCGACTGTTCTAATAGTTGCATGTACCTTTCGCTTGTTATATTCTCTTTCTTTGACGTGCGATTTCCATCTAAGGTAGCTTTTGAAATGAGCAGTATCTGGGTTTCATTGTTCTCGAACTTTTTATATACAAGCTTTTCTTCATCATTTGTGCCGGTATTGATCCAGTCACAGATGAGTAAATATGATATTGCGCCATTTGCTTTTAAGAACTCCGTGGTGAGGGGTGATGCGACTATGAATTTTCGTGCATTATCATCCAAGATTTCGGCTTTCTCTGGATTAATAGGAGATGGTACTTCTGACATAGATGTATTATAAGCCTTAAACATATCTAGAATAAAACAAAAAAGACTTACGAAGAGTCTTTTAAGCATAGTTCTTTCGTAGCCCATTGGGGGTCGCACTTCGCAAGTCTAAACGTATAGAATATGCAGATTGCGTCTAACATTGCTAAACCTACTTTTTCGTCCTTTTGGACTCATCGGCATACACACGCATATATGGAAAGTAGTGCGTTTCGAAGCCCTGGCTTGGGCTCGAAACGCGTGGTATGTCTACTTTCTGCTGACTCAGCTCGTGAGCTGCTTCCTGGTGAACAAGGGCATGTAGCTCCTGTAGTTCATCATGTCGTGATACGAGCGATACTCCAACGGTAGCAACTCGTAGTCCTCGACTGGAAGCGGGTGGAGCACATAGCGCATCGTTCCGGACGGCCAGAACCAGTACAACTCGGGGAGCTTGCGCTGACTCTCGTGATGCGGAAACGGATCGGGGAGGAAGACCGTAGCCCGATCACCACCGAAGATGGATGTGCTTACTAGGTCTCTCACGAATGAGGGGCCTCCGGCCATACGCCTCACCTCGAATGTTTGAGGATTCTCGAGGATGTCAGCGGTGACGAAGAGCTCGAAGCCACCATCACCGAACCATGCCGACTTCTCGGCGATGACGAACAGGATGCGGGTCTCTCCGTGGTGGTCGTCCTCGAATTTGAGGACATGGAGAAGCTCCGGATCGTTTAAAGCACCCATATGGGCTTCCTTTCAGAGAAGTTTCAGCGGAAAGTATTCAAAGGTATTCCACAAAAGTGGATATTCATTTTTATAACATAATTAAAATTAAAAAGCAATATCTATGGATACTACTTATGCTTGGCAGGGGTAGCAGGACTCGAACCTACGACACCCGGTTTTGGAGACCGGTGCTCTACCAACTGAGCTATACCCCTTTATGGTTGGTGAATTCCGAGAGTAATTATACCAGACCCCAGTGGTATAATAGTAACCAATGAAAGAGCTGCATACTTCAAAACCGCTCCTCTTGGGTATTATAGGGTTGCCGGGAGCCGGAAAAACCCATTTTGCGAGTGAGTTTTCGGTGATGTTTGGTGCACCATTGGTCGAGTTAGACCTGCTTGGTCGAACCGTCTTCGGTACCGGGAGAGTCACCAA
>Ga0066648_10001451_pt1 | contig 12928 bp, 10 predicted proteins | sample CryGeyCG12114_NA_FD_59537 | JGI IMG/M metagenome (GOLD analysis project Ga0066648, IMG submission 59537) | Groundwater microbial communities from aquifer - Crystal Geyser CG19_WC_8/21/14_NA | ecosystem: Environmental > Aquatic > Deep subsurface > Groundwater | place: USA: Utah: Grand County... | reverse complement strand
CCACGAGACAAAACCTGATCTTTGAAAAGCTAATATCAAAGATCGTGTTTGAGCTATGGACTGAAGTTTGAACGACGCTAACGCCGCAAGATGATCATGTCCTGAAGCTAGATCGCGGTCAAGAAAGCGTCATTTCGTGATGACAAGAAGGCTTTCGAGGAGGATAGGAGCGTCCAGAATTAAATGCAAGATGGCACTCTCCGATTTCGTTCCGCCAAAAGCGACGAAAATCGGAATGAAAAAATAGGATCAAATTAGAGTTTTGGGATTTGGGTTGATAAGAATCGTTTTTTGGAATTCCGAGACCTAGAAAGAATGGCGCACCCGGAGCGATTCGAACGCCCGGCCTTTTGATTCGTAGTCAAATGCTCTATCCAGCTGAGCTACGGGTGCGTGGAGCACAGTATTTATGTCATGCGATTCTAAAATGCAAGCTTATTTGATTACACAATCAAACATTTTCAACAATGTTATAACTAGTCCTGATCAAATAAAAAAAATCGATGCTGACATAACACGAAAATTGAACATTTTTGGATTTTAGTGGAAACAGATATTTTCTATTATGCAAGATTGCTATAATTAATCTGTTTAACCTCAATTATTTGAATTAACTGCCCTAATTCTGGCTCGGGGTGAGGGAGATCTTTAGTGCCGTCAAATTACCTTGAGAAAAAAATAATATCACGATGCGGAAAATATCGTCGTAATGTCAAAGCGCTGACTCTATGGCTCAGCGACATGATTTTCTTTCTTATAACTTTACCGTTAGCATTATTCGTTCGACTTGATTTCCATCCGCCCTCTGATTTCGTATTTCTCCTCTTCAGTAAATATATGCTGATAGGCGTCGTCTGCTTCACTTTAGCGTCTGTATATATGAAAACTTATTCGACGATCATCAGACTTGCAAACCTCAATACAGCTATCAGGATCGCCATCGCTGCGCTTGCTTCTGGTGCGAGTTTTTATATTGTCACGAATCACATTTTAAGAATAGAGAGCCTCCCTCGCTCTATCTTTCTCATTCAAGTTTTGCTTTTCATTCCTCTTGCTATTACTTTGAGATTCTCATTCCGTTTATTCGAGAGACTTTCAAAATTTTTTGAAGAAGGCGTTCCGACCATAATTTATGGAGCTGGTAGAACTACAAATATCTTCCTTCCTGCCATGCTTAAACCGGCTTCAGGCATTAAAGTTGTTGGATTAATAGATGATGATCCAAATAAGCGCCGTGGAGAAGTTCAAGGTGTACCGGTCTTAGGTAGTGGTGAAGATCTTTCAGCTCTAGTGAAAAAGCATTTAATTGAACAAGTAATAGTTTGTATGCCTACTCTCGATGGCTTAGTTCTGAGAAAATTAATTTCTCGTTTAAGAGATCTGTCTGTCATCGTAAAAGTTGCACCAGAAGCTAATAGCTACATAAGTACAAATGTTGTCCCAGAAAAAATTGGCTTAAGAGACCTGAATATTGAAGATCTATTGAAAAGAGCTCCTCGAAAAGTCGACCAGGCGCAAATCTCAACGATGATTGAAGGTCAAAACGTTTTGGTGACTGGAGGAGGAGGGTCAATTGGCTCTGAGTTATGCAGACAAATAATTGAAATGAAGCCCATGTGTCTATTCATAAATGATTCAAGCGAATTTAACCTATACACAATCATGGAAGAACTGCTCTCCCATAATAAAGAAGTTAAGATTATTCAGATCCTCGGTGATCTATCACATTCAGGAATATGCGATGAAATATTTAGAGGGAGGAAAATCGACCTTATATTCCATGCCGCAGCTTATAAACATGTCCCCCTGGTCGAGGAAAATGTAAATTCTGCGCTCGAAAATAATATCGTGGGTACCTATAACTTATTCAAACAAGCTTGGATCGCAGAAACTAAACGAGTCGTATTGGTTTCTTCTGATAAAGCAGTTAATCCAACGAACGTAATGGGCGCAACTAAACGTGCGTGCGAACTTATTGGTCAATGGTTTAACCAGCAGAATTCCAAAACAATATTTTCTGCGGTCAGATTTGGTAATGTCCTTGGAAGCTCCGGCAGTGTGATTCCAAAGTTTTTAAAACAAATTAGAGACGGCGGGCCGGTAAGCATCACTCATCCCGACATAACAAGATTTTTTATGCTAATTCCAGAAGCAGTTTCGTTGGTTTTACAAGCTTCTCGGACGAGTGATTCAGGAGACATTTATGTCTTGGATATGGGTGAACCGGTAAAGATTCTGGACCTAGCGAAGGACTTGCTCGGCATCATGGGACTCAAAGAAGGAATCGACATCGAATTCGAATTTACGGGACTTCGCCCGGGCGAGAAAATGTTCGAGGAACTCTATTTAGGTGACGAAGCCCTGGAGAGAGTTTCAAGTGATTTTTATAAAGTTGTGAACAACGACAATAGTTTAACGACATTTTATAAAAAACTTCAAGAACTTATTACAGACCTACACTCTCGATCACATTCTGCCAACAGAGTCTTGTTATTCGATCTCATTAATTCCCAATATGAATTAAAAAAAAGTGCAAAACTGAAACGAATCGACGATGAATTTACTATTAAAAACCACCATTCAATTGCACTTAAAGCAAACATAGAGTTTGGTCCTTAAATGAATACACTACTTGAGTACTTTTGGCTCCTTTTAGGATGCCTGCTCACATGGATCTGGGTCGATGCTTTAGCTAATAAGAGGTGGGCCCATCTCTTTACGGATATTCCGAACTCAAGGTCAAGTCACACTAAAACTACTCCCCGAGGCGCGGGTTTCGCATTTGCAATTTCGGTTTTGTCAGCGAGCTTGCTTACCAAGACTTATATATTTATATCGATATGCGCCTTTCTGCTAGCGGTCGTAGGCCTGTTTGACGACATCTACTCTATAAAGGCCAAATGGCGCTTTGCCACCCAGTTTGGAATTGCAGCTGCGGCTACCGCTCAAATATTCCCAGGCTTAGAACAAGCCCTACCGGCACATATTTCTCTTTGCATACTCACATTGCTGGTAATGCTCAGCTCCATAAATTTTTACAACTTTGCTGATGGGATAAACGGACATGCTGCAATTCAATTCATGATCACCTTGATATCCTGGCTGCTTATATCAAATTCTCGTGACACCTGGGTACTGAACTTTAATAATTCGATTTTCCTAACTCTTTTAGGCAGCTTGATATACTTTTTATATGCAAATCTAAAATTGAAATCGGTGTTCATGGGAGATTCCGGTAGCACTTTTCTTGGCTTTCTTTCAGCAACATTTCCATTCGCAATGTTATCGGAAGGTGCCGATCTCCACTGCTACCTTTTATGTTTATTAAGTGTTCTAATTTTCTCCTATGTTATATTTTTAGACTGTGCATCTATAGTAGTGATAAAAATTTCAATCGGTGTATCGCCATCTCATCCTCATCGTAATCATCTTTACCAGCGCTTAAGTCGACAACCTGGATGGAACCACACATTAGTGAGTATTATTTTGGGACTTGTCCAAGCGCTCTTGTCTTTTAGTTATATTGCCTCAATTTTTATCGCAATGGAATTTTTCTATGTGACGATTATTATAGGTTTGTTCTACTCAGCAGTCGTTATTAGAAATAGCCTACAAACTCGAAAAGTTTTTCAGTTAGAAGCAATTTAAAGATCATTAAATAAAAGCTATTTGAGATTCTGCAATAGTGGCAGTTTGCTACCGATCCACGGCAGTAGAAAATTTAGAACCTGATCTGAAATTAGCAATTATGTTGCATTGTGGCAGTTTTAAGAAAAGCCTCTTTAGATTCTATTTGCACATACTTTGCCCAATGCATTTCAAAATTCGATTTAAGGCGGAAAGGAAGCATTAATGGCGAAAGCCAAGCGACTTTAGCTAGATACCTTTCCAGAAACTGCGGCATAACCCACGCAAGAAGTTTTGGAAGCGGACGATTATGAACAGCAACATATATCTGCTTGTAGAGCTCTCCGATTGTCCACGATTGCAGATCGTATACGTTGTATATCCCGGGTTTAATGTTGCCTTCCACACTTGCAATCAATAATGAGACTGCGTTACCGAGATATAAAAAATTGCGCAAGTGTTGGAAATTATGTACCGGCAATGGGAGACGCAATTTTGCAGCGCTAAATAGATGCCTTACAGAGCCTTTCATTCCAGGACCATATAAAGGTGGAAATCGAAAAATCACTGATGCTAGTTTACCCTCTACAGCTTGCACAATACCTTCAGCTTCTAGCTTACATAGGCCATATAAGGTCTTAGGAGTAGGCGTAGAATCTTCGAAAAATGTTATACTATTTGAACTCTCTCCGTAAACTTTTATGGAGCTGGCAAATATCATAATTTTCGTTCCACCTTGCATTGCGGCCGAAATAAGATTTTGCGTGGCAGAGCAGATACCCAAGCGATAGCGCTCTAGATCATTCTTAGACGCCTTAGAATGAGCGATGCCTGCCAGGTGCACAACAGCCCCACAACCCACTAGTGCCTCAACAAGACTTTCAGTCCTTTCGTAGTCGACTTTCTTGAATGTAGTATTCTTTGACAAATAATCGGGCTTAATAAAGGAGGACCTCGAAATACAAACGACTGTATGCCCCTGGCGGTCAAGCTCCCTAACCAACGCCCGACCTAGAAAACCTGTGGCCCCGGTAACTGCTACTTTCACAGAAAACACCTATTTCTTTGCATCGCAAAACTACGATTGGATCCATTAAACACAATCAACAAATCGGATTTCTTCAAGAATTCGATCACCTTTCATTGAGCCTTGAATTCAAACTTAAAAGCATTCATGACTTTATAAACGTTTTCGTTTCCATATTGTATATGCAATCAGCATAAACCAAAGTTGATGGTCTATGAGTAACAATGATAGTTGTGGCTCTACCCTTAAGACTTGACAGGCTCTTGACCACCTCTTCCTCGGTTCGTGCGTCTAGATTAGCGGTAGCTTCATCAAGGATAATAAGACTTGGCTTCCTGAGAAAGATGCGAGCTAAACACAACCTCTGCTTTTGGCCTGCCGACAAACCCTCTCCATTTTCAGAAATTCTATGACTAAGACGATTTGGCAACGTCTTTATCACGTCATAAAGTTTGGAACTCGAAAGGGCTTCCCATATCTGTTCTTCCGTGACATGAGCGAGTCCATACTCAAGATTTTCACGAATGGTTCCTTCAAATAGAAATGCCTCTGGGCCTACGTAGCCAATATTCAACTTTCCATCTAAAAGCATTTCACTTGCGGTATTTCTGTCGATATTGATCATGCCACTGTCAGGCTTGAGAGCACCGATCAATAGCATTAAAAGTGTAGTTTTACCTGAGCCACTAGATCCGATGATGCCCAACGTAGAGCCAGAAACCAGTTCGAAACTTAGGTCACTAATGACATTAGAATTCTCATAAGCAAATGCTACATTGGAAAACAGTATTTTGGGAGGAATTGAACTTACAACTTTTCGTATATCGATCTTCTCAGATTCAATAGAATCAAAAATGGGCCTCTCGCCCAAGGCGAGCATTCTTTCATCATGTGAGATTTCAAAAAAGAACCGCATCCCCTCTCTTAGTTGCGGTAGATACCGTGCTATCTGTGTTAAAGAATTTACAGTTGTAGAAAGACCTTGAGTAAATCTTATGAATACATAAAGGAAGGAAAGCAAAACACTGCCCGGCGTATTCCAATATGATTTACTTACAAGCACAATTAGAGTTATAAAGATGATGCCAAGCAGTGGCGTCCCGGATCCAGCGATATTCCCAAGCGATGCAGCCTTTATGCTGTTAAAATAAATTTTATCAATATTTATTGTAAAACTCTTGTGTTCTATTTTTTGAGTCCGCAATACTTTAACAAGCAACCAGTTCTTGGCAACTCGTTCGAAACCAACAATAAGCTGTTTACTTTCTTTCGGAATTATTGCAGACCTGATTTTTATATTTTTATTTATTTTTCGGACAACAAAGCCCACTATTCCTAGACCAATTACGCCTATTATTGCCTCTTTCCAGCTAATCGTGAACATTATGACAACAAGAAAAAAAGACTGAAGCACTAGTCCTGATGCAATCGACGCAAGTTGGATACCCAAGCATGCGGCGGGAAAAATTGTTCCTAGAAAATAGTTGCTAACTGATGCGGATTGAAACTTTTGGTTAGGATGTAAAAGTATTCTGTATATCAGTACCTTCCTAAGTCTAACGCTGATACTTTCCTGAGCTGTATGTCCCGACTGGTTCACAAGATATTGCCCGACGAATCTTACGATTCCTAAAATTACTAAACCAACACTAATTCCCCAAACTGACAAATTAAATTTTTGCAGTGGTGACTCAGTACCGATGCTAATATCCATCAACCCTAACGATTTAAAAAACAGGGGAATAAAATACGCAATACTAAGTTCTACCACTGATAGAATTAGTGTTCCCGCGACTCCCAAGACCATCCACATGCCAGCATGGGGGCCAATAAACTTTTGAATTTTTTTTACCCCGGATCGAAGAATTTTCAACTGATTCAAACTATATTCCTTAACATCAATGAAGTTGCAGGGCATTACCCCTGCCTCTTTAATAAGCTTATAAATGCAAACCACTCTGCTAAGGCACTTTATTTGCGTTCTCTCAGTATCCGAGCAGGATTTCCTCCAACTACGATATTTCCCTTCCCGAAACCTTTGACCACAACGCTACCGGCACCTACGATGGTATTTTCATGCAAAACAACTTTTGGTAAAATGACAACATTGGTACCGAGCCAACATCCCTTTTCAATCACAATCGGTGGCGCGTGCACCGATTCTTTGGAAAAATCATCAATATCATGATTGCCGCTAACCATCTTTACACCAGAGGCAACGAGGGTGCTCGCATGTATTCTGACTCCATTTGAGCCCTGTATATAGATGCTCCCGTTGAGTGCCAGGCATTTCTCAGCGTTTGAACCCTGTCCGAATATTTCAACTTTCTTCGGACTCACAACGCAGTTTGTAAAATGAATCTGGTGGGGAAATCGACCAGAGACTCTGAATATGCGCTGCACAATAAAATTTATCAGGATCAACCCGAGAGTAGATCGTGAAATGAGACCACTTGCTCGATGCTTTTTGAAATAGTCAATAATGCTATTTGACATGCTCGCCTATCTCGATTGTAACTTTGAAATGTGGAGTGCTAAATGTCGACACATTCTTTCGACATTTTTTTTACTGAAAAGTAAATTATCTCTCTCTTGACTATGTCCAGGTGCAAACAGGACAAAATCATCAGAGACCTCTAGTACTGACTCAATAAATGAGAGCGGGTCTGGAATCCTTCCGGTTTCTTTCGAAAACCTACGTTCCCAATCGTTCAAAAAATTCTCCCCTAGTTGTACCCATGTTTTATCGAGAAAAAAGGCCTCAAGGCAAGCAGTTCCAGTTACCGAGTAAACCGTGTAGGCATTTCGAACTAAATCAATGCTTGAGAAATTTGCTGGTAGAAAGTAGACAAGTGGTTTCTTCTTTAATTTCCTGTAGAACGAAAAGGCTCTAAAACCAAACATCGCAGGGTGCTCTTTAAGCAATAGTGGCCTATTACCTTCTCTATCAAGAAGTATTCTGTCAACGACACGCTCTTGATCTATATAAAAAGGGGCCGGAGTATTGATGGATGACTCTGGTGAGAAATGTAGGGGGAAGTAATCAAAGTCTAATGGTTTGCTGGCAAGCGTTTTCAGATAGAAGCGTTCTATTAAGTTGTATTTTAGATTTCTAATCGGTACAGCTTTTTTTTGAAAATATACTTCGAATTTAGTTAAAAGTTTTAGGGTTTGATTATGCTTTTCCGTTCCATAACGGAGTCGAAAACTTCTCGCAAAACGTTTGAGGGTATTGCTCATTGGAGGCGCGATGTAACGACTTTCCTTGTTGTCCGCACCATAGTCGTATGAGAGTGGTTTGCACAACTTTTTGTATTCGCTAAGAATATATGAAGCTCTAGATCTAATATGATCGTCGAAGCCTTCAAACTTAGTGTACTCAGGCAAAGTTTCATTGCACGATTGCGAATAAAAAGAGCAGTGAATATGTCTTGCATGAGCGTAAACAATTGGCTCAGCATTGAATTTGCGAGCCAATGCATATGCTAACATAGCATCAATGGATTCGATTATGGGAAAGAAAATAAAATCCGGCTTCTCTCGTTTGAACCATTCGCACAATTTCATTCCCATGGTGTTAATGATTTTTTTTTGATACGATCCTGACTTTCTCTTATAGTGACTCTTATCGACCATCAAGACTCGAGAGAGATTTACATCGGGAAACATTGAAATAAATTCATCACCGTGACTCTTATCAAAAATCTCGTTAAACCCCTCGTAAAGATATTCTGAATTGGTAAAGCGAAGGTCAGTTCTACAGGCATCAAAAGACAGCTTATTAGGACAATATGCAATCGATTCAAAATCTGAAAGAAAATCAGGGCAATTCTGTAGAATTCCTGAATAATTTCCGCTCATAAAAAAAGCGATTTTTTTCATCTATTTTCCCATATTATCTATGTTTCGACAGAGTATTATTCATACAATTCTTAATCAATTCCAGATAGAGAGCATTCTGAGTTGTCCTCAAATAAGGTGCAATTTGAAGCGGGGTAAATTCCCATTTTTTTTGGACGGCGACGGCAAAATCGTCGGGCGTGATAACGCACATCCCTCGCCCTGTCTGCTTCAAAATATTGGCAATATCTGAACGTGGATTGCAATCCGCAAGTATCGGTCTGCCAGCGCCGAGATATTCAAATAATTTGGCGGGAATATTCTCTACCGAATTTTCGCCACTACCCTCTAGCATTAACAAAAAGTCCGAGTCATTTTGAATTGCATATACCTGTTTTCTATCAAGATATCCCAACCATGTGGTAAACTTTGGATCCGCACCATACATCAAGGGATCTTGCTTTGATGCAACCAACAATCTAAATTGGTGCGAGTTCGGATGTGTATGAATTAGTGAGCTGATCCGCTCAAGGCGACGGTCATCATACAACGTGCCAGCATAGAAAACGTTGATGTAATCTCTGTTACTAACACCACGTATGTCAGGCGATAATTCGACTAAGTCCACACCGTTAAGAATTAGGTGCGCCTTCCTGCTATAAAATTCTTCCGCGTATTTTTTCGCAGTAGGGCTCACGACGACTAATGCGTTTGCGAATCTTATTTGAATTTTATCAAAAAATCGATCCAATGCATCGACCAAAAAAGCTTTCTTTTTCCGCCCAAATATTGAGATCAAATCCCTAAGTTCAATAATAAGCGGTAAATTCGCCATACGGGATGCTATGATGCCGAGAATAATACTTGCAGACGGTTTATAAGTAACGACTATACAAGCGTAGTCCCGTTTTATTCGCCCATGATTACGAACAATATAACGCAACGTAAACATCACAAATGAAGAAAACACCGTTTTGTCTAGGCTTCTAAAATACTCAGAAGGATGAATTTTTTTCTTTCTCGGTCTGCTGGCTGCCAATCGCGGCATTGTTGCATCGTCAATTTCCTTTCCTGCATATTGAACCCCCTCAACCCGCTCACCGACCCAATTTGCACAAATTGTCTCAACCTCATAACCAGAGGCAACGAGTGTTTCTCTCAATGCAAAGAACCTCTTCGCGCCAACGGCACTTGAGGGAGGAAAATAATAAGAAATCAGGAGAATTTTCTTTTTTTTATTCATATAGAAAATATGTTCCTTTAGTGCCTATTTCAAAGAGTTCTGTATCAACTTACTTCGATAGACATTTTTCGTAAAACCTCTGCAATTCTTTGCGCCGATTTCCCGTCCCAAAGTGGAGGAATGCCGCCTTTTTTCCAGGTTCCTGCCAATAACATTTGTATCGTTTGGATAATTTTTTCTCTATCGCTTCCGACCAACTCATTGGTACCAATACTAACGGTTTCTGGACGCTCAGTATTGTCGCGGAGTGATATACAAGGCACTCCTAATACAGTAGCCTCTTCAGTTATTCCCCCAGAGTCGGTTATTACGCCGACGCAGTTCTTTAATAGGAAATTGAATTCGAGATATCCTAGTGGTGCAATGCATTTGAGATTATCGGGCAACTTCTGACCTCTCAGCTGCGCCTCTGTCCTCGGATGGACTGGGAAAATCACAGGTAGATTTCCCGCCCCTACTGAAATATTTGAGATTAGCTCTGACAGTCTTTCAGGTAAATCGACATTTCCTGGCCGATGAAGAGTTAAGACAATGTAACTTCGGGGCTCTAAATCTAATTCATCCCAACAAGAGGGCGCTTTGAGACGATTTAGATTCGTCAGCAAAGTGTCGATCATAGTGTTGCCGACAAAATAAATTCGTTCCCTATTAACACCTTCCATGATGAGATTAGAGTTGGCTGTTTCACTGGTGGTAAAAAACAAGTCACTAATTGAGTCAGTTACAACTCGGTTTATTTCCTCGGGCATAGTCCAATCTCTCGACCGAATACCGGCTTCTACATGAGCCACCCGGACCCCAAGTTTTCGAGCTGTTATGGCACAAGCCATTGTTGAGTTCACATCACCCACAACTAAGCATAAATCGCTCTTCTTTTTTAATAATACAACTTCGTATCCCAGCATTATTTTACCAACCTGCTCGGCCTGGGAACCTGAGCCTATGTCGAGATTAATATCGGGTGTAGGTATGTTTAGTTGTTTGAAGAAATTTCCAGACATCATTTCTGAGTAGTGCTGGCCTGTATGTATTAGCCTGTAGCTTAGGGTGTCTATTTTTTCCATTGCCGCAATAATCGGTGCAATTTTAACAAAATTAGGCCTTGCACCGGCAATAATATCTATTAAGGTCGTTACTTTGTTGTTCACGTTTTTTTGCCAGATAAATGGGTTTTAAATAGTCTCGAGTGTATTAGGAATGACAACACTTTGCTCCTAAGTGTCGCTTGACCAATACAATTGCTTTCTAATCAAATACAATGAACTTCCAAGAAAATCATGAGCTGGCCTGCCGCCAAATACGAATGGGTTTGTCACAATCCGACTGAATTACTTGAATTTAGAGTATTCATTAGGTCGAAATTAGGTAAGAACTCCGAAACATTCAACAAATATCGAACGCTCAGCTCATACCAGATTATTTCATAGGCCCATAGGGCAAAATTGGCGCGAATTATCGTCTTGAGTGAATCGGGAAGCATAAGGCCAGGATCGGGACTATGAATAGGTTAGCCTTGCCAATAGGAACAATAATCCCTTTCCCGTCACCTTAGGTCGATTCAAGTTCGATAATGTGAGGATTGTTTCAAGGCATTCAGATAGCAAGTCAATAGTACTAAATGACTGCCTCTTGGAAGGACAATAGCGTTCTGCTTAAGCTGGAAAAGAAAGTACTTAGAAGCACCATCGATAAATAAATGAAGGTTTGACAATTCGCGAAGAAGTCTTTCAAACTATTCCTGAAAAAGTCTAAAAGAACTCCATTCAAAATTCGACGCTTTGCGTCGATTTTGCAATCGTAGTGAGACACTATTTATGCGTAAATCTATGTCAAAGAGACTAGCTCCTTGCCCTCTTTAATGAGATTTAATGCTATGAACTCCCAGCTAAGGAATTTGAAATGTTTAATGACAAGTCCATTCTAATTACAGGTGGAACTGGTTCGTTTGGAAAAATGTACACTAATATTCTTCTCAAGAAATTTAGGCCGAAGAAGATTATTATTTTTTCAAGAGATGAGCTTAAACAGTTTGAGATGCAACAAACATTTAATCATGACTGCATGCGATATTTTTTAGGTGACGTTAGGGACGCAAGCCGATTAAATGAAGCAATGTTTGGTGTTGATTATGTTATTCACGCCGCCGCTATGAAACAAGTCCCGGCGGCCGAATACAATCCTATGGAATGCATCAAAACTAACATCTATGGCGCTGAAAACGTAATTAAAGCTTCTATTGCCAATAATGTTAAAAAAATCATAGCCCTATCGACTGATAAAGCCGCAAATCCAATTAACCTTTACGGTGCGACAAAGCTTGCAAGTGACAAACTTTTTGTAGCAGCGAATAATATGGTAGGGAAACGCGAGACTCGATTTTCAGTGGTTCGCTACGGAAACGTAGTTGGTTCACGTGGCTCGGTAGTTCCATACTTCAAACAACTTCTTGATAATGGAGCAACTGAACTACCTATTACTCATATCAACATGACACGCTTCATGATTACTCTTGAGCAAGGTGTAAATTTCGTTCTGAAAAATTTTGAGCGAATGTACGGCGGAGAAATTTTTATACCTAAAATTCCGTCAATTAAGGTCAGCGACATAGCATCAGCCTTATCGAAGGACTCTAAGCAAAAAATAGTAGGAATTCGCCCTGGGGAAAAATTACATGAAATCATGTGCCCTGCTGATGATAGCCATCTGACCTTGGAATTTCATGATCACTACGTCATTTGCCCTACCATTCAATTTTCCCATATTTCAGACTTTACAAAAAATGGATTAGACGAGACTGGCAAATGGGTGAAAGAAGGTTTTGAATACAGTTCTGCCAACAATAGCGAATGGCTTACAAGTGATCAATTTCTTGAAATGGTAAATAGCAGTGAGGCAATCGAAATATGATTCCATATGGGCGTCAAGATATCACTGATGAAGATGTTGCAGCAGTAGAGGCAGTGTTGAGGTCGGATTTTTTAACCCAGGGACCCGCAGTGCCAAGCTTTGAGCAAGCTGCAGCTGAGGCTTGTGGCGCGAAATTTGCTCTTGCTGTAAACAGCGCTACATCCGCACTTCATATTGCTTGTCTGGCTCTTGGTCTTAAGGAAGGTGACTGGCTTTGGACCTCTCCAAATACCTTTGTCGCATCATCCAATTGCGCACTTTATTGTGGTGCGAAAGTTGATTTT
>Ga0066648_10001450_pt1 | contig 12930 bp, 7 predicted proteins | sample CryGeyCG12114_NA_FD_59537 | JGI IMG/M metagenome (GOLD analysis project Ga0066648, IMG submission 59537) | Groundwater microbial communities from aquifer - Crystal Geyser CG19_WC_8/21/14_NA | ecosystem: Environmental > Aquatic > Deep subsurface > Groundwater | place: USA: Utah: Grand County... | reverse complement strand
ATATGTGTCGTTCTACCAGATACCATAATTTCATGTGAGCACATATTCATGGATTAAATACCTGTGTATTCTAAATGACTTGATTTGTTGTGAGGATTGGTTCGTTTGTATTTAAATAACTGAATAGATTGTTGGTTAGAAACGCGTGCTTGTCTGTGGTAGTCAAAAATGAATCCTCATTTTAGCACTGCACACATGGGACACACTAGCATGTGGTGGTGTGCAGTACACGGTCTCTCGTAAACCATTATGTCGTGATTCTGATCCTTTAACTTATATAGACCCAACTAACGCAACAGAACACGAATATTGTTAACGTGAGCACATACATAGCCAGCGTACACACACACACACTTGCAGCTTTCTTAAATCCTAGCCTGAAGTCTTAAATTTTTAATTCTTCAAGACTTTGATGTCATTCACATGCACGCACAAACACACAAACGGTCAGCGTTATTATTATTCTGATCCACTCAAACAAGAAATGGAGCGCCTTCCTCATTCACCATGCAAACTTTGTTTAGCATCAAAGTGAAGTGATCACGCTGGATAATAATTATTATTCGTCTTGTTACGTACTAATCATATTATAAGTTTTGAAAATTGGAGAAAAAAACCATAGCGTGCAGGTAATGAGTATGCCTGTTCTTAACAAGTAGTGGGAAACTAAATTCATCAAGTACAAGTGCTAGGCTGGATCCCTCCTCAGTTTCTTAAATGTGAAGTCGAGTGTCGGAAGAGAGCAAATTTTCTAAAAAGTTACAGTTAAAAAAGTTTACGTAAGTTGAAAACGTTCAATTCAATCATGGTATCGGACAGTCCTCGTGTAAGGTAAGCAAGATCAAGATCTCGCACATTTCCTTTTTACATCAACATCATGCAGCATGTTTTCAAATGCATTATAAACTTTGGTATAATTATACTCCTGTGTGTGTGGCTCAAAACATTTTACAACAAATTTAGCAACTTATAAATTTTTATAAACCTATTCCCTTGTTCAAACACAATACAATACAATACTACTAGAGTATCATGAACCCAGTGGAGTAAAATATCCTGGCATTTATAATACACTGTCACAGTGAAACTAGTACGCATTGCACGAAGAATACAAGTGGTTTTTTTGGCAAATGCGCAAAACAATGAAATGGTTGTAACTAGTTTGAATGAGGCTCATCCAGTTTTCGATGAATCAGTCTTTTTATGCATCAAATGGTCATAAAACTGTAAAAGTAATTCGGTGGAATGTAAAAAAAAAACAATGAATCTAATTTTAACAATACTCAAAATTGTCAGATAATATAAAGTATTTCCTTGAGTAAAACATGTGTGACGTACTTGCCAGTCAGTCAGTTAGTTAGTAGAAAGCATTTCAAAAATTCAATATTTATTGCATGGAAATCTATAGAAATAGCTCATTAATTGTCTTGCAGTTATTGCCCTTGAGTTCATGGGATAGGAAACTTTTCCTCCCTCTGGATCTGCTAAGAAATATAAAAACAGTCAGACAGGTAAAACAAATGTGATGAAATATGGCGATTTCAGTTATGAGAGATGTAAAAACTTGTTTTCGCGGGAACTTTTATCTTTCCATAATATAAATTCTCATTACATTGTATGATTCAGATCATTGAATTGGCGAACATGACGACAACCGGTTTCATTGCCATGTTTGTTTACATACTGTGAATCACAACACATGGTTCTCATGATCCCCTTGTTGAGCACAAAACATGGATTGAGACAAGAACAAGTTTTTGTGGTCGCATTTTCAGTTTTTTGTGTTTTCTTATTCGCTATTCGCCGTAGTTAGGATTGGGGAGAACCAATCTAAAGGTTGTATTCCGGTTTGGAAGGATTTCTTGGCAAATTAAATAGGGTCCTTTTTACAAACTTCAAATGCGATAGATTTACTTTTCACTTCAGATACAATTATTGGCACTTTATCCAAATCTTAATGACTATTATTAAGCAATTATAATTATACTCAGGGATGGCTGGATGGGTTATTTAGCGGACAGGAGGTTACTTCCATACGCAAGCTTGTGCAAGTCCATGAGAAGCAAAAACAAGTTGACATGACATTAAGCACTTCAGACATTCATCATTTTAGCCTACTACCGAATCAGATCCTTCACAGTGTTAACTTTAATAATGTTATCTAGGCATTATTGCGCAGACTATGTAAATTCCATTAACACTTATATTTCACAGGTGGAAGACCAACAAAAAATTATAAATGCCGCTGAAGGCCATGACTTAATAACGAATGAATAGTGAAGTTTTTACATAAAAACTTCGGATTTACTATTTTTTGACAGGAGCCTTGTAAATTATAAGTTTAGTCTCTTACTTTGATTTTTTAGTAGCGCACCAAGTATCAACTGGAATAGTTGATGACGTTGTCCATTGTTCACTTGTATAGTCCACAATGCAAAATGTTTCAATGAACAAACCATTACTGGTCGTTTCAGAACACACTTAAAACCGTTGCGCTCCCTTTTTTCCTACAATTCAAACAAAACTTGAGCAGGGTTCAAAAGCAATTCTATTAAAAGGCTCAAAGTCAGATTTTTAACATTTTTAAAAATTTCTGAGTGAATACCTTCCAACAATTACTGTTTCAACGGGAATTCAGAACTTTCTCAAGTACAGTGCTTCAGATTTGCTTATACATTTCTTGGTTAACTTTCCACATTCAAAGGTAGTACTGCTGATTAGTCTATGGTAAGGGAAGAAATAATTTCTGTTTTTTGTTTAATTAATAAGAAATTCTACCAAGGCGTGGTGATGAGTAGTACACGCTGCATAAATGATAAATATTGAGTTGGCTACGTGATACACGTAGCATCAGAATAGAGCAACGGAGTATTTCAGAGTAAAGTAAGGCAGGTGAATTTTGTTTCAACAAGATCATGCAGATTTTTAACGTTTTGTTGATCTCGTACTTCACTTTTAGACGATGCAGTTTTTCCATGTAATATGCAAGTTTTCATTCATATGGACTTTTTTCATTACTAACTATGATATTAAAAGGCTGACTGCGTTTTAATCAGTTCTTTCAACCAATAAATAAGCAAATTAAATTCTATATTTTTCCTTTGGGGGCTTATTTTTTGGTGGATCCTTCACCCTGATACCCTGTGATAAAGTATATTTTAGTAAGCGGTTATAATGCTGAATTTACGGGCATGCACTAATGAAAGAAAAAGCCAATAATTTGTCACTGAAATTAAAATTCATACTTGAAAAGTTTCTTTATAGAATTTCTTTCACTTCTTTTTTGTAATTTATAAGTGCAAGGATCAGTGTAAATAGGTAGGCAAAATGACCACCATTGAACGACTTCATTCATGCAATTTTACTGGCTAAAGGAGAGTATAGAAATGTTGCCGTAATAATAATTCAGTATACTGCACGTTATTGTAATTGCACTAGCGACACACTTTTCTATCCATTAGATGTGATGAAACGGAGAGTAAAATCTATATATTTGTTAAGTAGTATGCTACTATTCATTCACACAGGCCACCGTATTACTTACCTATTCAAATAGCTGTTTCTCTCGTCTCAAAATGCATCCTCCTTGAGAACCTATGATGGTAAAAATGAAATAATAATTAAGAGCAGCTCAATCACCACGAACAATAAATGTAACGGACTTTAAACGGACAGATTATAATACATAAACTCTTATAGTCAGAATCCCTTCGGAAACCAATTATGTCTACCTCTAGGAAATAGCATTGGATGAGATGTAAAACTATATGCAATCATAGCTCGTCCCAACGAATGTATTCCGCATTTGAATCCTTCATTAAAGTGCACAATGCACTCACATTATCTTGTTGAGCCGTTCATTTCTAACTATCTTTCATCGTCCACATAAAGATTTTTTATAAAGGATTCATTGTGCCAACTGTTGCGCAATAATTATTTCCCATCATCGACATCGGCTATTTAACTCACTTTCGTTGGGTCCATTATACGCCATTTTGGTTCGGCAAAAAAAAAACAGCACAAAAAACATTGCTTAAAATCTTGTATATCCTTATACTCCTCGACTACACACCGACTAGGCAAAGCTCGAAACTAGTAACTATACACACACAGGGTTTAAAGCCTTTGATTAGTTCCCTAGTTTAAAGATATTTTTACTGACGAACCAATTATAACTAACTAATACTAAGTATAAATTATGTAGGAAGGAAGTAATCTCTATAACCAGTAAAGCTTACGTCAGCTGATGAATTTTAATTAGAAATCACGATATTGAGAAGATGGCAACAATGGACTTGAAGAATGCTAGCAGTCCCCACAATGGAGACTGCTCAGCTGACAGTGAGGGTGTTGATTTTGTGTCGTCCACTCCAACGGCCACAAATACTATTGGGTCAGGAGGGAAGATGGAAAGTGCTTCGATTGTGACCCCTCCTGGTGCCACTCACAATTGTAATAATAACAACGAGTTTGAGAAACGGCGGGTGAGCTTTGCTCCAAACCTGTGCAATGATCAAGAGCTCACAGACTTGATGAAGGCATCCCAATTGGTTGAAACGAACGGGTGAGAGTTTGCATACATACTTTTCCAATACACAATGTAATGACAATGATGACTTGCACTTATTTTCACGAGATCTGCTGTGTGTGTGTGTGTAGCTGTACCACTAAACTATATGCAAACGATGATTTGATTTCCTTGTGTGTCTGAGACGGCATTTGAGTCCAACATTAAGGTTTTTGAAGCATACCATGCATGCCAAAAAGTGAGGGTGACATGGGCAAATCAACTTCTACCTGAACGAATATTTGGTTTATTTTTAACAAGAGTTGTGTAAGAATAGCTCCGATTCGTTTTAATTACGGGTGCACAAGCACTCTATAAGAAATAATTATTTAATGAGAGATTGTAGACTTTCATACATGTACAAGATGACTGACTGACTACCCGTCTGTTTCATAATGTAATAATAACAGAAAAAAAATATTTTCTCATCGTCTACAATTTAAACTAATGATGAGTGGTATCTTATATATATTAATTTATCCGTTTGTTTAAGCAGCACACTTTTAGAACTGTTGCGTGCTACTGAGCCATCATTAGATAGACACTTTTATAATAAATTTCGTTTGTCATCATCAGAAATGTGTGTGAGCGGTTGTCTCATGCGTTGCGTTAGATGGTCTCCAACGGAAGGATTGTGCAAGGATTTGCGTCTATGGAGACTAAAAGTTATTTATTTCATATTTTAATCTACCTTAGCAGGTTTTTTTAGTTCTCTGTGAATTAAAGTTATTCATAATCTTTGGATTCTGAACAATATTAATAATTCTAATTAATTAATAATTCATTTTTTATCTTACCGTCGTGTCTGTTTGCTAAAAAAATACTGAAAATCGCTATTCATTTTCAGCATCTAAATCATTTTAGTAAGCATTTAAATCAAGGTGCCAATGTTAGTTGGCATTCTGCTTGTTGCAAGCTTTAACTGTTACATGCATAACGCAGCATAAGTGTGTTGCATCTTATCTCTTGTGAGGCTGTCTGGCTCGAGTCCCAGAAGTAGCCTTGGCGAGTGTTTGTCGATGATTGGCAAGCTACGGTAATAATCATGTAGCGTCGTCTAGTTTGTTGATTAGGGTAAATATGACATCTAAAGAATATACAAAGATCTTATGAAATGCTACTACAACTAACATGGCGTACAAACATTCAGTCAACTAAACCTCTGCTTTAGCTAGCTATACCTACTGCCTAGCCTACCTCAATAAAAGTGAGTATGAGGTGGACTAATGTGATTAAGCCAGATTCAGTGACTACCATTTATACAGAAAACAGTTAACACTTTCAAGCCAGCACTAGACCTTCACTTTATTCCTTCATTCAATTGTTGGGCTCAGCCGCTAGATAACAGATAACTGTAGGTGTAGGTTGAAACATGCTGGGGACTTTTAAAATGAGTATGGCATAAAATGATTAGTTTGACAGTCGTCAATATATGCTTCTGGTTACTTTTAAAATAGTGTAGAGACATATTGCTTTTAATTACTTGTTGCATAATGGCGTGGAAGTTAGCACTTGCACTGGGTGTGCATGTAGGGGAGTGTGTCAAAGATGAACTTAATAATAAAAGACTCAAGAATCTACTAACTTGTGCTGCCATTGACGAGGTCATTGATTTGCTAATCAAATTTTGCTCTTGGTTTAAAAAATTAGGATGCGTAAAGGTTTTACAAGAATGGTAGGTTAGTTTGTCCCATGCCACGCCACAAGTTGCCCATTTGCGTTCAGTTTTTTGTCGAAAATTACCCTCCTTTACTTTTTATGAAGATTTTTTTCATGTAATCATCCCGATTTACTTTATTCATTCAAAATTAGAGTGTTTAAAATGTTTCGTTTTGCAATTTTTCTTACTTATTATTCTATTTTTTGGTTGTGAAAAACTTTTTTATCGTAAGCGGAATGTTGGAGAAACCATGAGTAGAGGCCAGAAGTGGCCTCATCACACCTTGTGCAAAAAGTAAAGATGTACATATCGTGCAAGCATAAAACTATTTAATCATTCATGTTTAATCTCAATCAACGAAATCGTTCCTACTCTGAGAATCCATGGTTCTTGGTGTAAGGTTAATATTTGCTCACATTAGCTCTTGAAATTAAAGTGGATTAAGTGTGAATTACATCATTTAGCACTTGACATAGAAAGTTGTCTCGTACGTCAACAATGATATAATATATCATATTGAAATCATTTTCTAAAGATCCACAAAGAAGGATTATACGCTTTAAGCATTTAGCTTGTAAACTCTTTTTAATTCTGACTACCTTGTACAAGGGTTTTTGAATATCTCACTTCATCTATCAAACTGTGTTCTTGAATAATTAATTTAGTATGGAATTTTTCCCTACAATGATCAACTTAACTTGATTGCTCCCAGCGCACTACTTGTATCCCATTTTTCAATACAGTTATTACCACTGTAGAGAATTATGTAAACAAGAGGATAAACTGAGTTATCTTGAAAGCCAGAGTGTCCAAAATGGAGGGGAAATATGCTTCTTCCCTCTTCCGCAATTATAGCCAGTGAGTATGCTAATTTTTGTTAGTAAGAAACTAAAGCCCACAATGTTACATATGAGATGCGAAACAAGTGTTGTTAAATGCCCCTTAAGCAAATGCATATACTCACCTGTAATAATGCGAATAAGAATGGGGTCACTTTTTCTTGGAAAACTATAATATGATACTTTATGAATTTGTTTTTGGTCATTGTATGTAGTGTATCGTAAAGCTCCTTCTATTGTTTACATTTGGATGATATGCATTATTTCATGCACTTATTGATTACATCATATGAGAAACTCGTAATAATACAATAAGCTTGTATTTTAACTATGGGGAATAACAGTTAATGCAAGGTTACATATTTCACGGTCAATAACGTCCACATGGTTTGAGTATTGGCGACTTGTGAATAAATATGCATGCATAAAGTGAACAAAAATTAAATACTGGTTATTTGGAACTGTAGTTACTACACAAAAGGAATGTAGGAAGTACTTGACAATCTATGGTTAGTGTAACAAATATGTTGAGTGATCAATCTATTTAGATAGATTTGGTGCCTGCTTAGTTAGTTATAGTTCGTTTGAAATGGCATAGATTCCGAGATAGACTTGTTTGCTAATACCGACTGGATCGCATGTGGCACAAATTGACCCAATTCAAGAGAGGTCAAGGGAAATGACAATGAAAATAAAGTTGTTCAACTTCAATGCATTGAATTAGAACAGGTAGAACATGTAGGAAGTTGGTTGACTAAGGATCATCTCGTGTAGGTGTGAATTGGACTGTAATAAAGCGAGCAGTGCGCGTGCATGTTATAGACAGTTAGACAGTGTGATTAAGTTGAGCAAATTTTCTTGATCCTATAATGGTTTAAGAGATTTTTAATGATCAGAAGTCATGAGATCATGTTTTGCACGCCAAAAATTTATGTATATTATTGTGTATTGATTAAAAACGATTGATTATTTGGAATTAGAGTTTTTAAAGACAAGAAAAACTTTCATTTCAGGAAATCTTCAATTTTATCATTATTTTGCTGTAGGCTTGCTATTTTCTTTCTTTTGGATATAGTTGATAATAAAACAGGTAAAAAATATTTTGAAAATCGAGAGATGGATCGTTTACGGTTTGCACCTGTACTTGCACAGAGTATTCTACAAACTTCAATTCCGGACTCATAGTATACACGTGCTGCTTCAGCAAAATCTTCCATAAAAAATAGCATGCACTGTACACATTACCAATTGACATCATATCTTAAGAAAAGTCATGTTATGTTTACAAGTTCATGCACTAGACTTCCTAGGCGAATAGCGTCATTAGCAGATCAAGTCAAAAACATGAATGAAAATCCTGAGATTCCGTATTTTTGCATATCGTTTGTTGGTGTTTACTTTCTCATTTCAATATGATGATCTAATTTGATATGAGAAGTTCTTAAACATGCACTACACTTGTGACGCACATGAACCAGACTAATGTGCGATTCGAAACCGGTGTTGAATATATGCATATGCTAACTGACTATGTAACCAGTTTTTTTAAAACTTCTTGGGTGCACTCCACAGGGCAGATTCGTTGGTTTCTTCTTAGTCAGCATTTGTTTCGCAATTTAAATAAAAAACTCATAACTGTAAACAATATTAGTTCACAAATTAGGATTTGTCGTTTGCAAACAACTAAATCCGAGGCGATCTGACGTAAAGGATACTTTGTAAAGTAAACTTAAAAATTTTAGCTAACTATAAAAACTAGTAAACAATTAATCAATCAAACCAGATTATTCCAGTTTTACAAGATTACTTTATTTAATTGCAAATTCCTACTAGCCATCTCATTATTAGGAGCTAACCAGTAGAGAATAAAAATCTAAATTCTATAGTTTCATTGATTGAAAATTTGCCCAAGATAATTTCTTTAGAAGTCGACACAAGTTTCAGGGAATTTTTCGTCTCGCACTTGTATCAAAATTAATTAGCATGCAAATATTTTTGATTAAGCATTAATTTTACATACCCCACCATTTGTTAGATAGTTAAAAAGTGGCTTTAAATTAGCTTTCAGCTTTTATTTTATGTAAGGTGGAGATAACTCATAAAATATGTTTTCTTCAAATTTCTCAACCTGGAAGTTTAGAGTAATCCCACATGTGTATCCTCCTTATAATCTGATGATTAATAGGAATACCTTAAGCTGCATTGGTTTCCAGGAAGATTGTAATTTTCTCTTGACTACGTACTAAACCGTGCTAAACTACATGCTTTCGCTCACGTACGGCTTATAGTGAGTGAGACGCAATTAATCCATTCTTCTGGCTGAATGACCAAATATATATAGTATATCTATTTCTATGGACCAAACATTATATCCAGTCCACAACGATAAATATAAACCAAAACAAAAAACAATGGACTCGCATGTAGGAAGAAAATGGGAAAAAGTTACCAATCATCCACTATTGTTCTTGAATGAAAACTAACTACACACATGTAAACTAGTCTGGTCTATTAGCCGATTCTAAAATGTATTCTTATCTAACCAAGAAGTCGAAAACATTTTCATCTACATAGTTAATTACTTTGTATGAACGACGGATATTGAAAAAATAGTTTACTTGCTATACACTTATACTACTACGCACATTATCAAAACGACGGTGGAAGCTAGTTAATTAATAATGACAACAGGTATGATATAACAGTGCATGTGTGTGTAACTTTAGTTGTAATATGTATATTACAGAAAAAATCAACCTGATAGGCAATTTTTTGATAGCGGACATACTTTTCATTAGGTAGCTAGTTTAATGTTACACACAAAGTGTCTAGTTAGTTAGTTAGTTCGTTAGTTAACTGTTGGTGACTGAATGACATTGAACCAAGTCAGGGTTGGTAGTATTGGTTTCTTTTTTTCATTCACTTCCCAGTTACATCCAACAATTGGATAATAATCCTAAAGATTACATAATGAAAAAAAAATCGCCCACTAACTGAGGATTATTTTTTCTTGTTCCGGTAAATTCACGCACGTACACACTTGAGCTTGCTTGCAGTTCAAATCCTAATCCCCAAAGCAGTCTTTTCTTGACAAATCACTATTTAACATAAAGGGTGTTCAGGCCAAAATGGCTCAATTTGTCTTAAATAGACACTCAGGAAACAACTCATATGATTAACGGGTCAAAAGTGTACATGGGGACAGATTGTTGGAACAGAAACGCATGTCTAGATATGTAAAGCAGCTTTTGTTGCCATACGTATAGGTATAGCCGTGGCAGTTTCATGATGAGTTCTGCTCTAACTAACAAATTTTATGGAGTCCAGGGTCACCTGACGAGCTGCAGCTACTCACTTCCTCCTGTCCTTATGCATGTAATGTATCGGTCAGTTCCTATTTCCTCTACGTGTGGTTCAAGACGGCACCCAAGCCAATCACACAGTAAATAATAAAAAGTGGTCTGCCTTGCGTCTTTCAGAGTAACGCTCAAACCTGTGACCTTTTTCTCCGGAATATAGAGGTTTCATTGCATCCAACATGTGCCCTTGGAAGGGACCAACTTTTACTCATTTCCATGCAAACTCATGCGGCATAAATTGTGCATAGTTAGTTAGTTAGTTAGTTAGTTAGCTAGTGGCATATGATGTTCATTCCAATACTTTTTTCAAACGAGTACTACCAAAGTATTACATAAGCAATGTATCTAACGTGGAATGAACTGTAGTTTTCAACACTACAAACTAACCGTATGCATATAGTTGGTTGTGCATTAGGTTTCAAGAAAGACTCATGTATTATTGCCATGAGGATGGTTTCCATTATTGCATCCTGTGCACTGTTGTCCACAAGTACTAGATGTATGAAAAACCGTTTCGGGAACTCACTCATTGTCCATACTAAGTTGACTGTTCAGTTGAACAACAAGTAAACAGGAGCAAGCATGCATGTTGTGCACTCACGTTGTTCTGTAATTTTTTTTCTTGTTTTGAATCCAATTTTCTTGGAGATTGGCTCACTGCGTCACAAGAGCTGATACGCGGTAAACGTTCGTCTTGTCTACTCTTGTTCAGGTCATTTAAAAAGGACACTGTTGGGTGGCCCATGTTTCAGTTCTCATGTGGATTCATGACTTTCAGTTTCCTTCAATCTTATAGCCAACTCACTGTGTTGGACTTTTGTTCCTTTATATTGTAATCAGTGTTCATATTTTTACATTGAGCATCATTTCACAACTATAGTTGTGTGTTCATTAAAGCTCAGTTTAATTTTCATTTTGTGCCAAGAAAATGTGTTACATTTCGTTGTAAACTTTTGTTTTTTCGATTGACTTGTGTGGATTCTACGGGCTACGAAAAGGTAATTACAATTAATCTTTGTTTCTATAGCAATTATGATAGTGTATTGCAAGCAAGTTTGCAATTGTACATGATGAATTGTGACTAAAACTTAGTAATCTGCAAGTGATTGAGCAGGTACTAGAAACTGGGGCAAGATAAGACTGCTTTTGTTTTTGACAATTACTTATGGAATTTCAAACCATTGTATTAGATAAATTTTCGAATCAATGTCATTAGTCGTCAATACCAGTTTATATTTCGTGTATTTTTTATTTTTATTGTTTTGAATGCAAGAAGTCATTAACAATGAATTAACGAATTTATTAAAACAATTAACGAAGCCCTGTGATTACCCTGTAAATGGGTGGAAATTACATTTCCAATGCTATTCGCAGTCTCAATTTTAATTAAAATTCCCATAATACAGGTATATCATGTATGTTGTCACTAATTACTTAAACTACTCATCCTCCAGTTTACTATTATGTCCTATATCGAACTTCACGCGAGCTCACATGCACTACTTTATATTATCTGCCATGTCACCCGTGTGTGTAGTACATTAGTTTCAGTCATCATTTGGAATTGCATGTTCAACGACTCCATAGATACAATATAGCATGGAAGATGTTGTGGTGTCAAGATTGTGTGAACCAACAATTGCGTGCTTCCCATTTCGGTACATGAGCACTGAGCCTCTGTGTAAATATATGACTGCTACAATACAATGTTACTGGATTGGGTCGTCAAGACAGCAAAAATTTCTTGTAGCAGACTGACAAATTGCTTTTGTGATGCATTAGTGCTACTCATTTGTTCTTTGGGAATCAGCATATATTTGAAGCATAAAAAAAATGTTGTGTGTCCTTTAAAATTCTCAACGACTGAATCTAGCAGTTTTTAATTTACGGTGCAAACCCAAATTTTTGTTATAATAATGGCATATTGTTCCAGATACGTGAGCAATAATCTCGGAGACGACCCAGAGTCCCCCAAAGACGCTAAAATGTCTCCCCCTTTGGTGAACACGGAAGCTAAACCTTTCAACAATTCTGTTCAACCACGCAGACGCATTGCCGTGTCAGCCAACAATGTATGGAAACAATATGGAACGGGGAAGGGAGCTACCCCCGTGTTGCAAAACCTCAATATGACAGTCCCAGAAGGAACTATGTAAGTTAAAAGTATTTTTGTTTGGAATACGTTTATTATAGTTGAGTTGTTATGTTAACACGAAATTTTCCGTTGATGACATGCATGAAAACTATTTTACTTTGTGATTCGAATCGAATGGAAGAATGCATAGAGCAAACAATACGAAAACATTATCTATTCAAATGCTTTAATAGTCATTTGTCACAGTTAGCAGTTAATAGTGATACTATAAACAAAGGTTTATTTTTAGCCAGCAGTAGCAATAAAAGTGACCAACAAGTTCATTCAATTTGTGTTACCTAAATCGTAAAATCCTTCTTACATAAAAGGATGTCAAGTCAACATGATAATGACTTATCGTCATTAAGTAG
>Ga0066648_10001447_pt1 | contig 12943 bp, 11 predicted proteins | sample CryGeyCG12114_NA_FD_59537 | JGI IMG/M metagenome (GOLD analysis project Ga0066648, IMG submission 59537) | Groundwater microbial communities from aquifer - Crystal Geyser CG19_WC_8/21/14_NA | ecosystem: Environmental > Aquatic > Deep subsurface > Groundwater | place: USA: Utah: Grand County... | reverse complement strand
AATATTCTTCCAGTGAAGGATGTGATGAGAATTTGAGAGAAACAGAAGGGTGTAAAACGGAAAAGAAATAATGACTGACTACATTGACTGCGTTTTATTCACTCTGCTGCACAGAATATGAGGAATGATTAGAACAGACGTAACATGACACTGGAGTAAGGAATATCTTTTAGGGGAATCCATCCACTCATCCTTCTCATTTAAGTAATAGTAATTAATCATATAAGTTCTCTATAAAGCACCATCAAACTAACTAATGAAGCATGCATGTAAACTACTTTTCATTCTAGTTTCGCGTAGTGATTTCAGAATAAAATATTTTTTGGATCTCTGTTGCTTCTCCGTGAACCAGGAGACTGACTACAAGTGAAAACATATTGACTTTGACGTGCATGTTATTTTTCAATGGTATACGTTCCTAAAAAAATGCGGTAAGGGCTTCAGCTTCACAAAATGGAATGTAGACGTTTAGGAATGGCATATCCATCTAGGAGGATCTACTTTGCTCAATCATATCGATGTCCAGCTTGAAGTACACATACGGGTAGTATTCACTTTGGCCGAAAACTAGACCGGGCATATCCATAGACTGCAAATAACAATGCATGTTGTGTTGGTCAATACAAATGCAAGTTATAAGTCTATTCATATTTCACATTCATCACGCTTCAAATCCAAAAACACTCACATCGTTATTTTTAGACCCTGAGCTGCCACTGGAGTCCAAATGCTGGTACAAATTATTCAAAACTTCACGGAGACGTTTGGTTGACTTTTTGTTGGGGTACATTATAACTGCTTGGAAATTTACAGGAAGCCCGTATCTATAGAGAGAGTGGACGTTATTGTCACTGTAAAAACTGGCAAAGAACAAATAGATGAATGATTCTAATTCTGACCCTGTCGTACCTTAAAACGGACTCAACAAAGACTCGTATAGCTTTGACATGCATCCATGCTGTGAAGCTTTCACTGAAGTTTACTTTCAGCCAGCGTACTAACGGACCCTGCCAAAATAATCAAATGCATGTAATACTTTGGTATTGAATAACAGTCATATGGTGCTGGTATGAGAAATCCTGGTTAAAAACTTACGAACTGCTTCTTTTTGTCAGTGGCCAACTTGGTAATCTCACTCTTTCCAGCTGCAAGTTCCTCCTCGTTATACGTAAAATCTCGAACGACAAACCTAGTTGGAGTTGGAGAATTGATTGAGTACTCTTATGGTGATAAAGTACAAAGGAGCGAATTAATATAGTAAAATTACCGATTTTCTCGGCAATGATGTTTGAAGTCGTCCATAACTTTCCTGAACATAGTTACCGTGAATAGACCATGATCTTGATCTTGGAAAATCAATTGACTTGAGCGCGGAACAACCATATCTGTCAATTTTTCATACTTGAGATTCCAGTCGTTGAAGTTATTTCTGTAAATGAAAGTTTCCATAAAAGAACTGACTTACTTACTCTCCATGAATAACATATGCAATTAATTTTTAGCTTACGTACTTGGGAACAACGACAACCAAAGTGACCAAATACTCCGAATCCAAAATGAAATGTTCTTTTTTCACGATATCTGCCAGATTTCTTGTGATAAGACTTCCACTAAAAATTGAATATTAACGTTAATCCATCAATCCTACTAGGAAACAAATCGTGAACGAATTTTTAGATACATACGTTTGCTTCTTTTCCAAGTTTTGGAGACTGCCCTTCAAATTATTGTACGCTTGCGATTTCACTTTCAAATCAGATTCAATTTGGCCTACTTGCTTGCCAATAATTTCGGTAAGATTGCGTAACGACATTTTCACAGGATACTTTGCAGTATCCCATTGGAAATGAGTAACATATTGTCCTAGTTCGGCTGAAATACAAAGTGGTACGTTAAACAGTTAATAAAACTACAAATTCAATCTTTTCACAAAATAATATGCCTGCTTAGCTTAGAAGTCATAGTTCATACCATTATTGGCCAAAAGATTTTCCGCTAGCTTATCTTTTTGATGTTCCAAAACTTCACGTAGATATGCAGAAATTTTACGGGCAACACCTTCGACAAAGGTGTCGAGTTTTCCCAAATCATCAGATAGTCCAACCAATTGATCTAGAGTACCAACCTAAACATGAAATTAATAAAAAATAATAGTTAGTTAGGTTGAAACATAACCACCACTATGAATACTCTCCAAATAAAGGTTACGACGGGTTTACCTTCAGATCTGGAATGGGAAATTTATTGTTCACGGACAGACTATTCTGTTTACTTGTCGCAGCATTTAAAGCGTCATATGCTTGGGCAGGTGTTTTGTCCCCTGGTACTGAGATTACCCAATACTCCGACATTGTTCGACAATCACGGCGTCAGCACAAAAGTGTCTAATCAAATATGCAACAATTTATAGCTTATTGCAGTTCAAATTAGATGCCGAAACCCAAAACTTTCATGACATATGAAAAAAGGGTGAACAATGGACTTTCAAATGATGTTTTAAACAACAAATTATAATAAAAAAGTGTTTTTACTACTTTCGGTAGAGTAACCATTCTAATCATTCATTCCAGTTTCTCACCTGCAAAAAATGTTCAGAATAGTTTTACTATCCTACTGTATGATTGTCCAAATTTGAAGACACTCCTACTAAACCAATTGTGTTTCTTAATTGATAACAACACCCATTAAAACCATGATTAACATAATCTGCCTCCTAAGGAAGACACCCAACCCAAAAATTTAAATGAAAAATTTGTTCATGGGCTAGCTTTCTATTCGCTGTAATCTTGGCTCATGTGCTATGCTCATCCAACTATAGTCACATTACACTGTTTGGGCAAATCCTATTGACGGATCGATCTAGTGCGCTAAAATTTCATAGCATACAAAAACATTTGGAGTTTCGTATTTATTAGAAACACGTGCGAACTAGCTCCGATTGTGTTCTTGAGACAAAGTTTGTTACGCAAATTATTTATTTAAAAGACAGTTAAAATGAAGCTAAAGAAATCGAAAAAATCAAAAAAGTCTCGGCACAGTAGTGGGGATGAAGATGAGTCCCAGAGATACGAAAAAGAAGATGCTGTGGTTGCTGAGATTGAAACTGAAGCTCCTGATTCGGATGAACGTGTTGAAGAAGAGCCTGTCAAAAAGTTAAAGAAATATGTAGCTCAAGAAGTGGATATTTCGAAGGTTTGTTGGTTTGCAATTTAGAATTGATTAATGCTGATGGTATTGTTGAAATATAAACTTATAATGTCTTTAAATTGTCTGATTAGCTGCCGGGCATATTGATCGAAGGGTTGAATAGAGTTACCCATAAATCGGGCAACTCTTTGACTTTTGAAGACTTGGAGGATTCTGATGGAATATGGATTTTCAAGTGCCACAGAAATGTAATGCTGTAAATCTAAAAGTTAGTTTGAACTGTCCAGTCCATTAAATTAATATACTTATCCTTATTGTTTTTCATTTTAGATCCCCTTTAGAAGTCTATTGCTAGGGAAAAAATGTTCTCTATCAGCGACCTCTAAATTTACTACTGACGAAGTTAAAACAGTATCTTTTGCTGGAGAGTCGAGTAATGGAACTTCCGGCGACCGAAGTATTGAAACCTTAGCACTCCCTTATGAAGAAGGGGAAGAATCTACCACAGTTTTAGTGCCTGACTATGATGGAAACCCAAAACTTGGTAAGTTACGTTTTTTAACAGAAAGACTAAATATTCCAGATTGTTGTGAAATTGCAATTTTGAATTTATTTGAACAGTTTCACTTCCGGTGCACGGCACCGTTGTTGTACGAGAAGCGTTAGAAGAGACTGAAGCACCGAGTATATCAGTCCCAATTAAAAAACCCCTGAAAATTCCATCAGGAGTGAAACACAGGCATCCCATTTACGGAGTCGATTTTAGTCATGTGTGGGAAACAACAACTATAACTGCTACGGCCCCTGAAGAAAAACCTAAAAAGAAAGTGAAGAAATCGAAGCATAAACGGGATTCCAGTGAACTGAACGGTTACGAAGATGTCAGTAAAAATGCTGTACGCAAAGATTATCTCGTTCAGAACGGAAATCATGACATCCATGATGATGTCAATGGCATTTTTGTCTCTCCAAAGAAAAAATCTAAAAAGAAGAAGAAAGTTGAGCAAGAAGAGGAATACCCTGATAGTGATGACACAATCGTTTTCAACCGTGTTAATGACAAAGTTAGCTCCATTCAAAATTCTCCCAGCCCTAGTGTTAGTCCCAAAAAGTGTAAAAAATCTAAGAAATCCAAAATCAAACACGAGTTTGATTATAGCGAGAATAATAACAGCTATTTAGAAACACCAGACAATGGTTTTAGTGTTAGTAACTCCCATTCTCCAAAAAAGAAGAAATCAAAGAAACGTAAGCATGAGGATGTGGAGCCAGAACCAGTAGAAGTAGAAGTAGAATTAAATACGCCTAAAGTTAAAAAACGTAAAAAGTTAAAAACTGAATACTAACCAACTAAACTGAAACTAAAGTGAGATTCGCTCAAAAATGCACATTATGTTATTATAGACCTATATTTTTAACTTAATATTCTTTCAGAACTGCATACATTGTATTATGTTAATGTTGAAAACTTCCAAGACAAAATGACCTAATAAAACAGACTTTACAAACTCTATGAAGTCGTTGCCTTTTAATTTTCATTTGGGCTCATCTTTCCCATCTTTTTGGTTTCTGGGATGGTTTTTGCAATTCCTATGATGCGAATTTTCATCTTCTTCTCCACTCGTGTTTTCAGGATATGCCCAACCCCCATCTGCTTGCATGTATTCAATCAACTCCATCCAGGTCAAACTTCTCGTCTTTTTCGGTCTGTACCCTATTGGGCAAGCACAAGCTTGACAGGTTCGGGTTGCACACGGTTTTCCGGCCTTTTTACTAATTGGGCCTGCTTCTTCTTTTTTCTCATCACGGGTTACACAATCCGGATTCGTCACCTTCTGTTCACCATCTTGTGTTGCGTCTTCCGCTGTACATGGATCTTTAAGTTTGTTTTTGGATGTTTTGGGATAAGATTGAGACTTGTGAAGTGGATAAGTACTCCTTTCAATGACAATTGCAACTTCTGAAGGAACTTCAGAACAATGAGATCCTGTGGAACCTGGTGGTGTGGGCAAATTTCCTATTTTCCTTGGAATTATTTCGTCAAATTCATCTATGCAAGGATCTGTGAACTCAGTTCCACGGGAAGGTTTCACTTGGATTTTAGAACTGGGAGGATTTTCTAGTAAAAGTTTTTCTGGGGGACCAAATAGCATAGATTTGTCTACACTATGGACATCGAATAGGGATGGAGAAGCTGTTGGTAGTTCAGATTCCAATGGAGTGGGCGCAGCGGTAGGTGGCACTTCGGTGTTGATTGGAAGTTTCGGTTCAACTTGTTCTTCTCCACCTTGTATTTATTTAGTATACGCAAAATCTCAGCATTATATGCTTTTGGGAAAGTAAATAACTGATTTTGAGCTTACGCATTGTTCTGCAGAACTCATCGGCAGTGAACAGCAATGGCAGGATTATACTTATTAGCCAATATATGATGACCGAGAAAAATAGTAGGTCTGAACCGGTATGGTATGCTGTGTAAGATCAAGTTCACGAATTATTGGTCAGTTCATGATTTATCGTTCCTACTTCTATAGTACTAGGAAATATATTGTCAATATATTGACTGAACTGAATGTTTATTGTGATTAATATATTCAATTTTACGCTCTAACGGTGCAGCTGTACCACCGGCCACTTGTCTTTTAGCCCTTTTGTGAACAACATTTGATGCCTCTTGGATTATTGCCGGCAACAGCTCCCCAGACGCGTCAGATATCCATTTTGTAGCCATGTTGCAACAACATGGAGTAACCTAGTTAAGTGGAATGCATATTTGAGTTGTGATGATGGAGGGAGACTACAATTCAGGGCAATCTGAAAAGGGGATTATCTTCATGAAATGAACTCCATAGTATTATTTATCGAAATGCATTTTTAGCGCAAAATTAATTTGTTGACATGACTATGGAATTGACATAGTAACTATTGAAAGAATTGGAACGTTTACACGATGGAGACAAAAGTACAGTAGTAAAGTTACCATGCCTGTGGAATGTGGTTTTGCATACAATCCTGACAGCTATACATTGTTCTTAAAAATTTTCCACATTTCAAAAAATTAAACTATGATTCATTTTTTTTAAATACAGAATTTGTATGGCTGGCTTCAATGCGGAATATATTACATGAAGGTGTGGTTTCACCTAGCTTGCGTGTTAACGTGTAGTTACGGTATGCTAGTTTTGTAGTTACAAAAACAAAACCTAATGTTACCTACGAAAATTAGTAGCTCATAACCGATATCCAGATCAGTTTTTGGGGAAAAAGAAATGGTTTTAGTGAAGATGAGAATACATGCACTAAATGAATCAAATTCTTAATGAAACCTAAGGACTTTATCTATCAAATTCAACGTATTGTACTCTTCCTTGTGCAGTAACAGGATTATTTTTTTGGTTAGTGGTGTTTTATATTTTCCTGATTTTATTCACAGTCATTATACATTAATCCGACGAGAAATCAGTGTTGTAGTAAAGTAAAAGACGTACTGACTGAGACCGCATCACTACTGCGACTGCATTCATTGCCTGCGTACGAGCCGGTTTTTAGCAGCTCTATAGAAGTAGATATTACATTACATGTTAACATTTCCTAACTTATATTTTACACAAATGTCAACTGATCCCTTCTCTATTCTACTGGATTTAATAAATCACCGTCTCATATTATAAATTCCTAACCTAGCATGCATACAACTTAGGATTTTTTTATGCTACCGCAATGTTGTGTTTTTTACTAGCTCAGCATTTCCAGTCTCACACTAAAAGAATGCGTGATAACGTCGTGACTTTTGTCACTGAAATACCTCCACGCACACAATTTTTTAACCTGACGCTAACAAGTGAGAATCCGTGTGGCCGGGTTGCCGTTAATTCTAAATGTATCTGACCAGCAACTGGAAATATTTCCTTCATGCTTCTTTAAAACTTAATTAAAAGTATAGATGGATAAACCGCGTTTTGAAAACATCAGCCATATTCGCGTAAAATGTATTTTTCAAAATGCTGAGTTCTGAATTGCACATTTAATGTCCAAATAACAGGGGGAACCTTTTAATAGTTGATTAAAATTAACTACTAATGCTTGTCACCGTTTTTGAGTAGTGTGCAGTGTCAGGAGCACTGAGGAACTAGTTTCTTTTTAACTTGCACCATACCAGCTTATAGTAATGCTAAAAAAGTCCGTGTAGTCTGATGCAACACGTGGATTATTTCAGTTCTATTGTGGAGTGATTCCCTACTGCAGCATATAAAACGGGAGTGAGGTGTACACAATAGACCAGATTTTTAACAAGTATTATTGAATAGAACGTAAATCAGAATTTTTGGTTAAAATGTGTGGAATTTTTGCAATTTTGAACTATCATTCGAACATTGAGGAAGTGAGGTCAAAAGCCTTAGCATTGTCCAAACTGTAAGCAAAGAGAGTTTAAATATTCCCGATTGTTTTATCTAAAAAAATATGTTATATTTGTTTTATGCAAAAATGTAAAATTAATGTAGCTACTTTTCTTTGAAATTCCAGTTTGCGACACAGAGGACCAGACTGGAGTGGTTGCAAAGCATGGAAAAACAACATCTTTTGTCACGAGCGTTTAGCCATTGTTGGAATCGACAGTGGCTCTCAACCTCTAACCAATGAAGATGAAACCGTCATATTAACTGTGAATGGGGAAATCTACAACCATATGGAACTCCGTAAAATGCTCAAGAAAAACTACAATTTTAAAACACATTCCGACTGTGAAATCCTGTTGTACTTGGTTAGTCATTTAACAAACTTGGCTAAATGATTCACATAATCCGCATTTAAAATGATCGTTTTTTTCTCAGTACGAAGAAATGGGTTCTGAAATGCTCCAACATTTACGAGGTATGTTCTCCTTTGTTCTCTACGACTCCCGTAACGATCGGCACATAGTGGCCAGGGATCGAATTGGGATAACCACCCTGTACTACGGTTGGAATACGAAACACCCTGAAACCAAGTTTTACGCGTCTGAAATGAAATCCCTACTAGAAAACTGCGATGAAATCCATACGTTTCCTCCAGGGCATTACTACGACTCAGCCAGTCAACTAACAAAGAGCTACTTCAATCCAATCTGGTATGACAACTCGTACATTCCACCACATGAGGCCACGGATTTGAAAAAACTGAGAGAATCCTTGGAAACATCTGTTCGTCGTAGACTTATGTGTGAAGTCCCATTTGGTGTACTATTGAGTGGCGGGTTAGATTCAAGTTTGATTGCCAGTATTGCAGCACGGGAGGCAGAAAAAGCATTGTCGTATCCTGATGACGATAATTGTTCAGGGATAGCATTTTGGCCCAGAATTCATTCCTTTTCCATTGGATTGCCGGGTTCACCGGATCTGAAAGCAGCTCAAGAAGTGGCTGATTTCATTGGAACCAAACATCATGGTTTCACATTCACATTATCAGAAGGACATGACGCTTTACTGGATGTGATTTATCATTTGGAAACTTACGATGTGACCACCATTCGTGCAAGTACACCAATGTACTTGTTGAGTCGTAAAATCAAGGCTATGGGAGTCAAGATGGTATTATCGGGTGAAGGGAGTGACGAGATTTTTGGAGGATATTTGTATTTCCACAAAGCACCTGATGCGGAAAGTTTGCATTTGGAGACCATTTCTCGAGTCAAGAATTTACATTTGAGTGACTGCCTCAGAGCAAATAAGTCAACTATGGCTTGGGGATTGGAAGCAAGAGTGCCGTTTTTGGATACCGACTTTTTAGATGTGGCCATGACTTTGGATCCCAATGAAAAGCTCATTAGTGAAGGAAAAATGGAGAAATATGTGTTGAGGAAAGCGTTTGATTGTCCAGAAGAGCCTTATTTACCGAATAATATTTTATGGCGTCAGAAGGAACAATTTTCAGATGGGATTGGCTACTCATGGATCGATTCGTTGAAGTCAAAAGCTGAAAAGAAGGTGAGCGATGAATTGTTTGAGACCAGGTTTGAACGGTATCCAAAGGATACACCAACCACTAAGGAAGCTTTCTGGTATCGCATGATGTTTGAGCAACACTTTGGAAGGGGGACGGCTGCAGAAGGGACTGTAAAATTATGGATCCCTAGAGCTGATTGGGGTTGCCCCACTGACCCGTCTGGGAGGGCTCAGAAAATCCATGTTTCTGCTTATTAGCTTACTTGTTTTTTTGTATTTGATTCTTTAGTTGTGAAGGGAAAAATTTATACGACCCGGTTTGTATTGTATACGATTTTTGACAGGTTTTTTATTTATATATGGTAAATAAACCTGGATAAATACTATATAGCAGTTATTTGGAAAGGACTGTCGGAAAATAAATATGGTGACGAAAAAATATGGCTGACAAGATAACGGAATGTATTTATTTAGTATTCGTACGCGCACTAGATGTCACTGTAAAGTAGGAACTCGGGAATGGATTGTGTATGCATGCTTACATGTTAGGACTTAAAGCAAGAACAAGACTGCATCATGATTAGACTGATTTATGTTTTGAACTCGAAATATTTTCTTGCTTCAAAAGGCCCATATGAAACGTTAGAAGAGCATAACTCAATGAAATCGACTAATAGCACTTTTAGAATTATTTCTCTTATGTCCGTAAATACTGAATTTTGCTTATGTCCACAATTTGAATATGCATGCTGGAATACAACACCTTAAAATTTCGAAAAAGTCTGATTATTGTTATCTATTGATAAATAATTTCATATAATCAAAAATAAATGCGGCATTGTGAAACACTTGTCCGACTTATTTGGGTTTCCCAACATTTTCAGCATATTTCCCGATAAAGTTTCCTGCAGGCTCATAATTTGCCACAACATATGTGCCGCCCTGTTTGCCTTTTGCTTTGGCGATTCCAAGTTTCTTTGAACCTTTCCACACTACTTGACTGAAGTGACCTATCCCACAAACAAATTAGCCGTCATCATGAAACTAAAACCATTAAAACCATTCTATTATTAAACTTAGTTTCCAGTCAACCTGTTCCTCTCTGATGTTCTAGTTTGTTGAAGTCAAAACTAGACACTTCAGAATACCAATGTTGTACTGGAGCTTTCCCATCATCTATGTCTGCGCTTGTCCAATGAATATTCTCTCCATAGCCACATTCACTGTGTTGCATTTTGTCGTCTTCAGCAATCTTATTAGCCCAGTATTGTGCTACTCCACATAACTGGATAAATATACAATATTGCATTCCAATATTTCAAATTCAACTTCCATTTTTACTGTAATTTCGAATGCAGAGCCCTTTTTTCCAACTCACATCATCATCAAGCTTTAACGACGAGGCCCCGTGCTTTTTCCTATAATCGTTATGAGCCTCAAGAGCTGCTTTCAAAAATTTCTTGTCTGTTGTCACTTTGGCCTGTGATAAAAAGATCATCTTGCTATGTTAAATTCACTTAAGTGGACTAATTAACTAACTAACCCTTGGAGCTTTGTCTTTAGCTTCTGCAATATTATACGTTTTCCCTGTCGGTTTTCCGGTGAGAGGATCAATTTGCTGCATTGTTGCTCCTTCAGTGATAGTCTGAACTTGCGTTTTTGTTGAAGATGAACCATCATCATATTTTTCCACTGTTGTGGTAGTAATAGTTTTCACGGTGACTCCCTATATGCATAAGCAATGATATTTCGTCACAATCCACATGAAAAATAAATAAATCGAGGGTACTTACATTTCCTTTGTCTTCAACTTTTTCAGCGACTTTTGTATCAGTCGATACCAATTTTTTGTCCCCCATTTTTGTATTTACTTTGCTGCTGAATGAATGAAACAATTATCGTTAAGTAACTGGTGTACCAACATTCTTTACATCCCGGTTTCATAAAATCATGTTATCTTTTAAATGAGCGACTTGATCATACTTATTTTTAATGCAAGGTCGGTTCTGGTTATCACTCGGGGATTTTTTGAAGTCTATCTATTACAATATGGCATGTTTGAGCGACTTGATGGAGCCATCATTGTATTACGATAAACATTCCTAAATGCGTTAATCCCTACAGATTTGTTTTCTCGTCCAGAATACTTATTCAACATACTTTTCCACTATCATTGCAATTGTACTGGACCGGACTAGATTAATCCTGGTGCACGGATTCACGGATTTACTTTTAGTTTCAGTTTAAAAGTATTATCAATCAATACGTCATTGCTCTATTTTGCTCCTGCACTGTGAATGAATAAATTGTAAAAACTTTCATTTTCCTTTCTGCTTGTCAGTAACAAAAGGAGAACTTTAGAAAGAAGAAAAACATACTGAATGTTCATCACACACACTGTGGCTCTAAAGCAGAGTTATGTTTCAGTTCCATGTAGTCCTAACTAAGAAGGAAACAGTCTTATCGTCTCATGAATGTGATTTAGTAAGTTTCATAGTGTATGCACAGTATGAGCAACTTAATGAGAATATTATAAACTGACTAGCAGGCTATTTAAGTTTGTCAGTTAGTTAGCAATGTGCATCACTAAATTGCTAATTCACTAACTAACTATAACTGTTATATAGAAAATTTGGAGTTGATTACTATGAATGATTGAACAGCTGACAAATTGACTGCGAATTTCCATGCGTGTGCTGTCAACTCAGAAAAGAATATGGGTTAGAAACATGAATGAACTAACTATAGTTGTTAGTCAATATAATAAAATACTACTATACTATATACAACTACCTGAGCATGGAATTACTGTCTTATTTTGAGTTGTGCACGCAAATGTTTCAAATATAACCGTTATAATGATTTTCAGAGTCCTGTAGTACAGAATGCATCGGAATATTGTAGGAGAGTTGTGATGTTTAAATCGATATAGTTTCGTGCAGTGTTAGATCCGTATGATTTCATGGTAAAATTACTGATGAAAATGCAAGTTTTGGATCGATCGATTGATTTAGTCTGAATCACAAATTGTTGTCCTACCCATTATGCTTTGCTAAAAAACGAAAGTTCGAAATTCAACTTACTTACTACTTACTTTTTAGAATTTACTTGCTTTTACACACTTCACTGGTGGTAACACAAGATGATGATCCGACTTTGTTCCAGTTTCATTTAGAAATGAACTCACCAGTCCCGGTTATCAACTAATATTTTCATGTAATGATGATAACAAAGTGCGATTGATTGTGACTTAGTTTATTTGCGTGTTTGTATGAATGGCTTTGCCGAAAAGATCGGAATGCCTGAATATTTTGTAATTTAGGAAGAGGAAGATATAAACTATCATTGTTATTACATTGTTTCTGCATTAGTACCTTAATGAGATTAATTACGTAATCAGTCGCACAATGGAATCAAACGAAGTAACCAAATACCGCATCATCATCATTCTTTTGTAGGGTATGGAATTGATATTTTTATGCCACTTTTATTATTCGAGTCGAGCTGTGTTTACCTTCATATTTTTATTAGTAATGGCGCAACTTGTTCCAGATGTTTTTATCTAATCAAGAAACCCCGATAGCATTCCATATTGTGCATGTTTAAACAAGCTTAATGTCACTCTATTTATGTGCATGCACACTGTTTGCTGATCTGAGAAAAATATTACTTTACTGAGCGTATTCTCTGATTGGTAAAACTATATAAGCTTCTACTTGCAAAGAACAATCAGGATTTTAAATCCGTGACTAACGTCTATTAGCTTGAAAGCCTCATTAAACCAAGCCTTGGTTATTAATTTTAGATTTAAGTGTTGTCGGCTTCCTTTGACTCTCAGTTGAATTTGTACTTGTCTTCAAGTACATACAAATGGG
>Ga0066648_10001444_pt1 | contig 12945 bp, 11 predicted proteins | sample CryGeyCG12114_NA_FD_59537 | JGI IMG/M metagenome (GOLD analysis project Ga0066648, IMG submission 59537) | Groundwater microbial communities from aquifer - Crystal Geyser CG19_WC_8/21/14_NA | ecosystem: Environmental > Aquatic > Deep subsurface > Groundwater | place: USA: Utah: Grand County... | reverse complement strand
TTCTGTTCATTCCACGATGGTAAATCCGGCCGGTTTTTGTCTTTTAATTCCAAATAATCATCACTTGAATGAAAAAGCAGTTTATAACGGCAGGTTTACTTTTGTGCTGCCTATCTGTAAGTGCACAAAAGCCGTTTTCAAATGGCCGCCTGAAAGTCTCGGAAAATCAGCATTATCTTGTACATCAGGATGGAAAACCGTTTTTCTGGCTTGGCGACACAGCATGGGAGCTTTTTCACAGGCTTGATAAAGAGGAAGCCGATGCGTATCTAAAGCATCGTTCGGAACAGGGGTTTACGGTTGTTCAGGCAGTTGCACTTGCTGAACTGGATGGACTGAATACGCCGAATGCACTGGGCGAACGTCCTTTGACCGACAATGATCCGGCAAAGCCTAATGAGGCCTATTTTCGACATGTGGATTACATTATAGATAAAGCAGCTGAATACGGGATTGTCATTGCACTGCTGCCGACATGGGGCGACAAGGTTTTCAAGGATAAGTGGGGAAAAGGCCCTGAAATTTTCAATGTAAATAATGCTGGCTCGTACGGCGAATGGATCGGAAAGCGGTATCAAAACCGGGAAAATGTGGTTTGGGTACTTGGCGGTGACCGTACACCGCGAAAGGATTCGGACGATCTTAAAGTATGGAGACAAATGGCGGAAGGTATCGCAAAAGGCACTGGCGGCAACAGCCATGCATTAATGAGCTTTCATCCACAGCCGAATGGAGTCGAAATGGGCGGTTCTTCCAACTGGTTTCATCAGGATCAGTGGCTCGATTTCAATATGTTACAAGATGGACATTGTCGTGACGAAATTACTTATGACAAGGTTTCATTTGTTTACAACCGCAAACCTGCGAAACCTGTAATTGATTCAGAGCCCATCTATGAAGATCATCCGGTTTGTTTTAATGCAGCGGACCTTGGAACTTCCAATGCATATGATGTGAGAAAATTTGCCTATCTTGATCTTTTTGCAGGCGCTTTCGGACATACCTATGGCTGTCATGATATCTGGCAGATGTATGATACAGACAAGGAGCCGGTGAACGGACCGCATTTACCATGGAAGCAGGCATTGGACTTGCCGGGTGCAAAACAAATGGCGTTTGTAAGAAAACTAATGGAATCAAGGCCGCTACTGGACCGCATTCCTGATCAATCACTTGTGGAAGAAAGTAATTTAGGGCCATCGGAGCGGATACAGGCTACACGCGGAAAGGATTATGCTTTTGTTTACACCGCAGCGGGCAGGCAGTTTAATGTCAATACGGGCAAAATTAGTGGAAAAGAACTAAATGCATACTGGTTTGATCCGAGAACCGGAAATATTAAGTCAGTCGGGGCATTTCCGAATACAGGGCGGCATCTTTTCAAACCCCCGACTTCGGGTTATGGAAAAGACTGGATTCTTGTGCTGGACGATGCATCCAAAGGTTATCGTTTTGAAGTTACTGGCAAGTAATGTACTCAGAAGTGTATGATGGCGAAATAGTTTTATAATTATCTTAATAATTTTTATACTTCATAATAATAAATTCTATGTTGCGTATATGTATTTACGTTTTTGATTTTGATCCAGGATGAAGCAAATCTTTGTCCGGATGTACTACCTGAAATTTACCTTTACAAACTTTTAAAATAAGTAAGACGCATTAAATTGTGTAAACCAATCTACAAACCAGTAGATGTTCCGAGCTTAGCGTGTGGACAAAGTGTGGTTTTTAGGTTGTCAGAAGGTAATTTGGGCTTTTAACGATCTGGCATAATTGTTTTTTACAAATTCTGTCTGAAATTTCAGTTCAGTTAAAGCTGTTTCACTTTCACGAAATATTTATATGGGGTTTTCAAACATCGCAACCAGTGATCATTTACCTTTACACGGCCAATCCAATTTGGACACGTTACCTAAAAACCTGTTATGCTTTTCGCATTTGCGGTGGGATTTCGTATATCAGCGTCCACAACATTTATTAACCCGGTTTTCGGACATTTCAGCTGTTTATTTTCTGGAAGAACCGATTTTCGGATCCACAGATATTCCGTATCTGACATTTTCCCAACGTCTTCCTGACCTTTGGGTCTGTGTTCCGCATCTTTCTCATGGATTGAGCAAGGAAGAGATCAACATGCAGCTGAAAGAACTGCTTAAAGTTTTCTTTATCAATAAAAATGCCGAAGAATTCATATTCTGGTATTATACGCCGATGGCTCTTCAGTTTTCCAGCCACATTACACCCGGCCTGGTTGTTTATGACTGTATGGATGAGTTGTCTGCTTTCAAATTCGCACCGGAAGAACTGAAGTCACTTGAAAAGGATCTGATTAACAATGCAGATATCGTTTTCACAGGCGGCCATTCATTGTACGAACACAAAAAACACTTGCATTCCAACATTCACCCTTTTCCGAGCAGCATTGATAAAAAGCATTTCGGGAAAGCGCGCAAGCAGAAAAGCGAGCCAGGTGACCAGGTGGGAATTGCGGGACCAAAAATCGGATTTTACGGTGTTATTGATGAACGCTTCGATATTAACCTCATCAGAGCAATTGCAGATGCAAGGCCGGAATGGAATATTATCCTGATCGGTCCGGTTGTGAAAATAGATCCGGGAGCACTTCCCAGAAACCCGAATATTCATTACCTCGGGTCAAAGTCGTACGAGGAACTTCCTCAGTATCTTTCAGGCTGGGATGTTGCATTGGTGCCGTTCATGCTGAATGAATCGACCCGTTTTATCAGTCCGACCAAGACACCGGAATATCTGTGCGCCGGAAAACCTGTGGTTTCCACAGCTATCCGCGATGTGATCAATCCTTATGAGAAAAATAAACTTGTTACCATTGCGCATAACGAAGAAGAATTTATCACTGCAATCGAAAACTGGCTGGTACTTGAAGATAAAGTTAACTGGCTTACAGAAGTTGACAGGTTCCTGCTGACCAATTCGTGGGATCTGACCTGTGCTGATATGGTGGATTACATGACTACAACATTCAAAAACAAAAAAATTGTATCAATGCCGAGAAGCAACGTTTCAAAAGTTCAGGGTAACATGCAAAACAGACTGAAATCATAAATACCGTAACGATATCTCTGGAAGAAAAAACCCTTATGACAATTATAGAAAATCCATTTAAATCATTCTGGATGGGCGGATTTGAGTGTACCGATCAGCTCAATTTTTATGGCAACAGAGTGGATTTATTGAATACAACAGCACATTTTCAGCTTATACATAAAGATTATGAAATGCTGAAAACGCTGAATATCAGAACAGTTCGTGAGGGGATCCGATGGAGTAAAGTAGAATACGAACCTTATAAGTATGATTTCTCAGCGGTTGGGAAAATGATTCTGGCCGGAAAAGCTTGCGGTGTGCAACAGATCTGGGATATATGCCATTTCGGTTATCCCGACGATCTGAGCCCTTTGCATCCGCATTTTACACGCCGGTTTGTGGCTCTTTGTGAAGCATTTGCTGCCTTTTACAATGATATTGCACCGGATGAAACACTGATTGTCACACCTATCAATGAAGTCAGTTTTATATCCTGGCTCGGAGGCGACGCGGCGGCTACATCTCCATACTGCAGGCATAACGGATGGGAAGTGAAGTATGGATTGATGCGGGCATATATTGCCGGCGTAAAAGCACTGAAAGCAATAGATCCACGCATCAGAATTATGACAACGGAACCTCTGATCAATGTGGTTCCGCAGCTGAATGCAAATGAAGAACAAATGAACAAGGCCCGCTGGGAACATGAACTGCAATATCAGTCTGTGGATATGCTGTGCGGAAAGATCTGCCCTGAACTGGGCGGCGGGCCTGAATGTCTGGATATGCTCGGCTTTAACTTTTATTATGATAATCAGTGGGTAGCAGGTTCGCATCAGATTATGGGCTGGAATGATGCACGCAAGGATTCCAGAATGAAAACATTGTCGGATCTGATGAAAGAGGCGCATATGCGGTATGACGTTCCGGTAGTATTGACTGAAACAAGCCATCCGCTGCAGGACAGGCCGATATGGATCAAAATGATTGCCGAGGAAACCTGCAAGCTGATTCAGGATGATGTTCCGTTATGGGGTGTTTGTTATTATCCTATTATTGACCGTCCGGACTGGGATCATCTTCATCACTGGCACCATTCAGGGATTTGGGATACTGATCCGTCCGGTGATATTTCAGAGCGGATTTTACACCAGCCTTCCGCTAGTGCTTTTATAAAAGGCCAATTGAAACTGGAAGGAATAATGGAAAGTGCAGGAAGCAATAAATCCGTTTATATAAGAAAGAATCTGGAAGAAGTAGTTTCCGAAGAAGAGGTAACTACTTTGATATAATTAAAGTATAACCGATAAAATGCGATACATTCAGACTGGTTTTATCCGGAATGAATATATCGCATTTTTGTTTTTTAACTAAGATCAACTTCTTGAACGCTGATCAGGAAGATATTTCGTTGGAAGCAGGCTTGATGAACAATGCAAGCCAGGCCCGCCGTGCTAGGCGGTAAAAATAAGGCGTCAGAATGATAAGGATCGGTATGATACTGATTAGAAAATAGTCAATATATTCTTCAAAGAAATTGACAAAGATCAGAAAGTAAATGACCATAAAAGCTACATAAAAAGAGTAACTCATATATAACGCTCCCTGATAAAATCCCGGCTCGGGAACAAGGTTTTCACCACAGTGCGGACAGTGTTTATGCATTTTATCGAAATTCCTGAGATTATATGCATTTTTGGTTATAAAGAAATCGCCAATGCCGCATCTTGGACATTTATTGAAAAATACACTGTATAGTTTGCTGTGCCTGGCCATATGGATAACAGTTAATGACTGATTGTAAATCGTTTCTGAAGACAGATTAAACTTATCGTTTTCCAGAAGATGTTAATATATAAAAAAGATATGCCGTATGAAGTAATTCCGGCGTTCAGAATTAAATTAATCGCTGAGATTATTTATAAACTCCGCCAATTCACGAATATTCAGAATATGATTGGCTGCATGATTGCTGATTGCATGCTGAGGCATAAAAGGCATTTGAGCAGTATCAGGATTTTGCACCACAGTTGTTCCGCCCATTTTCTTTACGGCTAAAAGTCCTTTGGTGCCGTCTTCATTGGCGCCGGAAAGCAGCATTGCAACCAAAGAAGGGCCATAAATTTCTGCTGCACACTCAAAGGTAACATCTATGCTCGGGCGACTGAAATTGATTTTTTCAGAATAATCAAGTGAAAATGTACCATTTTTCTCAATTAGCAAATGATAATCTGCCGGAGCCAGATAAAATTTTCCGGGCAGGATAGGGTCTTTGTCTTCAGCTTCCAGCGTAGGCGCAAGCGTTTTGGTAGAAAGCAGTTCAGGAAGCGCAGAATCAGCAGAATTGCGGCGGTGGAGCACAATAACGACAGCAAAAGTAAAATCAGGTTTTATAATTGGTAACAGACTGAATATTACCTGCAGACTTCCGGCTGAACCGCCGATCAGCAAAACCTTGCACGGCGCTTTTATATTATTTTCTTCCATATTTTTTCGCGGTTCAGTTGCTTGAACTTGCTCTGGACTGCTGAAAATTTAAGGGTTTCCTTTGTGCCAAGCGCAAGATAACCCAATGTTCCAAGACTTTCATCAAACAGCTTTAAAACTCTGTCCTGCAATTCTTTATCAAAATAGATAAGTACATTTCTGCAAAGGATGAGGTCAAATTCATTAAATGAACTGTCAGAAACAAGGTTGTGTGTGGAAATAATTATTTTTTCAGATAGTTCCTTGTTAAATTTTGCCTGGCCATAATTGGCGGTGTAATACATGGAAAAATCATGAATGCCGCCGGATGCAATGTAACTTTCAGAGTATTGCTTCATCTGGTTCAATGGGAAAATCCCTTTTCGAACCTTTTCCAATACGCTGGGATTGAGGTCTGTTGCGTACAAAAGTGATTTCCTCAACAGGTTTGCTTCCTGCAGCAGGATAGCCATGGAGTAAACTTCCTCACCGGTGGAACAACCTGCATGCCATATACGGATAAATGGCTTGGTTCCCAGCACAGGCAGAATATCCTCCCGCAAGGATTTGTAAAAGGAAGGATCACGGAACATTTCGGTCACGTTAACTGTAATTTCTTCCACAAAACGCTTGAAGTAAACTTCATCCGACCGGACCTTATAGCGCAGTTCTGCATAACTCGGAATTTTATCCAGCGCGCACAGCCTGATAATGCGCCTTTTTAATGATGCCTTTGAGTAGCGCGTGAAATCATATCCGTAAATATCGAACAGGTCATTCAGCAAAATATCAATATCTTCATCTTCAATCATTATGCACAGTTATATATCGCTAAGCAGCTGCAACAGCTTTTCCACATCAATTGGTTTTGAAATATATCCGTCTGCTCCGGCCTGAAGACATTTTTCACGATCTCCGACCATTGCTTGTGCGGTGACCGCGAAAACAGGAGTGGATTTTCTGGTTTCCATTTCCTTGATCAACGGAATGGCTTCGTATCCATCCATTTCAGGCATCATCATGTCAATCAGAACAGCGTCAATTTGTTCATTCGTTTTCAGCAGTTCCAATGCTTCCGGAGCGTCGGAACATGCAATGCAGTCATATGATTTTGCTTTTAAAGTAGCTTTAAGGGCAAAAATATTCCTTGCATCATCATCGATTATCAGTATTCTTTTTTTACCCATACTGCCAGCCCCGTATTCAGAAGTTTTAGTTGTGTACAAATTAAATTCTATATCTAATACCTTTCATAAAGCCATACCCGCAGCAGGGAAATCAGCTGATCTATGTCAACTGGTTTGGTTATATAATCGGAAGCGCCGGCATTAATGCATTTTTCCCTGTCGCCTGTCATTGCTTTGGCCGTAACCGCTATAACCGGCAAGTTGCGCCACTGGAAATTCTCCCGGATGCGTTTGGCTGTTTCGTAACCATCCATCTGTGGCATCATCATATCCAGCAGTACAACGTCCACAGTAGGGTTGTCTTCCAGTTTCTGCAAAGCCTCTTTTCCGTCCAGCGCGGTAATTACGTTCATTTTATAATTTTCCAGCGATTTGGTCAGCGAGAAAATATTCCTGACATCGTCATCTGCGATCAGTACCGTTTTGTTGCTCAGGATTTCGCTGAGGCCACCCAGTTTTTTAGGTTCGCCGGCTTTCCTGGACGAAGTCTTGTTTTCTTCAACAACATGCAGGAACAGCGAAACTTCATCCAGCATTCTCTGATAGGAGTGGGCCGTTTTTATAATAATGGAATCTGCATACTGCTTGATTCTGAGTTCTTCGGGCATGGAAAGGCTTTTTCCAGTGAAAATTATAATGGGGATATTTTCAAGTCCCGGGTTCTTTTTTGCTTCTTCAAGCATGTCGTAAGCTTTCTTGTCCGGAATGCCCATATCCAGGATTACACAATCGACCTCGTTGTTTTTCAGCGCTTCCACACCTTCATTGATATTACTTTTCAGTTCGGAATTAATGTTGAAAGTCCCCAGAAAATAACCGAGTGCTTTGGCATGCATGGAATTGTCTTCCACAATCAGCACCTTACTTGTCTTTTTGCTGATGATGTACTCTATTTTTTTAAATACTTCCTGCATTTTGTCCAACACCAATGGCTTGTCTATGAAATCGACTGCACCTTTCATCAGACTTTCATTTTTCATGCGGTGTGACGACATGATATGAACCGGAATAGGACGGGTATTCTTATTTTCTTTCAGCTTGTCCATTACTTCCCATCCGCTCATGACCGGCAGCTGAATATCCAGCAGTATTCCCATCGGTTTGAATTTATCGGCCAGTAAAAGTCCTTCATCACCCCGTACGGATACTATACCTTTATAATTGTGCCTGCGCGTATACTCTAGCAATGATTTGGCAAAAGGTGTATCGTCTTCAATGATCAGGATTACCTTGTCATTTTCCTGAATGTTGTTACGGTCATCCGCTATTCCTGCCGGTATGACAGCACTCCTGTATTGCGACTGCTGATCCGGAACATTTTTTACGGGTTGTACCGCCTGGCTACTGACGGGCACGGTGGTTATTTCGGGTACAACTTCCAAGACGGCTCTTTCCAGCGGAATGCATACTGTAAATTCGCTGCCTTCATTCACTGCACTTTTAAGGGTTATTTCACCGCCAAGCAATTTTACCAGTTCCCGGCTAATGGATAATCCAAGCCCGGTTCCGCCGTATTTTCTTTTTGTGGAACCGTCTGCCTGTTGAAAAGCCTCAAAAATATGCTGCTGCTTTTCGGGAGCAACGCCAATTCCTGAATCGATTACCGAAATGCAAAGTATTTCTTCATGATCTTCCTTAAGATACATGTTTACTTTTACAAAGCCTGCCGAAGTGAATTTAAGCGCATTGGAAATCAGGTTTTTGAGAATTTGTTCCAGACGCATTTTATCGGTTTCAATAACCTGCGGAACGCCCGGCGCTACGATAACGCTGAAATCGAGACCTTTTTGCCTGGCAACCGGAGCAAACAGTGCATTCATATCAGAACTGATCTCATTTACCGAAATGCTGTCAAATTCAAGGTCCATTTTACCGGCTTCAATTTTTGATAGATCAAGGATTTCGTCAATAAGGCCAAGCAATCCATTTCCGGACGATTGGATTACGGTTGCATATTCGACCTGTTCTTCGTTCAGATTCTCTTCGTTATTCTCCGCCAGCAGCCTGCTCAGGAGCAATATCGAATTCAGAGGCGTACGGAGTTCATGCGACATGTTGGCCAGAAACTCTGATTTGTACCTTGTTGTAAGTTCAAGTTCCTCGGCTTTTTTCTGAATTTCAAAGTTCTTTTCTTCCAGCAGGCCGCTTCTTTCTTCAAGTTCTTCATTGGTCTGCTGAAGTTCTTCCTGCTGCACACGGAGTTCTTCTTCCGAAGCCTGTAATTTCTGCGATTGTGCTTCAAGTTCAGCATTCAAGTTTTCCAGTTCGTTATGCTGCGTCTGAAGTTCTTCCGCCTGCGTCTGCGTTTCTTCAAGGAAGTTCTGCAGTTTCAAATAATCCAGTGCCGAATTTATTCCGGTTGCAATGGATTCAAGATTGTCTTCCAGAAACCGCATAACGGTCGGTTCGGGCATTTTTAGAAAACCGAGTTCGATGATCCCGATGCATTCATAAGCGTATGTGAGCGGCAAAATGGCAATGGCAGCAGGCTTTGTTTCGCCGAGCGTAGAAGTTACTTTAAGATAATCCTCAGGAATCTGCTGAATGATCAGCGGCTTCTTGTTTTCAATCACTTGTCCGGCCAGCCCTTCCCCGGTTTTCAGGTATTCGGGTGCTTGCTGAATGGCATACGAACCTGTCAGTTTATAGTTCCAGCTATTCTCAATAATGTAAATAGTACCGAGCTGCGCACCGGCATAATCCGCAATGGTATTGATCAGATTGGCAGCCAGCTTTTTCAAAACCCTTTCCCCGCGTATCGCATCGCTGATGCTTACGGCTCCTTTCTGAAGCCAGTTTTGTCTGTTAAGATCATCAAAGGTTACTTTCAGCGAATCGGTCATGGAATTCAGCGCAAGGGAAATCCTGCCCAGCTCGTCTTCTTTATCATCCAGACTTTTTACATCGTAATTCCCTTCCGAAACCTGCTGTGTAACCTGCTCGATATGCGCTATCCTTTTTTGTGTTTCCCTGTATTTTCCCTCTTCCTGCTTCTGGATCGCAATGCGTTTGTCCATATCGTTCTTGATGCGGATGTATGCAAATAATGTGATCAGAATAGAGATCAGTGCGGCAATAACGAGTAAAACCGGCGTATAAGTAATGTAAATTTGCTGTTGTTCAAGCCTTGACTGTAAAATCTGGTTTTCTTCCTTTTTGATCCTGTCAATGATCAGGCGAAGGTTGTCCATCAGTTTTTTGCCTTTCAGCATTTCCTGCAGACGAGCCTCGGTATCAAATGCATAAGTGGTGTTTTTGCGGGCCTGGTCAATGATATACTGCATCTGGCCGAACTTGGCTTCATACAGCGCTTTCACTTCCCGCAGATTTTTCATCTGAACAGGATTTTCCGAAGTCAGTTCCTGCAGGTTATTATAGCTGTCGGTCGTTTTTTCATATGCACCCTTGTAAGGATCAAGAAATGTCGGATCGGCTGTGATCAGATAACCGCGCTGGCCGGTTTCCGCATCTTTCATGTGTGAAATAATACTTTCTGCTTCAATCAGAACCTCATTTGTATGATTAACCAGTCTTGAATTATTAATCAACTTCTGCGTACTGTAATAAGATGCTAAAAGGCTGAAAAATAATAACAGAACGGAAAAGGAAAATACAATTCTTAATTGCTGTATGATTGAATTAGAGGTTTTTACCATTGCTTATATAATGCTAGTTTTATTAAGATTCGGATAAGGTGTGCTCCTGAACCAACGGAAGTACAAGGATAAACTGCGACCCTTCATTCTCCACGCTTTGTGCAGAGATCAGACCGTTGTGCTTGTCTATTATTTTCTTTGCTATGGCCAGTCCGATTCCGGTTCCTTCGTAAGTACTGATGTTATTGAGCCGTTGAAAAATCACAAAAATCCTGTCCAGGAATTTTTCGTCAAACCCGATCCCGTTATCGGCTATTACGATACGGCAGTAACTTCCTTCCGAAACCGCAGGCTCGTCAATTCCTTTGGATTTAATGTACTGTGAGCAAATGTGAATGAGCGGCGGCATTCCGGGTTGCGAGAATTTAAGTGCATTGCTGATCAGGTTTTGAAATACTTGTCTGATCTGGCTCGGAATGGTATCAATTACGGGTAATTTATCAATTTTGACAACTGCTTTTTTCTTTTCAATAATTTCATCAAAGTCGACTAAAACCTCTTCTATCAATACGTTAAGGTCAGTTGGTTGAAAGTTTGCTTTAACAGAAAGCCTTGAATATTCCAGCAGATCGCTGATCAGCCTGGACATTCTTGCCGATGAATTGATAGACCGGTTCAGATAAGAAACGGCTTCCATATTACCATTCAGGTATTTATCCTTGATCAGATGGCTGAACGTCTGTATTTTCCTGAGCGGCTCCTTTAGGTCATGCGATACAACCCATGCAAACTGCTGAAGTTCATGATTAGTGGTTTCCAGTTCAGTATTTTTGTCCATAAGTTCACGTGTACGCAGTTCCACTTTATGCTCAAGAAGTTCATTGGCCATTTTTTGTTCATGAATATCGGTGAAAGTTCCTACCCAACGAATAATGGCGCCATTCTGAACAACAGGGATAATTTTTAATAAAAAATACTTGTAATCACTGGAATCAACTGCTTTGAGCCTGGCTTCACGTGTAAATTCCTGACCTGCTGCAAAATGCTCTGACCAGCGTTCTTGGAAATTGTCGTCAGGATGCATTTCAGGGAATGCATGTGCATCGGACGAATACTGGAACCAATGTTCGTTCACGTATTCAATTTGTCCCTGAACGTTAACGGTAAATGCTATCTGCGGCAAGGACGCCAGTATAAACCTTAGTTCGTCCATTCTGAAAGCCAGTTCTTCCTGTGCATTTTTCCTGATCTCGATTTCATTCCGCAGGGAATGCTGAATGGCCTTAAGTTCCTGTTGCTGCTCGTAAAGTTTATAGAAAGTCTTGACTTTCAGCAACAGAATATCCGGGTCAACTGGCTTTGTGAGATAATCAATCCCGCCTGACGAATATCCTTTGGTAATGAACCTTTTTTCCTTATTTACCGCTGATAGAAAAATGATCGGCGTATCTTTTGCCTTACTGAAGCCTGAGATAGCTTCTGCTACTTCGAATCCGTCCATGCCGGGCATCTGCACATCCATGATAATAACCGAATAGCTATTGTTCAGGATTTTTTTCAGAGCTTCTTCTCCTGAACCGGCACTGTCCGTTTTAAATTGGTGCAGTTCAAGTATTTTTTTTAAAGGAAGAATGTTTTCCGGCCTGTCGTCGACAATCAGAATCATAAATAATTGGTCAAAATGCTAATTTCCTAAAATCGAAGACTGCGATAAAGTGCGAAAGTAGCAATTCCGGAAGCTATCATACTAAGTAAAAGTTCAAATATTTGTCCGGGCGCTATAAACCCGCATGTGTATACTGTATATGAATTGTTCAAAGCAATGCAGAATGCTTCTGATGTTATTTAGAAACAGTTGAAATTGCCAAAAAAATCATACCAATAAACCTTTAAAAGGATTTCGGTCTGCTTGTGCCATACAGCATTAACGAGGATTTTCAACCAAAGCTTGTTTGACCGCAGTTTTTAATTCTTCCACCCACTTCTGAATTGTAATCATCGGATGAACAAAAGGTGTTTGGAAGTCTTCCTGAATGGAAGTAAGCGCTTTATCCTGAACAAATTGTTTGATCGCATCAACAAGATATTCTTTGGAAGAATCGTATTCGGTATCTTCGTTGACTTCACTTACTTCTTCAAGGAACAAGTACATTTCCGAAAGAAGATCTTCTGATAATTGTGTCGGTTCGGGCATCTGTTATGGTTTGGTATTTAATTGATTGCCTGTAATGCTTCTTCTCCTTCTTCGGTCAGGCTGGCCGTTCTGTTTTTAAGCGTAATGTCTGATTTGTGGACTGTTGCCAGCCCGTGTTCGGCCAGCAATTCTGTTGCATTGTGATAATCGTCTTCGGTGCATTCTGGTAAATGCGACAGCATAAGCGGGTTTGCTACTTTGAACAATTTAAGCGCATTTTCTACTTCGTAAGTCATTTCCGGCATATGTTATGGTTTAGTTGTGGAATTTCTTCCCTGATATCTGTTCCTTTCATTGGCATAATTTTATAGCAAAATGTGTACTCAAAGAAATTTTGCCTGCGAAACTGGGCAAACGAGCTATTTGGGAAATGCGGTTGTGGCTTGATGCCAAACCGCTTTTCAGGACTAAAACTATTTAAAATGAAAAAAAT
>Ga0066648_10001443_pt1 | contig 12951 bp, 10 predicted proteins | sample CryGeyCG12114_NA_FD_59537 | JGI IMG/M metagenome (GOLD analysis project Ga0066648, IMG submission 59537) | Groundwater microbial communities from aquifer - Crystal Geyser CG19_WC_8/21/14_NA | ecosystem: Environmental > Aquatic > Deep subsurface > Groundwater | place: USA: Utah: Grand County... | reverse complement strand
AGACCAGTCTCCAGCTGTGCCTAGAAGCTCAAGTTCCAGCTCGAAGCGGCACACTAGTTACGCTGCCGCTGCCGCTACTCCTCAGGATTGGCACATCGAGTTCAGCATCGACGGCAAGCCACTTCCTGACAACATCACAATCTATCGAGCCATCCATCACAACCGAGACACTTCTGTGAACGAACCTACTGGGAGGACCATCTGGACCGGTATTCACGAAGTCAGTTTCCGACGAGTGCCCGGCATTGCACCGGATGCTAAGCTGTCGACATCCGAAGACGATTCGCGGGCGCGAAAGGGTGATGGTTTGCCTGCATCACTTGATGGTCACCCTATTACATCCGCCATCCTGACGTTGCTGGGGATACTGCATGAGCTTAACGCAAGCCTTGACGACATTCGAGAAGCTCTCGGTCGCACAGGCATCAAGCTATATCCCGAACCTCTCGCCTCGTTCATCAACACAAAGCTTACAGCGAAGATGAACCGACAGCTTGAGGAGCCCTTGATAGTGGCTAGCAATTGTCTACCCGACTGGAGCGAGGACTTGGCTCGATCCTTCCCATTCTTGTTTCCATTCGAAACACGCCATCTGTTCCTACAGTCAACGTCGTTCGGCTACGCACGATCTATTACAAGATGGCAAAATAGTCAAGAGAGCGATGACAGACGCGACAGACGCAGAGACGATCGTCCCTTGATGGGTCGACCTCAACGCCAGAAGGTGCGCATTGCTCGGACTAAGATGCTCGAGTCAGCTATGAAAGTCATGGATCACTTCGGTCCTTCACCCAGCATTCTGGAGGTCGAGTACTTTGACGAAGTCGGCACCGGTCTTGGTCCGACGCTGGAGTTCTACTCGACGGTGTCTAAAGAATTTGCCAAGAAGAATCTTAAGATGTGGCGGGAGAACGATACTGACGCCAAAGACCAATATGCCTTTGGGAAGAACGGCTTGTTTCCTGCGCCTATGAGTATGGACGACAAGGAGACAGAGAAGGGCAAGAAGGTGCTCGACTGCTTCAAGATACTTGGAAAATTCGTCGCACGTTCTATGCTCGATTCTCGAATCATAGACGTCAACTTCAGCCCCACCTTCTTCAAGATTGGCGACGACACGAAAACATCTGTTGCCCTCCTACGAACCATTGATCAAGATTTAGCGAATTCAGTGGCGCAATTGCAGACGTACGCGACTAAGCGAGCAAAGATTGAGTCCGACGCGAGCATGAGTGATAGCTCCAAGATTACAGCTTTGCAGAATCTGACAATACGGGGTGCTACTCTGGAGGACCTTGGTCTTGACTTCACTCTTCCTGGCTTTCCACATATCGATCTGATCGAGAATGGTCACAATGTCGACGTCACTGAAGACAACATCAACCTCTATATTGAGAAGGTCCTTGACTTTACCCTGGGTCACGGAGTCCAGGCTCAAATCCAGGCCTTCCGTCACGGTTTCTCCCAGGTCTTCCCCTACAATTCCCTCAAAGCGTTCACTCCTAATGAGCTCGTCATGCTCTTCGGCCGCGTGGATGAAGACTGGAGCATCGAGACTCTCATGGACTCGCTCAAAGCAGATCATGGCTTCAACATGGATAGCAAGAGCGTCAAGAACCTGCTCTCATACATGTCTGAGCTTACCAACGCTCAGCGACGTGACTTCCTGCAATTCATCACTGGCAGTCCAAGGCTACCGATTGGTGGGTTCAAGAATCTTACGCCAATGTTCACTGTGGTCTGCAAGCCGAGTGAGCCGCCATACACGAGTGACGATTACTTGCCAAGTGTAATGACTTGTGCTAATTATCTCAAACTGCCCGATTACTCTGACGTCAATGTGTTGAAGGCGAAGCTCGGCGTTGCGATTCGAGAAGGACAAGGAGCTTTCCATCTCTCGTAAGGACTTACGTAAGGAATTTGCCGATTGAGGAAGCACAGATGGTCTGCAGAAAAGGTTGCTTGAATCGAGCTGGGTGTAGGATGTTGAACAAGACCATGTCTCGAATAGCATAAAACACACCTGGGTATCAAAATGCGAAGGATTGGTGGTGAGGTTCTTTGCAGATCTGTGTGCACGACCTCGAAGTGAGGAACGTCTGGACAACAGTAATACGAGGAATATGGCTTAATGAAAATGATCCAGATAGAGTTACAATCGTTCATGATACCAATGCAGCAAACTCTTTAAGACGCCGAATATACCATCTGTTACTTTAACGACTCTGCCCTGCTAGCAGTGAATTGATGAATTCCTGTTAGGGTACTGCTGTTATCTATTCCAGAGGTCATGTATTTGCTTGAACATGTAGTGCCCTGGACGATCAAGAAACTCAAATGGCGCCTGTTGTACGACAAATTACGAGATTGACACGCCCCGACCTAGACACAACGGCCACTTACCGTGAGTCTCGTGGAGGCTACTACCGCGGGTTTCACTGTTTCGCACGCTGACTAGGTTTGAGGCTCGGTGCTGGTATTGCCCCCCGCGCGATTTCCCCGAGGGACAGATTCGAAAGGCTGGTCAGGCGATAGATATCGTAGCTTGCTGCGCGGTGCCTTGCTCAATGCTCGCGGCAGTCGTGTTCCGCATGATGCAGCTCAGCTCAGCTGGCTCCGGCTCATGTGCTCTCTGTCCCAACAGCGACCTTGTTCTCCTCCGGCACAACCTTCTCGTCGCCTTTCACCTGGCGCTTATGCCGCAGCATCCATCTGTACACGTCGATGTTGGCATACGCCGCCGTCCAGCTATCATGCATCAGATCCGGATACCTGGTAAACTCGACCTCCGGCGCTCCAGCCTTCTCCAGCGCCCGGACCATTTGCTGAGACGCCCTCAACGGGATGATATCGTCTTTATCACCATGGTGGACCCTAGATTACACATGTTAGTCCAGAATGCACCCCAGACAGCAGTTTACGAGCACAGGGCAGGAGCTCAACTCACCAGTGCGGAACATGCTTGATTAGCCCCGCCCGGATCGTATCCCCACCTCCACAGATCGGCATCACCGTCGCAAACCGGTTCGGGCTATGCATTGCCAGGTCCCAGCTGCCGTACCCGCCCATACTGAACCCTGTGACGTGCAACCCCTCAACATCGACGCGATACCGCTCCACGATCTCGTCTAGCAGGGCGGACAGGATGCTCGCGTTCCAGCCGTATCCGTACTCCATGTTCAGCGAGGGCGTAACGGTGATGAAGTTCTCAGCAAGCAAGGCGCAGACCTCGCTGTCAACGGGCTCGGTTGATTTGTCGCCTTGGCGGGTCTGGCGGGAGGATCGCAGGCGTGGGGCAAGTGGGATGTCGATTGTGGGCTGGTTGGTGCCGGATTTGAACTTGTCGTAGCAGAGGATCACTTTGGGAATGCCGTGGCGGATCGAGGCGTAGGACTCGTTGATGCCGCGTTGGGATTCTCCGGCGCCGTGGAGGAAAAGGACAAGGGGCCAGGTCTTCGTTGTGTCTATGGAGTAATCTGGGGGGAGGGAGACATAATGCTCATAGCCGAAGGGGGCATTGGATCTCCGCTGGTCGAAGTATTCGAAGGAGATGTGGGATGTGGCGGCGTGAGGGTGGCCGGGGTCTTTGGGGGGAGTCTCGGAGTGGTGGTTGGAGTCGGACATTACGATGTGCTTGGGGATGTTCTTGGGGCCTCGTTTCGCCGTGTGGAAGGCGTGAAGAGCGTTTGGGTTGACCTGGGGGTCTCCCCGGGTGAGTTTGCTTGTATGCTTGGGTGGCGTCATATTGACATAAGGGCGGAACAAGGGAATTCGGATGGTAGAGCCGAGTCGCATATCCAGTCTTGGTCGTTTACTGCTTGATACCTAAATAGCGACTCGACGCCAACGTGCAAGCATATGACGAACGAGACCTGTGGATGTTCAAGATGACTGCTTTGCACGCTAGAAAGGTTATGGTGTGGGTTACTAACATTGTGGTTCATGCAGGGATGAGGAACCCGCCGGGGCTAAAGTGTCTAGCGCCAGGACAACTGACTACCTTCCCGCAGACGATGACGGCCCCCATGCCTTGAGAGGTCCACGGTGCTCACTTCTCTTTGTATTGATGCGCGTCTGTACGACAGTGTGTATCGCGGTCGGAAAGACAGACGATTTATAGGACCAGGGTCTGTGTCCTCAGGGAAAGCAAACAGCATGGGCTCGACGGATGTGGACATGCTCAGCCAGTGCTGTTCCGAAGTTGTAGAGACAGCCTATGCGCCCAAAACACATAACCATGTGGCTCCACAGAATTTCTCCTACTGTGTCTGCAGCATGGTCCCACAGCCGTGGGCATTGAAACTCCTTGGCCATAACCATAATGCTGTATCTACAGTACGTCTGTAGCGAGCAGGGTTTTAGACACATGCTTTTAGTTCAAGATGCTCTGGCGAACAGTGTCAAATGTCTCATCTGCGGTTGACGAAAAGTGCAGAGTGATTTCTGCGTCTCTTGTCTCAATTAGTGCATGCTGCCTTGAGCTAAAGCCACACTTTTGGATACCTGGGCCGACGCGTGGTCGAATATGTGGCTCTTTTAGTCGCTCTTCTATCCTAGAAGGGGATTAGGCCACAGGGATGTACGAGATTCTCCAAACTTGAGCGCAACGTGAGTGACGGAGTCATACGAAGGCTGATAGATGTATTTTTCTTGTAAGCGTTCTGATATACAGTAGCTCGGGCTGCCAGTCGTTGGTTGTGGGAAAGATATGTGACCGGTCCAGCTACGTTCGAACCATGCTTGCGTTGTTGCATGGCCTTCATCCTGTGACGTGTTGCCTCTCAAGTGCAGTTCTTGTCGCCTGGCCCACACGAGTATGTGATTGAGCAAAGGCTGCACAGCCACAATGGAACGGGTCGCTGCAGGATATATCTGAACGCGCTGCCTAACATCGACCCATCACTTTCCTCAAGCTTGATTTGCCAGAAACGCATTGCAGAATGCAGCCCATAATGTACGTGCTTACACACCGACTCGGGGGTGAAAGCGTGCCTCAGCTGTACCATCGATAATTATCGGTAAACGCACCGCTGAAGAGATCCTCCATCTGGGGCAGCTCCCAGATTTCGGGTGGAGGGGCAACTGCGTCCATGTGGTGGTTGCTCGGATTGACCACGTGCTGCTGCTGAGCCTGCAAATCAGTGCTGTCCAAGAATTCTCCTAGAGCCGCTTTCGTGAACTCGAAACTGATAGTGGTGCCTGAAACTGCCTGTTGACCGTACGCCAGTGTCTCACGAATGATGGCTGGAATGGTCTGGTCGTGAGGCTGTTCTTTATGGAGCTCTGCCAGGACAATCATGGCGTAGACGATGCAGAGATGGAGAAACTCGGGCACTTCCTCGCTTGTGGTCATCGGCAACGATTTGAAGGTATGTAGCAATTGCATGGCATGTTCCTGGCAGAGCAGGAAATATCGCTCTCTAAGGCTATGTGTATGGACCGAAGATCTGTCGGCGCGGCTAGATGCTGAAGGCGAGTTCAGCCTCTGCTCGTTGGGAGACAAGGTGTGCCGTTCCAAAGCCGACGAGGGGTCGTTGTTCAGGTGATCCAGACACCTTCGATCTAGGACGAGGTGGCAAAAATCGATTGCCATCTGAAGCACGCACACCCTGTGATCGTTGGCATCCAGGAGATGTCCCCACTTGGTGGTCCAAGACTTGAGATGTTTCCGTGAGTGCTCTTCTGTGAGGTTGTTGTGCTTGAGCAGGTCCTGAACGATGGCAAAGAGCTGAAGGGTTGCGACAGAGATGCCGTCGTAAACAGTGGCTTCGATAGTGTTCAAGATGGCTGGACAGTGTTCCAGGTATTCAGGAGCTATGACTGGCGGTCGACCTGTACCTACGGCAAATTGGAGATGGCAAAGGCAGATCATGTTCCACAGGCGGAGCCTTCTCTGGTCGATATGATCAGCTCTGCCTTCGTTCAAGTTCTTTAGCAGGGTGGAGAAGTTGATAGTCAGTTTCGCCTGTTGGACAGCATATCCGCTCATAAGCCAACTGTCGATGAACTCAGCCTTCTCCTTGGGACTGGTGCTCCACATTGCAAGGATCAGCAAAGCGCAGACCGACTCCAAGGGCAGAGGGCTGATGAGCAGCTCGCGACCAGAGAGACTTCTGACATGCTCGTAAAGATGATCGTGCTGGGGAGAGTTGCAAAAGGAAGGATCGAGGCGGCCTCCTTGCAAGCATATTGCCGCGAACAGCAGCGGCGATATACGTCGCACGTCTCTTGCTTCCGATATAGCGTTCCAGTTGGTGACGCCAATCCACGGGCCGACACGCTGGAAGAACAGCTCCTGCAATGTCAAGGCCTGCCTCTCGGACAGTAGGCCTAGCTCTACCACGTCTTTTGAATTTCTGGCCAGACGGGCAAGGCCACTCAGGGCAGAGAAGCGATTCCTGATCAGATTGACGGGCGCAGAGGTAGTGTTCCTATCGGCAGCGGTATGATTGTTGTCCTGTTCATCGTCGTTCCCGTCTCCATTCTCCTGTTCTGCAGTCTCTACAGATGAGCTTCGCGGTTGATCGGCTCGGTACTGTTGAGGACTCTGTGCTGAGTATTGTATGCGCTGGACAATGTCCCTGATGTCGTTGAGCAGTGCTCCATGTTCGCTCAGCCTATTGTCGAAGGGTCAGCTGATGTTTCAAGCTACGAGGTCGTCACGCTCACTTGTCTTCGATACTCGCCAGGTTTCCCGTCGGCTCTATGTTCAGTACCTCGGTGAGATCGGAGGAGGAGGGTCTCAGTGAGCACTCAAGCCTGCAAAGGTGTTAGAGCGCACGAGGGCGTGCCGCGATGCGGTGCAGTGACCTCTACCTCAATCGTCTGCATCTCGTGCATTTGCCAATAGCTGCATCGTACTCGCAGCGGTTCTTGAGCCTCCTACATGTGTCACAAGCAAGTACGCGTCTTCGTTTTGCGGGTCTCTGCTCGGCTTCTACTTCCACTTCGGCCATGGTGGATGGTGGGCGGGCGGGCTGTGTGCTCGAGCGCAGAGGAACTAGGCAGCTCCGAGGGCTTCACTTAAGCAGTTTCTGCAGAATCAGCTGTCACATAATGACGCAACACCTTTGCAGTACAAGTACGATGCGGTCCGCAGAGCTGCCACTGCATGACGCGGAATATCAGGACTACTTGAGAGGTATATGTTCTCGCAACGCAGAGCAGCAGGTGCGACCAGACCTCTTGCCTCGCGAGGTCACGCGCCACTCGGGGTTTCTTCGGCAGTTTGTTGGAGGTCTATGCATGTGCTTCTGAGGAGCAGACGTGGCAAGAAGCGAGTATTATTAGAGATATATGGGTTGAAGAAACCCGCTCGCTTCTATTCACACCTCCGCTGTGCACGTCTCTAATCTACAAATCTCCTCTGGCTTGGATTCCAAGGCTTGCTTGTTCTATTTTTGGCCAGCTTCTGGTATACTAGCCGGGCTGGTCCCTATACCCTCATCGCTGTGTGCCGTAGCGGGCCTCAAAGGACTACCGCGACTCGGAGCCAGGCCTGATTGTTTTAGCCAATCGGGCCTGTTGTTGATAGTAATGCTCTTGTGAACGCTGCTGCCGTCGGGCATGCCAGCGATGTTCCTCGATGGTGGCTTGATACTGGATGATGGGCTGTCCATGGCACCGTCTGCAACATATGACGGACTCTGAGGCATCGTCTGTACCGGCTGTCCTGGGGCGGGACTGCTCATCGAACCATCTACCCCATGTGATGGACTTTGATGAGACATTCTCTGTGTTGAAAACGGGGGCGCTGGACTGTTCCGAGGGCTTGGGCTGGCGACACTGCCATTGTAGCTGTATTGATGTTGCTGATTGCGCGGGCTGTCATAATATTGCGGTTGGGTGTATTGGTAGTCCTCACCTCGACGTTTGATTGGGCTTTCATCGTATGGATCCCATCCGACTTTGCGTCGAGCATCGGCACGAATGGCTTTACGGTCTTTCTCATTGCCACCAGCTCCAGTTGAGGCGGCCTCTTCGAGGAAGAAGTTGAGCAGCTCATCAGGAATAGACAAATGCGATTGCTGCTGGAACTGTTGAAGGCTGGTCAACCGGAGTAGAAGCTCCAGCAGAGATAAGGAGGTCTTGATCCTTGGCACCCAGGGCTGTTCAGGCTGCGCGTTTGCCGGTGCCGCTTGCGACGCGATTGTGGTCGGGGAATCGAGATTCAATGAGGACAACTCCATAGAAAGGTCGGACGAACGAGGCTCTTCTTCTCCCGGTGTGGCAAATTCTTGATTCCTAGCATCTTCGTCGTCCGAGTCCTCCTCTACCGATTGATCTTCTGTGTATACCTCGAAGGCGATCCACTCGGGATCCAACGAGGAAGGCATGCGCCAGGGGTCCTGTTTGCGGTCTTCATGGTCTTGGTCGACGTACTCCTTTTCTTCCTTGGACTGCGGTTTTCCATCATCAGCATCTTCCCTGTTCGTAGGTCCGTCACCGTCTTGGTCGACCATTCTTCGTGGAGGGACTGCCTGCACATCTCTTCTCAGCAAGAGTACAGGATGGTTGGACTCCGCATCGGTGCCAATATTGAGAACCTTGCTTGTGTCGGCATAGAAGATTTTAGAGACTTCGTGGACAGGTATCATCTCTCGGACGCCAGCTAGTTGGACGTCGTCAAACTGTGTCGGTTTTGCCTCATCGTCCTCGAAGTCGTGATGTCTGCCATCATCCAAGTCCTCGATGACCATCAATTGATATGCATATTCGTCTGCTCTCATCTCTGCTCGTACTTGGGAAGGTGTATCGGCTTGGGATGGCGTGTCATGAGAGGATTGGATTTTGTGCGACTGCAAGGCGTCCGAGCCTGATCCGGTAGACATCACCACATCGAGTGGCACTCTTCGAAGCTTCACTTGAGCTTTATGGATTACTTCTTTCCAAGTGGTATTTCGGACTTCTTCCTCGGTTTCTGGTCTGTCGTGCCCCGCGAACAGCATGTATACGCTCAGAGTGAAGGCTGGGCCAATCTGGGCAATGCGACGTGGCGACAGTGCATATTGTGTGTCTCCTGCAGTAAGCAACGTACTGGCTTGTAACAGCCTAGAAGGAGAGACGGTCGACGGCAGATGGGTTGAAAGTCTTGCGCCCGACGTGGTCAAAGCAAGGTTGATCAGTGGGACGGCATCCTCGATCCTTGCCATAAGCTTTTTCACATCGTGAATGATCAACTTCAATTCGTTTTCGTTTTCTGCTTCAATTGTCGCTTTGCTACGAGAGCTTCCGCTGCTATATTCCTCAGAAGAGCTCGCTGCTTGAGCCATACGCTGGGCAAGGTCTTGCATGTCTAGCCGTAGCTCCCTTGTTAGTGACACGGCTGACTCAAGAGACGTATTGCCCCTAGCAGCAATGAGCTCAACCATATCGATTGCTGGTGATACAATCCGTATCCTATGCTGGAGGCGCTATATCAACGGTTAGAGACCAAAGAACCAGTGCGCGCGCCATTTAGTGCACAAGGAACTTACCTGCTGGAGGTCGGCAAACTCTTTGGTCACATTGCTCTCTGGCGCATTCTGCAGCAATTTCGTGGACTGTTTGATGGCATAGGATGCTGTTAGTGTCACACCAGACTTTATGGCATAATTCATCGCCTGCTGGGTGACTTTGCCTAGAAGGAATTCCATGACGGCGTTGAGTACAGGCAATTAGACAGAGCGGCATGCGACAAGTTGTGTATTTTGCGTGAATGTAGACAGGCTGTTGTGGAACGAGCAGAGAAAGCACTTGATACTGGCAACAAGGAAGCGGTGCTAGATCGATTACTTAGTGAAACACGACCAGCAAGAAGGACCGGCTGGACTCAACCAAAGCTGGCGTGAGAGAGTCGAAGCAAACAGTCATAAGCTGAGAAGTGATATATCGATAGCACTGTAACAGTCTAGTCTAGAACATTCAAGCTCTTCTGTCCCTCTTCCTAGCATTCGCGAAATCTGGGAAATTTGCTGTGCCGTCCTGCAGCTGGCTAGGTGATGAGGTAGTGATGAGGTAGGCAGTGATGTTCCGCGCGACAGCGGAAGCACTTACAGGCGGCACGCTTGTGCAGGCAAGGCTGGCATTAATTACATCATTCAACGATGTCAGCCTTGCCAGATACCCGCGTGCTAGTGCCAGAATTTTAGTGGGGCAACACCCTAGATTTGTGTAGCGCTCAGGCAGGACGAAGCGGTACCACCGAGTCTGGAGTTTCAAAAAGTCATACTCCTCAGAAGAACAGTCGTTCGACCGTAGCTGGAGCATTCCTTGTCTGGTACAAAAGGCTTGAAATCAACTCGACAGTCGAGTCTCGCTTTCCCTCTTGTGACTCTGTTCCATCTACACGTTCTGGTCGCCGCTGTCCCACAATACGACCTTTTGATTTGTCCACCCACTCTTCGAACCTCTCTTTCATCCTGTTAGGTCGAGTCAACCTTTACGACACTTAAAAACATGTCTGGCAACTACGATTCGTGGGAAGATGCCGCGGCACAGGATGAAGAGCTCTCAAGACAGGCTCAGAACCTCAACATGAATGCAAATTCATTCAGACCAGGCGCTTCCTCCTTCCAGCCGGGAGCCTCATCGTTCCAGCCTGGCCAACAGTTTCAGCAATACAATGGCTATGGCCAACAGCATGGAGGCTATGGCCAACAGCATGGAGGCTATGGCCAGCAGGGTTACAATCAATACCAACAGTACCCACAGCAAGCGTACGGTCAATATCAGCAATATCAGCAGCCTCAGCAGCAGCCGCAGCAACCGCGGCAGAACAACAGCGCTGCATTTGCAGCTTACAACCAGAGCCCTGGCCAGTTCCAGCCGCGACAAGGCGCACCTATAAGCATCGCAAAGAGAGGGACCGCGGAATCTTCAGCAGCACCACCTCCTTCAAAGCCTGCAGCCGCTCCAGCACCGACAGTGGCAAAGGCTGACAGCGCTCCATCAAAGCCTAAGGTTCTTTCGATCGGAGTGCCAGCTGCGCCAGCCGCTACGACAAAGAAAGCCGACTCTCCTACCACGAAGACGGGCCCACCAGAAGACCAGATGCCCGCGCCGACACCGTCAACCGCCGAAGACGGCGCCAAGGTCAACGCCGCAAAGGCCGTTGCAGGAGACAAGATATCGGGAAAGACCACACCTCCCTCGAAAACAGGCGGAAAGAGCTCTCCGACGCCAGCGCAGACAGAAGCCAAGAAGAAAGCCGATGCGGCTGCCATTGCCGCTGCCCAGACTGCCGATGTTGAGCAGTCGGTGCTGGAGGAGATGTACGGCAAGGAGCATGTCAACGTCATTTTCATCGGTCACGTCGATGCTGGCAAGTCGACCTTGGGCGGACAGGTTCTTATTCAAACAGGCATGGTCGATGAAAGAACGCTAGAGAAGTACAAGAAAGAGGCCAAAGAGGCTGGCCGAGAAACATGGTACATCTCCTGGGTTCTGGATCTGAACACCGAAGAAAGAGCCAAAGGCAAAACAGTCGAGGTCGGTAGAGGTTTCTTTGAAACCGACAAGCGCAAGTACACTATCCTTGACGCTCCTGGTCATAAGACATACGTTCCGAACATGCTGAGCGGTGCCGCTCAAGCTGATGTCGCCATTCTGGTCATCTCTGCCCGGAAAGGTGAGTTCGAGACCGGTTTCGAGAAGGGAGGCCAAACACAAGAACACGCTATGCTGATCAAGACCACCGGTGCCAAAGAAGTCGTCGTGGTCGTCAACAAAATGGACGATGTCACCGTGGAGTGGGACAAGGCACGATACGACGAGATCCTGGGCAAGCTGAAGCCCTTCCTCAAGAAGAAGATGGGTCTAGATTCTACTTTCATGCCTATCTCAGCGCAAACTGGCCTCGGTGTGAAAGATCGCATTCCCAAAGATGTTGCGTCTTGGTACACTGGCCCTTCACTGTTGGAGTTCCTTGACAACATGCAGAAAATCCAACGGAATATGAATGCACCGTTCATGATGCCTATCGGAGCCAAATACCGCGATCTAGGGACTATGATCGAAGGCCGAATCGAGGCCGGCGTCGTCCAGAAGACGTCGAATTTGATCATGATGCCGAACAGAGAACCCGTCAGTATATCGGCCCTGTTCGGCGAAACAGAAGAAGAAATCCCTCATGCCACTTGCGGTGACCAAATCCGGGTGCGTCTCCGTGGTATTGAAGAGGAGGACATCATGCCAGGTTTCGTGCTTTGCTCTCCCAAGCGACTGGTCCATTGTGTCAGCGCATTCGAAGCACAGATAAACATCGTTGATCTGAAATCTATCCTTTCAGCAGGCTTCAACTGTGTGCTCCACGTACACTCTGCAACAGAAGAAGTCACATTTGAAGCATTGCTCCACAAACTTGAGCCCAAAACGGGCCGCAAGAGCAAGAAGCCACCGCCATTTGCGAGTAAGGGAATGGGTATCATTGCGAGGTTGAAAGTCACTAGTGGTGCCGGCAAGATCTGTGTCGAGAGATTTGAGGATTACCCGCAACTAGGACGATTCACGCTGAGAGATCAGGGTCAGACCATTGCTGTAGGAAAGATCACGAAGTTGATATTGGAGGACGAGTAAGAGCGCCCTATGAGTGGATTTGGGAGTACCGGTGTCTAGGCTAGAGAAAGCAAAAATGGTCCTGATGAGGGGCGCCATGACTGATGCGTATGATTGACGTCCCTGAAAACGATATAGACGTGAACGATGAAGATGACAACGATCTATTGATTGAAGAGTGTGTAGAGTGCGAAACAGTCCTTTGGTACATGCCCGGTTGTGCCTGCCGTCTGATTATAACGTTTGGTACCTGCCAAGGCGCTGGCTGAGGTCGCGCCTTCCGCGCGGGCAGCCACCCAAAGTACATGGCATATCGCAAAATATCAGAATATATTTTATCTAAGCAAACCTCTCCAGCGCAATCGGTCACAGAGTCCTTAATATAGCGCTTCCCGTTCGCTCAGCGGTACTCAAAAA
>Ga0066648_10001442_pt1 | contig 12952 bp, 11 predicted proteins | sample CryGeyCG12114_NA_FD_59537 | JGI IMG/M metagenome (GOLD analysis project Ga0066648, IMG submission 59537) | Groundwater microbial communities from aquifer - Crystal Geyser CG19_WC_8/21/14_NA | ecosystem: Environmental > Aquatic > Deep subsurface > Groundwater | place: USA: Utah: Grand County... | reverse complement strand
AAGGCGGAGGCAGAACGTCGCAGCCTGCCGCTGGCGGGAGTGCTCACCACCGCCTTCACGATGAGATGGGGTGAGATGCACTGGGGCGTGGACATCGCCGCTCCCATGATGACTCCCGAGTACGCCGCCGCAGCCGGGACAGTGCTGCGCGCCGGGCCCGCCAGCGGCTACGGCAACGCCATCTACATCCAGCACGCCAACGGCGACGTCACCGTGTACGGACACATGGAACAGGTTCTGGTTAAGGCCGGCGACGTCGTGAAGAGCGGCCAACTCATCGCGCGGGTCGGTTCCCGAGGCATCTCCACCGGCCCACACCTGCACTTCGAGGTTTGGGTCGGCGGCCTAGACGGCCGTCGGGTAGATCCGCTTGATTGGCTGGCCGAGCAGGGTATCTACCTACCGTGACCGGGGGCTGCCCACTGTGCCGGACTCGTCGGCGGCGCGTGTCACGGCGGAGGGGTCTCGCCGGCATCGCCGCCGACACCGACGAGACCCCTGACCGTCCGAACGATCAGGACAGTCCTACGGGGACAGAGCTCGATGCCTTACGTCCATGATCGTCAGCGGCCAGACAACCAGGTGAGGAAGTCCGCGACCTGCATCTCCTGGGTGTTAATGCCACTCGTCGCAGCGACGCGCAGCTCCGGGTGCACCGCTCGCGACTGGGGCTCCAGGAACTCGATGATGCCGGCCTGGTGGTGCGGGACCATCTCGGCAACGAAGGCCACGTCGAACTGTTCCCCAGCAGGGACCTGACTCAACTCCCCGACGCGCTGCTGAGTCTCCTCCTCCAGAACCTGCATCTCCTGGCGGGCTTCTTCCGGCGCCTGTTCCATGGCCTGCTCCGGTGTCAGGCCATACCACTCGTCCAGCCACTGCGTGAACTGATCGATCTGGTGCTGCTGGTTGGCGATGATGTTGTCGGCGTGCGTCCGGATGTCGGCACTCTGCCCTCGCTCCAGTTCCAGCTTCGCCATCTCGATCGCCGCCTGGTGATGCGGGATGATCTCGGCCATGAAGGTGGCCTCCAACTCCTCACCTGCGAGCTTGGCCAGGGTCTCACCGAACAGGTAGGCCGTCGGCGAGGTGGGCCCGACCTTGTCCAACGCCCCCTGCTGCGGCGATGCGGAGGTGGACGTGTCAGCCGACGCAGAACTGGCGCTGGGACTGGGGTTGGGGCTGGCTGAGGCGACCGTGGGTCCGGCGAGAGCGACGACCGCAGTCGCCGCGATCGCGGCTCGGGTCAGGACAGTGCGCTTCACACTGGCTCCTTCCATGGAGCGTGAACGGTGGCTGTGCAGGACCCTGGCTATCTACCATCCTGCGTAGTAGCCAAACGCCGCGCCATGTTCCGGTCGAGAGCTACTCCATTCGGCTGAGCGAAGGAGCCGCAGGCCGTCGAGTGTGACCACGATCGTCGATCCCTCATGACCGGCTACGACCCAGCGGCAACGGGAGGTCGCCGAGGAGTCCCACAGGACGAGCGCGGCTATGACAGCTGGGCCGAACGCGAGGTTCTGGATGATGAGACGCCACGCTCACCGGCACAGGCGGCCAACTACCCGCAAGCGCCCCTAGCTAGGTCCGACAAGCTTGGCATCACGTTGATTGCGACCGGCGTGGTCCTACTGGAGCTGCAGATGATCGACCAGCTGGCGGCCGCCGCACGCCCCGCCGCGGACCCACGCGACGTCCCGAGCACACTCCCCCACTCGTCCAGCGGCCTGGTGGTGTCCTGGTCGCCCTGCTGTTGTCGGTGTTCAAGCCCCGGGCGTGACCGGCTACAGATGGCGTCGTCAGCAGGCGCAGGAGACCTCCGGCGTCTTGGGGCGGGGAGGCGCGGTCACCACCCGGACGTCACGAGACGGAACCGAATCGCCCTGGGCGCGCCCTCCTGCCGCGTAGGACGCGCGAGTACTATCTTGCCTAGTCGAAGCGCGGCTTGTGTCGAGTCGCACGCGGCACACGGGGAGCCACATGTCAGCGACGAAGTGCAGCGTCCCTCAGCGGACGAACGGCCGGCGTTGACGGACGGACTCAGCGGCGTCTGGTCACGAGTCGCCGCGATCGAGACCCAACTCCTCGCCTTCCGGAGCACTGCTACGACGGCGCCCCCGCAGTGGACCACCGCCGCGGCCGCCGCCGGGCTCCCATCGGCGGCCTCCCCGACCGTGGCCCCGACCGTGGCCACCTCGTCATCGGGCGACGCGGTTATCCAGCAGGCACGCGAGTACCTTGGTGTTCCTTACCTGTGGGGTGGGACCGACCCGAGCCGCGGCCTAGATTGCTCGGGCTTCACACAGCTCGTCTACGCCAGCCAGGGCATCGACCTGCCGCGCGTCTCCTCGCAGCAGGCGACCGCTGGGACGCCGGTCGCCTCGTTGTCCGAGGCCCAGCCGGGCGACCTGCTGTTCTTCGACTACTCCCCGTCCCAGCCAGGCATCGACCACGTCGGCATCTACATCGGCGACGGACAAATGATCGCCGCGCCGCAACCGGGCGACGTCGTGAAGATGCAGTCCGCCGGCCAGCCGACGGTCATCCGACGCGTGCTACCGGCGGACGTTTGACAGTGAGTAGGGGACGGACGGGGTCCCCTTGGTGACTCTCCACCTGACCGACGCCGTTGCTGTCCCGCTTAGGAAATCTCGGCCGCGTGAGGTGGCCCCGTCCGCGCACGTCACCGGGCGGGACGTTCGTAATCTCACGGGAGCCGGTGCGAGACGCGCCCAACACTGTGTTGTCCGCCTCGTCCGGCCCTTGCGTGCCGCCTCATCAGTGCGACTGTCAAGGACGGTGACATCCCAGAGCACTAGCGCCGGCAGGCGGCGATGCTCGTCGTCGACGCGCACCGGCCGGTTGGTGAGGTCGCCCGGGAGCTCGACGTCCATCACGAGATGTTGCGCAACTCGGTCGCCGCGTTGCAGCGGCAGCGAGCGGCTCTGCGTGAGCTGGTCAGCGCCGACGAGCGGGCCGAGATCGCCCGGCTGCGCCGCCGGGTCGCCGAGCTGGAAACTCGAGAAAGACGACCACCTACGGCGTGCGCCGTCTCCGCCGGGTGCCGATGTCCGAGGGGGAAACCGCGTTCTACGACTGGGCCACCGCGGTCGTGCTCCGACGGCGGCCGAACTGGAGGAGGCCTATGCCATCCACGCTGCCGATCAAGTGCGGGACGAGCACTCGCGTTCCCCAACAGCGCGACGCTGGACGACGGCACGACCGTGCGCTTCAACGGCGTTCGCGAGTTCGCGGCGCCCAATGCCTGATAACCGGCCCAGCTCGCAGTCCTGGCCAGCCCCGTGGCGCTGATGCGCCGGGCTGACAGCCCACCTCCTCCTGGGACGCGAACGCGTCTTCATCCGCCCTCGCACTGAGCCGAATTGCCGTCGACCAGGAGTGCCGCCCGGGCGCTGACTCGGGGCGGAGGCGGCGATGACCAAGCTCGACTCGAGGCACTGCTGCCTGGACTTGAGGACGCCGGCGCACAGCGCTGACAGGCCTTCGGGGACCGAGATGCTCAGGTGCTGCTGGACGCGCGACATTCGATCGACGGAGCAGACGCAAACCATTGAGCGCCACCAGCATCGTCGACCCCTCGTTTCCCGCCACGCCCAGCGGCAACGGCAGGTGGCCGACCAGGTCCCAGGTGACCAGGGCAGCGATGACGGCGGCTGCGATGACCAGGTTCTGGATGATCAGCCGCCGAGCTCGGCGGGACAGCCGGATGACTGCTGTCAGAGTGCTGAGGTCGTCGCGCACGATGACCGCGTCCGCGCTGGAGAGCGCGAGGTCCGTGAACATGGGAGGACCGACCAGTTCCTCGATCAACTGCACCTGCCCCGAACGGAGGGCCATGTTGATCCGCCGGACGCCGCCCCTCATGACGATGGATCCCTGGAGCACAGCGGCGTCGTCTACCTGTTCGGTCCGGGCGACGAAGAAACCGTCGTCCACAGCGGCGGGACGACGGTCGCTCAGTACGCCAGCGACATCGGTCGGCTCTTGGAGCGCAGCTGACGACGCGGCGACCCATCTGCCCCACGAACGGGGCACGAGTCATGGACTCGTGCGACTCGGCGGCTGCGTCAGCTCTTGTCGCTGCACCTGTTGCTTGCGCCCGCCGTAGGGGGTTGGTCCCTTCGGATTGTCAAGCGACAGGGTCGAGGCGAGGAGCAGCACGATGACCCCACCGATGGAGTGCGCAAGGGCGCCGTCCGATCGCGTCATCCCTCCCGCAGACGCACAACGGCCCCACGTCCCTGACGGGACCTTCGGCTAACTACTAGCTGACTTAGGAATATGGCCCCAACCTGTCCGGCTCAACACCCTGGAGTCACAGAGCCGGGTCGACGAGAGTCCCGACACAGAGCGAGAGTCTCCGACACGGAGGGAGTCAAGCAATGATGTGGTGGTACGGAGACGGAGACGTCGGCGCGTGGGGTTACGTGCTGATGACGATCAGCATGGTCCTCTTCTGGGGCTTCGTCATCTACGGCGTCGTCATGCTGCTGAGGTACGTCGGCCGCGAGGACCGCCCCAGCAGTCGGCGCTCCACGCCAGAGGAGCTGTTGGCCGAGCGGTTCGCCCGCGGCGAGATCGACCAGCAGGAGTACCGCGAGCGCATGGAGTCGTTGCGTGAGCACCGTCGTCCGGTGGCTCCGCGCTGAGCTCCGGTGATGACCGAGTTCAGCACGGCCACGGAGGCGGCCCTCGCACCAGCGCGGCCGCAACGGCCGGCGAGCGCCTCACCAAGAAGGGCCGATCCAACACCGTCGGCGCCCCTTCTCGAAGCCTCAGGCGTCGAGAAGGGGTTCCGGCGCGGCATGTGGCCCCGACGACGAGTGGCGTCCGTCCTCCGCGGGATGGACTTGACACTCACACCCGGGGAGGTCGTTGGACTGGTCGGCGAGAACGGGTCGGGCAAGTCGACCTTCATGAAGATCCTCGTCGGCGCCGTCGGCGCCGACGCCGGAACCGTCACCCGTGTCGGGCGGCTGGGATACTGCCCGCAAGCGCCCATCGTCTACCAGCGGCTCACCTGTGACGAGCACTTCGAGCTCTTCGGGTTGGCCTATGGCATGACGCCTGGTGCACAGCGTCGATCACGACGGCACCTGTACGACGCCCTGGGATTCGAACGCTATGCCAGATCTCGGGCCGATCAACTCTCCGGCGGGACACTGGCCAAACTCAACCTCGGACTAGCACTGCTGGCCGACCCCGAGGTTCTTCTGCTCGACGAGCCCTACGCAGGCTTCGACTGGGACACCTACCTGCGGTTCTGGGAGCTCGTCGAAATGCGCAGGCAGGCCGGCCGCTCAGTGCTGATCATCAGCCACTTCGTCGCGGACGAGGAACGCTTCGACCGCATCGTGCGGCTCCACGACGGGCGAGCGGTACAGGGATGATCACTCGCCAGCTGGTTCGGTGCTTACTCGTCGAATACGCCAGGAACCCGGTCAACCTGCTCATGCTCGTGCTCGTACCTGCGGTGTTCGTGGTTGCCGCCGCCGGGTCGCTGGGCGATGCCGCTGAGGTTCTGGGTGGCTCGGGCGCACCCGCGGTGGCCACTGCGACGGCCGGCTGGGCAGCCGCCTTCCTCACCGGGCTGGCGATGTACTTCCAGATGTCATCCGCTCGAAACACGGACAAACGTCTGGTCCTCGCCGGCCTGGCACCGTCACGACTGGTCGGTGCGCGGCTGCTCACCGGTCTGACCCTCGCACTTGTGACGACGGCGGTCTCGCTACTGGCGCTCGCCGCCCGCACCGGGGTAGATGCACCCTTGCGAGTCCTCGCAGGCACGACGATGTTCGCACTGATCTACCTCGCCTTGGGCACAATTGTCGGTTCCTACGTGCGGGACCCGGTGAACGGCACCGTGCTCATCCTGCTCGTCTGGATCATCGACGTGTTCTTCGGACCTGCCATGGGCTCGGTCGACCGCCTGGCCACGCGCTGGCTGCCCACCCATTTTGCGACGCTGTGGATGGTGGACCTCCCGTCCCGGCACGGAGGACGACCTGGCGACCTGGGATGGGCGCTGATCTGGACGGTCGGCGCTCTCCTGTTGTGCTGGCTGATCGTCGTGCGAAACAGCCGAACCGCCCGCCGTCCGTCCGCAAACCGGCCTGCCTCGGCCATGGCGCGACTGGCTGGCGGAGTGAAGATGGGGCTCCACGACTACAGCCGGAACCCCGCGCTCTGGACCCTATTGATCATCGTGCCGATCGTGTTCATCGTGCTCGCCACCGTGATCACGCCCGACGAGCCAACCACCCTCCCGCTCGTCGAAAGCGGCCGAACGGTCCTCATGACCTTCCCCCTGCCCGACATCCACCCGTCGACCATGACGCCGATAGCTGTTGGCTCTCTGGCGACGCTTGCCGGCCTCTTCATCGGGTTGGACGCTCGAGAAGGCGATCAGCGCCTCACGCTGGCCGGCTTCCCCGCCAGCCTCGTCCTGGCGGCCCGGCTTACGGTGATGGGTGCCGCCGTCCTGCTGGTCACTGTCGTGTCGCTGGCGGTCACAGCGACCGTCTTCGAGCCTCGGCAGTGGGGTGTCTATGCCGGTGCCAATCTGTTGCTGGCCCTCACCTACGGCATGATCGGGGTCATCATCGGTCCGGTGTTCGGACGTGTCGCCGGGGTCTTCGTCGCCTTCCTGCTCCCTTTCCTGGACCTGGGGATCGGACAGAGCCCCATGCTCCGCGCCGAACCACCGCAGTGGGCACAGTTCCTGCCGGGCTACGGCGCGAGTCGGGTCATGATGGACGGTGGTCTCACCGACACCTTCGACCGCGCGGGCGCCGTGGCCCTCTCTGTCGCTTGGTTGGCCGGGGTCAGCCTTCTGGCGGCGCTGCTATGGCGTGGCTCCCTTGTGGAGGACAACCCCAGCCGACAACTCGTCCGGCTCTGACCCGATGAGCGGGGTGGGCGGGCGGGCGGAGGAGGTGAGGACCGAGGTCACCTGACGGGCGATCTCCACGTCCTCCCGACTAATCACGACCAGCGTCCGCACCGCCGAGAGGAGATGAGCCGCGTGACGGTTTTGGTTGACCACACGGGCCGCGCCGATGGCTCGGTCGGGATGGCCATCGTCGGCAGCTCGCTATGGACACGAGGCATTCGCTTCACTGCTAGGCCGGGACGCAGCCGGGACCGCCGAGACGTCGCGCCACCCGGGCCGGAGGAGATGCTCAGGGAGCGGTCCTCTCCCACATCTCGTGACTACGCCCGTGGCTGCGGTGCGCCGCTCGGTCATCAGGACTCGCTCATCCATCGCCTGGAGGTCGCACAGCACGCCGGTGCGGTCACCCCACGGGCTGCCGGCGGCGACCGCGGACTGTTGCAGTGAGGGCGTCCGCCGGCACCCGGACCACCGGATGAATCCCGGGGGGCCCATCGGCCGGGCGTCCCTCGCCACCGCGCATGCTGGCGGTGACGGCCGTATGGGGCCTCTGCTTCGTCGTCATCACCTGGGGACTCCTCGATGTCCCGATCTTGTGGTTCGCCGCCCTGCGGTCGGGACTGGCGGGAGTTGCTCTGGTGGTCTACGGCACCGCACGAGGGCACCGCAGTCCCACCCGACGACGCGATTGGGCCTTGGTCGGCCTGCTGGCCATGACCAACGGCGGGATCGCCTTTGCCGCCATGTTCACCGGCGTGGCCGGACTGGCCGCCGGGGCAGCCGCCGTGCTCGCCAACGCGCAGCCGCTGCTCATCCTCCTACCTGCCTGGTGGCTGTACGGGGACCGGGTGAGAGGTCGTACGGCGCTGGCGTTGGCCGCCGGGTTCGCCGGACTCGTCGTGGTGGCCGGGCCTGGTGGTGGCGGGACAGGTGCGGGGCTGCCATACTCGCCGCAGCGGCCATCACCGCGGGCACGCTGCTGGCCCGCCGGGCAGCACATCTGGACGTCGTCATCGTGAGCGGCTGGCAATTCACCTTGGGGGGATTGGCCTCGCGGCGTTCGCCTGGGTCGTCGAGGGCTCCCCGAACATCTCGTGGACACCGCGGTTCATCGCCTCCCTGGCCTTCCTGAGCCTGATCGGCACCGCCTGGGCCTTCGTCATCTGGTTCCGCGAGGCACAGCGCTGCCCGCTCGCTCTGCTCAGCGCGTGGACCTTCCTGACGCCGGTGTTCGGCATCGGGTTCGCCGTCGCGCTCCTCGGCGAGCGCCCGAGCGGCTGGACCGTTGCGGGCCTGGGCCTGGTGCTCAGCTCATTGTTCGTACTGCTCCATCGGCAACCCCCTCTGAGGCCGCACCGCCCGGCCCCTTGGGCGTGGATCCACAGTCGGCGGGCTCGGCGGGCCGCCGAGGAACAGCAGAGGGTGATACGTGATGGCCGGGCTCGGACCGTTGGTAGACGGCTGCGGATGCGCGGCGGCCTCCTCGCAGACTCCCTGCATCGGGGACCTCTCCACGCCGGAGGACAGATTGCCGATGGTGCGGAACGCGATAGCCGAAGAGCCCGAGCCGTTGGTCGCGCTGACCCATCTGCTGCGACTGTGCCGGGACGAGCACCCGGTCTTGTGGGAGCGGATGAACGACGTTGACTGCCGGGCACACATCGCGTGTGTCCACGCCCAGGTCACCCGCGCCCTGCCTGACCCCGGCACTCAATCCGCGCTACAGCCGGCCCTACGCCGGGCGCTGGCGGCGGCGCTCGCGCCGGCCGAGGGCATCCCGGCAGTCGTCGTCGCGCGAGCTCTGGCCGAGGTTCTCGACACCCCACTTCGGCCACACCTTCGCGGCCGCCTTCGCCGCGCGCAGCCCGTACCAGCCGCGCGTCGGGGACCCGGTTCCCCTCGATGGGCCCGACCTGCGCCAGATCACTGACCTCCCACCCACGGCCCCGCCCTGGCGACTCGCCAACCAACTGGACGAGACCCGGCGGGTGCGGCTCGCCGGCGAATGGACAGCCGAGTTCCGAATCGTGTTCGACTACTGCCTGGTCGACGTCCTCGCGAGCCTGGTCACCAGTGAGACCGTGGTGGCCACCTGCCATCCCCATCGGACCATCAAGGAGTTCGCGCTGCCCGGAGACGGGCAAGGGCGGTCTTTCCCCGTGGAGCCACGGAACGCGGACCAGCAGCGGACGGAGCTGGATGGCCTGATCCGCACCGCGGTGGCCGCCGGGGCGTGGGTGATCGTCCTACCCGAGCTGTCGGTCACCGAGTCCCTGGCCCTGAGCCTCGAGCACTGGGTCCGCGACCCGGCCGGTCCACGTCTGCTCGTGGCAGGCAGTTGCCACAACGAGTCCGTGGGGCGAGGCGAGCCCCCGACGGCGGGGCGGCACGACTTCGGCGGAACACCGCGCTGGCGTGGGTGCGGGGAAGCGACCTCCCGCTGGTCCACGACAAGCACTCCCCCGCCGAGCATCCGGCCCCAGGGATGGCCGGAGCTGCGGGTGTACGTCACGAAGGACGGTTGGCACCTGGTGATCGCGATCTGCCACGACCTGCTCGATCCTCACGCCGTGCACGCGCTCAGCGAGGCCGGCGCGAACCTGGTCCTGGTGCCGGCGATGAGCGACAGCCTGATGCCATTCGGTGGACCAGTCGCTCAACTCGTCGGATCCCAGCAAGCCTCGGTCGCGATCGCCAACAACCCCGTGCTGTGGTCCGACAATGACGACCCGGCGACCCGCCCGGCGACCAGGGCGCTGCTCAGGCATCCGGGCTTCGGGCGACAGACACGTGCAGTGGCCATGGCCGACCCACGACCGGGGGTGGCCCTGATGCGGGTTCGTTCGGGAGAAGCCACCTGGCTCCCCGACAACGATGCGCCCGCTGGGCCCACTGCGCGGCCGGGGGCTCAGGAACGCCAGGACAGCTCGGCGCCGGACTGGGTGCGGCGCCTCACTGACGACTCCCTGCGCGGTGGGACCGACGAGCCCATGGCCACGTCCGTCGCCCTCCGGACTGCCGCCGTCCTGGTCATGCTCGTAGATGGGCCCGACGGGCCGACGGCTGTGCTCACCGAGCGCTCCCCGGATCTGACCAACTACCCCGGGGAACTCGTCTTCGCCGGCGGTGCAACCGCCGCCGGCGACAGCGGCCCGGTGGGCACCGCTCTGCGGGAAGCACACGAGGAAGTGGGACTGGACCGGAAGTCCGTCCCGGTGATCGGGACGCTGCCTGCAGTCGCCCTGCCGACAGCGGGTTCCTCGTCACGCCGGTGCTCGCCTGGGCTCCGATCATGCGCCGCCCCTGGACGGGCTGAACACCGCGGAAGTGCTGACCGTGGTGCTCGTCCCGTTGTCCCGGTGGCGGTCGGCAGCTCCACCCTGGTCGCGGCGGCGTGACCATCCCCGCGCCCTTTGGCAGGCGACGCCCGAGCTCGGCTACGGTCCGTGCTCGGATGAAGGACGAAGGGGCGTGCCCGACTTCTCGGGTCGGTCCGTGGTCTGTGCGCGCGGCGAGAGGAGTTCCGTCGTCGAGATGACCGCAGGGCCCGTGAAGGCGGGAGGACTCTCGTCGGTCCCGGCGACAGCACGGTGGTCGACGACGAGCACTTCCCCGCCGCCCAGGGTGGCGTCAGTGCCGCCGACACGGACGTGCACGGGCGATGCGGCCGAACACGAGTGAGCGGCCAGACGCAGCCGTTCGTGATCGAGCGTCACGTCGATCCGCTGGCCCCGATGGAGCACCTGGAACTCGACGAAGCGCAGCGCCGGTGGCAGGCGCGGATCGAAGGTGAGCACGTCGGCTCGCGTGTGCAGGCCGGCGAAAGCTCGCATGACGATGTCCACGGTGCCGGCCATCGCGCCCAGGTGGATGCCCTCCCGCGTAGTGCCACCTTGCGTGTCGTCCAGGTCGGCGACCAGGGCGTCTCGGAATGTGTCCCAGGCCCGGCCCGGGTCGTGCCGGGCCAGCACCGAAGCGTGCACCACTCGACTGAGCGTGGAGCCGTGGGCGGTGCGCCCCAGGTAGTAGTCGATGGTGCGGGTGAGCGACTCGGGAGTGATGAGGTACCCCAGCCCCTCCAGCACGCTGGCCAGTCCGTCCGGTCCCAGCAGATAGACCAGCATCAGCACGTCGGCCTGCTTGGCCAGCTTGTACCGGTTGGTCGAATCCCCTTCGGCCTCCAGGATCAGGTCGAGGCGACCGATGTTGCCGTAGGTAGCTCGGTAGCGATCCCAGTCCAGCTCGGTCAGTGCCTCGTAGCCGTCGAACTGGCTGATCACGCCCTCGGGAAGGAAGTGGACCGTCATGCGGCGGCCCATTCCGAGCCAGGTGGCCCGCTCGTCGAGATCGATGCCGAGCCGGGCGACCAGGCCGTCACAGTCGTGGCCGTCCAGGACGGCGAGCGCATCCAGTGCCCGCTGGCAGACCCAGGCCGTCAGCACGTTGGTGTAGGCGTTGTCGCGTAGGCCGCGGCCCGGGGCGTCGGGATAGCCGTCGTGGTACTCGTCCGGCCCCATCACGCCGCTCAGATGGAATCGGTTGGTGGCCTGATCATGCGTGGCCAGCGCGGCGAAGTGGCGCGTCACTTCGATGATGAGCTCAGCACCACGTTCGGCGAGCCAGGCGGTGTCACCGGTGGCCTGGAAGTACTGCCAGGCGTTGTACGCGACCGCCAGCCCGACGTGGCGCTGCCGGCGCGAGTTGTCGGTCATCCATCGGCGGGACCGCACGTTGAACAGCTGAGCAGGCGTTTCCTCCCGGCCGTCGCTCCCGCTCTGCCATGGGAACAGCGCCCCTGTCAGGCCGGCCCTGGCGGCGGCGTCGCGGGCCGCGTCCAGCCGCCGCCACCGGTAGTCCAGCAGCGCCCGGGCGACCGCGGGCAGGTGGGTGACGTACAACGGCAGGACGAACAGTTCATCCCAGAAGACGTGTCCTCGGTATCCCTCTCCGTGCAGGCCGCGTGCCGGGACGCCGGCGTCGAGCCCGGCAGTGTGCGGGGAGGCGGCCTGGAGCAGATGGAAGACGTGCAGGTTGAGGACGAGGGAGACGTCCCGTCCGGTCCCTGCGGACATCCGGAACCTGGCCCAGAGCCGCTCCCATGCCGCCTCGTGCTCGGCCAGGAGGCCGGCCACGCCAGCCGCGCACCGAGCGAGACGGTCGAGTGCGGCGAGGCCAGGCGTGGCGATCGCAGGGTCGCGGGAGGTGGCGATGGCGACCGTCTTGTCGATGCGGAGACCAGATCCGTCTCGAACGGTGACTTCGAACCTGTGCGCATGGAAGCCGTCACGGACGCACTCGAGCCGTCGCTCTGGTGTCCTGGTCGCGCCCACGACAACCGTTCGGGCTGCGGTCCCGATGACGATCCGACTGGTCGAGGTGGTGGCCTCCACGAGGAGGACGTCGGGACCGACCTCTCGCGCGCTCACATCGCCGAGATGCTGACTCGCCAGAGCGGCGTACTCGGTCACGTTGGAGTTCCTGATGGAAGCGTCGATCCCGGAGCGCACGTGCAACCGGCCGCTCCATCCCCGGGGCACGACCACGGTCTCCAGCGCGGCGAGGTGTGGGCGGTGCATCGACACGAGCCGCCGCTGGGTGACTTCCAGGCAGCGTCCGAAGTCGTCGGTCAGAACGACGCGGCGTGTCAGCAGGCCTCGACGAAGGTCCAGCTCTCGGCGCTCCGCCTCATGGTGGAAGCCACCCTGCGACCACCAGGGGCCATCTTCGATCCTCAGGTCCAGCGGCAACCAGTTCGGTGCGTTGACCAGGTGTTCGTCCTCGACACGGCGTCCCTGCACGTCGCTGACGAGGCGGTTGTAGACGCCGGCCAGGTAGGTCCCGGGGTAGTGCACTCCATCATCCGAGCGCTCCGGTGCCGCGCCCCGTGTCCCGATGTATCCGTTCCCGAGCGTGGTGAGCGCCTCGCGGTGGCCTTCATGAGCCGGGTCAAATCCCTGATAGGCCAGCACCCAGGGGTCAGTTCGGAGAACGCCGAGGTCCAGCTCGCGGACGTCGTCCAGGACAAGGCCCGCTCCCGCC
>Ga0066648_10001440_pt1 | contig 12961 bp, 7 predicted proteins | sample CryGeyCG12114_NA_FD_59537 | JGI IMG/M metagenome (GOLD analysis project Ga0066648, IMG submission 59537) | Groundwater microbial communities from aquifer - Crystal Geyser CG19_WC_8/21/14_NA | ecosystem: Environmental > Aquatic > Deep subsurface > Groundwater | place: USA: Utah: Grand County... | reverse complement strand
GCCGATGTCGCGCGGATGATCCACTCAACGCCCCTGTTCAGATTTCCCGAGCCAGCTCTGGCGCGGCGCCGAAGGCCCTCGGCCAGGTCTGTGATAGATGCTGCCACCCCGAACTCTCCACCTTCACTCGCAAGGCTCCGATGGAGCCACTGGACTGGCCCCTCATCGCGGACGGCATCTCCCATCTCAACGGAGGGAATCCCTACTGCCCCTATGAAGCGGGTCGTTCTATTCCGCGTCCATTCTCCAGGATGCGTTTACATGACCGACCGCCTTGCGCCCCTTCTCGACCTTCTTGCCGTGCTCCTCCTGGTCGGGGTTGTCGTCGCGCCCTGCTGTGGGCCGCGGCCCAGATCATCCCCCCTCGCCCTAACGTGCAGTGGGCGGTCAGCGTGCCCTGGTTCGGCGGACCCCGGATGGGCGTTGCCCTCGAGCTTCAGTTCGAACCGCCCTGGGGCTCGTCGATCGTCCTGGTCAACACAGGGAACGAGGAAAGCGAGGACGTGCGGATCGTCCTGGGGGCCTCACTTCCCGCGGCGCCAGCGCGGCCCAGCAACGTGGACGTGATCGGCCGCAGCATGACAGAGTTCGAGCTGATCCCTACGGAGGAGGGCATGATCATCGATCTTGGGCCCATGGAGTCCGGCGAGCGCATCGAGGTCACCATCTACCGCGTCACCTGGATGAACGTGGATGACGTCCTGGAGGGGGACGAACCCGTCGAGCGGACCGACCGCCTGTCCCTGTTCGACCCCCGCGTCCGGCTGCCGGGCTGGGCCGCTCTTGCCGGCCTGCTCCTTCTGGCCGGACTGACCGTGCAGAACCTCGCCATGCGGCGCTGGATGGCCGCTCGGCGCCCGGCGTGACGACCTGACCGGCGCTCGTCCGGGGGAGAGCACCGTGCGGGTCTGCTACCTCGTCGACAGTTCCATCTTACCCACCCGATTTTTCGCCTCCTGCCATCATAATTGGGCGGTTGTCGGCCAAAGGAGCTAGACTGTCGCTGATCACCCAGCCCCCCCCGGCACTACCGCCCGGTCCGGGATCAGAGGCGACCGACACGAGTTCAACCGCCCGCATGCAGACGTTCATTGGGTTTTCGAAGTCGCCCTTGACCGTCACCGTCTCGCCCCGCGTCAGGGATAGCGTCGGACTCAAGGAGATCAGGTTCGCAATTCCGACCTGCCCCCCAAGCCGCGCTTCGTCTGTTGACGTCAGATGGATCTCGACAGACCGTGTCTCGATGGCATCCCGAACGACAAAGTACCGACTGCCCGGCCTCGGCGTGATGGCCGTTTCGGCGGTTCGTAATAGTTCTTGCTCTTGAGCATCCGACAACAAGAGCAGAGCGCCATCGTTGAAGGTGATGGTGGAACCTCTATCCGACGTTAGACTAGGAGCCGGGGCCCCAGACAGCGGCCCCAAGGGCTCAATCAGATTTGCCACAATGTTGGCTTCGCGGTTGATAGTCGCTTTGTAGGTTCCAAGGGCGGCTAGGTACCGCCGCGGGCTGGTTGTTGGAGAGAAATCCTCAGTCAGCCACTCCACGCCGTTTTCATCTTCGCGATAGAGATATCCCGGTGAGTAGGCCCCTGACGGCGACAGCCGGCACTTAAAGCCCGTCGGCACGAACGGGATGCTATCGATAGTCCCGTTGGTTGGGATCCCTGAATCACATCCTGAGATCACCACAGTTGTGGCTAGCATGATCATCGGTAGACGCATCGATACCTCCCCTACGGTCTCCAACACTTCTCACGGAGTAAGCCGTTGTCGCCCTACCTAAGTTGAGCCACCCGCTTTCGCCGCTTAGTTCATTTTCCGAGTTCTTTGGGATGCCTGATTAGCGCTGTCAGCCTGGGTACAGATTCGCTATGCCCTGCTTATCGCCTGCACTAGGCACGCAACGTTGCCCAACGGTCCGACAGTTCGCCGGCAGACTTGCCCCGCACTGCTCAAGGCTCGCCTCCCCTTCAGGTGTCAACCGAAACCAAGATCCTGCGCCCTGCGGTGCCTGGTTCGGGGCGTAATGCATCATCGAACATAGGTCATATTCGGTAATCAACTTCGAGGAATTAACGACACCGTAGTTAGCACCCTCGGCAGCAAACGAGGCGACAGCAATATATTGACCCCTGTCAGGACGAGAATGCTCATGCATCAGCCCGGCGGAATGTCCGATCTCGTGCAATATGGCTCCGGCCGTGCAGGGCGAGTTCAACTGAACAAAGCCGCCACTGCCAGGTGTAAACCCCAGGCTAGCCTGACAGAGCCAACCGCTTCCAGCAGCATCCTCAAACCTCAACGTTGTCTGGTCGCTTGCCGTTGCCGGTACAAGTTGAACAGGCGAATTGGAGTTCCAGGTTTGAATCGCCAGAGATATCTTCTGTCTCAGTGGCTGATCGGTGATACTCGCTGAAATCTGGTACGGGATTCGTTTGTTCGGCCACAGATAGGTGCCGATGCGAGCGGCGGCTCTTACGTCGTCGTTTTCCAGCAACGACTCGGCGCGGGCAATAAATTCCCGTATGTCCTGCCTCTGCAACTCCTCCTCATCTGCGGCTGCCAGGAGGCTCATTAACTTCGCAATGCTTTGCAGCTGAACTTCATCATGGCGCCCCAAAATTATATCGCCGCCAAGAATCGCATCTTGACCGATCCGAGCATATGTCACGATCTGCCAGTCACCGTTCAAATTAACTAGAGCGTCATAGGACTGAGACTCGTCAACGACGGCTTCGTTTCCGATCACCTCTGGATCGACTAAAGGGTCGGCAACCTCTTGCGCCCCCAAGGGCGAAGCAAGAAACATCACTGCGATACAGGTAAGCCGCATGCCGCTGATTCCTTCTGTTTCAACAATAAAACGGGCACGAAAGTCTGATGCCGGGGCTACACGTATTTGGTTTCTGACACCGATGTGATTTTATTCCTGCCGCTCCATGACACGCACCTCGATCTGCGTTGTCGTCCAGTCGTCGAGTCGCATTTCCTGCCCCGCCATGCCACCAGTCCGGGTGCTTTCGTTGACCGAGTTCGCCAGCAAAATCTCGAGAGCGGAGGGCAAGTTGACATTACGGTTTGTTATTGCCGGCTGCTCAAGCACATCGAATCGCAAGTTCGGGTTCGTGCTCGCGATGATTTTATAAGTGTCGATGCCTGCCGGCGGCCCGGCCATAAGTGGGATCTTAGTGAAGGCCGTCAGCCCGCTTTGCAGTCGGTTGCCGCCCCTATTTTCGCTAAGCAGCGTTATGGATCCGTCGGTCCCGATCTGAAGGAGCGCATAATAGATGTCGTCGCTAGAGTTGTTCGCGATTCTGAAGTTGAAGTAGTCGCCCATCTGGAGCGTTGCGATCTCGCCCTCGTTGACAGGCTCTCGCGACAGCACTTCGGTGATCATCCCGTCTTGGATATCCAAACGCAGTTTGACGAGAGTTAGCGACACGTTGCCCTTGAGCGTTTCCCCGGGAACTAAGTTTAGGAGGCGCTCGAGGTTAAGCTGCTTGGCTCGCTTGTTGATAGCTTCCATGATTTGTTCGGCGACAATTGTTGCGTCGGTCGAGATCGTGAAGAAGTCGAACAGAGGCTCTGCGGATCCTGGCGCGGTGAGATAGTAGGCGCGTGAGCAAGGCTCGTCGCCGAGGACGAACAGTTCCAGCGGCTGACGTAAGACCTGCTCGTCTGGTGCTTCGAGGGGAAGACGTTGGAGGTCGATGGCGTAGCAGCCAGCCGTCAGCCGCAGCTCGTCCGTGTCAGCTGCTGCTTCGTCGTCAGTTCTTAACCTGGCTAACGGGCTCTTACTGACCATATCTGTAAGTTGCTGGCGTACTGCGCGGTCGAACGCCGTGTCGGCTGCGATTGGTGGTGTGCCGAGGTATACAGGCAAGCGCGTCTCAGCGGAGTAAGGACTGACGATCTTCACCTTTGCTCCACCAGGAAGCTGAGTATCAGGGTGCTCGATGAATGTGGCCACAGACGTGCGGTCGTCTGCACGCGTCACGCTTGCCGTGGCGAGCTTCCTGTCCTCGCCCGAGAGCGTTGTGCTTGTCGGGTCGTAAATGGCCAGTATGGCTCCATTCTGAATCCCGTGGATCAGTCCGGCTTCAATGGTGAAAGTATTACGGTCCTGCGCGATACTTCTGATCGCGATGAAAGGCTCTTGCCGGTCTCCCGCGGCGCCGAAGATCGGACGGTCGACATCTCCTTCTGCAACCGCATGCTGAGTGGCATGCTTCTGGATGAGTTGTGTTACCTCCTGCTCCGCTTCCTTGAACGTGATCCCGGGCGAGCGTCTCAGGACTTCCGTGAGATAGTATGAGAACAGGCCATACCTCTGGTCATCGTTGAGGGCTTCTATCTCGTCCTCGTAGGCGACTTCCTCGGGCCGGCTCGCCGATAGGACGGTGAAGTCGTCACCCGACGGCAGAAAGCCTGATAACTCGGCGCCGCGTGCAGCAGGTTGCTGCTCTGCAATAGCTCGCTCCGTCGGCGTAGGTTCAACCATCCGTGCGATCAGGGACGTCTCTGCTCTCGTGATCGAACCCGAGTAGCAGCTGTCGAAGATCAACGTGACGCTTGCATTGGGTCCGCTAGCCGCTCTGGTAAGCTCTCCAAGCAACAAGGCGATTTCGTCGTCGGTAATCCCACGCTTGCCAATTGTACGGCTATCATAAGCGAGGATCGTTTCATCCCAGCGGTCGCCCTCGTCTTCGTCAAGATCACCTGCTTGTGAGCCATGTCCGGCGAAGTAGAACAGGAAGGTGCCGTTTTGGTTCTGCTCCGCGTTGCCGACCAGATGAGTTCTGAATTGGGTCGCGATGGCATCTTCGGTAGCCTGATCGGAGGTCAAAGCGACTATGTGTTCCCCGTCGTCAAGAAAGCAATAGGTGTCAACTAGTAGTTGCCTAATCTTTATAAGATCATTTTCGGGCCCCTGAAGTTTCCTAGGCGTGAACTGCGGGCCTTCAAAGCTTTCTGCGTACTCATTTATGCCGACTAGGAGAGCGAAACGTTTGGAAGCCTCAGGATCGGATGAACAGTCTGCCGCAGGCTGTGGATCTTGGGCTCTTGAAGGCTGCCCAAGACTAATGATGCTAACTGTAATCAAAAAGCAGATTAGAAAATACTGGCAGCAGCCGAACGCCAGTCGGCCGAATACGCGCATGGCTCGCACTCCGCTTGAGTACCCGCAATCTATGCTCGCACGAATCTGTTGTTCTGTTAAGTAGTAAAAAGAAGGTCGGTCACGAGCTTTGTTTCCTACATACTCGGCTTTGGTGCTGTAGGTATTGGGTAGCCGCGGCGTCCGAGGTTTGACCCGAGATGCTACGGCTCAGGCCTGAATATCCGGTAGCCGGAAGCATCGGAAGTTGGTGATGACTCACTATGTTGGTTTGAACGTGTTGCGGCGGACGATCGCGGTCTGCGTCTTGGACCACGCTGGCCGGCGCGACTGGCAAGGCATGTGTCTGACGAGCCCTGAGGTGCCTTTGAAACCTTTTTCCGCGCCCTTCTAGGGAAGGACGACCTTGCCATAGGTTGACCAGTAGCGAACTCTGCGCCGCGCCGGCGTGACACTGTCACAAAGCCGGCGTAGCACCTCTTGGACGTGCGGGAGCTAGGCAACGTAGCCGAGGTCTGGCGACGGCTGGACCGCACGAGTTTCTACGGCTACAGCGGTTTGCCTTTGACTTGAATCGGAGCTGCTGGGCGACCTGAGGCTGTGATTCACTTCCATGCGGAGGTGGACCATGGGCAAGCCCTACTCGATGGACCTGCGCGAGCGTGTCGTGGCCTCTGTGGAGGCGGGCCACTCCTGCCGGGCAGCGGCGCGGGTCTTTGAGGTCTCGGCCAGCAGGGCGGTGCGACTGGCAGCGGCCCACCGGGAGCGCCGCGACCTCGCGCCCAAGCCACAGGGCCGTGCTCCGGGGACGGCAGGCAAGCTGGCCGCGCACCAGATGTTCCTGCTCGAGATTGTCCAGGCCGAGCCGGACATCACGCTCAAGGAGCTGGCCGGGGCGCTAGCCGAGGCGCACGGAGTGAGGGTGCAGCTCTCCTCCCTGCACTGCGCTCTCCGGCGGGCCGGCTACTCAAATAAAAAAGGACTGTTTGCGGCCGAGCGGGCAAAGGCTGAGGTGAAGCGCCGGCGAGCTGATTGGGCCCGACGGCAGCGCTGGATGCGAGAGCTTGCGCACCGCCTGGTGTTTCTGGACGAGACCTCGGTCGGGACCGGGCTCACGCGCCTACGCGGGCGCTGCCCGAGAGGCGAGCGCCTCTACGGCCCGACCCCGTTCGGGCGATGGTACAGCCAGACCTTTGTGGCAGGCCTGACCTGCGATGAGCTGATCGCGCCCTGGATCATTCCTGGCGCAATGGATGGTGACGCCTTCAACACCTACGTCGAGACCCAGCTCGCGCCCGTTCTTGTCCCGGGCACGGTGGTGATCCTGGACAACCTGTCCACTCACCGCAGTCCACGGGCCGCCGCGGTGCTCAAGGCCAGAGGCTGCTGGCTCCTGTTCCTGCCGCCCTACAGCCCCGACCTCAATCCGGTCGAGATGGCCTTCGCCAAGCTCAAGGCCCACCAGCGGCGCCTAGAGGCAACGAGCTTTGAGCGCGTCCTCGAGGCCCTGGGCAGCATCTGCCATCTGTTCACGCCCACAGAGTGCGAGAACTACTTCCGTGCCGCCGGCTATGCGTCAGATTAAACGCAAACCGCTTTAGAAGTGACGGTTCAAGACGCAGGGCTCTCGAGAGCCTGAAGGACCTCCCGCTCCCATTTACAAGAACCATCTGCAGGTCACCCCGCCCGAGTCGGTAGCACAGATCTCGCGACCCCAGAAGTGCGCGCCGCCACAGGCCTCCATGGCCACCACGCATCGGGGCTGCTGGCCGAAGAACTCTAGCGCCTGAGCCGTCTGAGCGCTTGCGGCTCAACACTCGACCCGAGATATCCGCCCCGTGAACCTGGAACACCTGCTTCGCCAAATCGGGAAACCAATCACACTGACTTCGTTCACCAATGCCCTCCAACGGTGGTCCAGGAGCCCGCCTTGGCAGATCGGGGGCCGTCGCGGGCGATTACCGCATTGACGCCAGCTAGATATCTTGGTCGGAAAGCCTGAGTCAGTCTATGGAGGCGGTGAATAACGTGAAACCGCCCCATAGGGCCGGATCCTTGTATTCCTGTCGTGCCGCCTGAATTGCCTCCCGCAGCGCATCAACGTAGGGCAACTCCCTGCTTCGCCTCATGAACTCCGTCATGAGAAAAGCCGTGGCCTCATCATCGACGCTCCAGAGACTCATCACAACCTTGGGCACGCCCGCAATGATGAACGCGCGCGACAACCCGATCGTGCCACCGGCATGCTCGAACCCCAAGCCGGTCTGGCAAGCGCTCAGCACCGCGATCTCTGCAGTGAACACCTCGCTCTGGATCTGCCGCGCCGTCCACCTTCCATCCGCCGTCACAAGATAACTCTCGTCCAGTGCCGCTTCTGGCGTTTCCGCAGCCGCAACGCCGTGACCGGCAAAATACAGAATTCTTGCCCGCCTTCCTTGACTCACTAAGACTTCGGTCGTCGCCATTTCGCGGAGATACGGCGTCGCCCCGAACAGTTCCGCCACCTCCTCTGCCTCGGCTTCCGCGCCTGGCAGGTCGACGAACTCTTCTCCAAGCGACCCGGCCGATCGGGGGTTGCCAAGGACGACGATCGCAGGATTGGCGTCCACCCCGTCAACGGGGCTTGGCCGACTAGTAATTCCTGCTGTGGGGACGCGCGGGGTACCGGCCCACCCAAGATGCCTTGGAAGCTCGCTGAACCCGGCTAAGATGATGAAGTTCACTTGATCAGAGACGTAAGCTCCGCTGGACGTTTGCAGGATATTGAACGGCGCAGACCCGACGCCACCGAAGGGCGCTATGAAGACGCTCCGGTATTGAAGGATCTCATCCGCAATCCGGCCTGGCAGGAGGACGTGGGACAAGCTTCGAACCGCGATGTTAACTTGCTCCTCACGGGATGGACCGAAGAACCCAGGGATTCCAGTCCTGATCCCTCCACTCGCACGCATCGCCGCGCGATCATTCGGGTCCTCCGGGACGCCAAGTGCATCATACAAGCGGCGCAGATCCGCGTCGATCGAGCCGGGAGGGGCGTACAGTTTCTCGAAGGCTCGTACGCCCTCGCCGTCGAGCAACCACACGCAGTGCCCGTCCCAGCCTTCCGCGTAGATCAGCAGCGCGGTTTCTGCACCCTCTCTTCGAATGGACTCAAGGAGGGAGGCGACGTCTGCGGCAGTGACGGGCCGAGGTCCACCCCGCGTCTCCATCAACTCCTGAGCCTGCCGAAAGTGCTGCCGAAGAACGCCGTTGAGATTGTCGCCTTTCTCCGAGCACAGATCAGTTTCTACCACTGAGGTGCCGCGGTCTCGCTCGGGAAAGTTCCGCTCTTCGACCGACGTCAACCAATCGAGGGTATTCTGTGCAGCCGTACTTCCGAGTTTGGCAGACCTGCCGAGAGTGTCGTCGACCTCGCCTCCGCGCGTATAGTGCTGATTGGCCAGCACTTGCATCAATGCCCGTCTCGCCAGCCCGAGCGCATCTATGTCTTGCCCGGCGCGGCGGAAGTAATCTAGGGACTGGTCAAGTACCGAGTCTCGAGCCTCCTCATCAATGTGGGCAATTGCGTAAAGAACGTGCGCTGCTTGCGACCACCGAGACGGCCGCGGATCAATGTCGAGTGCCCGTTGCACCAGGTCCAGCCGCTCGGGTCCCGACAGCACCCATGACCCGGCTGCCTCCCCATAAAAGATGTCTGCCGCCTTGAGCCTGTTCGCTGCCGTGGGCGCAATTTCCAATGCCTCGTTCGCCAAGAAAACGTCTGTAACGCCTGGAGGATAGTTGAGAGCTAAACCCTGCTCCACGACGCCGAACGCCATCCTAGGGAAATCGTCTGGATTCGCTTGAGAAAACCCCTCTTCTGCGATCACTTCCAGCAGGAAATCTGCACACACCCATGACGTTGCAGCACAAGATTCAAACCACAGGGCAGCTTCTTTCGGCTTATCATCTATCGCATCTCGGCCGGAGTAGAGTCTTCCCAGCTCGATTGCGGCGAATTCATTTCCTGACAGCGCCTCTCGTTCGAGAAGTGGGAGCGCCGCTGCACTGCCTCGCCGGACAGCCTGTGCGAGCCAGTCATCGCGATCCGGAATGTCTGGCCTTAGATAGAACGCCTCTTCCTCAACCGAGAAGGCTTGCTCTTCATAGAGGCTAACGAGCCGCAAGTCGCAGATGTTGCCAATAACGCCAACGCATTGTTGGAAGTGTATTATTGCCTTGTAACGATTGGGAGATACACACCGGCCTGTATCGAACATATCGCCTAAAGCTAGTTGCGCGAATTCTGCTGACGGGTGGTTGCTGATCGCGAGAGATTGCAGTTCGTCAAGCGCGCCTGGAACTCGCGCACAAACGGCTGCTTCAAGGAAATCATCAACAGAATAAAGCTCCCGCTCGACCCCGGCTTTCCAAATTGCCTCCGCCAAAGCATCCCGGTCCTCTAAGCGACTCAAGGCGCCAAAGTGATCCGAGAGTAACCCGAGGGCCTCGTACGTGATCAGACCCGGTTCCGCACGAAGGGCTAAAGCATACCAGTTTACAACGTCCTGCAAGAGTTGCGGTTCGTCTTCGAGACTCCACGCCTCACAAACCACATAATACTGCGCCAACCAGAAAGCGGCGCGGGCGTCGCTCCGTTGCGCTCTTGCCCTCATGTCCGTCAGCACGTCTGCGTCAACACCGTCAACGCCATACGAGCAGTCGATTGTCCCGAGAGATAACGGATAGAACGGATCGGTCGACGTATGCTCGATCCTAGTCTGTTCTCCGAACAACACCGACGGTGTGAACGTGAAGAGGACGACGGCAGCCAACCAGACAGACCCAAACCTGCGCGGCCAACCTATCGAGGTACCTCGCCCCTTTTGTTCAACGAGAGCAGGCCAGGCACGAGTTATCCGACCCCGATGGGCGTAACGCAGATCAATATTAGCATTAGCGATCGAGCGAGACACGCTCCTGGTCCTTTCGCACAGCGCCGCCCGACACTACTGCCCCACCACCACGTCTCGATTGGCGCGTCCGAAGTCGAAGAGGGTGGGGGTTTGGGCGTGGCGGGTGGTGTCGGTCAGGGAGATAGCCTGGGTAACAAGGCCGGTCTTCAGGACGCCTTCGCGGAGGTCCGCGTAGAGGCCGGGGACCCGCTGCTCGGCAAAGCGGAGCCATTCGGTCAGGGTGACCTGGTCATCCCCGTTGAGATCGGCGTTGACCTGGCCGCCCTCCCCTGGCTCGAAGGCCTCCTCCACCAGGGCGTAGCTCAGCAGGCCATTGCCGTATCTGCCGCTCTCGATGGCCACGTCATCGGCCTGGGTAGCGGCCAGGATGCGCATACCCTCGTCATAGGCCAGCTGCCCAAGACCGCGGTCCCCCAGGGGACCGGGCTTGAACCCTGCGGGGACGCTCCCTGCGGAGTGGCAGGCGTCGATGATCATCACCATCTCGCCTGCCTCGACGTCCCGCAGCCAGTCGGTGAGCTCGTCGCTCGAGATCAGCTGGTCCAGCGAGGCGCTGATGTCGTCCGCCTCACCCTCGTTCGAGGGAACGAGGTAGAAGCGGCCCTCGGGATCCGCATACCCATGGCCCGAGAAGGTCAGGATCACCAGGTCGTCCGGTGTGGCCATCTGAAGACCATCGATGCTCTCACCGACCTCCGCCTCAAGGCGCTCACGCTCCGTCTCATCGCCGGCCAGAAGGCTCAGGACCGCCCGGATGTTGGCCTTGGTCGCATCATCGAGCACTGGAGCGCCGTCCTGCGCGAAGTCCGACAGCAGTTGGACCGGAACAACCTCGTACGCCGCCCCCAACACGGGATCTTCAAGACGGCTTAGAGAGGCCGAGAGTTCCTTCGCGTCCGCAACCGCAAAGCCCAGATCGCGGCCGTTGTTCTCGCCATTGTTATCGTAGTCATTCACCCCAATAGCGATGACATAAGCCCGCGGCGTGCGGGGGGGGATGGTGGCAGGAACTGGATAGGGCTCCGCTCGGGCCGTCTCGCTCTTTACCCGGTCCTCGTTGAAAGCGTAGGCCGTGAACTCCACCGTCTCCCCCCGGTCCCGCGCCGCCAAAGGCACCTTAAAGGTGTAGGTTGCCGTTTCGCTTCCCTCATCCATCGGAATCCGCGACATCTGCCGCCAGGTCTCCCGGTCATCGCTTGCTACCCCGTCCGGCGGCGCGGGCCACTGCCCCACCAGTTGACCATCCCGGAACAGCCGGACGTCGTACACCCCAGTGAAAGTCTTGCCATTGGGCTGGGTCGGGTCCTCCACCTCGGAGACCTGGATGTCGACCAAAACCCTATCCGGCGAACTGGCCCGCACCCCTACGATGCTCACCTCCGGCTGAACACGGTTCAAATGCGTCAGATCCGGAACCTGTCGAAACGCGCGGCCGCAGGCACTAGGATCAAGTGCTTCCGCCTCCCGGCAGGCCAGCAGACGCCCCAACAGGTCAGGCTCGTAGTAATCGCGCATGAAAATCTCAGGTTGCAACGGACGCAACGGATCGTCCGGCATGAGCCAGTGCGCAGCCGAGTTCGCATTGAGGTCATTTACGTCGAAGCGGCCAGCGTTGTCGGTAAACACCCAATCCTGGTCCCCGCCGAAGGCCAGCGAGCCGACCGGCCGCATGTCCCCGATACGTTCCACGTCTACCGTGAGGCCGCCGCGTAGTAGCATTATAAGGCCCGAACTTAAGAACGCGCCGTCGCCCGCAGGTCCAAGGCTTTCGAAGGGTTCACCTACAGAAACCTGCCCCTCTTGGTCCCGTACGATCTGTCTGATGCTCGATTTCGCACCCAACACCATGAGTCTTTGGCCGTTCTGGTCAAAGACGAGGCGCTCGGCATTGGGAAACGTCTCTGCGAGCTCAAACTGCCCATCTGCCGGTGTGCGCGAGTACAAGGATCCGTTGATCGCAAGCAAGAGGCTGTCGCGGGACAAAGAAGGCCGCGCTCGACTAGATCCGGAGCCTGCGACTTCCAACTCTTGGATCAGCCGAACCCCCGCTTCGCTGACCTCAACTATGAAGACCTTGTCGGTGAGGGAGTCGCTTACGACTGCCGTGTGGCCGCGCTCATCGCAAGCAACCTTGAAGAGGTACCCAACCTCTTCGCCACCGCTTACACGGCCCATCTCGACAAGCGGCTCCTTAACCGAAGAACGCGAGAGAGCGATGATCTCGCCGCCTTCTGAAGTGACCCAGAGAAGGCTGCCGTCCTGAGCGCTGCAGACTCCGACAGGCCTCTCTACCGCGATGCGCTGATCGGGCGGGCGGACGATATTAGTCGAATCAGGTCCGGACGCACGAAGGCTAACGAGCCCGTCGAGTGCCACGAAGACGACCGACCGGAGGCCTTGCACCACGGCGTAAGGACGGCTGTAGAAGAAGGAAGTTTCGAAGCGCTCAAAATAATCATACTCAAAACTGCGGAGGGTGAGCGACTGTAGGTCGAAGACCCGCAACGGTCCTAGCACTTGGCCACCGAGCAGGAAGTCCTGCTCGGCCTCGATTTCCCAGACGCCGGTCGGCCGCCCGACTATGTCGCCTATTAGGGAGAGCCTGTTGCCGTCCGTTGGCACAGAGACGAGAGCACCCGTCGCAATCAGGGCGTAGCCACCTAAGTCGGCCGCCCAAGTCATCAGAAAAGCGTCATCTCGCTCTTTATCGGATCGAGGCGCTCCAAGCCGATCGACGAGCCGCCATTCGGCATCAAATTGGGCGATGCTCCCGAAGCGCTCAGTGGCTTGGCTGCAAGCACCGATGGTGAGCGTAGTCCCAATTAGGTCGAGTTCGCGGTCTATCAAAAAAACATGGTCGGCCGACCGGCCCGGCAAGGCAGAT
>Ga0066648_10001435_pt1 | contig 12995 bp, 5 predicted proteins | sample CryGeyCG12114_NA_FD_59537 | JGI IMG/M metagenome (GOLD analysis project Ga0066648, IMG submission 59537) | Groundwater microbial communities from aquifer - Crystal Geyser CG19_WC_8/21/14_NA | ecosystem: Environmental > Aquatic > Deep subsurface > Groundwater | place: USA: Utah: Grand County... | reverse complement strand
GCGAGGTGAGCTTGGTGTTGTTGGCGATGATTATACCACCTCCAACTGTCTCCAGCATAGGGAACGAGATGTCAGTGAGCGACGGGCTGTCGACGAAAGCGATTGTGTTACCAGTTGAGGTAAGGTTGGGCGCAGCGAAGGTATCGAAGCCGTTTGAGTAGAAGCCCATGGAACCGGGAACAATTTCCAGCGATGGCATGGAAATGCTGGTGACGTTTCGGAAGGTAAGGTTGGCGGCGTTCAGCAGGTTGGGGAACTCAATCTCCAAGTTCATGCCGTTGGCGGAGAAAGAGAGTGATTGTGTGACGTTGGTGAGTCCGTTGACATTAATGGTCTTCAAGTATTGGTTGTTGTTAATGTCCATTGACGCAACCTGCTCCAACTCGATTCCTGCCAGGTCGGTCAGACCAGTGTTGGAGATGTAGACCTGGTTTGCTTTGGCGACACCTTGAGCGAAGTTCAGCGACTGCAGAGCCGGTAGAGCGATCCACTTGATCTGGTTGACACCAACGAGAGCGCTCATCTGCAGCGAACTCATGATCTGCAGCTCCTCCAAGTCGAAGATGCCACCAATCTCCGACAGCTTGTCGGCACTGATAGCTGTGAGCTGCGAAGCGTTGGTGCACCTTAGATCTCCTGAAATTGATGCTACACCATCGAGGGAGATCTGTCCACTGGCATCGCTTGAGATGATGACATCTCCGTTGTAGGGGGAGCACTCCGCGATTTGGCTAGCATCTGCGGAGCTGGCGATGGTGATTGAAGGACCATCACATACTTCTGGTTGTGATTGTGCTGGCGACAGTATTAGCTTGTGTCCTTGCTTTTGTGCCCGTGTTTCTGAACATACCGAGAGCTGAGCCAGCAAGGGCAAGAGCAGGAAGGAAGAATCTGGCGGCCATTGCGCAGGTTATATTGTAAGATCTATTATTGGACAATTAGCACACTTGTTGCCGATGGGTTCGTCGGTGGTTGAACGGATCGAGGAGACTGCGGTGATTGACGGTTGAGGGATAAGGACTAACCTGGAATGTGGTATTAAAAGGTTGAGGATTCGTCACACGAAATGCTTGCCACTTGCGATTAAACTAGTCGACAACACAAACGCTGGAGTGGTTGTAAGAAGTATTAGATCTGTTGATCCGGTGAGGCAGAAATCAAAGATGAAAGCTTCTAGCGAGGTGAAGCTGGCTCCCCAAATATGCTGATATGCAGAAATCAGCAGGCAGGCACAACCTTGAGTTCACTGAGTAAGAAGAGTAAAACGACTGAGGCAGGTGCAAGGCTGGGCGAGGAAGGGAGGATGAATTAAAGATTGAAGATGGTGAAGTAGTCAACGACCAGAAGATGTTTCAAAAGGATGAAATAGATGAGGAGGAAGAGGCGAGACGAGCATCTGATGGATAAGGAGTAGCGCGCAGTGCTAGTACGTGTTGGCTGGTGACCGTCGGCTGGCTAGTGGAGGTTGAGCGCAAGCTTTTTCGCAAGGGTAGACAGAATCGACCTGGCCAGCTCGAGAGGCTTAGCTGGACTGGGCCTAGGGCTGTGTCACGGCCTATTGCTTGGTTCTGAACCAGTCCTCTCAGTCCACGAAAATCAGGCGTTGGTGGGTCGCCACGGAGATGATTGGAGCACCGTGGGAAATAAGAATGGCTGTATCACAATCGCCACCGTTCTGTTCTCGTTTTCCGTTAAAATTTGCCTGCTCAGCCACGCACGCGTGCTGTTTGATTGGTTTTCGTCCATGAGTGCCCGTGCCTTGGAAACCACATGCGTACGCAATCGACACCATAGACTCCAGACACAATGGCAAAGACGACAATGTAGAGTAATACACATACTGCGAGCACCCACGGTGGACGAGATCCTTCTGCCGCACGGTATTGAATTGCGAAGATGCAGATCACTAAACTAATCACTAGCAGTCCGTCACCCGGATCTGCCGCTTATGCATAAGGAGATCTTCAGCCCCTAAATTTGCATAGATAGGGCTTTTAAGATCAAGGCATGCGACCGCTGCCTCGACAACGCCTTCTGCCAGACGGGAATATTTTCTTCTACCTATATTACTCCGATGGCACAACCGGACACGCAAATGGAAATGCACAGTCAATATGCAGGTCTCGAGGTGTCGATTCTCCAATTTGTGCAGTAGCTTGCAGTAGCCGTAGCGTGACGGGCTCGGCACACAGCAAAGGTCAAATCTTGTTGTTTATGAACCTTCTCGAAGTCAATTTGGCAGACCCTGTCTTGCCTGTCGCGGCTTCCGTTGCATACTGTCTGCATTGCCTGACAGTGGTTCCTACAGTAAATGCAATGAGACCAAGAATGTCGGGATGTCTTCTCATGTCGTGCAGCGACACCACAGCTTAGACGGCCAATATACTGCACTTGCCGGGGCTGGTCTTTCGAATCTCACTGGGATGCAACAGTTTGGGTTTTGTTGGCTGGCCACAGCGGAGCAGCTTTCGCTTGGCTGCGTGCCGTCCAATTGGTCTAGATCCGACTGGTCCACGTGCTCAGTGTAAACCTTAGTGCATTCCTCCGAGGTGATATCCACGGTCAACGTTGCCTCCAGCGGTCTCTTTGGCCTGACGAGCAAGCTGTATCTTCATATATGCCGTGTAGTCCGGCATCAGTGTTCATGACGACTCAAGTCGAGACGGATGACGACTCACATCATAAGGAATCAAAGAGTGTAGATTGACTTTGGCAGCGGCATTGACGTCCCGTGTGCGAGCGTGCGGCGGCAACCACGGAACGTCTTACAAACCTCTTGCGGTGGGATGGCTATCGGCACGGTCGTACGATGTGATATGTGTTTCATCAGTGTGCAGTACTCGTTGCACTCACTATCTAGCAAGGCCTGTCAGTATCCTGTACTGCGTGACTGCTATCACCCCGGCGTGTTCTCATCATCTGGGCATATCACGGTACATACTTCACTAAGCATGTCCACGGATATAGGTAGGGACTGCCGCATCGTGCACTATAAATCATATCAAGGATGCTTCACTACACCTTAAGCGAGTACGAGGTCAAAGCCAACCTCAACAGATTTCTTGATGTTGCTTCCGCCCAATAGGCGCTGTGGTTGGATCTCATTGGTTGATCTACGTCACATGATTAGGAGCAATTGCCTGAACTGCCTACCTGCCATCCAAACATGTAGCATCGAGCTCGCGACCACTAGAAGGTAAGAGTATTGTTGTCCGTGCACAATACGTCGTCCTGAGGGAACCGGCTGTCGGGGGTCTCGAAAACAACACTAGTCGTATGACTGGTCTATAGTCCATGTACTATGTCTTTAAGGAGATCAGCTCGGCTTGTACCTCATGCCACAACCACGACTTCACTACAAGCTGCTTCAACAGATACAGCAACCTTGACGGCACCTCGAAAGCGCAAGGCTGGTTCAAGTGTCACAGCAACTACCAACAAGAAAGTAAAATCGACTCTCAAGGATGAAGCCGAAGCATTTCCATTCAAAAAGCCAGAAGGCCCCATAACACCGGCCCGAGCCAAAAGAGCCAAACCCACAAAGGCACAACCACTAACACCAACCCCGTCCCTTGTCAATGTACTCAGAGGTGTACCATCTCCGTATAGCACAGGCGACATCGACGATGCAACTCCGCCACCAGCTTTTTTCAACCGCCCAGCAGACCCTCACATCACAAACGCCACGCTAGTGACCCCAGGCGGCACCCAAGCAAATGCCTACCCGTCAGATCTCGCAGACACAGATATAAGTCCAACCAAGAAGCAGCCCAACGGCCACGCAGCCTCTACACCTGCCACAACAACCACGGGCACCCTCCTCTCCAAAGCCCAAGCCCACCTCGTAACCACAGACGCCCGCTTCGGGCCCCTAGTAGCAAAACACCACTGCGCAATCTTCAGCCCCAGTGGCCTAGCAGAGAAAATCGACCCCTTCCGCTCCCTAACCTCAGGCATCTGCGGTCAGCAAGTATCCGGCGCGGCAGCCAAAGCAATCAAGAACAAGTTCGTGGCGCTCTTCAACGAAGGCAATGAGGGTGTGCACGTCTGGCCGACCGCGAAGCAGGTCGCTGCAACGAAGCTCGAGAGGTTGCGGAGCGCGGGCCTGAGTCAGCGGAAGGCGGAGTATATCCAGGGCCTTGCCGAGAAGTTTGTGAGTGGGGAATTGTCGACGGAGATGCTGCTGAGGGCGAGCGATGAGGAGGTCATGGAGAAGTTGATTGCCGTCAGAGGGCTGGGGAAGTGGTCTGTGGAGATGTTCGCGTGCTTTGGGCTGAAGAGAATGGATATCTTGAGCACTGGGGATCTAGGCGTGCAAAGGGGTATGGCGGCTTGGTTTGGTAAAGACGTGGCGAAGTTAAAGGCTAAGGGGGGCGGCAAGTGGAAGTATATGAGCGAGCAGGATATGCTTGACAAGAGTGCGCCTTATGCGCCGTATCGAAGCTTGTTTATGTGGTTTATGTGGCGCGTGGCGGATTTGGACATCACTGTTCTTGCGGAGTAGACGGGGGGTCATATTGTAGCACCACGTGTACATCAGCAGTTGCGAACTGTGCCAGCCTCACCTGCTTTGATTACGTGTGCTCCGTATAAGCGTATTTGCCGCACTCAAGGCTGGGTCAGGACGATCGGTGACTTGGTACCCGCAGGTCTTTCCCTTCCTTCCTCAACCTACCAGGGATTGAGCGATTCGAAGGAATACTTGTGCACATAGTGGCTAAGTCGCCTCAAATGCGGATTGCAACACGTCCACAGTTCGGTGCGTTGCATTCAATGATATCGGGAGAGTGGCTTGTAACGATGAAGTTCTTCTTATTCGAGCATTCGCCGCAATGCCACCTCTATATACAGCTCTTTGACTCGGATCGAACTCCTTCACCAGGGCCGGTGTTGTACAAATCAAGATCACTTCCGGATGCTCAAAGACTCTAGGTCGGCACGTTCTTTCTCCTCCGCTTCAATCTCCTCGATGAGAGGTTTGAGATAGGGCCGGTCCTGCTGTTGTCAGTCTTGTTGCGTTCAGGGCTGGGCTGGGCCAATCTCACATCTTCTGGCTTCATTTGCTCCTCGGGGGGGAGCAGCTGGTGGGCGAGCGAGCACTGTTCGCATGTTAGACGGGGTCGATTGTTGTGGCACTCGTTTCAGCATACCTGGAAAGCTCTTCGTAATCTGAATACTCGGTCGTAGGCCTCTTTCGGTGGCAGTCGCTTCAGAGCCGTCTGCACAGTCATGTTCTCCTCGGGAATCAGATCATCTGCCTTGAGACCTGCACATGGTCAGCGGTCTTGCTACAGCTTGGAAGTCGTCGGCTATGCTGACCTAGTTTCCTGTAGCCAGAGGCGTTGGCGTACCAGTTGGCGAAGGGCATCATCCATCTCTTCAGCCATGGTCGGCGCAGAATGTAGGGAGCGAGGGAGGGGCCTGACATGTTGAAGTATGGTGTGCTGTCAAGCTTGTAGTGTCAGTGCCGTGAACTGGTATGTCGTCTTGCAATGCGCGAGATGCAAGACGCAGCTCTCCCAGATCGACTTTCTTTGTCTTGGCAATGAATCAGCCAATTGCGATTGGGCAAGCACGGAGCTCAGCTTACTAGTAGGAAGTAGGCTAAGGCCGGCTCCAGCGTGCCTGCCCTCAACACTCGCTGTGCACGGTGCAGGCTGCGGATAAACTTGGCACCTCTCCAACTTATGACCCAATACCATCCTCAGCTGTGCTACAAACCAACCACGACGAAGAAAAAGTAGTCACTGAAGCTTGAGCCAGGTGCACCCAAGGTACTGCCCTCTACTCACATATCACTCTGCCGCTGAGCCCATGGCCAGCTCTCACTGCTAGCTTATCACCGCCTGCGTGGGTGCACCTACTCGGACCCCGCAGTTTCCTGAAGCCGAAGCAGCAGCGCTCCTTCCTAATCCACCACGCACCACCGGAACCTCACTCAGGCGCAATCCAGGTCGCTCTCTCCATACAATGAAGGCCGCTCAGTCCAACATTCTGTAGACACATCTGCAGACAATGTCCTTGGACCGAGCGACTCTGCCACCCAGTCCACAGAATACTCTCTTGTCAGACCGCGACCAATATGCAACCTCCAGCGACACCTCCTCCACCAACAGAAACTACAACACCATGGCTTCGGGCGACAAGCCAGTCTCCCCTTTTACTTCGAGATTGCAGATATACTCGTTATCGCTTCCGAAGGCGTGGGAGAGTCCTCTTTCAGGTGCCGGCGCCGGCCTCGCCAGTGGCATAGTCACCTGTCCGCTGGATGTGATCAAAACTAAGTTACAAGCCCAGGGTGGCTGGTCTGCTTCCAAGAAGTCAACTGGCCAGCAGACGAAACAGTTGTATCGTGGTCTGATCGGCTCGGCAACCACCATCTTCAAGGAAGAGGGTGTCAGAGGCCTCTATCGAGGATTGGGTCCCATGCTGTTGGGTTATCTGCCAACCTGGGCCGTCTACCTGACCATCTACGAGAAGAGCCGCCAACCATACTATGACATGTGTGACAACTGGTGGTTAGCGAGGTGTTATGCTTCTTTAACCGCGGGCGCATGTTCCACGGTCTTGACCAACCCTATCTGGGTCATCAAGACAAGACTAATGTCACAGTCAAACAGGAGCACGAGCGAGGGGAGAAGAGTCAGCTTCTACTACGCAAACACCTGGGACGCCGCAAGGCAAATGTACAAAGCAGAAGGCTTCAGGTCCTTCTACTCAGGTCTCACTCCTGCCATACTCGGCTTGACCCATGTCGCCGTACAGTTTCCTCTTTATGAGTTCTTCAAGACCTATTTCACAGGCTACGGCATCGGCGAGCATCCTGCAGAAGATCATGGTTCAACCTGGGTCGGCATTTCTGCTGCCACTTTTCTGAGCAAGATCTGTGCAAGCACCGCAACATATCCCCACGAAGTCCTACGAACACGACTACAAACACAACAAAGAAACTATGGCGTCACCAGCTCCGACGGCATGCAGCAAACCTCAAAGTACAATGGCCTCCTGAAAACATGCCAGCTCATGTTCAGACAGGAGGGCTGGCGAGGCTTCTACGCCGGTCTCGGCACAAACCTGATCAGGGCTGTACCATCAGCCATGACAACAATGCTGACCTACGAGCTCTTGCAGCGCACCATACATGATCTGAAGGCCGCTGGAGAGCAGCAAAAGAAGGACCAAGAGGCATTTGCTGGATGAGGCATTATGAGCTGTTGGGCTGGCACGGTGTTCGAGGCGTGATGTGATGCATGATACCATATACCGCCAATACAGGAGGTACCGAGCTTAGGAGCTGCAATGAATATTATTTTTTGTGATCATCGTCCTTTGGAGCTTGCTGCGTCTTCGACAGCACTTCTTTCAGATCCGATCACATGTCACTGATCTGCTCCAGTGCGCGCACTAGCACAATGAAATCACAGTCTCGTCTAGAAGCACACTCGTCTAGACGCAAAGGCAACTTTCTAGCGTAAATGGAGAAAATTCGAGAACTATCAAGTCCACATTCACAACCAAGCACACTACATAAACCTCACCCTTAAACCTCAACGGATGGAGTCACACCCTCCCCATTGCTCGTCCGAAGCTTCTTCGCCCCCTTGTCACCACATCTGCTTGCCTTTCAACGGAACAGCTCCCTTGCTGCGCGGTGTCAACGAGATGTGTGCTTCGCAAGACGCGGGCCGGCGCGCCCATGACGCGAGGACTGTGCGCGGATGCGGGTGTGGGAAGCTTGGAGAGAGCGAGGGCTCCGGTAGGATGGGAGGTGGACGCATCTTCGACCGCACCAGGTTCGTCGCCCTAAGTAGGGTCAGGAGGGCGTCAGTGGCTGTCCTCCGGCGGCGCTCGGGTCAGCTGTGCGATAAAATCGTCGATGCCAGCGGACCAGGAGTTGTCGCCTTCGAGGACGGGCAGGGCTGGCGTGGCCATGGTCGTGGCTGTGTCTGATTGTACCTGTGCTTGTACATGTGCTTCTACAGCGTCCATGCGTGCGTCCGCGCCGTCCATTTCGTCCATGCGGACAAATTCTAGGTCGAATGCGTTTGGGTACACGTCATAATTAGAGGTTGGCGGGGGGTGTTGTCTGATGGTGGTGGTGCGGTATGGAAGTGCACTGTTGGCGAGGGTTTGAGGATTATGGCGTGAAGCGTGGGCATGATTCGATGCGTGCGTCTGTCTGAAGTACTGGTTGATGCGTTGCTGAGAGCGTTCGTTGTTGGTTGCTGACTGTTGTTGGTACGCTCGAGGCGCTGGGCGTCGCTGGACAACCCAGCCTGTGTTGCTGCCGCTTGCACCTAGGTCGGCGGGGTTGCCATACAGGCCGGCTGCGTGGTCTTCTGCGTTCCATCTCACGATTGGATTGCCGAAAAAGTGTTCGAGTATGGTCTTCTTCGCTTCTGCCTCTTCCTTGTCGCTTTTGTGTCTGTGGCCGTTGAATGATGTGTCGACTGGTAAGCCATAGCGGTCCACCCAGATCAGCTCTTTGGTTGGAGACACCGCGTTTTGTGGTTCTGGTGCTATGTCGTGGTCGATCCTTGACGCTGGTACTGGTACGGTCAGGTTGGAGGAGACCTCCTGTAGCTCTAGATGCTCGTCGAGGCTATCGGGCTGTCCTATGAGATAGTGCACCAGTGTGTTGGCAAGCTTGTAGTGGCCGCTGTCATATATGCCGCATACTATGTTCCTCACGAATGAGCGGAAGTCCTGAGCTGTCCTGGGCGATCGACCAGTTGGTCGAGAGGATTGTAGGTGTTGGAGACGCCGGGTCGGATCTTGTTCAAGCAGCAGCAGGGCCATGAAACAGTCGGCAAGCCCTTGATCTGCTCGGTTCGCCAGGATGGCAAATACCTCCAGAACTATCTTGATCGGTAGCTGGCATTGTGCTAGAGAGGCCGGTGTGACGTGGCGGCATTTGAGACGAAGGACGAGTTTGTCGGCTTCGGTGCCACAGTTTTTCTGGGTCTGAATTGCGTCCATGGTCGATTTTGATGGTTTCTTCGGGTCCAACAGATTGTGGTTCTTCTCATGCTGTTTGAAAGATGAGAGGGCATCTTGCTTGACGGAGATATCTGTCATGTAAGGTACGCATGCGGTTCAGAATCTGGAGGGATGTTCCAAACGTGACTATGGGAGACTGAGTGCCAGCCTCATATGTGGTTTCACTGTCATTGACGGGTGCATAGCCTTCGTCAAGACGTAAGCCCGAGATGATCGCGTTGAATGCATCGTCACTACAGGCATGACGACGATAGGATTCTGGCATTCTGGAATCGTGATGGATTGTAAGGCTTCGGGCTTGATTGAATTGTCATGTATGGCTGTAAGAGACGATGAATAATGAAGAATGCAGATGCAATCGCGCTGTTGATCTGCGCCTTGAGTGTGACCACCTTGGTTGCTTCGACGAACAATAACTGGATTCGGACCTGCTGGAGTCTGAATTCGATGCACTGATACAGAGCAGCTGTAGGTGCTGCGCACATTGTCTCAACTGCGGCAATTAGCAAACGATAGAACAATGGAGCAAAACCAGGTCAAAATGCATATCACTGATCTGGTGCCTCCTGCGATAATGCAATGGTTTTTCTTTCAAGGTATCACAATACAGCCTCTTCGAGACTCTTTCTGTGTCCAGCACAAGCTGGAGCAAGGCAACCTTCAAGTGTCCCATCTTCTTTCTTCCATCATGTCGATACGCAATCATGACGAGGCACAGTACCCGCGTGTGCCATCACTCTGGTCCATGTTGAGCTTGTGGCTGTATGTCGCTCCCAGTGTCGTCAGCCTGCCATTGTGATCGCTTCCTCTTTGGCACGCGCGAAAGTTGCAGTGTAGTACTATCGAAGCCTGTACCATGTAATTCCCAAGGCTGGAACGGCCCGAACCGCCTCTGGAGTTGCTCTCCAGCATTGGCAGGGTCGCGGAATACTTCGAAGACCTCGGTATGGCTGAACTCGTGGTCGTCTTTGAGGTGTTTCTCGAGAGAGGATTGTCGTAGATAGCTCTTCTGGCAATCTCGTAGCAGACAAGCAAACCATGTTCCCGGGGGTGCTTGGTTGCCGACCTGGGGATCACCTATCTGCGGAATGTTGCGGACAATGTCAAGTAGTCGTGGTTGTGGTAGTGGTAGTTGTGGAGGTTGAGGTGGTTGTCGGTGCAGTCGCCGACCGGGATCGGAAACCCAGCTGAGCGTGTCGACTTGAAGCCCGAGCTTCAGACCAACTTCTGCAATGAATGCGAGCAGGACTGGCTGCACCCCAGGGCCGCCATCTTTAAGCAACTTATTCATGATCTCAACGTGGAGTTGTACGTCGAACTGGGCCGGCGCAGGAATAGATGGCCGATTGAAGAATCGAGGGTAGTGGTTGACAAATGGTAGGAACAGAGGACTGGCTTGCTCGAGCTTGCGGAAGACGCTGTGTGCTATGATTCTCGACACTGAAACTAATTGGTTGTCGACGATCCAATCATAGGTATCTGTGAAGTCTTCGTATAAGGTGGCAAGGTCCTGGGCGTCCGCCATTGTGCTCTGGGCAATACGTCGACTGGACAACGGCTGGGTCAGAAATTCGTTCAGAGGTCGTGTCGAGAAGTTGGAATAGCTCGACGCAGCCGAAAGATTGTACGGAGAGGTCTGGTGCATGGCTCGTGTTTTATGTTGGAACACTCTTGCACTTGTAGAGGGAAGCTTGATTATTACATTATAATGCTCAGAGCATTTTGCAGTCAGTAGGATTTCACAGTCGTGCGGACCGATCTGATTAAGGCTGCAAGACACGCTGAAGGAGTGTTTGCATATAACATATCTGGATGGGACTTTCACCGTCGCCTGGACCGCATCACTAAGTCTGGTCGCTGTATCATAGTGGTAGACTAAATAGGTCAGTAAGCTGCTGACCTATTTAGTCTAGTTGGTGGTGATACATAGTAGAAAGCTACTATATTGTCAATGCGTAGACGGCATGTCCTTCTTGTCACAGATCACACATTGGAGGTCCTGGACCAGCTTGTAAGTTCACAATCTGAAACAAGAGCTCATTTGCGCTCTGTCCATGAATAACAAACAACTTCTGGCAACAACGATGAAATTGTCTCGTCGATATCGTGACAAGCGGGCAGCTCCATATCGGGATCTCGCCTTGTGTCTGGTCATTGTTAGCGCCCCAGAAAGCTCCTATGCGGAAGTAAGAATGTGGCTGTCCATGTTGAAGCAACAGTATACTGTGTATGTGTACTAAGAACCAAGAAAGGGTACTTGCAGTGGTGGTGAGATCAGGGATAGCACAAGTGACACCCATAAAGACATCACTAATTACGTACGGATGCGTGAAATTATACATGAGCAGTGAACCAAGAACAGGAGCGGTGACAGACGAGGTAGTGCGAAAGACTCGTAGCTCAGACGAGCGAGGTTCAACGACTCATGAGTGAGGAAGTTCGCCGGCGAAACAATAGTCCGAAGTATCGGACGTGGTATCTCCTCTGTTTGTTTCCTTCCTTCCATTCCAAGGCAGTGACAATAACAACCAGATAACTGAACATGAAGAAGATACCGCAAGAAATAGCAGAAGAGTGCATAATATTTCTATGTTTAGGGACTACCTGTCACGAAGTTGTCCATCATCCATTCCCACAGCCAGACTTGCTAAATATGAACCCTCCTTTTCGAATACTGTACATTATGGCATGAGTATAACCATGTACGCTCGCGTAGCCATAACCAAATTCCTAAGCAACCCAAAATACAAGTGGTATATGTAGCAGTTGTCAATGCACTGCATGAGCTAAGTCATCGCCATGAAATCAACCAAACCTCCTCATTACATCCAGCGACGTTGCTTCACTGCTCAGGACTGACTTACAGGCTGAAGGCAGCAATGGCAACAGCCAACAGGGTGAAGAGAGACACGTTGGTAGAACTGGCAGCACCTGTATATGTCTTGATGGCGCTGGTGTCGTTGCTGCCGCTGTAGCTGCCTGTGCTGGGGCTCGGGACATAAGTGGTGCCAGACACATCGCCAGAACTCGTGACGCTGCCGGTGCTGGGGTTGTTGTTGCCAACCCAGACGCCGTTCTCCCAGCTACCAGTGCTTGAGTTGTCGCTGTCACTGCTGCTGTCGCTGTCTCCGCTGTTTGAGCTGCTGCCCAAGCTGTTGGCGCTGCCGGAAGCCTTTCCGGAACCGACGCTCGACCCAGAGCTGGATGAGCTAGTGCTTTTACCATTGTCAGAGTTGCCTGGGCAGGAAGCTGGGCAGGAGCAAGATGGGTTCCACGTGGAGTTGGATACGCCATTGCCCTGGCAGACCTTGCCGGCGTCGGATGGGACAGAGGGCCATTTGTCGACACCATCGAGGATGGCTACAGCCATACCACCAGAGAAGTGAGTCTGCATGTGGCAATGGAGGAACCAAGCACCTGGAATATCGACCTGGTATCGGAAAACGGTCCACGTGCTACTGCCCTCGGCTGCGAGCGTAGTGTAGCCATCAACAAATGGCGGGTTGTCGAAGTTGAACATCGAGGCGTTGTATGCAACTGCTTCGGCGACGGACGACCAGTTGAAGGTGCCCATACCCTGGCCAATCATGAAGAACTTGTTGGCGTGCTTGTGCATTGCATGAGGCTGAGCAAGCGGACCGGTAGTCTGCATGATGATGTCTACCCACTCACCGTAGTTGGTCTTCTTGACGATGTCGCTCTCCTCGATTGTGGAGGGATCCTTGTAGAGGAGTGGGGTGCCATCGTCTCTGGACATGTCATAAGCAGTGTTACCCTGCAGAGTCCATCTGTAGGCATCCGGCTGGTTTGGCAACTTGTGGAGGTTGAAAAAGAAGGTTCGGTCTGCGGCATCACTGTTGCACTTCTCAGCCGGCACAGGGGCAGCCTTAAGCGGCATGAACGGAACCACTGTCGTAGTGTTGGTAAGAGCGTTACCAGCATAGTTGAGCAGAGAAGAGCTAGTAGCTTTCGTGGCAGCAGAACCCTTGTATGAG